>C687J26609_1000839_pt1 | contig 7502 bp, 6 predicted proteins | sample RifOxyA2_FD_26609 | JGI IMG/M metagenome (IMG submission 26609) | reverse complement strand
AGTGAGCCGATTTTTTGGATTCGGATTTCCACTTTGTCGCCGGGGAGCATGGGGCCGACGCGGGGAGGGGTGCCGGTGGCGATAATGTCGCCGGGCATAAGCGTCATGATGCCGGATATAAATGATATTATCTCGTCAATCTTGAATATGAGGTCGTTGGTGGTGGAGCGCTGCTTCACCTTCCCATTGAGAAGGGTTTCTATTTTAAGCTTGTTTGGATCAATAGAGTCAACGATCCAGGGGCCGAGCGGCGCAAAGGTGTCGAATGATTTTGCCCGCGCCCACTGGCCGTCAAGTTTTTGCAGGTCGCGCGCGGTAACGTCGTTAAAACAGGTATAGCCGAGAATATACTCGGGCGCCCTGCGGGTCGAAACGTTGCGCGCCTTCTTTTTTATGACAACCGCAAGCTCCGCCTCGTAATCCACGCGCTGGGAGGCCGAAGGCGAAACGATATTGTCGCCGGGACCCACCAGGGCGGATGGCGATTTAAGAAAAATCAGCGGCTGCAATGGCATGGACATCTTCATTTCCTTGATATGCTCCAGGTAATTTAACCCGAGTGCGATTATCTTGCACGGCTGGCAGGGAGCGAGCAGCTTTACCTTCGACAGCGGGTATTTCCTGCCGGTTTTCTTATAAGGCCCGAAAAAATTGGGCGTTATTTCAGAAACTGTTTTGCCTTCAAGAATACCGTAATGCGAATGGTTACCGTCTGCCTGGAAACGAAGATAGATCATCATTTGCTCCTTTTCATTTTAGATTCAGAACATCCAGCATTTCGTATAAACCGGGCTGCCGTCCGGGTAGCCAGCGGGCTGCTTTTAATGCGCCGGCGGCCAGGGTGTCTCGCGAATGCGCGCGATGCGTAAGTTCCACCCGTTCTCCCTGCCCCGCAAAATAAACCGTGTGATCTCCGACGATATCTCCGGCGCGCACGGCCATAACGCCGATTTCTTCCTTCGTCCGCGCGCCGACGTCGCCTTGCCTGCCGTAAACGCCGACTTCGCTCATCTTGCGCCCGAGTTCCGAGGCAATTACGTCGGCCAGCTTTGCAGCGGTTCCGGAAGGCGCATCCTTCTTTTTGTTATGATGCAGCTCCACGATCTCGATGTCATAGTCGGGCAACGCCCTGGCCGCTTCTTTAACAAGCCGGAACAAAAGATTTACGCCTACAGACATGTTAGGCGAAAACACGACCGGTATTTTTTTCGCGGCATCATGGATTACCTGTTTCTGCTCTTCACTAAAACCGGTAGTGCCGATAACTATTGCCTTGCCTGCGCCGACAGCGTCTGAAAGATGTTCAAGCGCAGCCAGGGGAGAGTGAAATCAATCACGACATCGGCGTTTTTTATAACACGCGACAGATCGTCAACGACAACGCAACCGGCCGTTTCCCGGCAAGCCTCTTTGCGCTCCACGCCGGCGACGACGGAAAAGTATTCACTATCCCTGGCAAGGCGGATGATACTCTCGCCCATCCGCCCCATCGCCCCACAAACTATTATTTTAGTTTTATTCATAATAAACCGTACTCCTTCATAGCCTTTACAAGCTTTTCCCTGTTTGCATCTTCCATGGCGCACATCGGCAGGCGAAGCTCGCCGGCGCACATTCCCTTCATCGCCATGGCGGTTTTCACGGGTATGGGATTTGTCTCAATGAACATCGCCTTGACGAGCGGCAGAAGCTTGTAATGCAGTTCCCTGGCTTTTGTCAAATCTCCCGCCTTGAAGGCTGAAATCATCCCGGCCACGTCGTGCGGCACTATGTTTGCCACCACGGATATAACGCCCGTGCCGCCGATGGACAACAGCGGCAGTGTAAGCGCATCATCGCCTGAAAGAACGTCTATCCGCGGGCAGAGTGCGTGAACCATCGCCATTTGTTCAAGCGATCCGGAAGCCTCTTTTACAGCCACCACGTTATTGCATTCGCAAACAATGCGCGCAAGCGTTTCCGGCAATATGTTGACGGCGGTGCGGCTCTGTATATTGTAGATAACGATCGGTATTTTCACTGCATCCGCCACTGCCTTGAAATGCAGATAAAGCCCCTTCTGCGTAGGCTTGTTGTAATAGGGCGCTATAAGCAGGGCTCCGTCGCAACCGATCTCCTCGGCATAACGCGTAAGCTCTATTGCCTCGGCGGTATTGTTGGAGCCGGTGCCTGCCATGACTTTAACCCGCTTTTTCGCCGCGCGAACCACGGTTTCAATAACCATCTCGTGCTCTTCATGCGAAAGGGTGGCCGACTCGCCCGTGGTGCCGCACGGCACAATACCGGCCGTCCCGTTGGCGACGTGAAACTCGACTAATTCATTAAGTTTATCCAAATCAACATTCCCGTCCTTTGAACGGCGTAATAATTGCCACATACGAACCTTCGAACATAAAACCTCCTATATTTCCACTTCGCCGCGGAAGCTGACTTCGGCGGGGCCTTCGAGATACACGTTTGATACCGGCGAAAGAAAATCCCCCGCATCGTTTAGATGGTACGAAACCTTCAACGTGTAGCCGCCATGTGTGATACAGTTGACCGGCGGCTTTACCATGCCTCTAAGCCCTGCGATTATCGCGCTTGCAGTTACGCCCGTGCCACAGGCAAGCGTTTCATCCTCAACGCCGCGCTCATACGTACGCACGTATATGGAATGCGAATCCTTTTTTTCTACGAAATTTACATTTGTTCCCTGCGGCGCAAACGCGCGGTGGAAACGCACCATGCGCCCCAGGCTTACAACATCCGCTTTTTCTATATCATTGACAAATACAACCGTGTGCGGGACACCTGTGTCTATGAACGATACGTCAAATTCCTTTTTCTCGACGCGGAGCGTAAAATCAAGCCTTGCATCCTTCGGTTCATACAGGTACAACCTCACGCTTTTACCGTTTACCACGGCGCGGACGAGGCCGGCATCGGTTTCAAAGGACATATTTTTGGGCGCTGCGCCGAGCATATATGCAAACCGCGCTATGGAACGCCCGCCGTTACCGCACATGGCGGCATGAGAACCGTCCGCATTGAAGTACCTCATTTTAAAGTGAACCTTTCTGCTGTCTTCAAGCAGCATAAGCCCGTCGGCGCCTACGGAAAACTTGCGGTGGCACCAGCGCGCCGCAAGCTTCGCCACGTTGCGCGGCAGCATCTTTTTGCGGTTATCCACGAGAATAAAATCATTTCCCGCGGCCGAAATTTTAGTAAACGCTATCTTTTTCTTCACGATAACTCCAGGTCTGTATATTTCTCACGCCGCCGTATAAGGCGGTGCGATGCGCCGCTGACCATCACCTCGGCCGCACGGAGGCGGGAGTTGTACTGTGAAGACATGGCAAAACCGTATGCTCCCGCGCATTGAACGGCAAGGCGCTCTCCCTGAGCGAGACGCGGCAACAACCGGTTCTTGCCAAGGAAATCGCCTGTTTCGCAAATGGGGCCTACCACGTCGGCTTTTATTTTTTTGCGCGAAGTACCGCTCACGGCCGCAATCTCATGATACGCCTCGTAAAGCGTGGGACGGATAAGGTCGTTCATGCCGGCGTCAACTATAAGAAAATTCCTGCCCCCGGCTGTTTTACGGTATATTACACCTGCCACCANTATACCGGCATTACCAACGATGTAGCGTCCCGGCTCGAATACAAAAGTTCCCTTGAAAAATGGNAATTCAGGCAGCACCGCATCGCGCAATTGTGCAGGCGTCGGAGGAGTTTCCTTTGAATAACGAATGCCCANCCCGCCGCCAAGGTCAACGTGGGAAAGCGTGATGCCGGCCTTTGAAAGCCGCCGCACTATCTCTGCTATCCGGCGAGCGGCGAGTTTGAAAGGGCCTGCAGCCGTAATCTGCGAACCGATGTGGCTGTGAATGCCGGCAACGTCAATATTNGAAAGCCCGGCCGCACGCTTATAAACTTTAAGCGCATCGGCGTAAGGTATACCGAACTTAACGCCGCTTTTACCGGTTGTGATATAGTGATGGGTATGCGGGTCTACATGCGGGTTTATGCGAAAAGCTATCCGCGCCCGCTTTTTTAAACGCGCGGCGGTGCGATTCATCAGTTCAAGTTCTTCCAATGATTCGATATTAAACATGAATATGTTTTCGCGCAGGGCATACTCTATTTCGGCTTCCGTCTTACCGATGCCCGCGTATACTATTTTCCGGGCGGGAAAGCCCGCTTTAAGCACGCGGAACAACTCACCGCCCGATGTAATATCCGCGCCCGCACCTGCTGCGGCAAGCGTTTTTAAAACCGCGCCGTTTGAATTGGCTTTAACCGCATAGCATACCATATGGGGTACGGAAGCAAAAACACTTTCAAATGACCGGTAATTATTAAGCAATTGCTTTTCCGAGTATATGTATAAGGGGGTACCGAATTTTGAGGCAAGTGCTTCCACTGACACATCATCGGCGTACAGCATTCCCTGTCGGTATGATAGCATAATAGGTTCCTTGCGATAAGAGTTAGTTTTGAGAGTATCATGTTACCAATTTAACCGGTTATTGTCAATTTCAAAAACTCCTTGACTTGATATTGGATTCTTGTTATAATCCTATTGTTCAAACCGTCAGTGTCATGCATCCTATGAAAAAAAAATTTCTCCCCGAATTTGTCATAGGCATCCTCCTCACAGCGATAACGTTGGGGGCATTCCTTCTACAACCGGATGTCCTCGAATCCCTCGAGTTAAAGACTTATGACTGGCGCGCGTACCTGCGCCAGAATACCGCGCCGGGCAGTGAAATCGCCATCGTTGCGATAGATGATGATTCCATAGCCAAGCTCGGCAGGTGGCCGTGGCCACGGTCGCTGATAGCACAGGGGCTTACCGCCATCCATGCGGCCGGCGCAAAGGTTATCGGGCTGAACATTCTTTTTACCGAGCCGGAACGAAACCAGGGGCTTGTAGAGATAAGGAATTTAAAAGAAGTTATCCCGCCGCTTGTTACCCGCAATAACACAGCCAAAGATAAAATCATGCAGGAACTTTCGGACGCGGAAATGCGCCTGGATAACGACGCGTTGTTACGGGAATCTCTGCGGCAAACCGCCAACGTAGCGCTGCCGATGTATTTTAATATCGGCCGGTCGCTGGGCGAAGAAGAGATTGTCCTTTCATCGCATACGCTGTCCCTGCTTGAAAATCCCGACGATATAACCCGCTTCGCCGTTACCGAGGGAAACAATCCCGCCGTTCCGCTGGGAATTTTCGCAGAATATGTCCAGGCCGTGGGACACATTAACATCGTGCCGGATTATGACGGTATAGTGCGCAATGAATTGCCCGTCATAGGCTTCCAGGGCGAGTACTATCCTTCATTCGCCGCGCAAATAGTGCGTCAGCAGCTTAATGTGCCAATGGAAGAAGTTAAACTGCGGCTGGGACACTCGCTTACAATAGGCCGCGCCGTTATACCTGTTGACGCAACCGGACGTATGCTTATAAACTATTACGGCCCCGTAGGAACTTTCCCCCGCTACTCATTCTACGACGTCCTGAACGGTAAAATAGACCAGGCGGCGCTGCGCAACAAGATCGTGATAATGGGACAAATGGCAACCGGCATAGCGGACCTTCATGTTACTCCGGCCGGACACAATTTCCCGGGCGTGGAAATAACCGCAACGATAATCTCGGACATACTGCAACAGAATTTCATGACGCGTCCCGAATGGGCGCATAACGCGGAGCTTGGCGCCATAATCTTTATAGGGCTTTTTGTCATGCTGCTCCTTCCCCGCCTGAAAGCTCTCGCCGGAGCAATAGCATCGCTTGTACTTTTCGCAGGCGTAGCAGGCGCCGGAACGTACTTCTTTGTTTCGTCAGGTTACTGGTTGAAGGTCTTTTATGCGCTTTTCCTTCTATCGTCCGGGTACGTTATCATTACATCAAAGCGGTTTCTTGTGACAGAACGTAAAAAGGAACTGGTGGAAGCAGGCGCCATCGAAACAAACAAGATGCTCGGGCTTTCCTTCCAGGGGCAGGGAATGCTGGACATGGCATTCGACAAGTTCCGCAAATGCCCGATAGACGATCAGATGAAAGAGCTGCTTTACAACCTGGGGCTTGATCTTGAACGCAAACGCCAGTTCAACAAGGCGGCCGCCGTATACGAACATATAGCTAAGGTTGACCCTAAATACAAAAGCATTGACGAGCGCATAAAGCAACTCAAGGCCGCGTCGGAAGGAGCGGTATTCGGTTCCATCGGGGCAAAGAAGGGCGCAGCCGAAGGCACGGTGATCATCGAAGGAGCATCGGCAGCCGCTCCCACCCTCGGCCGCTATGAGATTGTAAAGGAACTCGGGCGCGGCGCGATGGGGACGGTATACCTCGGCAAGGACCCGAAAATAAACAGGATGGTTGCCATCAAAACCGTGCGGTTCGACGACGATATTGACGAGGCGTCCGCAAAACAGGTAAAGGAACGCTTTTTCCGCGAGGCGGAGTCCGCGGGCGGATTGAACCACCCGAATATAATCAAAATATACGACGCCGGCGAGGACCATGAAGTGTCTTACATTGCAATGGAACTCCTGGAAGGCGAAGACCTTAAAAAATACACCGACAAGCAGAATCTTCTTCCCATCGCCACCGTGCTTGACTACGTTTCAAAAGTTGCCGACGGGCTTGATTACGCGCATCGCCAGGGCGTTATCCACCGCGACATAAAGCCCGCCAACATCATGCTTCTTAAAGACGGATCGCTGCGCATTACGGATTTCGGAATCGCCCGCATCGCGGCCTCTTCCAAAACACAGACCGGCACGGTGCTGGGAACACCAAGCTACATGTCGCCCGAACAAATCGCCGGAAAGAAAGTTGACGGCAGAAGCGACCTGTTTTCTCTCGGCGTGATGTTGTTTGAGCTTCTTACCGGAACAAAACCTTTTACCGGGGATAGCATAGCGGAGCTTCTCTATAAAATAGCAAACGAAAAACATGCTGACCCGAAAACGTTGAACCCGTCCGTGCCTGACAACCTTGCGAAGATAATAGACAAGGCTCTTGAAAAGAATCCTGATGCGCGTTACCAGAATGGCGCTGAAATTTCAGCCGATATAAAGGCTTTAAACAACTTATGACACTGCAATTTGCGGCACAATCGAACGCCGGCCTTATACGCTCGAACAACGAAGACAGTTTCTTTGTTGACGGGAGACTGGGATTATTCATCGTGGCGGACGGCATGGGTGGACACAGTTCGGGAGAGGTTGCCAGTAAAATGGCGGTTGATCTTATCGGCTCAAACTTCAGCACCATGCTCCGGCGCCAGACGCAACAGCAGGACAGCACCCAAGCATTGTTCGTAGAAAACAATCCGAAATTATCGGAGCCTGCAAACCACCTTGTGGCAAGCATAAGGATGGCAAATCATTTTATTTTTGAGTCGGCCGCAAAATATCCCCCTAACCACGGGATGGGAACTACCGTCGTTGCCATGTATGCGCGCCCGGATTCGTACACCCTTGCATGGGTAGGCGACAGCA
>C687J26609_1000830_pt1 | contig 7556 bp, 10 predicted proteins | sample RifOxyA2_FD_26609 | JGI IMG/M metagenome (IMG submission 26609) | reverse complement strand
CTTATGTGGGAAATGCTTTACATAGCGGCGGGCTTGAGGCTTCCCATAGTTATGGCCGTCGTAAACCGCGCGCTTTCAGCCCCCATCAACATTCACGGCGATCAGTCGGACACGATGGGCGCCCGCGATTCCGGCTGGATACAGATTTATTCCGAAAATTCGCAGGAAGCTTATGACAATATGATTCAGGCCATTCGCATAGCCGAAAAAGTAAAGGTACCCACGCTGGTAACCACCGATGGCTTTATCATCAGCCATTGCATGGAAGTCGTGGAAACTATGCCGGACGAGGAAGTTAAGAAATTTATAGGCGAGTACAAGCCGGAGCGTTACCTTCTGGATGTAAAACATCCTTTTACCCAGGGTGCGATTGACCTTCAGGATTATTATTTCGAGCATCGCCAGCAGCTGGCGCAGGCCATGTATCACGCCACGCCGGTTATTCTTGACGTAGCAAAGGATTTTGCAAAGGCGTTCGGCAGGGAATACGGGCTGTACGAAAAATATAAAATGGACGACGCGGAAGTGGCGATAGTAATCATCGGTTCCGCCGCCGGCACCGCTAAAGTTATGGTTGACGGCTTAAGGCAAAAAGGCGTAAAGGCCGGCCTTATAAAGATTCGCGTGTTCCGCCCCTTCCCGCACAAGGAACTGGCCGAAGACCTTAAGAAAGTAAAAGCCGTTGCCGTTATGGATCGCTCGGATTCAAGCGCCGGTTCGTTCGCGCCGCTTTTCACGGAAGTTACTTCGGCGCTTTACAGCCACTTGAACGGTGGNGGGCCAAAAGCCGTTAATTACATATACGGCCTTGGCGGCCGCGACATAAACCTTGAACATTTCGCACAGGTTTATGAGCGTCTCGTTAAAATTAAAGACGGCCAGAGTGTCGGCAGCCTTGTGGAATATATAAATTTGAGATAATTTAAGGGAGAAATACAATGGCAAACATAAAAGAATTAAGCAAAAAGGAAGAACTTTTCACCGGCGGCCATCGTCTGTGCGCAGGCTGCGGCGCAGGTATCGTAGCCCGTCAAACCCTGCTTGCCACCGATACGCCCGTGGTTGTTACCAATGCAACCGGCTGCCTTGAGGTTGCATCCACCATATTCCCGTTTACCTCATGGAACGTTCCGTTTTTCCACTCGGCATTCGAGAACGCAGGAGCCACGGCAAGCGGCATAGAAAGCGCTTACCGCAGCCTGAAAAAACAGGGAAAACTTGAAGGCGACATCCGCTTTATCGCGTTCGGCGGCGACGGCGGAACCTACGACATCGGCCTGCAATCGCTCTCCGGAGCCATGGAGCGCCGGCACCGGATGGTATATATATGTTATAACAACGAAGCATACATGAACACCGGCATTCAGCGCAGCGGCGCAACGCCTAAAGGCGCGCATACAACAACTGCGCCAATGGGAAAAGTAAAACAGGGCAAAGAGCAGGTGCGCAAAGACCTTACCGCCATCATGGTTGCCCACGAGATACCATACGTTGCGCAGTCTATCGTAGGAAACTGGAACGATTATATCACGAAGGTTCAGAAAGCGTTAAACACGGACGGGCCTGCGTTTATAAATGTGTTGCAGCCCTGCCGCCTGGGCTGGGCATACCCGCCGGAAGACACCATGCTTATGGGGCGCCTGGCAGTCGAAACCTGCATGTGGCCCGTCTACGAAGTGGTAAACGGCGAATACAAGATAACCATGAAGCCCAAAGAGAAAAAACCCGTCGTGGAATTTCTGAAACCCCAAGGCAGGTTTAAACACCTCTTCCGCCCGGAAAACAAGCCCATCCTCGACGAAATCCAGGCCGAAGTTGACCGCAAGTGGGAAAAATTGCTAAAATTAGCGGGAGAAAAATAAGCGGTTGAAGGGGCAGATCGGCACATGAGAAGCCTTTTTGAAATTAAAAATGTTCTGTCGCAATTTAAACCAGAATTGGAAACCAGGTATAAGGTTGCACGGATTGGTATCTTCGGTTCTTATGCGCGTAATGAACAAAACGAAAAAAGCGATATTGATATAATTGTAGATTTTAAGGAACCGATAGGATTAAAGTTCATTGATTTGGCGGAATTTCTGGAAAATACCCTTAAGATGAAGGTGGACTTGGTGTCAGGCCGCGCCATAAAATCGAACAGATGGTATCATATCCGCAAGGAATTGATATATGTCTAAGAGGGACTGGCTGCTTTTCGTTGATGATATTATCGAAAGTATTCAGAAAATAGAAACATATATAAGTCCTCTTGGCCATGACGATTTCATGGCTGATCCGAAAACAAATGATGCCGTTGTGCGCAATCTCGAAATAATAGGCGAAGCAACGAAAAACATTCCCGAAGATATTAAGAAAAAGTTCGGCGGTGTAAATTGGAAGGGAATGGCCGGACTGCGCGACAGAATAATTCATCACTATTTCGGCATTGACATGGAATTGATCTGGTTCATAATAACCAATGAACTTGTTCCGCTAAAAGATCAACTTGAAATAGTAAAAAAGCAAAATACCATTCCGGAGTAGCGAAATGGCCGCGTGTCCGCACGAATAAGTGCGGACGAGCCACGCGGGACGCCGAGCCGGTGAGGCGGCGGGAGGAGCTTGCTCCACCATTGAAAAAGCACCGGAATAGATATAAGCAGTAAAAATTTTAATCGCAGAATAATACACACCATTCCGGAGTAGCTCAATGGTGGAGCATCCCGCTGTTAACGGGAGGGTTGTAGGTTCGAATCCTACCTCCGGAGTTTTTGCAGTAAACGTCGATTTTATCGACGATAATCATTTATTAATCAAAATTAAGTCCAGACTCTCATCAAAATGTCTCACAACTGCCATCTTTTACCGCCTATTTTTACTCCGGACGTAGAATAACGTATAATCTTAATATTAATAATGTCTTACATTGTTTCACTATTTTCATATGTATATGGGAATAGTGTATTTTTTTATCTAAAGGGGGTATCAGGTACGGATGTGATTAAGAGTTGCTGACACCAGAAGAGCGAATGGAAAGAATATCCGACATTCGTGCTCAAAGTGTGCTGCGTTTAATTGATGCTGAAAAGAACGGGGTAGCCCAGGAACAAAAACAGATTGAGCCAGAAATTGTAAATGAAAAACCAGCCATGGCAAGGAGGAAGAAACAAGATACTGAAGAATTTCTCGATACTAACGATGTCATATATTTTACCTTCAAGTCTCAAAAATATTCGTTAGATTTTCTCATTTTGATATGCTATAATCTCGATGACGGACAATTATAATGAGGGAAAAGAATGTCTATATCATTGCAGGTTCAAACGGTGCGGGGAAGACAACATTCGCAATAAAATTTCTTCCGGAATATGCAAATTGCCCGCACTTTGTCAATGCCGATCTTATAGCTCAGGGGTTATCGCCTTTTGAACCTCAAAGGGCGGCCTTAAAAGCTGGCAGGCTTGTCCTGCAACAGATACGCGAGTTTGCCGATCGCGGAGTTTGCTTCGGATTTGAAACAACCCTTTCGGGAAGATCGTATGTAAAGCTGCTTAAAGAGCTTGCAGAGAAAGGATATAACCTTTATCTTTTCTTCGTTTGGATACCGAATACGGAATTAGCGATTTCGCGAATCAAGGACAGAGTCGCTGCGGGCGGCCATAATGTTCCTGAAAACGACGTGCGACGGAGATTTAAGCGCAGTATTGGCAATTTTTTTGAACTATATAAACCATTGCTGACTTCATGGATGTTATTTAATAATTCTGGCACAAAACCTGAGTTGATTGCGAAAGAGGAAAAAGGTAAGCTTGAAATAGTAGATAAGCAGTTATTCGATATTATAATTAAAATGTGAGGTTATTTGTATGAAAAAGCGTCTTTCTTTGCAGGATAAGGCTGAAATCGCATTCAAAGAAGCGGTTCACGAAGTTGTTAAAGAGCATAAACGAACCGGGCGCCCTCTTTCTATATGGCAGAACGGCAAAGTCGTGCACGTGTCGCCCCGTTCGATCAAGTAATAATTGATATCGAGCAATAAGTCCGGTTATATTTAGTTTGCTGATGTTATAGGCGGAGCATTTTCTGTTGGAGCATTGACGGGCATCGGGGCCAATGCATCCGGTACCGATGATGCCGACTATAGCAACGGCGTTAGCGGCACGCGCAGCTATACCCCCGTAACTACACCCCTATATTCCAGATGGTCTTTTCCACTAATTTCCTGATTGATTACTATCTATATATTCAGCGGGACAGCCGCATACCCGCAATGGTAAAAGCAAACCTCGATGTTGTTCTCGAAAACATCCGGCCAAGATTTAGTGGCCATCCTAAATGCCGCACTGCCAATGTTCCGCTGGTATAGTCCCTCTCTTCGCATTTATACTTTTATACCTTGTTAAACGGAAAGATGGTATGCATTCTTTGCTAAAAAGCATGGTTGATAAATTGATAAAAATATGTTATAGTTGTCAACTAAGGGGTAAGTAAAAGGGAAAATTATGAATATTAGTCAAAGGTTGAAGCAACTAAGAATGGCGCGTGGCTTATCGTTAGATGCTTTAGCTGCTACTATGGGGAGCATAGTTACTAAACAAGCCATTTCTAAATACGAAAAAGGTAAGTCACTGCCATCCCCAGTGGTCATGAATAGATTGGCAGTAGCATTAGGCGTTAAAGCAGCATATTTGTTGAGAGAACCCTCACTGAAAGTAGAATTCATTTCTTACCGTAAACGATCAACCCTGTCTAAAAAAGTTAAGAACACGGTCGAAAGTGTTGTAAGTCAATCTCTTGAAGAGCGTGTTCGGCTTCAGCAAATACTCGGATATAATTGCAATTCTGATCTGTCAGTCAAACACCTTTCAATCAAAAACGTGGAAGATGCTGAAAATGCGGCTTGTGAGCTAAGGGAAAAATGGGCTCTTGGTGTTGATCCTATTGCGAATGTCGTTAGCGTATTGGAAGCTCATTGCATTCATGTATTGAAAATCGAAACTGACACCAAATTTGATGGAATATCTGCGGTTGCAACCGATGAACATAACCATGTTCTGTCATCTGCAGTAGTTACAAGAGACGGTGTTTCTGGTGAGAGACAGCGGTTGAATCTTCTGCATGAGCTTGGGCATTTAGTTCTCAAGATGCCAAAGAGTGTTGACGAAGAAAAAGCAGCGTTTCGATTTGGAGCAGCTTTTTTAGCTCCAGCCGATTCATTGCGACGTGAAGTGGGTGTTCATAGAGGCTCTATTACTTCTGCTGAATTGCTTTTGCTTAAGAAACAATTCGGTATGAGCATCCAGGCATTATTATATAGGCTGAGAAATCTGGGTATTATTAGTGAATCCTATTTCAAAAAATACTGTATTTCTATTAATAAGTTAGGTTGGAAAAAGCGAGAGCCTGAAGAGCTTGAGCCCGAACAATCCGAATGGCTTTATAGAAATGTTTTGAGAGCTCTTTCTGAAGGATTTATGTCGAAAACAGATGCGGAAAGAATATTAAGTAAGCCAGTTAATGTTGAAGAATCTCTTGCCCTTGTAAATCGTCAAGCATTCCTAAAACTTCCTTTGGCCGAGAGGCGTAGGCTCCTTGCTGAGCAAGCAAAAGGAGCATTGCACCTATACGAAGAGAATCGTAAGCAAGATGATGATCTGCAAGGGGGCGATATAGTTGAATACTAAAGCCGCCCCAAAGAGGGGAGAAGTATGGTCAGTTTGCTTTGATCCGACTGTTGGTTCAGAAATCACAAAAACTCGGCCGGGCATTGTGATCAGTTCTGATGACGTAGGGATTCTTCCTATTAAATTAATAGCTCCTATAACCAATTGGGACGATCGCTTTTCGAAAAATATCTGGCATATTAAAATTGATCATACACCAGCTAACGGGTTATCGAAAACCTCAACAATTGATGTGTTACAAATACGCGGGATGGATGTAAGAAGGTTTCAAAAGAAGCTCGGCCAAGTGCCTGCAAGTGTATTAGATGAGATTGCTGCTGCTCTTGGAATAATAGTCGAGTATCAATAATTTACCAATTTAATACAAAATTGAATCGGAATATGTTATATCCCCTTGGGTGAGTAAGGTTCGAACGTTGTCTACTGAGGGGAGTTAGATTTGACGTTCAGACAAATTCTGGGTTTGTCTGGTTAACGCCTCGCCCAGGGCAAAAAACTCCTTGAGCGAGGCGTTTATTTGTTATAAAGGTGACCAATGAAGATTATTACAAATTTGATTACGCTAACTCCTTGGGGTAAAGAACACATGAAGCGATCAACAAAACGCCCGCCCGCATCTCCAATAATTGCCTCGTCCTCATTGCGAAAGGTGTTCGGATTATTCTGCACCTTGTTGCTATGTTTGGCCGCACCGGCAGGTCACGCAGAAAATCGGCGACCGACCAGTGTTTATACATCCGTCAAACCGACCGATTGCCATGTACCTCCTCCCCCTCTGGTAACGGCCTATGAAGCACGCGGATTGGCCGTTCGGGAATGCCAAGCTCCAAAGGGATGGCGCCTGTTCGTTGTATCCACCGACGAATGTTCATGGCTGGAGCTGAGCAGGGACGGGCTTCTCTGGAGCACAGAAGAACAGGTAGTCTACCGCAATAATTTCGGCAACTTTCCCAATCTTGGTGCCGACAAAGTTGAATGGTGCTTAAGCGCATCAGGNAGTCCCATCGCTCTGATATTCCGCATCTCTGCGCAGTCGCCAACTCCCCCGGACAACGNCACCGTAATAAAATCCCTGTCGAAGTTGTTTGTTATCCGTCTTGNTGATGGAACGCCGCAGTTCTGTGGCGTTGTCCAAACCAATAAAGAAGCGCGGGAGCTTGCTGACAGAGTCTCTCCTNACGCGCATCCACTTTCACAACTGCGCCAACCATGATAATGATGAAATGAAATGATTAATGATATTTCGTTTACGCTTAGCGAGCNGGCGGCACATACACAACGCAGCAAGCCGTCGGTTACTATNGCCGTGNACAAGTTCGCCACTTCGTTCCTTGCGATTACAGTATTTTACTTCTAAACGCTAAAGAGACGCCATTTAACAATGCTAAATGTAAAGAAACCTGTGACCCACTATCTCTATCCTTCACTNTCTCTGCTACTTATCTGGTTTATTTTNATCTGGCTATTTGCTCCAGCGTTTAGTGATAACAATGGCCAGCAAACAAAAATAACAGTCATTGAGGAACAATCTAAAACCATTGATGCGTTTGTCAATCAATCAGTTGAAAACGGTAGCGGTCTTATCCGTAAAGAGATGCGTTATTGGGAGTTGGAAGGCCTGTTCAGCTCAAAAAAAACGGAATATATACACGCGATCTTTGCCCAGGGAAGTGTAGTGCGGGAAGAAACGTACTACTTTCATGAAAGTGCGGTTATCCGAGTTGTCATCCACAAATTCTGGGATGTGGACAATGAAAAAGATGCCCCCTCTCCACCGATAAAGCAGGATTTCATCGTGAATGATAACCAAATTATTCGACGCATATACACAATAGAAGGAACCAAGGCCATAACAAAGACGGACAGCACCAGGCGACCCGCCGATACATTGGC
>C687J26609_1000708_pt1 | contig 8326 bp, 10 predicted proteins | sample RifOxyA2_FD_26609 | JGI IMG/M metagenome (IMG submission 26609) | reverse complement strand
ACACCGCAAAATACACCAATACCGGCAGGTTCGCCAGTCCAGACAACTCTCTACACCCCTGGCGCTCTGCCGTCTAACAAGTCGCTCGAGTCCGATGCCCGTCCGTCTCCGGCACGCATGCGCGCCTCCGTCAGCCGGCCATCGGACTCAGCTCCGGCGTTATATGAAAAAATAGAAATGACCAGGCCAAAAAAACGCAAGATTCGGAGTGAAAACTTGAATCTGTAATATAACCAGTAAAAAAAGGAGGAAAGCTATGGGCAAAAATCATGATGCTAAAAAAGATGTAAAAAAGAAGGCAGCAAAAACGCTAAAAGAGAAACGGCTTGATAAAAAAGCGAAAAAATAGACAAATAAAAGTATTTGAATGCTGATTTATAAAAGCATATAACAAATCAAATCACCTGCCGTGCCCCGCACGGCAGGTGATTTCCAGTGTTATGATAAAAANAATTAATATAATTTTAATCTTCACCNTATTTATTTCTGCTCTCGNTTTAGCAAATGGTGGTATATCTTTGAAATATCCCGGGAATGGCATCCCTATTTTGTCAAAGGATAAGCCGGTTANGAAATTTAATGACAAAATGTTCGATTTCTTTTCTAAACAACAAGGAGTCACTATCAAAGATAAAAATATATTATTCAAGGAATCCGAGTCGGATATACTATTNGANAGCCAATGTTTTCTCAGCAAGGAACCACTAACTTTAAAAATCCCTTTTATGCTTCAAAAAGGANAAATAACGATTTCTATTGGAAAAATTGATTTTGTAATAACACCTACAAGGGCAATTATTTACGAAAATGATACAGAAATGAAAAGCAAAGATATTTCAGGAATCAAAGGAATAAGTCTAAATACAGGATATGGACTTGATAATGTTCCTGAAACAAATGTATATATAGTATCTGACGGTTATGCGGATGGACTTCGGGTAAAATTAGCGTTCCCGTCTTATATAACAATAAGAGTCTCAAGAGGTAGTATCGGTATTTTTGAGAAGTTTATGTGGGGAAGAGGATATTTATAGAAAAATGAATCATAACAAATCACTACACCCGATTTTGTCTGCCGGCAAAACGGGTGAGTTCGGGTGTTAGCTTCAAATCGAAGGTATGAAGAATAAGAAGATGAATTGGAATCGCATCAAATTAAACATGAAAAATGTCTATCAACTCACAATTACGATTGGTTGCTTATTTTGCTTTTCTGGATGTGCCTTGCATGATGGGATTACAAACTATTTTAATTCAACAGATCATTACTTAAACTTCAAGCAAGATCAGAGAGTTATGTATGAACCAGGAGCAGAAGAATTTGCTGCAACCGCAGCATCTGAACTTCCTTTAGCTATCAAGAAAGTCGAATCTCGGCAATATTCCACATTTTCTGATAAGATCATGATCTATGTGACGAAAACTCCAGAAAGTTTTAAAAAAATGACAGGTCGTGGTGTTTCTGCAATGATGTATAGAAAAAGCATTTTTCTATCTCCAAAGCTTTTAGAAAAACCGGATACCATTAAACTTTATATTGCCCATGAGTTATCTCACCTGCATTTACATCAACATCTCGGAGATTACGCTTATTTGGGTATTCCATCATGGTTTCTTGAAGGTTTGGCAGCTTTTGTCAGTGATGGTGGTGGTGCCGAAAACGTTACTGACGATGAAGTCATGGAATCTATTCGATCTGGGAATCATTTTATACCGTTTGAGAATTCAGGCTTAAGAGATTTGTTTCGTCCAAGATATGCCAGTTATTTTAAAATCAGGCATAAATTTAAACATCATCTGTTTTATCGCCAATGTATGCTGTTTGTAAGTTTTTTAGAGAATGAACACCCAGCACAGTTTAAAAAGTTTATAATTGATTTGAAAAATGGGATAGATTTTTCTGATTCATTCCGCATATCATTTGAAGCAGATGCAATGACAAAATGGAATGAATTCAAAACTAAAATAATCGAAAGCTAACAAGACTAATTCAGCCGACGCAAAAAAGCCGCGCGGCTGATTAGCAGCGTTGGATACAAAACGTATATGCGCAAAAGTGTAATATTACAATGTTAACTCCGTCCCCTAATTCCGGTACAGTATGATAAATTTGAAATTGAACAATGAGGGAATTCAGTTAAAGGCGTATACGTTGTATCAATGGAATTTTGATAAGAGTGGTTTGTTCTGGGCTATGGCAAGAGCTATCTATTATCTTAATCTTAATTTTATTATACATGATGAAATGCAGGTAATCAGTGAATTTGAAAATATTGACACAATGGACAAACTGCACTTAAAGATGAAAAATTCATTTATTGAAAACGATGCATATTCCGGAGCGAGCCAGCAAAGCCCGGAAGAACAAGAGAAAAATAACAAGATAAAAGAAAAATCAGATTATCTTTCAGAGAAATACAAAGACACGCCTTTGCAGAATTTGCACTGGTTTGTTGCTGAAAGGGATATTTTATGGGAAACAATAAAAAAATTGCCTTTATACCCGCCCGCGGTCGAAAGTTTGTCTGTGGAATCTGTAAAAGCGGAAAAAGATTTAATCTTTAAGTTTATGCTTAAGAGAGTTTCGCTGATTAATATTTTGATATATGCAAAGGATACCGACATGCGGCAGGTTGATCATTTATATGGTTTTAGCCCCCAGAATGTCCCGCGTGAAGCAATAGACTTTCCCCTGTTTAAAGCGTCCATGGAAAAAGGTAGTTATGAAATACCATGGAGCACAAAAAATCTCGTTGAAGGGCAATATTTGTGCGCGATCGCAGCATTATCATCTTACCAGTTTGACACAACGGAGACAATAATTTTTAGCAGTTTTATCAAATCTATGGATGAATTCAAAAATTTAGTTTGGAAAGCAACTGGCAGGACATATGAAGAGTGGAATAGTTATACAAGCCAGGGCAACAATATGCCTGATACGATTTTTGAAATAATCTCCGGTTTAAATAAAGTTAATTCCCTTAAAAATGTTTATACTACTCCGGATAAAATTGATATCATCGACAAAATTTCATGTATATTTATCCACCGTTATTTTAAAACTAATTTTGACAGGATATTCTGGAATTCTATAAATACATCCAAAGATGCATGGGTACGGGAATTAAGAGAAAAGTATAACACTTTANTGGTTTCTGATTATCCCGGCGCCATAAAACTTGCGGAGGATTCTATTGCATGGATTTTGGGCAAGTATCAGGAATATGCAGGTTCAATAAGAGCTAAAATCAACGAATTACACTTCGATATGCTTACCCCTGTTTTAAAGATAAAAGGAAATGAATTTGCAGAGTTTACAGATGAATTAAAAGATGAACTGCTAAACAGTAAAAAATTACCTTCATATGCTCCTGACGGTAATCCCTGGGATATTGTAGTTATAGGCGGCGGCCCTATAGGGTTAACGGCTGCAAAATGCGCGGTTAACAGAGGCATGAAGGTGATACTGCTTGAAAAGGAATCTAAATGCGGGCCTGCACCAAGGGCTGAAACAATTACAGAATCAGGGCTGGCTAACACTGTGCGCGATATTTGGGGAAGCGAATTTATAGACGATTTCATGAATTCTGCAAGGTTGAACCAAGTCAACAAGATGCGCATTTATGCGCCGTTTGGCCTTAACTCATCAGAAGTGCCTGTGTGCGAAAACCCTCATATTTTCCTGTGGGAACCATTTGTAAATAAAATGGTAAGCATCCTCAAAGAAAAAGCTGTTATAAAAACAGGGGTTGAGGTTATAGATTTAATTATGGCGGTGGACAGGCATATTGTTAAAGGTGTAAAGACGAATAAGGGAGAAGTTTATTCTAAAATGGTTATTGACTGTTCCGGGCATAACAGCAAGTTTGTTTCCATGTATGCAGGAGTTGACCATAAGAAAGCAAACTACTATATGATAAAAGCCAGGATTTCGAATTATTGCCCTTCGTATAAATATTTTCAGTCGTTCTTTATTACTGCAGGAGCGCTTGACATGAAGACAGGTTCGCCTCCTGTTATAGCGTATATTTTCCCTACTAACGATAATCCCGGCCATGACGCTGAGGTCGGATGCGTTGTTTTTGAGGATTATAGCTTGGTTGGCGCCGTGCCGGATTGGGGGCCAAAAATTACAAAAGAATATGCTGACATGTTGTGGGGCAAGATAAAGAATTATTACCCGTTTAATACGCAGATAGCTGGCGCAGTCGAGACTTTTCATGAGGTTACAGAAACAACATGCCGCGAATTTTTAAGAAATCCCCTCGGAAAAGATTGCGGTTATCTTGCCCTGGGCGAAGCTTCAGGTTTTATGCTTCCTTCAAATGTTTGCGCTCTTATAACAGGCATGATTTCCGCTCAATGGTGGATAGAAGAGATACAACATTTTAAGCAGGATGAAAAAGAGATATTCTGGTCTGACGATATCGTCAGGCACAGCAATGAGCGATTCCAAACTTCAGAAGTTTTTCTGCGTGTAGAAAAAGAATATAAGAATACCCTGAATAACAAGATTCTCATCTGGGGTGTATTGATAAACCCGATAGCAATATCAAATATTCTTGTCTGGAGCCTTATTACCATAGGGTTTTTTAAGAAAGCTATAACTACAATCCCGCTTGGAAGCAAGAGTAAAAGTGTTGATACGGACAATAGCGCGATTGAAGGCTTGTTAAAATCTGCAGAACTCGACAAAAATACCGGCAATTCCAGGTTTTATGCTGACAAAATGTATAATATAGGCAAGCTTTACTATATGTCGAATAATTTGCCTGCAGCTGTTGATGCATTAAATAAATCGTACAGGCAGTACCAGTCAATAGGCGATTTAAAGATGACAAAAGCAGTAGATGATGATATTCGTTTTTTAAAAGATATGTAAAAATAGATCCTGACTGAGAAATTGGGGTCGGGCCTAAACTATTGACAAAAATGGTGAAATGAGGAACGGAGTTAAGATAGAGTCTGTTGCCGAAGTCTGTTTTCGCCCTTTTTCGTCATTGCCCGATTCGATCGGGCAATCCAGTGTCGTCGGTAAAATTTTCTGGATACTCCGGTCAAGAGACTGTGTCATAATTACATTTTGCGTCAAAAATTCTTCGTGCCGTCATTCCGGCGAAAGCCGGAATCCAGATCTTCCGTCGAGACTGGATACCGGATTAAGGCATTCCGGTATGACNGACGGAGCAAAAGACAATTACGACACAGTCTGCAAACCGGAGTATGACAGCAAAAATGAGTTCGGCAACAGACTCTTTGTCAACTTAAGGCAATAGAACCGTCTAACAAATCATTCCAGCTGACCGTACTCCGCGCGACAGCTAAATTCGCATGATAGACGTAAAAATTTAAATGAGACAAATAATCATAATTTTACTTATTGCCCTCTTTGTTCCGCCAGGACATTGGAAAGAAAATAATTCTCCAAAAGGTGATAATAAAGAAATGAATACTACTCAAAGTAATAATTTAGACAAAAAAATCGTTGAATCCTGGGGACAGCAAAAAAATATTTTTATTAAAAACAATTTTGAAATAATTGATTGGGAAAAAGCAAAACAAATATTGTTGAAAGAAAAAATTCGTGGAGGCAAACAGTATCATACTGGCTGGTTGAGTATTTATACCAAAAATGATAGAAAATATCTTGTAAAACAGCCAAAAATGGATGCTCTTCAGGAATTTATGATGAAAGAAAGATTAAAAATAGAAGGGTTTGGGACAGAATAATAAGTTGAAAAATATAATGGAAAAAATTGTATACATCATGCCTTTGTTAATTACAATACTATCCTTTCATTTATTTGGATGCACTCATGAATTTCGCAATGCTTCACACACAAATATTATAAAGGAGCAAAAAATGGAAGATAATAATATCTATACATTGGGACTTGGAGATATGATTGATATTAAAATTTTGGAAGATACAATTCTAAATAGCGATTTAATTTTGGAAGGCAATCTTAACTGGCATTCTCTACGTGACGACTATGTGGGGACGATTGAAATAAAGAATATATTAAAAGGAAAATGCGAAAGTAAAAAAATAGCTTATAAAGCAGATCCGGGGCTAAATATTGCTAATTACAGTGTTATGCCACTTGTTGGAATATGGTTTCTAAATGAAACAGGTGGTGATTTTCGATTAAATACCATATGTCCAGGAATTAAAATGGAAGAAAAAGACAGAGTAATGAAGCTTATTAAAAATGACAAATTCTAACAAATCACTACAGCCAGTCAGCTGGAATCTTCTAACAAACCAATGCAACCGACGTGGCATTGTATCTTCATGCAATAAAATGAAGCACGAGTTATGCATAGTGAGAAACAACGTCCCCCAAAATTAATCATGTATTCACAAAAAATATTTCCAAAAATAGAACCATCTAACAAAAGCACTACAGCGGACGGTGCTTCGCACCGCCGCTGGGCTTTAGCGTTATATGAATATTAAATCATTATTGAGACTTACAAAATCTAAAATAATTACAACAATAACAATATTTATCTTGAGCATTCTTGTCAATTATTGGGCAGCATTGTCATTTGTGAACTTTAGTTATCTGTTCATACTTCTACTCCCTTTAAAAATACTACTTTCTCCTTCCGTGCTGCTTCTAAACTTTACCAAAACGGATTGGGCGTTAGCTGTAATCTACTTTTTGAATTTACCGTATCAGTATTTCTTCGTCTCAGTATTTTTTTATCTCGCGCAAAACATAAGAAAGCATAGGAATTAGTGTCCATCCTTACCAATCATTACTTAAAATCTATTTAATAGAAAAATCGAAGCTGAGCTTTAGCGTTAGGAGAAAAAAATTGCTTGTGCGCTTAAAAACAAACATAGAAACAATTAAACATATTGACATTCAGATGTTGTGATGTTATAATGTTTCATGGAGGTGATTTACATGAAAGATCACATAAAAAGAACAACGATATATATAGATGAACAATTACACCACGCTTTGCATATTAAGGCTATTGAAACAAAGCATTCTGTTTCCGACTTAATCACTGAATCCGTTAAATATTCACTTGCCGAAGATGCGGCAGATTACGAAGCCTTTGAACAACGGATGCATGAACCGGCGGTTAGTTTTGCGAGTGTTCTTAAGAAATTGAAAAAAAATGGGAAAATATAGCATACTGGTGAAGAAATCAGCGGTGAAAGAACTTGAAAAAGTTCCCCAGCCTGATCTTAGGAGAATTGCAGGCAAGATACAGAACCTGGCCATAGACCCAAGGCCTGTCGGATCGCAAAAACTTTCGAGTTTTGAATTATATCGCATAAGGCAAGGCGATTATAGAATTATTTATAGCATTGACGATACAGAAATTTTAATTGAAATCATAAAAATCGGACATAGAAGAGATATATATAAATTCTAACAATTCAATCCAGCTGCCCCATACGATAGAATGAAGCACGAGTTATGCATAGTAGAAACAACGTTGTCCCCCCAAATTATAACAGCGATGGTGATGGAAAAAGGAATTCATGGTATGGGTGAGCGAGAAAACAAGATAATACTAATTGCATCTCTAAGCCGTATGCCTTTTGGACTTGAAATGGCACGGGCAGTTGCGCATAAATTGAAAAATCCAACTTCCGAAGCGGCAAAGAAAATAAGATCCAGACACGGGATGTACGGTGTGTTTTATGAGCATAAAGAATATTGCGGCCATGGTTTGTGGTTTAATGAAGGTTTTTTTGAATTGTGCGAAAAGGATGACGGTTCACTTAATGTGCTACAAAGATGGGATAGCGAAGAGAGCTTTGTGCAATTTCTCGCACGCCAATCTGACTATACTTGCAGCGGGGCAGATCCAAATGAAAAAGTATTTTTTACTTCGTCTACATTTTTACTTAATAACCAACGATTGACAAGAGCAAGGTTCGAAAAATTTTTAATATATTATTAAAAAAGTATAACAAGAAGCATGAGTTATGCATAGTGAGAAACAACGTCCCCAAAGTTTAAAGGCGGTCGGGGTAGTCGGAGAAAATGCCGTCTATCTGTAATGAGATTAGGCGCTGGATGTCGGCGGGGGCGTTGACTGTCCAGGCGAAGACTGCCAGGTGGCGGGCTTTGGCTTCTGCAAGGGATTGTTTTGTTATGGTGGCGTGTTTCTGGTGAATTGAATAGAGCGGGGCGCCGCACGAATTAATGTCGGCTTCAGACGGGGGGGTTAGGGTAACAAGCCCGATTTTTACCTGCGGCACCAGGCGTGAAAACTCGCGCAGGTTTTCGGGATTAAGCGATGAGACAAGAATTTCGTCGTCGCTCCATCCCGAAACCTGCTTGTATTTTTTTAT
>C687J26609_1000703_pt1 | contig 8337 bp, 7 predicted proteins | sample RifOxyA2_FD_26609 | JGI IMG/M metagenome (IMG submission 26609) | reverse complement strand
TTGTGCAAATACATCTCTTTTGCCCAATTCTTCCCGCCATAATAATGTGTTTCCATGACTGAAGAATTGTCAAAATAAATATCATCGTTCAACGAATTAGAATAGAATTGGGCTTTATCAACCGTCTGGCCGCCTATCCCGCTGTCAATGTTAAATTTGTCCCTAGCTTTATCTTTCAGATCGGCCTTCAGCATGGAAAACTTCTCGGCGTTCCCCTCCAAATCATATTTCAAAACACGATGGCTATAGCGGTCCGCCGCGTAAACGTTGTTATCCGCGACGGAAATATCTTCCGGCAGGCCAAAAGTCTCGCCTAACGGCCACTTTTTTCCCCCACCGGCCGAATCAGAAAAGCTCATCCCCTTGAAACCTAAAGTCCAGCTGTAACTATCGACATCTCCTTCGATCATATAAGCGCTTCGCGCCTTTATCTCTTTTGTAAAATTCAGATCATGATCACAAATGATCACTCTCAAATTGTATGAATCAGCAATGTACACCCGATCTGATGAAACACTGATCCCGAGCGGACAAACCATGGGGATATCGCTAAATGTCTTAACCATCTTTATTTCCTTGCCACCTGGATCATATTTGACTATTTTCGCGGTCTGGCCAAATAAAACATACATGTTTCCCGCGTTGTCAAAATCAACATCCGCGACCTTGGGACGGACCTCCCATGACGGCGGCTCCGGCAACTCCAGACTGTAAACTTCGCCAGTCGGCGGCGCCGGATAGTAGCCACCCCTATTAACCGAGATCAGCGGCGAATAGACCCTAGAGATATTTCCAGCTAAATCAGTCATCACGATTTCAAAACGATAAAATCCGTCGGGATAAGCATAGGCAGACTCCCATTCGATAGTTTGGCTCTCCCCTTTTTTCAGCGCTGGATTAGACACGACTCTCTGCTCTACCAATGAAGAACCGCTATTCTTTACCACGTTAACCATTAGGGAATATAAATCTTCTGAAGGAACGATTTGGGCGGCTATCAAATCTTCCGGCACAGCCACGCTGTTACTGATCATTGTGATCAAGGCCGAGGGACGGGTGTTGTCTATTGTTATCTGTTCCGATGCCTCCATCGTTGAAACAAGCCCGGTTGATCTGTCTTTTGCCGTAACGCTAAAATCATAAACTCCAGCTGGCTTTCCTTTCCCCCATTCAGCACGGAGCCAATCCTGATCGGTAATCTTAAGCTCGTCCACTTTTCGACTCGAGCCGTCATAAAATGTGATCGTCCAATCAGATTTATTTTTGGTCCGTGATTCAATAAGGGCGTTTTGTTGAAGGTTTTGATCAATATCCAGAAGGTTTGAGGTGATTATCTTGTTATTCGCAAAGACATAGAATATTTCCGGCGGCTCTGTTTCCCCGTCCACCGACGACGCCCGCATCCCGCCGCCCCCTGCGCTCGCGGCAGCAACCATGACACCTTTTTCACCAACGATGTCGTCAGGAAGCCAGCCAGCCACATAAATATTGGGGTCAACAAAGTCCACAAGACTCATCCCAACTGTTATTGTTCTTTCAGCCAAAGAATGATCCGCAATGCTTGGAGTAGTTAAATGAAATCCTGCGTCGCCAGGCCCATCACGGTAGCAGGAATATATTTTTGCTGTTATTTTGTATGTTCCGGCAGTTGGATAGAATTTAACCGAATAAAAATCCTTTGTCGCTTCTGAGCTCGTAACAAAAGGCCTGGAAAAATTATACGGGGGATCGTTTACCATTTCTTTTAATTTTTTATAACTGTCAAACACTATAGACCGAGTAACCTTATTAAAGTCTTTTGCGCCCAATATTTTTTCAACTACAAATTCCACTTTATAGGGCGTCGAATTATTTCTCCCGGTGTAATGATAAGCCTCAATTACCGCCTTTATTGGCTCTCCTGGCCTAGCTAAATGTATTATTTGATTCTCGTCTTCTTTTAATTTAGTATTTTCCCCATTGAATGTTTCATCTGATCCAGTAGCAATCAATTTTATCAATGGGGCTTCTCCTTCAATTTTACATTGTCCATATTGGGGCTGGATCATCCCTCCCAGTATCGGATTAATAGTTCTTGAAGGATAAAGCTCTTTAGGATCACTGTTCTCCCCTATGCTAAAATGAAGGTGCTCTCCTTTTGATGCTCCAGTATTACCAGATAAACCCAGAGTCGTATCAGTATTCACCACTTGTCCTTCAAATGCTTCAATGCTGCTAAGGTGCGCATATCTAGTCTGAAATGCGCCATGATTGACTATTACACAATTTCCCCATCCACCATTATGGGGATAAATATGAGCGGTGCCAAAAGATACAGGATGTATTTTTGAATGGCTTCTTGCGTCAGGGATAAAAAAGTCGATTCCGTCATGATATGTATAGCCATCCGAACCGCGATATTCGCCATAATTATGATTAATATATCTATTTCGGCTTACTATTTCATTTGAATAGCTCAGTGGTAATTGCCTTGCATAATAATATTCTGCAAGCAATTGAGATGAAAATAGCAAAACAAAAAATGCGCCAAATAATAATTTTTTATTTTTCATTAACCAATATAAGAGTATTCAATAAAAACATTAAACCGCTTGAATATTCCCCCGAGATCCCTGCAATAGAAACGATAGAATCCTTTTTGGGCAAATAAAACAAAGCTTGCCACGGATGTTTTCCTTCAAAATATATTAAACATATTTGAATCCCATTAATATCAATATTTTCTATCGAATCAATGTCATTTTTTTTATAAATATTATTCTTTTCCGCTAAAAATATTATTTTCTCAAAAGTATCATCTGGCATCGCCACTCCTGCTCGCCTCAACCCAGCGGACACATCTCTATTAAATAAAAACTCAATGCCAATAGTCTGATCACTTTGATTTTTCCCTGGATTATCTGGGTCGAAATTAACAATAGAAAAATTCACATATCCTTCTAATTCATAGTCTGAAGGCTTTATGTTTTTATCTTCCATTAAACACCAATCCTTCGGATAGCTAACCGAAAACCCATACCTGCTGACATAGGTTTTCATTTCTTGAGTTGAAACTTGGGTGACAGCCTTTGTCGCGGCCGACAACTTTTTGTCACCTTCTTTTTTTGGCACACAGCCAACAACCAGCGTAATCGTCAAGACCATCAGGGGAAGCAAAACTAATCGTTTATCCATTTTCAAGCCCTCCTATTATTTACCATCTTTTTATCGAAACAGAAAAATTGCCAGCTTTATAATCCATTCCATCATGAAAAACATACTTGTCCCAACCTCGATATTCGCCAAAATTAGCGTTAATGCCAATATTGGTTTCTAGTGGACAACCTCTAGCGATGCTACTCGTGTATTCTGCGGCCACTACGGAATTTGATAACGCTAATAAGCCTATTCCTAATATAAACAGTCTAAATCTCATAGGCTATTCAACTTTGATATTCCTTAGCATTTTCATAAACAATTCTTTATTTGTCATTGGCAATTGTTCAATAAGCAATGCCACTTTCGTTTTCTTGTTATAAATCAACGCGACAATCATAGTCATCTTCTTATCAGGATTTTGTTTAGACTTACCAACAAAAACATGCGCTACCCCCCCAATAACTTTGCTTGCAGGAAGCTGTTCCTTTTCAGTTAAAATATTTAATGCATCAACAAATGCTCCAATGTCACCATTAAATTCAAATATATCAGCCATTTCAAATAGAGAATATCCTTCAGTTGCATAACCAAATTCAACAAAAAACTCGTTATTTTTATTACCGAGATAAAACGGAACTTTGCCGTGCTCCATGTTCCTTCCAAGGGCATAGTCATCTTCATCTAAATGCCAGTCGCCAGGATAGCTAACCGAAAACCCATACCTGCTGACATAGGTTTTCATTTCTTGAGTCGAAACTTGGGTAACGACCTCTGTCGTGGCCAACAGCTTCTTCTCTCCTTCTTTTTTCGCCGGAGCGCAACCAATAACCATCAGTGCCAGCAATAAAGCCAATAAGGGGAACAAAACGAGTCGTTTTTTCATTATTAACAGCCTCCTTAGAAATATCGTCAAACAATGGTAATAATTTCATCTATTCACGTCGGTGTCAATGTCGAGTTTTCGTCAATAAAAAGAGGTATTATTTGTTACTTATATCGATATATCGACTTTCTGTCTTATGTAAAACCAAACGATATGCTTCCACCCTGTTTTTCGGCTTATTTATAGCTTTTTTTCAACTATTCGCCCATGTTTTCAACCAACAACGGATGCTTAGCCATTTCCTTCCTTAGCAAATCCATTGACACCTGCGTGTATCTCGCTGTTGTATCTATACTATTATGGCCCATAAGTTCTTGAATCGATCTAATTGACGCCTCCCTGTTTAAAAGCAGTGTCGCCAATGTTCCCCTTAACAAATGAGGAGTTACTCTTTTTAATCCCGCCTGCTTTGAAATATCTCGAAATAAATAATGCAACTGGGAGTTATCCATTTTTCTATTGTTTCTTTTGTTAGAAAGTAAATAACGGCCGTAATCATTCCCCCTTAATCTTAAATATTCCCTTATCGTTTCAACCAACTTTCTATTAATTGGCAACAATCTGTCTTTTCTGTGCTTGCCCTGTTTTACCTTAATAATCATTTCATTCAAATCAACATCTCTTTTTTTCAATGAAAGAAGCTCTCTCCGGCGCAATCCGCAATATACGATTAATCCTATTGCCAATCGCCCCCGAGCTTTGGCTAAATCGTCAACAGGCATTTCATCTATTGCCCTGACCAAATGGATTAAATCCTCTTCTTGTAAAACTGCAGGCATTATTTTCTCGTATCTGGGGAAATCAATCTCAAGAAAAGGGCTTTCTTTTAATATCCCCTTTTTTACACAGAATTCAAAAAAATGATTTAATGATGTTTTAATTATTTGCAGTGTTCTTGGAGAATATTTTATTGCCTTTTTTGAAAATAAATATTTCTTCGCGTCATTTCTGGTGAGCGTTTCCAGCTTTTGGCCCTTTTTCAAGAAATTAATAAAACGTTTGACCCATTTAATTTTCAATACTATAGTTAAATGATTGTAATTTTTTAAGATAAGCTCTCTTCTCCATTTCCAAAGAAGATTTCTGGCGACCGGGTCATCAACAAAATAATTGATGCGCGGTTTCTTTTTTTTATATAGCGCCTCATATTTATAGTAATTGATGCCCGCCGCCTTAACGGCCGCCCGCCAACCGCCAAAATATCTTTTAAGCTGAGCAGTTTTGACCAATCTAAAATGAGATTTAATGGCATTTTTATAAAGAATTGAGTATCCATTAGCATGAATTGATTTGATCTCTCTTTTAATAATTCCCCTGCTCCAATAATTAATATATTTACTCCCCTTTTCAAAAGACAAAGCGCGCGAAGTGGTTATTCGCATCTCTTCTTCCCTCCCAATATTTTTATTAATGGATTAGATAATAAAGCTTTATTTATCATTTCACCGTCCGGTTTGGCATACATCGCGGTCATTTCTATGTTCCGATGCCCCATTATTGTTTGCAAATTTTCCAGTTTCACTCCCCCTTTTAACATCTGGCTGGCAAAAGAATGACGTATTAGATGCGCATAAACGGTTCGTTTAATACCAGCCGCCCGGCCATGCTTTTTAACTATCTCAGTGACAGTCATGCGGTCCAGCTTAGTCTTGTCGAATAACCCCAAGAAAAAATACGGGGAACGCAACTTTTTACGGGCCTTAAGATATTCCGTCATCCATAAAACAATTTGTTCATTAAGAGGGAGCAGTCGGCCGTGAGACCTTTTAGAAGCTGGGACTTTAAGATATTTATTTTCGATAGAGATATCTTCCCTACGCAAATCAATGATTTCACTAGCTCTTAAGCCGGCATAAATCAATAGGCCAAGAATAGTTTTATTCCGATAATATTGGAAATCCCGGCGATAGCGGTAAGAAACTTTGGCAACCAACAATCTGTTTAACTCATCACGTTTTAATGGAATTTTATGGGCGCGGTATTTCTTAACTTTTTTGACTATCAAATACGGGTCAACTGAAATATGTTTATTCTGATAGCAGTAATTCAAAAAAGCCATCAATATCGCGTATCTGCTCCTGATCGTCGCCGGAGAATAAGCCTTCTTTTTTATCGAACCGATAATTTGTTTAATTATTGCGGCGCTAACCTTTTCGCTGTGCAAAGCTAGCGGCAGATACTTATTCAGAATTCTTTTTTGAAAAGAAATCGTCCTGCTAGACAAACGCTTGATGAGCGTGTTCTCGCGCAAATACTCGTTTTTGAGATTAGCCAGGATCATGCGATCCCTTTTAAGTATTTTTCCGTTGTTTCGCGTTTCCCCGTGATATTTTTTCTGGACCACCTAATAACCGTTTTGACAGTATGAGCGCCAACTATCGCTTGAATTACCCTGTGTTCCACCAGGTTATTGATCATAACCGAGAAAAAAGTGTTCCTAAGTATCGAAGCGCTAACTCGAAAACGAACCCGCCTTGAAATAATCCGCAAATCCCCTCTTGAGCTATTATAAGTGTATCGGCTTCTTGTTTTAACACATTGGAATAAATTGGTCGCCTGCCGTTTGGGACGAATCTTAAGATATTCCTCAAGCCAGCCGCTAACCGGCGCAATCAACGGCAGAATGCGGCTATCATGCCTGGTTGTTTTCCTGATCTGGATAATGCCCCGGCGAAAATCAATGTCTTTCAATTTTATCCGAAAAATCTCGTGGTTTTCCATGCCATAAAAAAGCAATAAAGAGATATAAGCCCTCAACCGGACCTGGAATTGGGTCGGCTGTCTTTTGTTTTTAACAACAACCTTAAAAAGTCTAATTATTTGCCGAGTAGATAAATAAACAGGGATCCTTTTCGGCGTTAACAATGGGGGAATATTCCTGACAGGGTTGGAAGGGAAGTAGCGGCTTTTATATAGAAATTCGTAGTAATTCCAGAGAAGTCTCCGTTTATAATCAATCGTAAATACGCTTCTTTTCCTACCGGTCAATTTATAAGAGCTAGTCTTGCAATAATATAGATAGTCCCTAATAATTTCTTCGTTGGTAGCAACCAGCGATTTAATACCCATTCCTCGCAAATAGCGAAAAAACAAACCGATCTCAATTTTAATCTTTTCACGAGTAAGGCGAGAAAGCCGGGAAAGTCTTTTGAACCGCTGATACTCCGACCAATGGGAGTCCTGCAAATAAATTCGCAATTACTCACCTCACAATTGATTATTATACTCCTCAATGCATAATCGCAAGATACATTGCGACCACAAAAAAGGGGGCGCTTCCGCCCCCTTTTTGGATCAGGATCTCCCTTTTAGCAACGGCGCAAGATACTCTCGCTGGTCCGGACTCATTTGCTCTAAGGCTTTATTAATCAACTCCTGGGGAAGACTCAATAAAACGTCGCAACAATCGCAAGCAAAAATTGCCCAACTGCCGCCCACAGCTCGTTCTTCCCCTTAAATTCGCACTCAACCGTGTATTGATAGCCGCTCCCGCGCTTCCCTTTCTTCCAAACATCAACTTTGCGATGATCACAAACTTCCAAATCGCCCAAAGGGACAAGAATCGCGAAATCTTTTCGGATCAACCCCGGGATTCCATCGTATAAAGTACCGGGATTATCGTAAAACGACTCAAGCGTCCCGGCTTCTTCCTTGCCGGCATACCAACCGACCCAATCGGGATCGAAAAGCCACTCCTTAATCTCCGCTCGACTAAAAAAGCAATTATCCATGACCCCGATCTTTATCTCTTCCCCGGTCGCAATGTTTTTAATATACTCACCCATTTTTACCAACTCCTTTAAAATAATAGGCCCGCTCCCCTTTGGTGAAAGGAAGCGGGCCTGATGGAATCAAACCTCGGCATATTGATAAGATATGCCATATTCGATCTGATTTTGGATCGAGTTCAAGCAACCCTGGCAAATGAAGACCACTCGGTTGAGCGTATACGGCTCTCCTCCAGAGGCGGATCAGCCTGCGGCGGAGAAACCGATATGATCAAGCCCCTCGTTGCAAGGGGTCAGCAATGCCCGGCAAACAGAACATCTTCTCATCTGAAACACCTCCTATTTATTAATTAATTCTTTCAATTCTTTGATCAGAATGTGGTGGGCGCGGTTTTTGCTAAGAGACTGAACATAGTTAAGAAACCGGGCGCATCTGGTCCGATTGTGAGGACGGCATCTAACACCTGGCAGTAAGTTGCCGCACTGCAGACATGGGGACAAAACTGAAATAGCCACTAAAGCACCTCCTTTCCATTGAAAATAAAACAGTGCCTGGCTAAATCAGGGGGGAGAGCAGCCCCGCCCCCG
>C687J26609_1000668_pt1 | contig 8597 bp, 9 predicted proteins | sample RifOxyA2_FD_26609 | JGI IMG/M metagenome (IMG submission 26609) | reverse complement strand
AGATTCGTCCCACCACAAACAACAGACTTTTCACCACAATCTGTACGCACCTTGCACACGAGGAGCCGGTCCGCGTCGGGATGTTTCTTCACGCTCAGCACTTTGCCGACACAGCAGCGATCCAGGAGAGCCCCTTGCCTTTCCACCGCATCTACTTCAGCTGTATGCGCAGTGATGGCATCCGCTATTGCCTGTGGATTTCCCTCCGGGAATGCAACGAAATCAGAGAGCCAATCGAGTGAAAGCTTCATACGGGCCGCAGCATACACGAGTGACAGAAAGCATTGAACGAGAAAATCGCACTTCCACAGCAAACCTGCTATGCTCTGCAGTAACCCTCCCCTCTCCCCCCTATGCTCAGGAAGCGCAAAATTCCTCTTATCCCCACACTTATAGAGACAATCTCCTGGACGGTATGTCTGCTGTTGCTTGTGATCATGCTCACATCTCTCACAGGACTCATTGTGCTGCACATGGAATTCGACAGGGTCGCCATAGGAAGTTCCAACTCTTCCCTCGCTATCATAGCGGCAGCCCTCAGCACCACACTTTGGTGGAAGTGCATGAAGCAGTGCCTCAGCTTCCATTGCGACAAGTAGTAGGGACTTTGCTTTGATCGCTCATGGAGAAATGGTTAACTATCCGCATTGCGGTTGGTTTGCCAACCGTGCAGGTTGGAGGGATGGCCGAGTGGTCTATGGCGCACGCCTGGAAAGCGTGTAACCCCGCAAGGGGTTCCAGGGTTCAAATCCCTGTCCCTCCGCCACAGTTGAATTCGAGATGAGCACGAGTCCGAAGGACGAAGTGCGAATCCGAAGATACTGTGTCCCGTGAGCCGCAGGCGAACGGGACTGCTCAACAGAGAGAACATGCACACGTGCCTCTCCCGCCATGGTTCGACGAGCTCACCACTGAATTCGAGATGAGCACGAGTCCGAAGGACGAAATGCGAATCCGAAGATACTGTGTCCCGTGAGCCGCAGGCGAACGGGACTGCACAACAGAGAGGACATACACACCTTCCTCTGAGCGCAGTACTGTGTAAAGAAGAAAGAAATGGGAACGAGTCCGAAGATACTGTGTCCCGTGAGCCGCAGCGAACGGGACTACACGACAGAGAGGACATGCATATGTACAACTCCCCACCACAGTTGAATTGCAGATGAGCACGAGTCCGAAGGACGAAGTGCGAATCCGAAAATACTGTGTGTTCCGCAACCCACCAGAGTGAACAAGCACAGTACTCTGTAAAGAAGGAAAGTATGGAATATGGAATGATGACGTATGCCAATGCGGATCAAACGGCGTTACAATGCTCCTAGCTGGTTCCGTTTCCCCCGGCAGTGTTCGATGAGTCGGTACCTCGAGGGAACGCTACATTTACGCAACATATTGCGGATGTGATTCTTTACGGTATATATGGAGACGTGGAGCCTGGAAGCAATCTGCTTGTTTGCGAGTCCCGGTTCCTTGAGGAGCAGCGATACGATTTCCAGTTCCCGGGGCGTGAGCACAGGATCTTCACTCGTTGCGGCTTTATTCGCGGCACCATCGAGAGCCCTCCGGTAGATCCCCCTGAGAACTTCGATCGGAATGAACGTATGTCCGGTCCTCAGCATGCGAATGGCCTGGTGCAATTCTCCAAGTCCTACACTGCTTGTTTCTTCCTGAGTAGGAAGACAGCCTTCTGGGGCCAAGGCCAGGCATTCCTCCGACAGTGCGCTTTCGATGGTCGGAGAGAGTAATAAGGCTCTTGTCTGCGCAGAATTTCTCCGTACTTCTGTTGCGATCCTGAGCGTTGTGGGGTGTGCAGTGACGATGATAATCTTCGGCTCCATCCCCACAATGCTGGCTGCAGCATCGTCCGATGCCGGATCCAGTGCGGCGACGGTTCCGTACGTCTTTTTCAAACTCATTGCGAGAGATTCACGGAGCATTCTGGGATCTACAGCGAGCGCGATGCTCGTCTCCTGCATCGCTTCCTCCGAAAGCTCAGGATAAGAAAGTCCTGATTGCATAGGGACGCATTGTAGAGGAAGGCATGGACAGCTCAGCATCTTTACCGCATATTTATGCTGAGGCGAGAGAGGGAAAGCCGCCTCTGCAGCATGGAAACAATTGGCTTTGCCGCCGACACGCTGGTTGCAACATCCCGTTGCCCCAAGCGGTGAAATCCTGGAAAACACGCTACGCCTATGCCCACCGCTCTCATCGTCCACGGCATCTACGGAAACCCGGAAGAGAACTGGTTTCCGTGGCTGAAAGGAGAACTCAAAAAGCTGGGCGTAGAGACCTACGTCCCTTTCTTCCCCACAAAAGAAAACTTAAAACCGGAGGACTGGTGGGAAGCATTTGCCCCGTACGAGAAGTACATCGATTCGGACACGATCCTCATCGGGCACAGCCTCGGCGTCGCCTTCCTCCTCAAGGTGCTGGAGAAGCACACAGTCAGAGCATCGTTCTTTGTTGCAAGCGCCTGGGGAGACATGCCGTACAACAAGTTCCAACCCGTGATGGCCCCCATCGCAGATCAGGTGTTTGACTGGAAACGCATACGGAAACACTGTGCACATTTTGAAGTCTTCCATAGCGATAACGATCCGTACCCACGGCTGGAACGGGGTGAGACACTGGCAAAGAACCTGGGTGCGAAACTCACGGTCATCCAGGGAGCAGGCCACTTCAATAAGGATGCCGGCTACACCACATTCCCGCTCCTTCTGGAAAGAATCATGACAATCTGTCTTCACAATAAAAAATAACACCACAATTACTAGAGAGAAGCACCTCACCGCACTACACTCTGGCGGCTATGGCGCTGTCTTTACCAGATTCTGGGCAGCATCTGGACCCCACAAGTGCGCTCCCTCCCCTCCCACCGGACGTTGATCTGACGTGCGGAGGTCAGCTGCAACCCGGCGGTCACCGCATCAGGGAAATCCTGCATGATGATAGCGACCATCTCCCCCTGTGGCAGTCGGGGAAGATGATCCTCGGAGCCCTCAATAATGCAGGCTATAAGTACCATGAAATGCCCCGCATGTTGTACCGGCTTGCGCGCCTGTACATGCAGGCATCCGTTCCCCACGACACGGAAGTCATCTGTAAGGCAGATGAGTACGCCGAGGAGGTGGTATTGGAATTCATAGGTCGCTTTGTACGCGAAGGGAGCTGCCTCCATGGGCGGGATCACCTTGTGCAGGCCATGGACATGAACCGCCAGGGAAAGAGCGTGCAGTTCTACAGCATGCCGCACCTCTCTGCGATGGACCCCATATTCCTCAAAATACTCCTGCAGAGGGAAGCAGAAGGCACGAACGTCCGTCCACATCAGGAAGCGGCGGAACAGATGTTCAACCAGCTTATCGTACTCATCGGCCATAAAGTGCTGCACAACCGGTTCCGCCGCGCGTTCAGCCAGGCCGTGAACGCCGTCTTCACCGTCCCGCCGAAGTACAGAGCAGACCTGGAACCGGATGTGAAGCAGCTGCTTGCAACGCACTCAGGGAATGTAGGGCACATCGTGGAAGCGCTCCGGTCAGACCCGCGCTGGGCGATGTTCCTGTGCCCGGAGGGCGGATTCACACGGGAGAAACAACTCGGCATCCAGACCATGACCGCACAAGTGTCATCGGACACGTACATCGCCCCCATCTTCGTCGACGAGCCCGAAGGGTTCATGCGCCATGACTTAGGCACAGCAATGAATATGGACCCCTCACCGGTACACATGTACTTCGGCAAACCATTCCAGCTGGAACCGGGCGGCAGGCACCAGCGGGTGAGTACGCTCATCACGACATGTCGCAATAATTGCAACGCAGTGGGAGCACCCGTCCGCAAATACCGATGGGGGTACATGAAAAGAAGCCGCAAAAAAGAATCGGGACAGGAATTCATAGAGATCGTTTAGGAACACATTCTACAGCGCATCCCTCCGCTCCCGCGGCTCGTAGTACGGGAGACCCAAGGCATCGTAGATGTCTTTTTCTTCCCTGTTGGCAATAACCTTCTCACCTTCAAAAAGGCCGTACTCGTTGAGTTTCCGGCCTTCGCGCAGCGAGGGCCGCCCACCGTAGTCTCATGGACCTTGGTAAACATTGTTTCTCCGGATACGCGCGGCTACGGTCGGCAAGCCACCAGGAGCGAAGGTGGGCTACAGCTTGCCGATTCGCTGATTTGGCGGGAAATACGGGAGACCGAGCTTATCGTATACCTCTTGTTCAGTCTTACCAGCGATAAATTTTCCAGTTCCATTGAAAAGACCGTATTCATTGAGTTTCCATTTGTGTCGCATCGCCACTTTCCGCATGGCAATGTTGTGCTCCTTGCTACCGGTGAAGTAGAGCAGCGCAGCACCCCATTGGTTCCTGCGAACGAACCGCACATCCACCCTGAGCCCATTCTTGAGATCGAAGGAAAGTTTCTTATCGCCGTGCGCCACCGTGTCACGGACAAAAGAAAGGGATGCAATGGCATCTGAAACGTTCTTCGGCTTCTTCGTTACCACAAGCACATCTATATCCCCCACCGTCTCTTTCTCCCTGCGGTACGAACCGGCAATTTCTAATTTTTCGATACCTTGCACACCCCCAATGGTCTTCCGGAGTTTCTCCACATCATCTTTGATCTCCTCACGAGGGAACCGCCTGGTCCGCTCCTTCACGCGCTTCGCGTTCTCGAGAATTTTCTTCTCCATGAGAGCAGACATGCGCGGGAGACCCTGCAGCTTTCCCGCTTCCGCCGCTTTGATGAGCCCTGCAACCGTGGTAATGCCAAGGGCAGATTGAATCTGCCGGACTCTTTTGGGGCCAAGATCTTCGATGTCCATGAGCTCTGCAGAAATCCCTCCCTGCTCAGCACGCAGCTTCACAAGAAAGGAAATTTGCCCTGTTTCCAGGTACTCAATGATCTTCTTGGCGATAGCCTCCCCAATCGCCGGCAGCTTCTCCAGTTCTTTCGCACTGCCGTACGTGCAGACATCCCGCGGCAGATCCTCTACCACCTGCGCTGCACGGCGGTACGCGGCAGGTTTAAAAGGCACCTGCTGCTCAGCAAGCAAAGCGGCTATCTGACGGAGTTGACCGGCGATCTCTTTATTGTTGCTCACGGAACAATTGTACCCTTTTCGTCATGGTGAGCGGAGTCGAATCCATGACACAACTGACCCGCTATGGCCTTGTTATTCTCCGCAATGACAATTGTACGCTGCCACCCTGAGTTCGTCGAAGAGTGGCGGAGCTGGCACCAAGAAATCTGTTCTGAAGATGCGCGGCTCCGTACTCTCGACGAGTACGGAGCCGCTAAGGATGCCGGTGACAGAGTCACCGGCGGGAATTGTCAGAGTGCAACACGCTCAACCCTTCTTCGGCTTGGTCCCTCCCCGGCCATCGGTGTTGCTCGAACCAGTCGAGCACTTGCATTTCTTCATGAGACGGCGACAGGTGGGACACCGGGGGTTCTTCGACATATTTGTCCTCCGACAATCGGTACTGTTCTGCCGGAGCCCGCAACGGAGCTCCGCTACGTCAGTGAAAATTGAGCAGAACAGGTTTCTTGCTGCGAAAATGAAAAGAACAACGTGACAGATGACCTGATCTTGAGAAGACCCAGATCCCGAAGCCAAAGCCGCGGGATCTGGAAAGAGGTGGAGCCAACCCGTGTTGGCGGATGGGACGAGAACAACGCTAAACGGGGAACGTCTGCAGCCGCCACCTGCGGCGGCGGCCGACCGGGCGGTTGCGTTGCCGCAACCAGCCACGGACCTTGGGGCACCGAGGCCCCTCGCCATTCCTGCCGAAGAGATGCTCGTGCCAGCTTTTCCTGCTGGCAAGGAACACCCCGCAGAAAGGACATTCTTGATCAGTCCACGCTACCAGTGAACGAAGCTGGAAACGGAGGCTTCCGCCCTTCCGGCTCAACATGAGTCGTCCATTCCCATTGTGCACATGGTACCGCTTGCCCCGTCTGGTTTTTCGTCGGGACATATTGGTCCTCCAACATGCGTCAGACCCCTCTGGTCTCCGCCGATCGAGCGACCGGCTGGAAAAGACCAGATCATCTATCACGAATTACGTACGCACCTTGCTCCTTCCATAAAATCAAAAGATTGCTCGGTCCGCCTGCAGTAAACCACAAACGGACCGAGCTTCGTCAGGTGAGAAATAAAGTGAGCTACCAGTGGCTCACCACACTTAGGAGAACTTGGTCTCGCAAGTGCGGTGAGCCTTTCTGATGCTCAGAATTTTTCTCACTTTATGAATGCTCTTCCATCGCTGGCACACAGAAGTGCGGACCGCCCCCCGTAAAACGAAGGAGGTACAAGAGCAAGGTACGTACGAAAGACGACGCTTTAAAAGATCACTGTGGTGTACACACCTTGCTCCCCCCAAATGGATGGTAAGGATGTGCTCAGTCCGCCGCAGTGAAACTGTAGCGGACTGAGCGGGGTTTGGGAGATGAGAAAAGAAGCCCAGAAGATCAGGCACGCTTGGCCCTAGCAGCAACAAGCTGTCGCTCCCGGGTCACGTTGTTGGACCCGGTTGCGCCCCGCAGAGCTGCATTCTCAAGCAGCTTGCGGGCGGCGGCCGACATCTCGCCGTTGCCGTTGGTGCTGGCAGCGACCGCTTGACCGGACCCATTGCGGCTCCGCATCTTCCTCAGTGCCTTCTGACTGGCCATAAAACGATTCTCCCAAAAAGTTTCCAGCTCTCCCAACATGGCACGGAAATCCGTGGGCCCCCTTCTATGCATTGTTTCAGTAGTTAAGGAGGCACAAGAGCAAGGTACATACAGAACGGTGTTGTGAATGAACGAAAAGCCCTTCTTGCTTTGAAGGGGCATGCTACTCAGTTCTGTCTCTCCATCAGCTGAGCACCCCTTCCTCATAGAGGAAGCGAATCGGGCACAGGGCGGTGATGAGGTGGGAACGGTTCTTCATCGCTTTGAATAAGATAAACTAATACAGATAATTGTCAATTACTTTGTACCATTACAAGAATACAAGTGACATTCGTCAGAATAAGGAATGGAAACCAAAGAGTCAACCATACATCACATCATCCTTATTTTGCGCATACAGAAGGTAAAAACAGCAAGACAGAGGACTTCGGAATAAGAGGGCAAAAAGCGGAAGGCAGAGGTCAGTACAAAAAACTGACTTCTGCCTTCCAAATCATAAAGACACATTCTTGATTTATAGCAATCACTCGGTACAATCCATTCAGTCTTTGAAAGCATGAATCAAACCGAAGAGAGGAGAGTGCTTATACGGAGCATCTTCCCCTCTTCTGTCCCAACAGCTTCCAACATCCCAATAACCGGAAGGAGGTGAGCAGTGTCGAAGAAGAACCGACGGGAGCGAAAAGCTGATGAACGGAGTTCTCAGCACTCCAATGCAAAAATGGGCAAGCGAGCAAGGGCGAAGCTTGCCCAGCATCAAGCCGAGGCGGTGAAAGCCGCCAAGAAATTTGCTCGGCAACATCCGAGAATCTCGGAGAGCGAGTTCCATCGGCTCATGAAAGCCGCCAAGGGGGGGTGATTCTCCCCACGAAGAGGCACGCCTTGGGTTGGTTACCGCCACGGTAACCGACGCCAGGGCTTTTTCATATTATAAAAAAACATTCTTGATTTTACACAACTAGCAGTTACAACCCATTTGATCGTTGAAAACAGCAAAAAACGGGGAGAGGAGAGTGCTCTCTTGAAAAGAGCATCTTCCCCTCTTCTGTTCCAACCTGAATCACCGGAAAGGAGGTGCCGATGACCAAGAACCGTCAGCAGGCGAGGCGCGACGCAAAGCACGAAAAACCCCTACCAAAGGGAAAACGTGCGAAGAAGGCCGAAGTACGCGCCTGGTACGAGCAAAAGGCCGCCCTTCGCAAAGCCGCAAGGGAAAAAGGATTCTGAGGAGGCACGCCTTGGGTTGGTTACCGCCGCGGTAACCGACGCCAGGGCTTTTCTTCATGCACTCAGGGGTTTGTGGGGGAAGCTCTATAAAAGCATGTCATGGTGAGCACTGACGAACCATGACATGCGCCAAGTTGTCGCAGTTCGTCAGAGCTCACTGTGACAACTTGAGTTTTTCAGGATTTTCCTACGTCCCCTCCTGCCAGCTCGCCAAATATTTCACCTGCTCGGGAGTGAGCTTATCAATAGTCAGACCCATGGCAGTGAGCTGAAGCTGTGCAATCTCCGCATCGATTTCCGGCGGGAGCGTGATGACGTCTTTCGGGAGCTTGCCCCTGTGCTTCACGAGGTATTCGCATGCCAGCGCCTGCCCGCAGAACGAGAGGCTCATTACTTCGCTTGGGTGCCCTTCCGCCGAGGCGAGGTTCACGAGGCGTCCTTCCCCAGCCACGTAGAGGACACGCCCGTCTTTCATAAGGTACTCATCGAGGTAGTGGCGCACGCGGCGCTTGCGCTTGACCATGGTCTCCAGCCCCTTCATATCTATTTCATTATCGAAATGCCCGGAGTTGCAGAGCACCGCCGTGTCTTTCATGTGCTGCATGTGCTCCGTGCGGATGACGTGGTAGTTGCCGGTGACAGTGACGAAGAGATCGCCGAGAGGTGCCGCCTCTTCCATCCGCATGACG
>C687J26609_1000631_pt1 | contig 8840 bp, 8 predicted proteins | sample RifOxyA2_FD_26609 | JGI IMG/M metagenome (IMG submission 26609) | reverse complement strand
CAGGAGCTTCAACCAGAATCGAAGGATCTTTACTTTCAGATAGCGAAGTAGAAAAACTGTTGAATAATATTAATATAAAAAAATTAAGAGATAGGAGTTCTCAAGAGGTTGCAGGATATGCCGAACTCACTAAACTAATTTTTGATGAATTTAAAAATATTAATTTAACGCAAAATAATATTAAGCATTTACATTCAATACTCCTCAAATATTCTAATAAAGATGAATTTCATAAAGGTAAATATAAAACCTTATCAAATGCAGTAATTGCAAAAGATATGGAAGGCAAAGCAAGTCTTGTTTTTAACCCAACGCCCCCATATTTGGTAGAAAAGGAGATGGAAGATTTACTTTCTTTTACTAATGAATCATTAAGATTTAAAAAATTTCATCCACTACTCATCATATCCTTATTTGCATGTGAATTTTTATCGATACACCCTTTTCAAGATGGCAATGGTAGGTTGTCTCGAAGTCTGACAAATTTATTTTTATTAAAAAACGGCTTCGATTATATAAAATATGTTTCTCTGGAAAAAATAATAGAAGACAATAAAAAAGATTACTATTTATCTCTCAGAGCTAGTCAAAAAGATAGGAAAACAAAAGCTGAAAATTTAAATATATGGATAAACTTTTTTTTGGACTGCTTGATTAAGCAAACTGATTTAGCAAAAAATATTTTAGAAAAAAAAGATATAGAAAATGAATTATCAGAAAATCAGCTACAAATACTAAATTATTTAAAAAATTCAAAAAAAACATTAACTACCCAAGAAATATCAATAAATACAAATATTAATAGAGAAACTGTAAAAAAGATTCTTCAAAGACTTAAATTTTTAAATTTAGCAAAAATGCAAGGGCTTGGTAGAGCGAGCAGATGGAAATCTTTTTAACATCTTCTAACCACCATTATCAGCCCCAGCCCTATCCTTACACTAAAAGATGAAAATTTTTTATTAAGCATAATTTTAGTCAAGCTCCCCGGGGTTGAGTTAACTCATTAGAAAATGCTAAACTTTTACTGTCTTAACTTTTCACTATGAAAAAACTCATTATTTATATAGCAATATTATCATTAACAATTTCCTCACTTTCATCTTGTAAACTTTTTAACAAATCAACTGAAGAAAAACAAAATAAAGAAATCACAGAAACAGATAAAACCGATGTAAGTGGCGGATCTAACCCAACAACAGCTCCAAGAAATTAAAATTATGGAAATTTTTGCACTTAAAACTCCTGTTTTAGAAAAAAACTTTGATTTTCAAAATGTAATTGATTCTGCCTTGAAAAAAGCAAAATTAAATCTTGAAAGTAATGATCTTTTAGTGATTGCCTCCAAAATTGTTGCCTTAAACCAAGGAAGAATATTTAAAATAAAATCAGATCTTGAATTCAAAAAACTAGTAAAAAAAGAAGCTGATTTCATAGATCCACTAACAAACTGGCTCACTATCAAAAATGGTATTTTCATTGCCAATGGAGGTATAGATCAATCAAATATTCCAAAAAATCAGGCTATCCTCTGGCCAAACAAACCTTATGAATTTGCTGAAAAACTTTGTAAAAATTTAAAGAAAAAATACAAAATCAAAAATCTTGGGATTATAATAACTGATTCGCAATGCACTCCCCTTCGTCGTGGTGTAACTGGAATTGCACTTGGTTATGCTGGATTCATTGGCGTTGAAAATCTAATTGGCAAAAAAGATCTTTTTGGAAAAATTCTGAAACACACAACCAGAAACCTAGCCGACAGCCTAAGCTCCGCCGCTTTGGTCCTCATGGGAGAAAGCAAAGAATCAATTCCAATGGCTTTAATCAAAAACTCTCTTGTGAAATTTACCAACAAAAAAATTAATCCAAAAGATGTTCAAATACCAATTGAGGAAGATTTGTTTAGAGGGGTGTTGAGAATTAATTAAATTCCATTCAAAAAATCCCCTCCCTTCTTATCTTTATTCTGCTCAACTGGTGGGATCACAAAATCTTGTACTAATGGAGCATGAACTATTTCAATTTTTTCTATTTGCACTGGACTTGTGTTTTCACTTTTAACTTCTTGCTTAAAATCTACATTTGACACATTGTCTTCTATAATGGAATCAGAATGAAAATCATTTTTTTGAGCTACAACTTTTTTCACAATATCTGCAACTGATTTACTTTTATTATCATTTTCTTTCAAATTTTCCAAATTAGCATCTTCAGGTTTAAATAAATTAATATCCATTTTATTATACGGTATTTCAATTTTAGCTTCATCAAATGCGTGTAATACCTGCTCCATAATCTGACTTTTCGCTTTAATCCATGAAGATCTTGAATCAATCCAAAACCAAAGCTTCATATCAATACTACTATCACCATATTCACTAATGTTAATGGAAGGTTTTGGCTGTTTATTTATTTTAGGATCTGCTTCAACCAATGCCAAACAAATTTCCATGGCCTTTTTTATATCTGCTCCATAATCAACACTGACAAGTACCTCAACTCTGCGAAAAGGATTGCTTGTATAGCTTATAACCTGCTTATTAATTACATCAGAATTTGGCACAACAATTCTTATACCATCAAATCCCTGTAAAACTGTAGCTCTGGATTGTATCTCAACAACCTTACCAGTAATATCATTAACTTTTATATAATCTCCTAGTTTAAACGGATGATTTAATAAAATTAAAATCCCGGCAATAAAATTCATTATCAAATCCTGCAAAGCAAAACCAATGCCAAATCCAGCGGCCGCAATAATCGCGGTAATATCTATACCAGCCACTTTCAAAGCAATGGTAATGCCCACTGATAAAATACCGAAATATGTGGCTCTACCAGCCAACACAATCACATCATCATGAGCTTCATCAAGCTGTTTATCAGAAATTTTACTCACTACTATGTTTTTAAAAAATTTAGCAAAATAAATCGATAAAAACATCAGCACAGCCGCCGCCATCCAATTATCCACCCTGTCCCAAATAAAATTAGCAAATTGAGTGAGCGCCGCTGTCCCCTGATTAGTATCCGTAGTTCCACTGGCAACCGTGGAAGCGGCATAAACTATATCTATCATATTTTTTTGTTTATTTTTGTTTAGCCAGTTTCTAAACTTTGCAAAAAATTTGAAAGTCAATTACTGTATCTATATATTATAACAAAAATCATCTCTTTTCCCAATGTCCATAGTGTTTCTAAACAATAAATTCATAAAAGAGTCAAAAGCTTTTATCAGTATCAATGATCATGGATTTTTGTATGGAGACGGCATCTATGAAACCATGCGCACTTATGGTCACCAAGTTTGGCTCCTGGAAGACCATTTAGAAAGGCTGTTTACCTCTGCCAAGTTAATCAATTTAAAAATTCCCTGGACCAAAAAACAAATTGAGAAATGGATACTTAAACTTATAAAAATAAATTGCGACTTGCATTATGCGACTTGCGTTATGCGTTTTTCGCACATCGCACATCGCATATCGCATCACGAGTTCCGCATTCGTCTCACAATAACCCGTGGCAACAATGAATTTGACTTTTCAACCACCAAAAACCCTCTAATTTTAATAACTCTTCAGCCTCTAATTGAGGAAAAACAAAAATCAGGATTAAGAATTATTAGTTTCCAGGGTGGCAGAATCATGCCTAACGCCAAACACCTAAGCCAAATAATTAATATTATCGCCCGGCAAAAAGCTTTTCAAAAAAAATGTGATGATGCCGTGTTTGTTGATAAACAAGGTAATATCGGAGAATGTGCTTTCAGCAATATTTTTATCATTAAAAATAAAATTCTTAAAACGCCTAGCCTGGAAGGTATATTGAGCGGGGTTACTAGAAAATTTATTTTATCTTTTGCCCCCAAAATTATAAAAACACAGGAATGCCAAATCTCATTGAAAGAACTTTATACCGCTGATGAAGTGTTTTTGAGCGTTACCTCCAAAAGCATTCTCTGGGTCCAAAGTGTTGATGATCATAAAATCAGCCATGGCAAAGAAGGTAAGTTTACAAAAGAAATAAAATATTATTTTGACAAATTTATAAATATCTGATTGATTTTTTCTAAAGTTCCCCAAAAATACGGAACGTTTTTAAAAAATATTTCATAACTTTTTTGTTCTGTTGGACTGTGTTTATCAAGGTCATCCCTCCATTTCCAAAAATCAGGCACTGCTTCCAAGTATTTATTATATAAATATAAAGCGTCCTGATAATCATTATTGGCATATAACATATCAGCAAAAGCCCGAATCCAGTTAGGATAGTGGGGATTTTTTTGCAGAGCTTTAGTATAGAATTCACTGGCTTTTTCTAAATCTTTATCACTATAAAAATTCCCCTGCCAGGCCAATACATTACCGGACTCACCATCAATTTTTTGCAGATAAAATAAAGCCCTTTGCATACTACTCTTATCAATAAACATCAATTTATACCAAAGTTCGCTAAAATATGGCGTGTAATTTAAGGCTTCTTTATGTTTATTAACGGCCACAGTGTAGTTAGAATAATTATTTTTAGATTCAGCATAGGCAATTTGCGACATATAAGGTCTGTATACAATTGCTATCATGCTATAAGCGATCAGAAACAAAAAACTTATGGACAATAGATATCCAGGTATTGTCTTAATCTTAATCGTGCACAGACGAGCTGGCCGTTCCAAAGCTATCAAAGCCCCAAAACAAAAAGCAATGATAATGCTAATAGTAATATCCGGAAAAGCAAATTGATTCTGCACGGCGTTAGCTATGATCATTAAAGCCAACAAAATTATATTAGGATTTTGAGAATAAAAAAATTTTCTGAGCATAAAAACTAAAATCGCTAGGTAAATCAAAACGCCTATTAGCCCATGTGAAAAAAATATTTCCAGGGTTTCATTATGCACTTTGTCTATGCTGACATTTACGTCCTCTTCCAAAGTTAAAAAAGTTTTGTTAATAATTTCCGGAGAATAAATATAAAATGTCTCTTCTCCATAGCCAAATAGCGGTTTTTCTTTGATAAGATGAATCGCTCCCTTCCAAATTTCTAAGCGTGAATTAATAGAGCGCAAAGCTAAATTAGAAAAAGAGTATCTGTTATGTGGTAAAAATGGAATAAGACTCGCAATCACCAAAAAAATTATCAAAGTGGTGATAAAATGCTTTTTTATAATAGTGATAACCACTCGATAATACTTCCCTAATACCAATAAGCTTGCCGCAAATAAAGCCACTAAGGCAGTTCTGGTCCCGGAAAAAAATAAAACCACCAATAAAAGCATTAAGCCAACAATATATAAATTCCTATAAAACTTATTTCTCTCTGTTAGGATTAAATAGCTGGCAATAATAATATTTAAAGAAACAAATTGTCCTAAATAGGAAGGATTTCCTAAAAAACTAAAAACCCGGCCAACAAAAATATTAGTATCATAATTTCTAAAAAACGGATTAAATCCTAATTTTTGCAAAATTCCGTAAATAGATACAATCACACTGCTGGCAAACAAAACTTTTATAAATTTAGAAACATTCCGCGTAGATGAATAAATTGAGCAATAGATCGTAAAAGCAAATAAACAAAGTTCAATTATAAAACCAAAACCTCGACTATAGGTGCCATACATCGTTACTATCGGCGTTTGAGACAAAACATTGCTCAATCCATACCAGGATATTTGCGCTAATAATAATAAAAATAGAATTGAGTCAAAAAAAATTTTAAAACTATACTGTTTCTTATGTAAAAAATTTAATATCCAAATTAGCCAAGTAGTTAATATGATAAATTTAAACAATATTTCTTTGCCCTGAGTGAAAGCATAAATAAAACCTGGCCGCCAAAAAACTGCTATTAAAAAGAGGTTTAGTATTATAGGCAACACATAAACCTCTTTTTTTATTTTGGAAATTGTGGCTAGCAAACTATTGTTGCTGTTCATATAATTTAATTATCTCATTCTTAGCTTGGTCAGATAATTGAAATTTAGCAGGATTTTTCTTGTAGTCTGTTTGGGCGATTGATTTCAAGATTTGCGCTGTCAAAACTTGTAATTTCTTGCTATCAACTTGATTGGCAAGTGTTCTATTTATTACTATCGCCGAAGCTACTGGAGAAGTCACAACTGAAGGAACCTGAGAAGTTCCAGCTGGAGAAGTTACTTCTGAAGCTACTACAGATGCCACTGGACTAGTCACTACAGAAACTACGTTATTTCTATATAAATATAATCTTGAATAATCAATGGTCGTTTGTGTCGCTCGGGAACCGGTCATGCGTCCCTGAAATAGCTCAGATCTTCTACTCAAAGCCGCAACACTCACTAAAAGCACTAAGATCAAAACTCCTATTACTATTTTATGTGTTTTTTTCATAAATACATAGAAAATTAAATTTTAAATAACACTTTTAAATTATAGCAATTCATGACCAATTTAACCAGTCAAAACCACTAATGATAAAAAAATATTATTTGACCAGGCTTATTAATGTTGTCTCTTTAGTGTTACAACCCAAACAATGGTACCTTAAAAAAGAGCTCTCAGTTGACGTGAGAGCTCTTTACATCTATTCCTCCTTCGTCTAAATATATCTATAAAAATCTTCATCAGGAGATTGTTGAGGAATATAAGGTTCTGACTTGGAAGGATTTATAACTAAAGGTTTCAAATCCATAGGAGGCTGCTGTTTTCCTGCCTCCAGACTATTCCATAAATCTTGTTTACTGACGGGTCTCTTAAACACTTGCCAAGCTGGTACCTGCATTACACCAACATAATCATCATTCGTTTTGTATTCTGCTGGTATTACGGCCGCGGAAAGATACATTACTTGTGGATTAGCAGCATGGTATAAAGCGGCAATAGCTGCTGTATCTTTCGTGCCGAATACTCCTTGCAATGGCGCTAATTCGCCTCTGAATGGATCCACCTTACTATAACTCGTTTTACCCCCATAATTAGTAATAATATTAGCTAAAGCATCTAAAGCCTCCCCTATTTGTTGTATATTCATTATTCTCTTTGGAGAAATAGAAGTGCCTTCTGTCATAGCCTGTAATAAAGCATGACCTTTATTAGCAGCTTCTTTAATTCTATTTAACATGGGCTCGGTCACAGCAGGATCTATTCTAAGCATAGGTTGTGCTGAAATACCACCTCTCGCAGCTGTAACAGCTTCTCTACCATGTAGAACAACTAATTCTGAGGCGCTAGTTCCTATACTGTGAGCGAGTGCAAATCGTTTAGCAAATGGTGTGGCTGGATTGGCTTCCAGGGTAGCAAGCATGGCTTCATTGGCCATTGAAAGACCAGTTTCTCCCCTCATTGCCTGCAGACGTGATAAATATTTCGCATAAACTCGATGAGGGTTAACTATATCCATAATTTCCTCGGCAGATGGATAAGCAACTCGTGCCATATATTCATCCGTGATATCACTGACTGCTCCAAAATAAGCGGTTTCACCTGTACCGGCAATCCCTACTCCTAAACCGATACCTTTGCTATTCATCCTTGGATATCCATTTTTAGCAGCATATTCTTTCAATTCAGTTTTCAAACTGGTATCACTAGCAAAAACATCTGGATTATTAAAAAAATGAATTAGATCTAATTGATCTGGCTTACCAGCCAATAGGACCTTAAAAGATGACCATAATCCCAATTGTTTAGCTAATTCAGGATTACTAAAAACAGCCGCTGCAATGGCTCTCATGGCAGGTAAAGACATAACCATATGTGATTTCATTTGGCTATAATCTTCAGTTAAGGCTACATCTCCCAACACCCTAGAAGCAAACCATACCGCTCGATAATATTTCTCTGAACCTCTGACTTTATTTCTATCTAAACTATATTCACCCTGAGGGGTAGATGAAGGATCACTGCAAACTGCAACAGCTCTTTGTTTTGCCGCTGTTATTACTGATTCTTCAACCTTAAATTGCTGCCCAAGTCGATCAATAACTGCAGTCACTCCATTTGGTTCAGTTTCAAGTAATGCTAATGAGACCAAACAATATTCAAAAGCTTCAGATGGCACATTGGCTGCAGATAATCTGGTTAACAGCCCTGTTATCATATCTCTGAAAAATGGAGCTCCCACCACCAATTCCGCTTCCATTAAATATTCTTGGATTTGTCTTTTCACATATTCAAATATATGGGTAGCACTGATTTCAACTTTTTCTCCTTCACTCATATGTCTTTCTGCCAAATCCCTGAAAGATTGATTATCTCCATATCTTAAAATTTTCATATCAGGTGGTAATTCAACCTGTTGAAATCTATCTACAGACATTAAATCTGCACCACCATCTATTGATTGAAATTCTGATGGCAATATCGTAGATTTTATTGGAACCAAATCAGCTTCTAACTTCTGGCGTGTTTCTACTCTTGGTCTTTCCACTACAGGCGCAGAAGCAGCCTCTATAATTGCGGGACTAGTAGAAGCTTCAAGCCTTTTCTTTCCGTAAGACCCCATTTGACCTTCTTTCAGTAAAGCAGTTAAAGCACTAAAAGTATTGTCTGTAGGACAATTTTTTTTATCTGTCATAAAAAAAATAAAATTGTAAAAAGTTATAGTTTAAACCCTGAAATTGAATAAATCCGAAAATTTCTATTTCATTGTTTAAAAAAGATACTATTTTAATCCAAAATGTTTCCCATGTCAAATTTTTTTCGNAATAAATATTTTGGTGAAAGGTTTTAAAAAATCTTCCAAACACATATACTTTCTGTTAAAATTAAATCCCTCTTTTTCATTAATGGTGGCCCCGCAAAACAGGGAGGAAAGTCCGAGTAGCTTCTAAGACACTGTAATAGTTAACAGCTATCACT
>C687J26609_1000623_pt1 | contig 8949 bp, 8 predicted proteins | sample RifOxyA2_FD_26609 | JGI IMG/M metagenome (IMG submission 26609) | reverse complement strand
GCCACGTCGTGGTTATGCCGCCGTCAAGATAATCGCTGACATACAAAGAGGCATTAACACCATTACTGTCCTGGAGTTCAAGTTTAAATGTCTTCTCTGGCGCTGCCGCGCGCACGTAAAAAGACAAATACTTATAAGCGCGTATATCGGCTATACCAATGGATGATAAGTTGGTATAAGCGCCGGAATAAACCCCTGCCAGAGGAACGCCATATGTTATGGCCAAAGAATAGCCGCTTCCGCCATAAGCAACTGATGAACTGTATGAAATGGATGCTGTAGCGCCAACTGAATTAAATATTCCCGTTGTGCCGCCCCACAAATTTAACCCGCCACCGTTATCAAAATTAGCAACCATGGGACCGTTAAAAACAAGCGAGGTCGCGGAAATGCTGTTTACATCCACAGAACTCTCCGCCCTGAGCGTGTCGCAGTTAAATGCAACAAGCGTCGCAGCCAGCATAATGATCAAACTAGTTAATTTTTTCAATTTTTCCATCTTCAACTATCCTGAACTGAATTGTTTTGCTTCCCAGCGCCGTTTTTTCACCGTTCATGGTAACGTTTTCAACTTCCAAATTTGCCGTATAGACACCTGCTGCCCAGCTTTCGGCAGGCACACGGGCATTATATATGTGGCTTCTTGTCGGATACACCGGCCACCCCCACTCCAGCGCAGCCGTATCAATATGTTTCTGTCCGGAATATATGCTAATGCTTCCACCCGGCCTTATATGAACATTGCCGTTATTTTCAAGGTCAACCGAGAACTCCAGCATTGATGACGTGGAAGATTGAACAAAGTATACGTTGCAATCCTTTACCGAAGCTTTCATTCCGTCATTTCCCCTGGCTATTACATAAATTGGTATCCCGTGACGCAATTGCAGATTCATCCCGCCCGCATTTTGCGCACCCTCTATGCTGAAAAAAATCATGGCGGCGGCCTCTCCCTCAAAGCCCGCCGGTGTTTTTACGTCGTAACGTATACGGCGGCTTTTGCCGGCGCCAAGTTTGAATTTATTTTTTGAACGAATGGTAAGCCACTCTTCGGGAGAAAGGCCGGGCAACCTCGTCTGATTGTTCCACCATTCTTTTATTTCAATCGTAACTTCGGCCTTTTCACTTTTTGTATTTACAACTACAAATGTTCCGCTTGCTTTATCGCCGGACTTCATGGTTAACTCTACTACTGTCGGACTGACGCTTACGAACGCATTCGCCCCGCTTAAAAACATTCCTGCCACAACTACGGACACAATAAATTTTATAATACTACCGCCCTTTTCCCCTCCCTTTAAGGGAGAGGAAAAGGAACGGGATGCTTTATCTTTGTTATCTTCGTAATGTAAGATAATTTCAGATTTCATTTATTATTGATTCAACAATTCCAGTTTAATCGTTCCGGTATAGGTTGCTGCCGGAGCGCTGCTGAAATCGCCTTCCGTATAAAGATAGAATGGCGCGGTGGGGGTGGTCAACTCTTCGCTGAGACCCGTAACATTCGGCCTTACTATACGGGTATAGCTTGCTGCACCGAAGGCAATGTTCGTATAACCAACCGCATCGGAACCTATGAACGACTGATCGTCGGCAAGCAGCGGATCGTCTACATCCTTCTCATCCTTTAAGAATATCCAGCCGTTGGTCGTTCCAACTACCGGATTTCCTACCGCAGGGCCACCGGCGATAAGCGTGGTATTGTTAAGCCATGCCATCGGAACTTTGGAACCGGTTACATCTCCACGAAGGCCGCCGTATGAATAACCATAGACTGCTGTCGAAGGAGCTGTATCATAGTTGTCGCTGTATATTCTCAGTCTCCATGCAACCGAGTTGTCCTGGACGGTAACTTTTACATATGACTCAGGCAGGGTGTTCCACGCGGTTCCGCCGCTTGAAACATTGCCGAACGCAAGCGCGGCAGATAACGTGTTATCAGCAATCTTCAACAACTCCGTCGTAAGGGTGTTCACGGCTGTAATGCTGGCCGAGGCAGAAATATTGTTTGTCGCTACCGACGTTTCTGCGCATACGATCCTGCTTGCTAATGTTGCTACTGCCAATACTGCTACAGCTAATTTAATGCTTCGCTTCATTTCCTTTTCCTCCTTGGGTTTTTTTGCACTGCTGTGCATACTTCCAATCATATCGCTTTCTATGGTCCTACACCCCCTTTCCTTTTTTGTAAAAATAAAAAACCCCCATATTAATTAAAATAAGGGAGCCTGTCCGGGCAATGTTACCGGAAATTAAATATTTAACTGAAAAACAACTCACTGCCGGTTTCGTAAGAGTCATAATTATAGTATCTCTTCGGCTTTTAGGCCAGACGAACTATCGCAATAACCGTAACTAATACCTTATACTGTTAATAGTGCAGGGTTGTGAAAAATTTGTGAAAAAAAATGTAAATGCTTGCAAATATTTACTTATCGGGATGGAAGATTTGCTAACCCCATACCCCGCCTTAGCCATACCCACCCTATGACAAGGACATTATATCGAACTTTATTTAACTTGTCAAGATATGCTAAAAAATTTTTACGCCTGCGCTTTTCCGTCGGGATATTGCATTTTAGTTATATATTTGCTAAAAAAATAAAATGTTCCCGTGCCTTAAAAAAGAAAAATACTCCGAAAAAGAATACAATGCGGCGGTAGAAAAAATGAACCGGGCGATGGAATCGCGCTTTGCGGCTGTCCCGTTTAACGAGCGGTTGATTTTTGTGCCGCAGTGCTTACGCAACATCGGCAAGTGCAAGGCAACGGAGTGCGGCAGCTACTATATATGCATGGAATGCGGCGCCTGCAAGGTGGGGCCGCTGGCTGCGAAAGCCAGGGCGCTTGGGTATAAGGGGTTCTACATATTAAAGGGCGGGCGCACCGTAGAAAAACTGCTGAAGGAATTAAAACCAAAGGCCATACTTGGCATAGCCTGCTATTTTGAAGGGTTTCAAGGATTCAAGGAAGGCCAAAAACACGGAGTAATAGTACAGTTTTCCCCGCTAACGAAAGATGGCTGCGTACACACCGATCTTGATCTGGAAGAAACTATTAAGGTAATCGAAAAGTACTAACGGCCGGCAAGCTGGGGGGATCTTAATATGTATTCTACTATTTCGTCAACGGCCATGGCGCTTGTGTCCACCGTAAGGCTGCAACGCTGGTAAAACTGGCTGCGCGCCTGCATTAGTTCCCCGATTTTGGCCTGCGGATCGGCTACTTTAAGAAGTGGGCGACCGGTATCATATCGGGTACGGTTATATATAGCAGAGGGGTCGGCCGTCAGGCAAACAACTACGCCGTTTTTCTCAAGCTCATCCATATTCTCAGCTTTTAGCACAACACCGCCACCACAGGAAATAACCGCCTTATCCAGCAAACTCACAAGCGCTACAGCCTTTGATTCAGCCTGCCGAAAATATGGTTCCCCTTTGCGTTTAAAAATTTCAGCTACGGAAAGGCCTACTTCCTTTTCAATGGTTTCGTCGGTATCTATGAAAAGCCAGCCGAGTTTTTGCGCAAGAGCCTTGCCAACCGCCGATTTGCCCGTGCCCATGAATCCGGTAAGGACTATGTTCATGGACGATAGTTCCTCACCTGCGCACCGTAGGCTTTGAAGTTATTCATCATTTCATGCATTGAATCCCCGCCGAATTTCTGCGTGCAGGCGTCCGCAACCTCAAAGGCGACCGCGGCCTCGCCTACAATCGCGGCGGCCGGCACGGCGCACACATCGCTCCGCACCGCTTCGGCTATGGCGGGCTTCCTGGTGCGGATGTTGACCGAACGCAAAGGACGGCGAAGCGACGGGATGGGTTTCATAACACAGCTTACTACAACCGGCTGGCCGTTGGTCATACCACCCTCTATGCCGCCGGCGTTGTTTGTTGCCCGTGAATAACCGTCTTTTGAGGAATAAAATATCTCGTCATGGGCCGCAGAACCGGCACGTGATGCAAAACCGAATCCCAACCCGAACTCCACGCCCTTAATCGCCTGGATGGACATAAGCTGCCTGGCTATCGAAGCGTCAATTTTTCTGTCCCACTGGGCATGGCTTCCCAGCCCGACGGGAACGCCATCTGCCGTAACTGTAAACGTGCCGCCCAGGGTATCTCCATCCCGTTGCGCATTATTTATAGTTTCTATCATCTTCTTTTCGGCGTGATAGTCCGGTGTGCGCAACGCGGATTTTTCCGCAAGCGCGGCCAGCTTTTGAGCCGGAAGCGCAGGAATGTCCGCCATAACGCCGCCGATGGACGTTACATAGGAATATATATGTATATCAAATTCGCCCAGCAGCTTTTTGCAGATTGCGCCGGCGGCAACGCGCGCCGCAGTCTCGCGCGCCGAAGAACGTTCAAGAATATCGCGTATGTCTTTGCGGTTATACTTTAACACGCCGGCAAGGTCCGCATGGCCGGGGCGCGGCCTGAGCTGCAAATACTTATCGGAAAGTTTCGCATGGTCGGCGCCCATCAGCGTTCCCCAGTTTTCCCAGTCGAGGTTCTTTATTACAAGCGCAATCGGGGAACCGATAGTCTCGCCCAGCCGCACGCCTGAGACGATCTCAACCCTGTCTTTTTCGATCTTCATCCGCTCGCCGCGGCCGTAACCCTGCTGGCGGCGCGCAAGATCCGCATTGATTTCCGGAGCAGATATTTTCAACCCCGCGGGAACACCGTCAACAATAACAGTCAACTGCTTGCCGTGAGTCTCTCCCGCCGTCATAAAACGAAGCATGGTTTTTTCCTTTTCATCCGTTTCTTATTTCTTCGATTGCCTGCTGGACGCTTTCGACTCCGGTCACGCCAAGTTTTCCTTTGTAGGTGAGTGTTTTTAAATTTGTTTTGGGGATTATTATTTTTTCGAAGCCGAGTTTTTCGGCCTCGATGGCGCGCTCGGCTACCTGGGCTATGGAGCGCACCTCGCCGGCAAGCCCGACCTCGCCGAGGATTAGAAGTTTCGGAGGGCATACGAACCCGCTGTTGGCGGAAGCGATGGCGCAGGCGATGCCGAGGTCCACGCCTGTTTCCTTTATTCTCACCCCGCCGACTACGTTGACGAACACGTCCTGAGATTCAAGGTTGAGGCCCAGGCGTTTCTCAAGAACGGCTATAAGAAGGATGACGCGGTTAAGGTCGTAGCCGCTCACCATGCGCCGCGGCAGGCCGAAATTGGTGCGCGTTACCAGCGCCTGCACCTCGAGTAAAAGCGGGCGCGTCCCCTCTATCGTCGCAACCACGGTGCTGCCGGGAGTGTTAATCGAACGCTCACCGAGAAAAAGAAGCGAAGGGTTTGCAACCTCCGCAAGCCCGGTTGCTTTCATCTCAAAAACACCTATCTCACTGGTAGGCCCAAAACGGTTTTTGTATGCGCGCAAAACCCTGTAGACCTGTTGGCGTTCAGTTTCAAAATAAAGCACGGTATCCACTATATGCTCAAGCACGCGGGGGCCGGCGATATCGCCTTCCTTGGTAACGTGGCCGAGAAGAAAAATAGTGATCCCTTTTGATTTCGCAAGCCGAAGGAACTCGGCGGTGCATTCGCGCACCTGCCCAACGGAACCCGGCGCGCCGGCGAGATCCTGACGATAAGTGGTCTGTATGGAATCAATTACTACGACGGCCGGCGCGACTTTATTTATATTTTCAAGTATGTTCTCAAGATTAGTCTCGGAAACAAGGTAGAGGCCGCGGCCTTTGATGTTTAACCGGTCGGCGCGGGATTTAACCTGCGAAAGCGACTCCTCGCCGGAAACATACAGCACGCCCGCCTCATTATCTTTGCCCGGCATCGCTGCCGCCAAAGCCGCCGAGACTTGCAGCATCAGCGTTGATTTGCCTATGCCCGGGGGGCCGCCGAGAAGAATAAGCGAACCCGGAACTACGCCGCCGCCCAGCATACGGTCGAACTCGGCTATGCCGGTGGCCCTGCGTTTGAACGCATCAACGGACACCTCGTGCAGCGGCATGACGGCCGACGAAAAGTCAGTCAACTGAGGCCGCGCCGCCACGCCCCGCAACGACGGCGCTTCCTTTTCCTCGACAAATGTGTTCCACTGGCCGCAATCCGGGCAGCGCCCCATCCACTTGGGCGAGGTGTACTCGCACTGCTGGCACCTGAAAAGTGTTTTAATTTTCTGTTTTTTCATATCAACCATTGAAAAATGGCATAATCACTCTGAAGAGTTTTCATTAATTTCACAAAAACATCATAGCAGTTTGTATGATGCTTTTCAATGTGAAAAGGCAAAAGCGCTTTTATTGGACGTGCAAATTATCCGGAGATGCGGGGGCAGAAACATCTACTATCGTTACAGGGTATCCGGTCGGGTTAACATTGCCATTTTCGTCTACCACATAGAGGTACGCACTATCACCAGATATGAAATCGCCTGTATTTGCGGTAAATGTTATAGAATTATCCGACCAGGCAACCGGGATCTGTATCGCAGAGCGCGCCCCGGAACCCTGAATGTCTTCCCAGTGCATCTCGTCCGAAAGTTCAACTCTTGCGAGTGTGTCATCAACATACACATCATCTATGTACAAACGAAAAACCCCGTCATCCATTGGATTTGCCAGCATCAGGCCAAGCGTAAAAAATGCAAGCTGATACGAGAATCCCGCTGCGCGGGTGGGCACAGAAAAATCTCTCCACCCGATCTTGCCATTCCTTGCAAAAAACACTTCACCATCATCAACGCCCGGCGTTGAAAGCTTTTTATACATCTCCAGGCGCTGCCATTCCAGCGAAGGAATAGCATTGATGGAATGTTGTACAACATGGGTACCGGAATCGTATAAAGCCGTGGAACCGCCGACTGTTATATCAGGAGAACTTTTTCCCCAGGCAGTACTGCCGGGGCCATTGTACCAGTCGGTATGGGGCAAAGGGCCGTCATAGTTGCTCGCGAACCTGCTCATTTTGAGAACACCATATTTGTTTCCGGAAACGTCAAAACGGAACATGTAGGAAGCATAAAGCTCGTTCGAAGGCNGAAGTTCGACATGGTTTGTGCTAAACTGTGTACCGGAAAGCACTGTTACCTCATTATGCGCGGATAATCTGCCTGAAAATGCCTGTGCGTCGGAATACATGGCTCCATTGCCNGNATTTTTTACCCAGNTTGAATGATCCTTAAGGTATTCACTGCTTATTCCGTTTTCAAAAGCATCCCAAACAAGGGGGGCGGCGTGCGCCTTTTGACCGAAATTGACACCGGTTACGGTAATGATATCTCCGTTTTTAAAACAACCCCGGACATCACTTATTGAAGGGCTTGGATCATCTGCAACAGCAAATTCGATAACATAATCAGCCTGATTAGTATTCGAGAATGAATCGGTGCACTTCACGTAGTAAAAATATGTATTACCATTCTCAAGGCCTGAAACTGTCGTGTAGAAATAAGTGGTACCGCGCATACTGAATTCGTCACTCATCTCAGAATAAGAAATATAAGGGGACGTACTATAGTGGCACATGGCATTTTCATCAGTATTTATTTCAAGGTTGACAGCACTTGTTCCGGCAGGCAATATGCCGTCAGGGCGAACGCTTGAAATTACGGGCGGCATTGGCTCATCGGAGAGAATGTTCTGAACAATTGCCAAATTGAAAATTAAAAAGAACAAGACTGCAAAAAAAGCTCTTTCATGCAGTTGATGTGTTTTCATTTAATTTTCCTTTTTACCGAAACATTTCGTCAATATCACCTGATTATCAGTTCCTTCGGAGGCAGCGGAGCGTGGTCCGCCATAAAACCTATAATTTCATTGCCGGTTACATAGGCGCCTGCGTCAAGATTATCCCGCCCGGCGCCTGTATAAGGCGAACCGGGTAATAATTTATAATCCTCAACAGAAGAACCGCCGACGTTTACAAAAAGAGGATCCGCATTCAGTGAATGAATATCAACATTAACCGATGATTGCCACGCGGAAAAATCCGTGTAATAAGCGCCTGCGTAGCTATCTATGTTCCACCTTGCTATATTGAAGTAGCCATTGTTGTCAACATATGCGGACGCCCCGGTGTATAACCTTAGGCCGTCATTGCCTTGCACGATAATATTGTTATATATCTCTGTTCCGGCAACACCGGGAGAGTCTTCGGAAATCCCCTGGGAATTGAATATAACATTGTTGAAGAATTTGAAACCCTCGGCTGCCCCGTTGTTATCCCCCGCGCCGACTATCTCTATCGCCCATGTTGCAGAAATATTGCGAATAATATTCTGGTAGACTTGTGTCCCGCTACAAGTCAACCCATTCACATTGAGATGAAAACCGTAATCACAATCCCATATATGGTTATGCGAATACGCGTTATTCTGCCCGTCGTATTTATCGTAAACTGCCGTTGAACTGTCATAAATATTATTGTTTCTGACTACCATATTGTACGCATGGTACGACATTATGGCCGCCGAATTTACATCAATGCCAATTAGCGAGCGGGCATTGAAAAGTTTATTATTTTCTATTAAAGCGTTTTCGGCATAATCCAGCCGGACGCAATTATTATTACTGCTTCCGCTTGTGCACCCTTCTATAATCGAATTTTTTAAGCAAATATTATTTGACTGGTACATCACAAATCCTTTTGCCTGGTTTTGCGCATCCGGCACGGCTTTCGTTTGAAATCCATCCCAGACAATATGGTTATTGTTGTATGCGCCAAAGGAAGCTACCGTTGATGCAGACCCCTGGTTAATTGTATTGTCTATAAATGGCCATTCACCCTGGTACGCCTTAAATGTGATCGGGTTGCCATCCGTGCCGGAATTTACAGGATGAAAAGCCGGGGTGTACCCCGAAGAAGGAGTAACAGGAGCTTTGTAAGCGCCACCCCTGAAGTAAACCGTGTCACCGGCTTGAGCATTGTTCATAGCCGTAGATGCGGAACAAGGCATGTTAATATCGGCAGAACTATCCC
>C687J26609_1000605_pt1 | contig 9113 bp, 7 predicted proteins | sample RifOxyA2_FD_26609 | JGI IMG/M metagenome (IMG submission 26609) | reverse complement strand
TCTGTTGTTAAAATCGAGCCGACAAGAATGCGCCGGAGGATATAATAAATTATTCTGATAATTTATTGAGGTATTCGTTCACCGCATTAACAAATAGATCTACGACGCCACGGGCCTCTTGTGCCGCCACCTGAATTGTACCCCAATGCAGCTTGAATCCATATCCATGATGTACTACATGCCGGAACCTGCGCATGACCGTCAGCTTTTCAAGCAGGCTTCCTTGAATGAATCCATCCGGATTATCGTCTCGTACCGTATAAATCATCCCCAATGCGACATGCCAGTCAGCGCCAGAGGGTATAGGCTTGGCCTGAAACTTTGCAATCCTTTTTAAGATATTCTCCATTCCCCTATAACATTGGGCAACAAGAGCCGCGCTTCCATTCCGAACAGCGGCTGAATCGCCGGACACGCTAGCTTCAGCAAGAACCTGATCAATCTCGGATAAAACCGTGCGAAGATCGGCTGTTTCAGCTTCAACTTCGCTACGCAGCTCGTGCAGCGTCATACAGCACTTTCCCCCGGACGACATTCATTCTGACAAATGGCGTTTCCTGGTCAGCAGGGATGGCATCCACGAGAATACCGGTTCTATTTTCAATTTCACCGGACATCCGGAGTACGTCAATCTCCGAAAGCCCATAACAAAGCAGATCAATGTCCCGCGCATGGTTCATGTCGTCGTTGGCGCTGCCAAAAAGCATAAGCTTCCTGATGCCGTATTTCTTGGCGACTTCAACACATGTATCAATTTGTTTTTTTGTTACCACAATAGCATCCCTTATCAGGTTACATCAATAAAATACACATTTCTTTACCCTTGTGCCATTCTATTTGATGAAAGGCTGCAAACATGGGTACGGTCAGGGTATTTCCTCAATATATATCTTTGGCGGCGGCTCATATGGTTTTTCTTTCTGCGCTAGGTTGGGAAAATACCACTCAAAGACAAAACGCACTCCAACGGTATTAACCGAAAAATACGGTGGATTCTCTTCAATGGTCCACCCTGTTTCCGACATGCTGAAATAAGGCTCCAATAAAATCCGTTTGTGTGCATTGCCGTTTGAAAACGTCTTGATTATGAATTTATAGCCAATTTTCAGGCCAATGGATATTTCAGAGGCTGTTATATGGCGCTGATACACTTCCTTCCCGTGAAGAGGATTGCTGAGAAGAGAGGGGTAGCCATAATAAGTGGGTATATGCGTGTACCCATATCCAAGATAGGCGCCGCCGAACATCCCTTGATTTCTATGAGAGGTCGGGTACAAACGGGCTTCAATGGCGAATTCTGAACCATAGGACATGTTTTCTTCCAGGTCAAATGGCTGTACAAGACCCAGACCGCCCCAGAATAACAACGCCCCTTTGCGCTGTTTCTGCTTCTCAAAAGAAATCAGAAATTCATTGGTGTAAATAAATTTGTCCGCTGGATCGCCTGTGTTGACAACATCGGCAAAAACAGGCCCAAAGAGAAAAAACGGTAATAAAACAATAAAGGGAGGGAAACTTTTCGCTGGTTTACTATTTCAGACACACCATCCTCCTCGCCATCACTTTCCCTGCCGCCTCCAACCTGCACACATACACCCCGCTCCCCTGGTCTGAGGCGTCCCAGACAAAACTGCCACTGCCTGAGACCAGTGTCCGATACACCAATTTTCCTGCCAGGGAATATATGCCTAATTCCGCCTGTCCATTGCCAGGAATAGCATAGGATATTGCAGTTGCAGGATTGAAGGGGTTGGGGCTTGAAGTTAAAACCGAACCAACACCATGAGGCGCCTGTTTTTGTATTTGCACATCGACCAAACTTCTCCAGAAACACCTGACAAATCCATCGGTTATAAAAATTGAATCTTGCGAGACCTGGAAAGTCTTGTCTTCAATATCATAGAAATTTAAAGCCACTCTGTTATAATCCCCTATAGCCGCTATCGACGACCACAGAATCCCGATAAATTTGGTTGAATCAGGAGAAATATCCAATGTAAGAAGATCATAAACAGTGTCCTTTATCATCGCCATCCTATTATAAAATATCGTTCCGTATCTGTTGTTATAAATAACCGTATTGCCATGATCTGTAAAAAAAGGTTTTAAAAGGGCTGAACTATCGACAAATGACTTTTGACCGGTAAATACGTTGATTTCTGCAAAACCTTGCGGCGAAAGATAATACAGCAGAGAGTCTGATGGATGCCATTGGAGAACAGAAAAGCCATCTCCCCCATCAAGCGCGGAATCAGAGAGGACTATCTTGCTTCCATTGGTAAAATTACAAACAACCAATTCTTGCGGATTGTTAATTTTATCACTAGGATCTGTATATAGAGATGAGTATCTGACATAGGCAAGTTTGTCCTCTGAGAATGAAAACACAGGTATGTTCTCATGATAAATTGCACTGTCGATCAGCTCCAAAGTATCATTCACCAAACTAAGGGAATATAACTTGTTATTAAAATATTCATTACCAAAGTCAACCAAGGACACAAGATCCCCAGACGCAGAAAATTGACCTGTAAAAAATTGATGTGAGGGAAATGTTTTTAATATTCTAAAACCGGTATCTGCAAGTGCGAAATCATACATTTGACCAACGATTAACATCGCTAAACCATCATCTGAGACATCAATCACCGTCTTATCCCGAAGGGTGTCTTTTTCAGATGTAGCGAGATTCGACTTTATTATCGCCATACCCGAGTTGGTGTGTGTTGGGTTGGGTTCGGATGTAGCGCTGTAAAAAAGCACTTCAGCTGAAAGAAACGAAATGCTCAATATACCTATGAATAAAACTATTCTATAAATTTTCATTCTTCCTCCACATATAGGGCGCACATTTTTCTCCTGGCAGGTCAATTATAAAGAGCTGTACTATCGCTGTTTATATTTGGTTAATAAAGTGTCCTTTATTGTAAGTTGGATATTGAAATTAGCATCCCTACCCACACATTGAGTTCCAAATTCACTGGCAATTGCAGGTATGCTAAATGAACCGGTTACTTCTGGAATACCGGAAAGGTGCCAACCATTAATAGTGTCCTTCAACGATAGTCCAGCAGGAAAGCCTATCGTGTCATTGCTGATACTAATACAGCATAAATTACCTGTGGTTTCCAATATTTCATCATACCCTAATCCAAGATAACCATCATTTAAGGAAATATCATTAATAATTAAGGGCTCTCTTGAATTACACCCAAAAGGATCTGGATCAACAACATCAGAACAAGACAAAAAGACTACACATAGAATTAATGTCCAATTGCACAACTTCATGCTAAACAAATAATTTACTCTCATAGCATCTTACAAACAATTGCGCCTAACGTTCTGCGCCATGCCGGTAGCGCGTGTTTGCGAACCTTTCATCGAATTAAAACCATCCTCCTCGCCATCACATTCCCTCCCGCTTCGCCTGCGGAACGAGGCGAGCCCGTCTCCAGCCTGCGCACATACGCCCCGCTCCCCTGCACTGAGGCATCCCAGGCAAAACTACCGCTGCCTGATACCTGTTTGCGGAGGACGCACTGGCCGGAAAGGATGCACATTCTTCTCCTGACAGATAAATCACCCACAATGTTCCGCGCCACGCCTGTAACATGTGGACACCAGAAGCACCGGAGAAAACCGCTTAGCCATCATACTATTAGACCTTCGAAAATAAAAATCCATCCATGCTATTGAAAATAAAAGGGCTTAGAATAAAAGTATATTAATTATCGTACGATAGCAAGGTAAATAGCGGAGTGAAACAGGAGCAGGCAACAATTACATGGGCAGGGGGTTTTTTGGGTCCAACCTTTTAAGAAAATCCGCAACCGGCATACAATGGATTCCATCCCTGTCGGTCTTTTCCTCACCACGGTAAAGAAAATAGGCGCTGCATTCAGGATACTCCTGTCTGAACGACTTGAGCCCGCGTAGATCTTCAGGCCTGATGGTTTTGCTGTTTTTAACCTCTAAAGCATAAAAACCATCGTTCCCATATAAAATAAAATCGACTTCGCTCCCAGCCAGAGTGCGCCAGTAATACATCTGCAACCGGCAGTCCCGGTAATCTATCCAGGCGCGCAGATGCTGCATGACCAGCCCTTCAAGAGCGGGGCCGGCTATTTCGGAGGGATGGTCAATGGGTCCGGCGGGTCTCAATGACTGATATACACCGCAATCAAAAAAGAAGAACTTTTTATGGGAGACCAGCGCGCGTTTTGCCCGTTTGCTGAAAACCGGAATCCTGACTGCCAGTAAAAGGTCTTCAAGAATCGCGATGTAGGATTCCACCGTATTGCGGGAAACAGCGCAATCCCTGGCAATGGCTGCCGTATTAAGGACCTGCGCTTGTGAAAAGGTCAATGCTTCCAGAAAGCGGTTGAATATGTCCAGGCGCCGCACAATGCCTTCCGCTTTTACTTCCTGCTCAAGATACAGGTCAATATACCCGCGGAGTGTTTTCTCGGGAAATTCCGCCATACGTACCAGGGGTACCATTCCCTTTTCCAGGCTTTTTTCCAGATCAAACAAGTCCCCCATTTCTGCGGCCATAAAAGGGTGCATATGACGCACGACCGCACGACCGGCAAGGAGATCCACCCCTTCCTGTTTGAGCTTGCGGGCGCTGGATCCGGTGAGAATAAAATGGAGGGCTTTGTTGTTTTCAATCTGCTGGTGAACAATGGAAAGCATCTGGGGAACACGCTGTATTTCGTCAATAATAATTGTCATGTGGTTTTTATGCGCGGCCAGAAAGTCTTTCAATCTTTCAGGATATGCAAGGTACTGGCGCTGCAATGCGGTATCCAATAAATCTAACCTCGCTGCTTCCGGATATCTTCGTTGTAACCAGGTAGATTTACCTGTACCCCGAGGCCCAAAAAGGAAGTAGTTCTGACTAAAATGGTCTAAAAATCTCAGTAGCTCTGACATATTTAGTCTAAATATAGAATTTTAAGTGAATAACTGCAAATATTATTTAAAAAATGCTCGAAATCAGATGTCTAGCACATAGGCACAACTCTAGATAATGATATCAAAGGAAGCAAATCCGAACATACGGCATCATCGGGCAAACTTCCAGCCCATTTTTTTAATCTCTTGTTTTCGCGGTCTGGAAGGGTTATTTTCTTGACGAAGAGGACTGGTCCCGACTAAAAGGCGGAAACGAGTTGCCCGGCATTGAAATTCAGGAGAGTGGTCATGAAGTACCTGATACTGATTGTTGTTTTTTTAAATACAATGGTTTCACATGCCGGCCTACCCGTCTCTCCCAATACCGCGGACTCGCTTGTAAAGCTAGGATTTACCGAGTTCCGCATTCCGCAAAAGGGTGATACCCTGGCATTCAATGACCAGGATAAAAAACAAGGTTTTGCCCTCTACTCGCGCGACCGTAACATTGAAATCTTTCCCTATTCATATCCATATAAAGGAGAACGGCTGGACACGCTCAGACTGCGCGCCGCACCTGGAGAGATTGAATCAAACGGTTTCAATATATACGCGCTCAGTGATCTTAAAAAAGTAAAGGCCGAAGCAGCGGTAAAACCACTTGACGGCAAATCCGCGTGGCTGGCAAAGGCGGCAACGGTGGATGATATCGTCTTCCATGTCATTCGAAGCACTTCCATGGAAAAGAACGAAAAATCCTTCATGCACTACCCCATGTTTGTGTATGGACCCGAATCCCGAGCAATTAAAAAAGGAGCGACCGGTCTTTTCTGGGTCACAATCAAGGTGCCGGAGAATGTAAAGGCCGGCGCCTACCATGCCGCAGTGTCCTGCTCTGTGGACGGTACGCCCTATTCGTTCCCATTGCGGGTGGAAGTACTGCCGTTCAGACTTACGGACAAAGGCGTGCCGCGCTTCGGCGCCTTCCGCTCGAACGTGGAGTTTGTTTCCGAAGAATGGGAATTTCTCAAGGAAACGGGCATTGACATGCTCTGGTGGATTTGGCCGGCAAACCGCATACAGGTGATCAATGACAATGGAAAACTCAAAATGGACTTCACCAGCGTTGACGCCTTTGTGGAAAGAATGAAGAAAGCGGGCATGCGCGGCCCAATCGCCATCCAACTCGGCAACAACTGCTGGGGCAGCCTGGAGATCGCGCTCAACAAAACCTTCGGTACCCGCCTTTTCGAGGGAGAACTCAACAGCGCCAATGTGATCGTGGGTGACACCTCTGACCCAACATTGGGCGAGCTCTACCCCCAGGCGTGCAGTCTCATGTACAGTCACTCCATTGAAAAGAAATGGCCCAGACTCACCCTGGTCATCTACGACGAGGCGCCGCTCCGGCTCATGCCGTGGCTTCGTTACTGGTATCCGCGCGTGAAAAAGAAGGCGCCCGACCTTCCCATCTACGGCGTCTTCCATATCGCTGATGACGACAAATACGCGCAGATCCCCTATTGCGACATCATGTGCGCGAACCGCGGTCACGCCACCACGAGTATGCTCGCAAAAAAGAACGACAAGGAGTACTGGGCCTACCACAACTGCGACGCCAACCGTTCCTTCGGCAAAGTGCGTTTCTCCTACGGGCAAATACCCTCGTATTACGACGCCACAGGCATGTTCTTCTGGTCCTATAATTTTTATCGCGGCGATCCATGGAATGACTTTGACCGCGATGGCGGGGACGCGGACTGGGTCATCGTCTATCCGTCACAGGACGGCAAGAGGCCAGTGCAGACCCTGGCGTTCAAGGGACTGATCGAGGGAATCGATGACGTGAGGTATATCAAGACACTTGAAGACCTCGTTAAGGAAAAAGACCCGGGGCGCTGGGAACGCCTTAACGCGCACATCAAGTCCAAGCAGAACAAGATGTTCGAGGGTATTATCCTGGACCACCGTGTGTTCACAGACGAGGATTTTTTCAGGAACACAAAGCCGACGGATACGGAGAACCTCAGGGATTTCGTGATCAAGGAGATTTTGAACTATTCTAAATAACCGTTTCTAATTAGTGTCTGTTTAAAATTGGTGTAAACGCTCGTTGAGCGGAGTCGAAACGAGCGTTTACCTGGGTATTCGGGCACTTCGACTTCGCTCAGTGCCCGAATACAACGAATTTTAAACAGATACTAATTATGCGCCCACGCGTTTGACATCGATGAGCAGGAGCGTGACATCGTCGTGAAACGGACTGCCGGCCATGAATGAAACCGCCTCGGTCACAATACGCTGTTTCGCCTCATCGAGAGTCAAGGCCAGGGTCTCGCTCACCAGGCCATGGAGACGATTGATGCCGAAAAACTCGTTCTTGCCGTTCCGCAGTTCAGTGATGCCGTCAGTGTAAAGTAAAATCCGGTCGCCGTTGCGCAGGGGCGCTGAAAACTCCTGGATGGAATAGTTTTCATAGATGCCCATCATAAGCGATCCCCCTTCGAGCACAAGAGGGGCCTTTTCACCCTGGGAAAAAATCGCGGGCATACAGTGGCCTGCGCGCGAATACGCGAGCGTACCGGCCGCAAGGTCAATGATACCCACAAAGGCCGTGACGAGTGTGGTGGATTCCGTTGCGGTGCACATGTCGTGGTTGACGATCCTGATGACCTCGGCGGGCGACTGCGTTTGTTTCAGCGCGGTGGTGAATGACATCTTCACCATAGACGAGATGAGCGAGGCCGCAATGCCATGGCCCGCAACGTCGAAGACAACTACCGCGTACCGGCCGTCACCTACTTCCTTGATATCGAGCATGTCGCCGCCCACTTTGCCCGAGGGCTTGTAGAAATAGGAGAAATCGATGCGCGTACTCTGGGGCACCGGAATATTGGCCAGGGCGTTCTGGATGCGTTTTGCTGTATCGAGTTCCTCGTCGATTTTTTTTATATAGCTGTTGACCTGGTCCAGGAGCTGGCGGCTGCGGGTCACGTCTTTCATATATACATATTGTATCTCGTTGCCCATGTGCAAAGGCTTACCGATACGCGTCTCGTAGGTACGGTTGGGCAGACGGTAGAACTGAAGATCAACGGATTGAGACGGAATTTTTCCAGGATCAAAAAGCGTTGACCGTGTAAAAACCGAGATGGCGCTGAAATTGGCGTTTGCGCCGCCCACCAGCCCGATATAACTGCTTACATTCTGGAGCGCCTGTCCCACGTCAAAAAGGGAAACTATCGGTTTGTCTTCAACAAGGCAGGTAAATGCGTGTCCCACTTTCTCGAATGTAATGACTATTCTCTTTTTTCCAGGGGCAAAGGTCTTTAGCATTTCCGCTATGGACCTCCGCGATCCCACTTGCTTGAATTCAATGTCTTTGCCGTGCCTCTTGAGGCGAAAGACCTCCTGGTTCTCACCCCAAAATTCGAGCGCGAAATAATGGCCATTGGCATCGGGATAACTGGTGGCGGTAAACGACCTGCTGATATCAGCGAAGAAAACAACGCCCATGGCCCCCACATTCCGGGACACGTCCACGGTAAAACTGATTCGCACATCCTTTTTCACCTGTTCAACCCTGCGGCCATAAGTCATGAAGAGTATCTCGTTATGATCAGTCACCCGCGCAATGGTGTCACCGGACAATACCCATTTACTGTCGTCTTCAGATATCCATTCGTCTTTTTCAATGGCATTGATCTGTTTCTCTATTTTCCAGGTATGCGCGGGATGGACGATAAGCCCTTCGAGATAGGTCCTGACGTCCCGGTCGCGGTTGACCAGCGAAAACCATTTTTCGCTGTCTGTCAGCTGGTACATATAGAGCTTCCGCGGGTTTATGTCCGCGGTAATGGTGTCGCGGAAGCGATGGCTGAAAAAGAGGACCTCGTCGTGCTGATCGATGAGTGCAAAGAGATCCTCGGTAAGTTCGCCGATGGCACGGTCGATGAAGTTTTCGTGCAGCATCGCGGCCATGAAATAGTATTTCCCGCGCTTCCGGATCCAACAACGCAACGGGACCCCATTTTTGAACACATAGAGATCAGAGCGCAGCGAAGGGTCGTTGTCCGGGAAAACCTTGAGCATTGCCATAATCCCGTTACTGTCGCTCGCACGGAAAAGTTCCCGCGGCCAATTGACATTAGATTTGTCAAAATGCGGAAGTAGCAGACTCGTGACCGGGTAACCGGTAAAAGTCTTCCGTTTGA
>C687J26609_1000591_pt1 | contig 9241 bp, 2 predicted proteins | sample RifOxyA2_FD_26609 | JGI IMG/M metagenome (IMG submission 26609) | reverse complement strand
TTAAATGCAAAAGTACCCAAAGAAACTATGGGCGGTGTTTATACCGGGCAGCTAGAAGTAAAAACAGCTGATGGAAAAAAATCTGCAATAGAAATTGAATTAGCAGTCCGGACTTTTGCGCTTCCTGACCCGGAAGATATGAAAGTTGCTTTTATGTGGGGTTATAGAACACCTATATGGAAACATGAATATTATAAATTACATTGGTTTGGTAAAGAAGGGGAAGGCCTTACCAAAAAATTACTTGAAGCTGATTTAAAAAGCATGAAAGATTATGGTTTTAACGCTATTAATCTGCCTGAACCGGGAATCTTGTCTGTAAAAAACGGAAAGGTAGAAATTGATTATTCAGAATTAGCCTTGACAGTTGAAGCTATGAAAAAAGTTGGGATAGGGTTAAAACGCCCCAATCTGTTATTCATGCTTAAAATTGCAAATGATCTCACAAAAATTTACAAACTTGAAGAATTCAGCAGTAGTTTTAATGAAGCATACCTGGATTATACACAGCAGCTGGCAAAATGGTTTAAACAGCAGAATATTGATGTGTTATTCTGGGCCGTAGATGAACCGAGAGAAAAAAACATACAGTCCTGGCAGAGAAATTATGACAGTTCAATGAAATACCTTGAACTGCTTTCCGGAATAAAAGGTATACGCACCAGCGTTACTCTTATGCGTGATGTTCAGGACGGCAAAGATTACACCGGCCTTGCCGAAAAAGCCGATCATGTTCAGACTTTTCCTGCGGCCCAATCCTTAAATATACGGCAAACAGCATTAGCTGTGGGCCCGGAAAAATTATGGATATACAATTCAGGGAAAAATATGAACCGTTTTGCTTTTGGTTTTGATGCCTGGGGTATGTCAGTTACAGGGCGCACGCATTGGTCATTTAACTACATGGAAAATCCCTGGTACCCGCTTGAAAATATGACCGGTGATTCCTGGGCAGTGCTGGGAGTGGTATTTACTTCCGCAGAAGGGCCCGTGTCTACTACCTGGTATGAATGGTCCAGGGAAGGAATTGACGATTTAAGGTACATTGAGATGCTGGAAACTTTAATAAAGAAAGTAAAAAAATCAGGAACTGCTGAAGGCGTAAAAGCGGCAAAAGAATCAGAAAAGATGCTTAAAGAAATAGAAGCGCAGATACCGGAAAGCCTTCCTGAAGAAATAATTCTTGGCAAAGATGGTTTGGCTTATAAGGGGCCCTTGCTTGAAAATACTTTTAAGTGGCGTGAAGACATTGCACGGGATATATCAAAGCTTATTAAATATTCGGGTAAATAATTATGAGGAAAGCAATATTATTTTTGTTGGTGTTTCTTATTTTTCCGGTAAACATTTTTTGTGGTATTTCCGGTCTTAAGTGTTACGATTTCGGCCCCGCGAAGTCGTCTGTGTGGCCCGGGTTCACCCTTGTAACCGGAGATATGGCGTACGATGAAACCGCCGGTTTCGGCTGGAAAGGCGAAAAGCGCCTGCGGCAGAATTAAGGAAAGATATCTATCCTGATTCTATGTCCGGCGACCAGGCAGGCTGGCAAAAACCTGATTACAATAAAACTCCTCCTCCGCAATATACTTTTGCAGTTAAACTTCCGGCCGGTGAATATGAAATAGCGTTAATGGCATCAAACCCGGTGCCTGCAAGGACTTATGGAGTATATGCAAACGGAGTTAAATTGTTCTGGGAAGAAGTAACCATAGATAATTATATTGATAAATATTTAAACCGGCACCGTAATGTTGAGTATGAACTGGGTCAGGATATGTTTAATTCGCATATAGACCTGGAACACCCTGTAAGGCAGTATAAAGTAAAGGTAACCAACGGCCTGCTTGAACTTAAAATACAGCATATAGGATTGGAAATGCTGGTAATATATCCTGTTTCAGAAATTAAATCCGGCAGAGAATTTCTTGATGAACTCCACGAAGCCCGCCGTAAAGAGTTTTATGCCAAAGCGTATACAGAAGTAGTGCCGGAAGAAGGGAAAGCAGATTTTACGATTAACAAAGAAGATAAAGAAAGAGGATTTCTGTTATTTTCCAGGGATTATACGCAGGAGATATATCCAAAAACAATTCCCGGAAAAGAAGAAATTGGTTTAAAAGTACAGATGAAAGCCGCCAAAGGAGAAACAGAACCTGCGGTGGTGGGGATTTATCCGCTTAAGGCATTAAAGGGTGTGCAGGTAAGCGTAACAGATTTAAAGCGCAAAGACGGGAAAGTATTATCTTCCAAGAATATAGATATATACAAGCTCAGATATTACCAGAAACAATCCGGCCCTGCCAGTATAGTACACAAAGTGGTACCGTTAATACTGGAAAAATTCAGCAGTATGAATATTCCAGACGGCCAGACTACAGGCATCTGGTTAAATGCAAAAGTACCCAAAGAAACTATGGGCGGTGTTTATACCGGGCAGCTAGAAGTAAAAACAGCTGATGGAAAAAAATCTGCAATAGAAATTGAATTGGCAGTCCGGACTTTTGCGCTTCCTGACCCGGAAGATATGAAAGAAATGTTTATGTGGTTTTATAAAACTCCGGCCTGGAAACATGAAGGCTATAAATTGTTTTGGTTTAAGAAAAAGGGAGAAAAGCTTACTAAAAAAATACTTGAAGCTGATTTTAGAAGCATGAAACAGCACGGCTGCAACAGTATACATTTGCCGGATGTTAAAATAAATTCTGTAGATGATTCAGGTAATGTGACAATTGATTATTCCGAACTTGAAATGATGGTTGAAGCAATGAAACGGGTAAATATAGGTTTGAAACATCCCAATATGCTGTTTACTTTACCGGCAGCTAATCAATTAAAGCAAAATTACAAACTTGAGGAATTCAGCGATAAATTCAACCAGGCATTTAAAAATTATATTCAGCAGCTGGAAAACTGGTTTGAAAAAGAAAACATCCAGGCAATATTCTGGGTAACGGACCAGCCTCAGGAAAAAACTCCCGGTAAGCTTGATTTGAAGCAGGCTGAAAAGTATTTAAAGCTTGTTTCAGAAGTTAAGGGTGCAAAAAGTTCCGTGTCGCTCCAATTTGATTCCAACGGCGGAGTGGATTACGTTCCCTTTGCAGGGAAAATGGATTTTGCCCAGGTTTTTCCTATGGAAGAATCAAAAGGATTAAGAAAAAAAGCTTCAGCTGAAAACAATCTTCTAATATTTAATTCCGGGAAAAACATAAACAGGTTTGTTTTTGGTTTTTATCCGTGGGCCATAGGCGCCCTGGGGCGTACCCAGTGGAATTACCATTATCTTGAACTTCCATTTTATCCTCTAGAAGGTATGGGTGACCATATCTGGTCTATTTCTGCGGTAACTTTTCCTTCAGCACAAGGGCCGGTTTCAACAACTTATTATGAGTGGAGCAGGGAAGGCATTGATGATTGGCGCTACATTACTTTATTGGAAACCCTTATTAAGGAAAATAAAAATACAGCTTTAGTAAAAGAAGCAGAAATATTGCTTGAAGAAATAAAAGCACAGGTGCCCGGGAGCCTTCCGGAAGAAATATTAATGGGCAATGACGGATTGGCTTATAAGGGGTTGTTTCTTGAAAATACTTCTAAGTGGCGTGAAAAAATAGCTGATAATATTGAAAGGCTGATAGAAATAAAGTAGGGTTGGGAAATAAAATCAGTATAACAAAAATAAAAACATGAAAAATATATCAAAGCTGTTACTTTTTTGGCTGTTAATATTTTCAGTAAGCTTCTGCGAAGCTACGATATTTAAATTTGATTTTGGCATGTATAATTCTCCCGGCACAACCGGTATGATACCTATTGTATCTACTAATTCCTATACTTCTGGTTTAAAATACGGCTGGTACTCAAGCGGAGGCGGAAGATATTATTCCCGGAACGATTCCTATCCGGATAGTGTTGCGAAAGACTGGATAGGCTGGTACATAGGTTCCGCCCAAAACTGCCAGTTCAGAATGGATCTTGCTAACGGCACTTATACGGTAGTAGTTATGGTTACTAACCCAACCCCCATCAGAAGTTCTTACATGAGAATCCAGGGAACAACAGTATTAAGTGAAACTATCAGCTTAAGCAATGTTTATTCAGAAGACAATTTGCTTAAAGGCCAAAGCCTGGATTATACGCCCGGCCAGGACGCTTTTAATAAAATAATTGACCTGGAATATCCCATAAGGACTTACAGCAATGTCACCGTTTCCGGCGGCAATATGCTGTTATATTTTAATAATTACGCCGTGCATATGGTAGCGGTATTTCCTTCAACCTGCACTGCTGAATGTACTGCCTGGCTTTCATCTCTTGAAACAACCAGAAAACTATACTTCAGCAATAATTGTTATACCGAATATCTTCCCACGGATTCTACGCCCGCCCCCGCAGATGACGGCAAAGGTTACCAGCTTTTTACCAGAAACTATGTAAGGGAAGTTTACCCCAACACAAAACCAAAATCTTATGAATTATTAACATCTACAGGCCTTGCATTAAATGCTGCTAAAGGGGAATATGAACCTGTAACTCTCGGCGTGTATCCGCTCAGCAGCCTTACCGGCGTAAATGTAACCGTAAGCGACCTTACCGGCAGCGGGGGAACTATTCCCGGTTCAAATGTAGATGTGCGGGTGGTCCGGTATTTTGAAAAACAGATCTGGAACGATAACACAGGCTGGACCAAGAATTTTATACCTATGCCTTTTATTCTTAACAAAAAATCATCCATAGATATTCCCGCGGGCTTAACAAAACAATACTGGCTTACGGTAAAAGTGCCGGATAACGCAGAAGCCGGAACTTACACGGGAACAATAACCTTTACTCCTTCCAACAAAACTGCCGCCACTATACCTTTTACTGTAACAGTAAGGCCCTTTACTTTACCTGGCCCGGAAGAGTTGGATATGAGTTTTGGCTGGATGAGCAATAAAACTGAATCCAGAAGCGAGAATTACCGGCTGCTTCATTTTTTTGATTCAGAACCCACCGCTGCTTCTGCAAAATTATTGGACATACTAAAAAAAGAATTCCAGGATATGAAAGAACATGGATTCAATTCTACCGAGATCCCCACACCTGAAATATCCAATGTAAGCGGGTCCGTGATTACGCTTAACTGGACCTATCTGAATATTTACTATCAGGCAATGTCTGAAACAGGGTTCGGGCTTAATTCAAAATATCCAAACCAGATGTTTATAATGGACATTGCCAATGATTTAATAGATCACTATGGCCAAACGGAGTTCAGCGCTAATTTCAATACGCTTTACAAATCAGCGATTACGCAGATTTTGAGCTGGGCCAACAGCAAATCTCCAAAAGTTCCTATAGTGTTCTGGGCTGTTGATGAACCGCGTGAAACCGGACTTGCAGACTGTAATAGAAACCGGGCAGATACCATAAGCTATCTTCAGCTTATCAGCCAGGTACCAGGTGCAAAATCAACTGTTACTGTTCAGTATGATGTGCAGGATAGCCTGGATTATACAACCCTATTAAATTATATGGATTATCTTCAGACTCATCCAAGCTCAAATTCAGACGGTTTGATTACGGGCGCCCAGGACGGCGATCCTGTATTCTGGTTTTACAATTTAGGAAAAAATGTAAACAGGTATGCATGGGGCTTTTATTCCTGGAAAATTGAAACCAAAGGCAACTGGCAATGGTCTTATCATTACTGGGAAAATCCTTACTACCCATTTACAAGTTTAACTGGAACCACCTGGGCTATTTTTGGCTCAGTATTTCTTTCTTCAAGCGGAGCTCCGGTTCCTACCACCTGGTATGAATGGTCGCGGGAAGGAATAGATGATTACAGATATATTTATAAACTTGAAACTCTTATAAGTTCAGCAACAACAGCGGGTTTTGGTTCCAACAGTGATGTTACAGCAGCCGGCGCACTTCTTACAAGTATAAGAAGCAGTATGTCAGATTATCCTCCGCTTACTCTTATAAAAGGAACTAACGACGGTCAGGCTTACAGCGGAGCTTTACTTGATGATTTAGACGGCTGGCGTGAAAGTATTTCCAGTTCAATAGTAAAAATCAGTAACCTGATAGCCAGTAGTGATGTAATTGCCCCCAATCCTCCGGCAAACCTTGCCAATCCTGCTCGCACAACATCAAGTATAACACTAAGCTGGACCGCCAGCACCCAGGCTGGTGACGGAGATTATGCCAGTTATTACAGAATATACCGCGGAGTTTTACAAGTAGGTACAACAACAGGAATTTCTTTTACAAATACAGGATTAAGCGAAGGAACAACATACAGTTATACAGTTTATGCAGTAGATGACGCCAATAATCAAAGCAGCGGAATAAGCGGCAGTTATTGTACATCAAGAACAGCAGACATAACACCGCCGCAACCTCCTACAACATTAAGCAGTTCTGCCCAGACAGAAACCAGCATAACTCTTGAATGGATAGCCTCAACGCAATCCGGTGACGGAGATTATGCAAGTTATTACCGCGTATACCGGGAATCAACATTGATAGGCACACCCGGCGGTACAACCATAACAGATTCAGGCCTTACTGCAGAAACTACCTATAATTATACGGTATATGCAGTAGATGATGCCGGCAATCAAAGCACAACCGGCGTCCAGGGAAGTTTTAGTACCTTACAGGCAGGAAGCGATGTCACGCCTCCGGCAATAGAAACAGCAGCTGCAACAAACAAAAATACAGTAAGGGTGACTTACAGTGAACCGGTAGATGAAACATCTGCTGAAACAGTAAGCAATTACAGTATAAATAACGCAATAACAATAACAGGTGCGGTGTTAGATGTGAACCTGATAACAGTAAGTCTGACAGTAAGTGACCTTACAATAGCAACCAACTATACTGTGACAGTCAATGATATTAAAGACCGTGCAGCAACACCCAATACTATAATAAGCAATACGCAGGAAGATTTTGTTTATACGGGTGATGTAACGCCTCCTGAAAAGATACTAAACGTAAAAGCATTTGATAATCCTGCCGATGCCGGCGGAAAGGCAATAGTAACGTGGACAAAAAGCAGTGAAGATGATGTGCTTGGCTACAAAGTATATTTCAGTTCAGAACCTTTCAGCGGTATATCGGGTGCAACATATTTCGGCGGTTCGCCGATAAATAACAGGGATGCATCATCCTGTACGGTGGCCGGTTTATCGGTAGATACCCAGCCGTATTATTTTAGTGTTTTGGCGTTAGACAGTTCCGGTAATGAAAGTGCAGAGCTTACCTGTTCCAACGGCGCGCGTGCAATAAATAACCGGGTGGGAGAAATAGTAAATGGTGTTGAAGATTATGAAATAACTGCTGGTTACAGTACCACCATTAAAGTTTTGGTGCCTACTGGGACCAATAAAGGTGTTTATATAGATATATTGTCAATAAATGGAAACAGCAACGGAATCAGTGAGGCGGCCCTAACGCAGATTAGCCAGGCGAATTTAAAAACCATGAGTGATTCAGGGATTATTTCTTCAACAGTAAATGATCTTTCGGGTACTTGTACAGAATTTAAAGCAAAACTGAGTTTGTTATCTCCGGTAACAATAGTAATGCCGTATTCATCAAGCATAACCGGTGAGACAGAAGACAGTTTAAGAATATACGAACTTAATGAAACAGACAGTAAATGGGAACTGGTAAACAGCAATCATACGGTAGACAAAACAAACAATACGGTATCTGTCAGTGTAGCGCATTTCAGCATATACAGAATATTGGGTAAGATTCTGTCTTCATCTAATCTTAGCAATGTAAGAGTGTACCCCAACCCGTTTAAGCCGAATGATAATAAATCAGGGACAGGAACCTGGGCCACCGGAATAATATTTGATAACCTGACTAATAATTCAACAATAAAGATTTACACCATGTCGGGTGAACATGTAGTAACCTTAGAAGAAACAGATAACAATGGAAAATACGAATGGAATGTAACGGACAAATCAGGAAAAAGAGCTGCCAGTGGAACTTACCTATACAGAATTACCAACCCTTCAGGCGAAAAAATAACCGGGAAGATAGGGGTAGTAAAGTGAGTGCCAAGAACAAACATTAAACTACAAACGCTAAACTCTAAATTAGAGGCAATGAAAGGCAAGGGTGTCTGATGGTGGGATGGAAAGCAGAAAAAGGCAAAAGCGTTGGATAGTCGGATAGTCATATGGTCTGATAGTCGGATGGTTAAGATTGGTAAAGCAAGACTAGAATACTAAAAAGATTGTTTTTAATCAAAAGCACTTTAGAATAGATGAAAAATACTTGGATGTATTCGTTAAAATCAGCATGATTTCCCTGTTTTTAAAATTCCCCTTGACTTTTTTGGGTTTCCATACTATCACCATAGTGACAATGGATGCATGTTAGCTGGTCCATTTTTTTTAAAATACTTAACAAACGTTTGCACGATGGAAATAAATGATGTAAAACGATAATATTAGGAGGTAGTAATATGTTAAAAAGAGCAACAAAATTAGCAATAATGGTGTTTTTGTTAAGCATTTGCCTGGTTTACAGATTAGAGTCAAAAAACTTAACGCTTTTAGATGTAGGAAACGGAGAAATGGCATCAAATGTCAGTGATAATACAAAGTTAACATTAAGCGATGATCATGAAGGTGAAATAGGCACAGCGTTAAAAGTAACGATGGCCTGGAAAGCCGCTGATAAACCTTGGGGTTGGATTGGTATGGATATCAAGAGGTCCTGGAGAGATTTTAGTTTATTTAAGCTTGATGCGTTTAATCCAAATGAAGAGCCGATTTCTTTAACCCTTCAAATCAGGGATTGCCCTTCAAGCGAAGGAAAGCCGTTTAATGAAAGTTTTATTTTAAAACCCGGCAAAAATGAAATAGAAATAGAATTATCCGGCGCAAAAGCGCAGGACGGGCGTGAAATAGATTTTAGTAAAGTTAGTTCATGGATTATTACCGGTGTAGGGGAAATGTTTAAAGAACCGAAAATATTTTATATCAGCAATATAAGGCTGGAGGACGGCGGCGAGCCGAGAAAGATTGAAAAGAAACAGGTAGTGAAAAAGAAAACAAAGGAAAAACAAAAAGTAAATAAAACTACAACAAAATTAAAGAAAACAACAGTAAAAACAGTTCCCGTGATGAATATTGAAAAAGGTGAAATGCCGGATAATGTAAGTGATAATACAAAAGTATCCCTGAGTTCTGATTATGAAGATGAAATCGGCATGGCTCTTAAAGTA
>C687J26609_1000564_pt1 | contig 9449 bp, 6 predicted proteins | sample RifOxyA2_FD_26609 | JGI IMG/M metagenome (IMG submission 26609) | reverse complement strand
GACATTATTCTGTGTTCTAATTCTTAAATATTTCTGCATTCTTGAAATAGAACACCTTTCCACAACTATGCCTATACTTCCCCATAGATTATAAAGACCCGATGCCGTCAACTACAGTGTAAAGCGCCTGCAGAAGGTTTGCCAGAAGCATAGGTATGGTGAAGTAGATAAGTTGTTTTAGCCTGAAACCAGTAATTGCAAGATTCTTTAATCTCATAATACTGATTATATTTTCATTACTTGTAGTATTTGTGCCCCGTACTTCTATTAATTGGGATACCCTGAAAGGTAAAAACGGATTGTTGATTACCTATGAACCTATGCCCGGTGATTTAAGGGAAGACCTGTCCAAAGCGTTTATATCATTCAAGTTATACAAATCAATAAAGATATACAGAAAAAACTACGGAAACACACCTATCAGGACAGTTGACCTTTACCTCTGCAAAGAATTCAAAGGCAAGGATTTCACTACACAACCCGAATTATACTGATTGCAAGACCTGACCCCAGCATATCTGCGCTAATCTGTGTTTTTTCTCTGTGTCAATCTGCGTTTTTTACTTAGGGTGTTATGAATTTTAAATAGACGCTCATGTCTAAATAATCATCTATTATATATGGATTTGCGCCAGGGGTTCCCCTGCTAAGTGCTATAACAAACCTTGAACCGTCATAAATCATCGGACCCATTACCGGTATTTTTGCGTCTATTGGTGAAAATATAGTAAATAAATCACTGGTATAACTGCCGGAAGTATCCATAAATATGCCTTGTATAGTAGCGGATGAAGTCATTTGATTTGCATAGTTTAATACTAAATACGCATCTCCGCCAAAAACTCCGTTGCCTGTTTGAATTGCACCACCCACAAGGCTGCCTGAAGTATTTACAAACTGGCTGTAACTTACCCATACACCGTTACTTACTTCATCGAGCCAGGTGGCCAGGTAATTTGTTCCATTAAAAGTCACAAAATTATAGTTGTAGCTTGGAGCCGTGCTTGAATTTATGGAAAATTCAGTTCCAAGGCTTCCGGAAGTACTTACAAAACGCCCTCTTACTTCATAATCATCTACATCTTCTGTCCATATTATAAGAAAATTAGTTCCGTCAAAAGCTACTCCTCCCCAGTACTTACCATAACCTGAATTAATCTCTATTTCATTGCCCACAGAACCTGCCGGCGAAATTGTCCTGCAGTAAACTTTGCTTCTTGAATTATTAGAATCCACTTCCACGTCATACACAAACAGGTATGTTCCTCCGCCATATATTAGAGCATCATTCCCTCTGCTTCCAACTGTATCCATAGCAAAAGCTGAGCCTGAAAGATTTCCGTCTGTATCTATGAACTGGCCGTATGCATCGTAGTCATTAGACCCCACTTCATTTTCCCATTCCATAAGATATTTGGTTCCATCAAACGCTACGATAGGCGCGCCGCCGTTTGCTCCAAGGTCCACTGTTTTAACCACACTGCCCGATTGATTAACAAGTTTTCCAATAATGTTATCACAAGTAGTTCCATTTCCTTGTATGGCTATCAAATAATTTGTACCGTCAAATGCTAATCCTCTTGAACATACAGCTTCATCTCCTGCCAACGCAACAGTATATTCGCTGCTTATAGTAGGCGTTCCGCTTTGTGCTAAAGGCCTCGGCATGATAACAGTAGCCGATGAACTAGCAGAAGAATAATTTTGCGAATTGTCATAAGCTTTTACTGTATAAATATAAGTTGTTCCCCCGGTAAGATTATTGTCCGTGTAAGACCTGTCTGTTACCTGGGAAATTTTAGCCCCGTCCCTGTAAACAGCATACCCGGCAAGATCGGAAGCGGATGATACTGCCCATAACAGAACTACTGTTGTAGAACTTGTTGCGGTCGCACTAAGGTTTGCCGGCGCAGAAGGAGCGGTTGTGTCGCTTTGTGCCGGGATAAATACTGTTACGGCCGAAGTCTTGGCTGATTTATTGCCGGACCAGTCATATGCCAGTATCTTGTAACTGTAAGAAGTGTTGGGTGTAAGACCTTTGTCGTTATAAGTTGTTTTTGTAACTGCGGCTATCTCCGCATCATTCCTGAATATTGAATACCCTGCAATATCTGCAGAGACAGATGCTGTCCAGCTTATAACAGCGGTGCTTGTGCTTGTGGCTATCGCTGAAACGCCAGTGGGTAAAGCGGGAGCGGTTGTATCTGCCTGGGCAAGCGGCGTTGCCTGGACAGCCGAACTCGCATTTGAATAATTGCCTGCATAGTCATAAGCTTTTATTTTGTAAGCATATGTAGTTCCCGAAGTGAGGTTGCGGTCAATGTAGGTTGTATAAAGGATGCTTGCGATTTTAACATCATCTCTATATATTGCGTATCCCGCGACATCTGTTTCAGAGCATGCGTTCCACTGGAGAGCTATCTCGGTTGAACTCAAGCCGTTTGCGCGCAGGTTTAAAGGGGCCGTAGGCGCAGAAGTGTCAGTGCCTGTAAGCGTTGTGGCGGTTACGGCAGAGGTTTTGGCTGACTTGTTTCCTGCCCAGTCAACGGCTTCAACGGTATAACTATACAGTGTATTTGGCGAAAGATTGCCGTCAACATAAGTTGTATAAGGTACAACCGCTATTTTTACACTGTCCCTGTATATTGCATATCCCGCGACGTCCGTTTCAGGCGAAGGCAGCCATTGAACCTGAACTGCGCCAGCGCTTGCGCCCACGGCAACAAGATTTGAAGGAACGGAGGGGGCAGTTGTATCATTAGCGCCCGGGGCAATAGTATTAATAACGGTATTTGTGGCAGTTTCCCTGATTATAGCGCTGCTGAAATCAGTATCATAACCAATCGAGGTTTCTTCCAATACTTTATCAAAACCGGAACTGTCCGCGTCAAAAGGCGTTGAAAACATATCATAGGTATTCGGGTTCACGCCGTATTTATCCACCACGGAGCCCACTAAATTTACCACCACCTGTTTTATGGTATTTACAACTTCGGTTGAGGGTATTTGCCCCAGGGATGAAAAATTGCTGTCAAACGCGGTACTCACATCAGAAACACCTTTCGAAGACTTGAAATACATCCTCACAACAAGGTCGGTGAACGGGTGAATATTGCACGTGCCTGATGCGTTTGCCACGCTGAAATATGTTGTTGTGTCATCAGCTACTTTTAATAAAAGGGGAAAGGCCATGCCCGTAACATCCAGCGTGTATTTTCCGTCGCTGCCGGTTAAAGTAGTTTTTGATAGGCCAGTTGAATCCTTGAGTGTTATCGTTTTAGATGCTATAGGTTTCCCTTTTGCCGCGGTTCCGGATATGCTAAGGGCAGTGGTCCCGGTTGCTATTTTTTCCCTTACTTTAGTATCCAGCTCTTTTACCTGACTTTTTACGGCGCTGGGCATTCCAAAATGGAACCCTGCGGCATAAAGCGCCCCGAAAACAAACATAATTGCTGTCAGTGAAATGATAAATTTTTTCATATTAGTCTCCCCGCCCTTCTATACCGGGCGCGGCCTCGCTCGCCTTTGGCGTAGCGGGCAATTTTTTTATCTTCCGAAATAATAATTGATTCCAAGGTTTGCAACGAATTCCATGCCGGATACGGATACGGACGTGTCTGTGTCGGAGAGGGAAATCATTGCGGGTCCTATATCCAGTTGCAGGGATAAAGAATTACCAAGGAAGTATTCGCCACCGATAAATAGCAGGGTGGCAAATCCCGAGCCCTTGCTTACTTCTCCCGTGAAGGACAGGGTGTCCATTTCCAGCCCGGCATAAAGATGTGTTTTTGCTTCCGGGTTGAAATAATAATAACCTCTTAAACCGGTAACGGTTACGTTGGTGTCTGTCTGGATTTTAAGCTCCAAGGGGATTTTGTCGGTCAGGAAATACTTCAGCCCGATACCGGGATAATTTAGCCCAACAGCAAAATTGCCCCCGTTAACTTCTGAACGGACCGCAAAAGAAACCGTGCATAACAGGTAAAGGATAAGTCCGGTCCTGATGAAAAAGTTTTTCATAGCCCCTCCGATAATGCAATTTGATTGAGACTACCTGTAGTGGTCGACCTTGGTCGACAAAATCGTTCAGCAAGCTGAAACACTACGAATCTCCGGATGACGCTTCGCGTCACCTCATAACTGCTACTTTTGTTTTTGCAACGCCTATGCTTGAATTAAACACTACTATATAAACGCCGCTGGCGACCGCTTCATCGGATGAATTTTTGCCATCCCAGGAATAAGAATATATATAGCCGCCAGCTAATGAATTGTTGGAAGAATCATAAACAGATTCACCGGCGATGTTATAGATGTTTATCTTTATTGAACGGGCGGTCTGGCCATGCGGAACGGAGTATTTAATAACCATATTTCCGTTTTTGGGATTAAACGGATTCGGCCCGCCTATTACTTTCGGTTTTTCCAGGACTTCGGTAAGAGTTTCCGGCGCCCAGGCAAGTTTATAAAGACCTGAATCTGCCCCGCCGTACATTGAACCCAAAACAAGGCACCTTATAGTGCCGATGTCATTACTGTCAGTTACTTTGGTAAATTCTGTGCCAAGAGATACACTTGCATAAATCCCTTGTGGCGTTGCAACATAATAAATACCTTGGGAAAAAGCTATGTCCTGCACGTCGTTTGCCTGCATTTCCGACTGCTGCCAGGTTGATCCGCCGTCACTTGAATACATCAGGCTGTCATTCCCGCCGTTACTTTTACACATTGCAAAAACAATGCCGTTAGTATCAACGGCGATTTTATAAGGGAGGTAATTATCAAGCCCTGTAACCTGGGTTTTTACAGGTGTATTAACGCCGTTGTCTATGATTTTCCACATGCCTCCGAAAGTTTCTACTCCGGAGTTACCATAACCGTGCTGGTCGCCTATCCCGGCATAAAGGATTGCTGGGTTTGACGGGTCGATGGCCAGCGCATGTACGGAATTTCCCGTGAAAGGCATTTGTGACCACGTAGCGCCGTAATCAACCGATTTATGTAAAAATTGCCCCGATGAAGCAGTGTTTACGCTTCCGCTTGAATAGGATAGATAACAAATTGAAGGATTATCTTTGTTGAATACTAATTTTGTTATGACCACGTCAGAAAATGGACAGAAAAATACCGGGTTTGCCGGCCAAGTGTCCCCGCCGTCAGCGCTTCTGAAAAGTTCACCGCGCGCGGCATAAAGTACAACTCCCGTGGAAGGGGAAACAACAACACCGCCAACACGAGGCGATAAACCGAAAACTTCATCCGGGCAGTATATTTTTCTCCAGGATTGTCCGTTATTGGTGCCTTTATATAGGGTGATGTTTCCTATCATGTACATATCTCCGGCAGGGTCCTTGCACCCGCTAAGTGCTATCACACCGCCTATACCGTTGTTTGCGGGTTGCCATGACGCGCAGGCATCAGTGCTTTTTAAAATCCCCTGTTCGCTGTTTGTAAGGTAAAAAAGACTAGGGTCAGAAGCAACCGGCACTACTACGCCGGGTTTTGCTCCCATTTGTGTATAAGATATAGGCATGGAAGCGTATAAAATCGTATAGTTGTCCCATGCAGGGGCTGATGAAATAGCCAGGCTTCTTGAAGATCCCGTGTAAAAATACATTTTAGCGCCGTCCGGTGAAAGATGTCTTCCTGATCTATACGCGGTGCATATGGTTGTTGAAATAAAAGTTGCTCCACTATCGTTGCTTATTTCGCAAAAGTGGTCTGTGGCGCCCGAGTTGGTATTTCCATTTACCAGAACCGTGTTTGAAGCAACTTGGACATTGTCCGGCCAGAAGTTAAATGATTTTATAAGAGTCCAGCTTGCCCCGTCATCAGTGCTTTTATACAGGAATCCGCTGTAATCGGTTTGATAGACATCAGCGGCATTTTGCGCGGTAACATATAGATTCCCGTTGCTATCCACATCTATGCTGGTTGCATAGTTGCCTGCGGCAACAGCAGTTTTGCTGCCCCACGTGAGCCCGCTGTCGGTTGATTTGTAGAATACCGCATTTGGCCCTGTTTCAGTGCCTGCAATATAAAATGTGCCGGGAGTGTTTTTTGAGGCAACTACCCGCTCTATACTAATATTTATACTTGCATTTTTCCATGTTGCCCCATAATCGTCCGTTCTGAAGCTGTCTGCAAGCGCGATATTGGGCTGGGTTGGATGCACCGCAATAGATTCTGGCCCGAAACCCGGAGATTCTGCAAATTTTACTGAAGTCCAGGTTTCCCCGCCGTCTCTTGTGACATAGGTGCCGTTGTAAGCGCTGCACACATAAACTACCTGCGGGTCAGAGGGTGCGACAGCTGCAACCTGGATATCTCCGCCCCAAAGCGGTACTTTTGTGTAATTTTCAGCAAATGACAACCCTACAAAAGACATTAAAACAACCGCTGACAGCAATAAACTGGAATCCTCCATTTAACCTCGAAAAATAAAAATGTTGTCCTGAAACACTCACCTTATGCTTAAGTTTACCTCTTTTTTTCCTGGGTGTCAAATGAAATTGCCGCCGAATTCCATTTCTTTGTCACAAAATATTTTTTGACACCAGATTTGCAATGTTTGCCTGTTTTTAAAGACACCTCTCTCGTCAATATTTAGTTATAAACCGGTATTGCTTTTCTTTGTTATCCCGAAGGTGCAGGACACAGTTGGCTTATCTTACTCATAATGCCACGCCATATCCATTCTTTTATACTCACCTCTGCCAGAAGCATGTGGTAATACCGGGCATGCTTTATCAACCTTCCGCCTATTTTTATCAGTTTTAACTGTATCGTCCTCAATGACCAGTCCTTTATTCCTTCCGGTAATGCCAGTGTCCTGAAAATGTTCCCCAGATTGTATGCCATTATAAACAGTTTCAGCCTGACTTCGTTTTCCATGAATCCCTGACAGCTAAGTCTTGTCCAGTTCAGGGCATATTTTCCTTCTTTTATCCATTGTTCACAGGTGCCCCTCTTGTTGTAGAATTTCACTACCTTTCTGTTATCCCATTTCAGGCTGGTTACTATGTAGCCTATCCTGGGGAATAATTCTCCTCTGTGATGCTCTATCTTTACTACTATCCTGCGTTCCTTGTCCCACGAATCCGCACGATACTGGAAACTCAAGAATTTTATAACAGGTTTATTCCCGGGTCTTCCCACAGGTCTCTTTGCATATTCTTCCACCTTCTCAAATAACTTGTTATTCTCTTTTATCCGTATTGCATAATCTACCTTGAGTTCTTCACATAGCTCAAACAGCCCCGGTATTGCAAATGCAGCATCTCCCCGCACCTTTACAGTTATATTTTTCTCAGTATAATACCGTAATACCGGTTCCAGAAATTCTTTCCAGCCGTCTGCACTGTGAACATTGCCGGGTCTCAGCTTTACTTTGAGACAGTCCCCATGCTGATTGAATACAAACAACGGATGATAACACTTTAAGCCAAAATGTCCGTTATAACTTGAAGATTCCTGTTCTCCATACACAGGGCTCTCTGAACTGTCTATGTCCAGTATTATTTCCTTGAGCCCACGCACTGAATCTATCTTCTCTATCCATTTCATTATTAATTCGTCCATTTGATTCAGATTATTTCCTTCCAGCAGTATCTCTTTCTCAAATCTCCCTATTGTCGTTTCTCCTGCTCCCGCTTTTTCCAATGCACGCTCTCCGATTACTGCTCTCATGCCGGGGTCTTTCCTCAATCCTTCCGCATCATTGGTATCTTCATAGCCACCAAGCCTTGAATATACTGATTGCCGTAACAGCCCTATCATTTCATGCTGAATATTCTTGCCATACCGATTGTCTTTCAGATAGTCTTCCGCCATTTTTGTCAGCCCCAATTTTTCATCCAGCTCTCTTATCGCTAACAGTCCTCCATCAGACGTTACTTGAGCTCCCTTAAAATTTATTCGTAACTTTTTATTAAATTCAACACAAAAACAGTTATTTTCGCTTTCACCCATTGGGTACCTCCTTTTTCCGTCGGTTATTGTCTATATTATAGACGATAAAAAGGGTTTTGTCAAAATAAATATTCATTTCTATTTGGAGAATGCGGGTTTAGTATACTGCCCTGTGTAAAATCCCTCATGGGTTCCTCGGTTCAGTTGATAAGTTGCTTGCACTAAAGCAAAGTCTAAGTGATATGTTTATATGTTGATAAAAAACCTTCTTGCACACCAAGGATTTAAAACAGTTTTGAGCGTCATCAGTAGGGCGGGCTTTCCCAAGCACGCCGGGCATTATTTGTATTTTAAGATTGTTCGGTCTGATAGATTATCCTGTAATCTGGCATCAGACACTTTTTCGGATTGTTCGGAGAACAATCCCTACATATCACTTCTGCCATTTCAATTACTTTAAAAATCATAATATCTTAAAACCAGATAAAATGATTTTGAGCGGGTTCTAATGTTTTAGTTTGTGAGGAGTTTTGAAAATCTCAATTTCTTTCAACGGTCCAAAGGAAAAACATTAACGAAAGCGAATAAATCATTTTAAAAAAACCTTTTTAGCCCTTAAACCTAATTCAAATAAAAACATCAATCTGCAAATTATTCACTAATTTTACCTATTTAAATAAATTTAAGCAACCGGTTTTTTTGCCTTTTTTGACAAGAAAACTCAAATGTGGTATATTTGAATTATGAAAATTAAAATCATAATAAGTACATGTATTTTTCTTGTTTTTTCACAGGCCTGTTACGGCATAAATCCTGCCTCTTTCAGCCCTGCCATAGAAAAACTGCTGCAGGAAAACAAGCTTTACTCCGGCGCCCAGGTAGGCATAGCGCTTTATGATTTAGAAAAAAACGAAGAAATTTACTCTAAAAATATTAACAAACCGCTCTGCCCCGCTTCTATAATGAAAGTTATCACCACTTATGCCTGCCTGAAAAAACTAGGCAGCGGCTATACTTTTAAAACCCCCGTTTATCTGGATAAAAACTTAAACAACAATAACGGCGCCTACAACGGCAACCTTTATATTGCCGGCACGGGTGACCCGTCTATTAACACTGAACAATTAGACGCGCTTTGCAAAAAACTAAAAGCTTCCGGCATAAATAAAATAAACGGCAACATAGTTTACAATATCTCAAACTTTGACGAAGAAGAAATCCGCTTTTTTCCCATAGCCAGAAACCTTTATGCCCCGCCCTGCGCACTGTGCCTGAACTTAAACTGCATAGAGCTTAAACTGGTAGAAAAGCCCGCAATAAAACTGTTCCCCTACCCCGACACTGAGTATGCAAAGTTTAATTATAAACTAAAAATAGAAAACTCCAACCGCGCATCCATACCTGAAATGACGGTAAGAAAATATGACACGTATGACGCTTACACCATAAACGGCACGGTAACCCACTGGACCAAAGCCATAAAATGCCTCAATGTTGCCGTATCCCGGCCCGGATTATATTTTGCCACAGTATTAAAG
>C687J26609_1000545_pt1 | contig 9638 bp, 2 predicted proteins | sample RifOxyA2_FD_26609 | JGI IMG/M metagenome (IMG submission 26609) | reverse complement strand
AATGCCGATGTAATCATCCTGTATATGCAGATTGCCAAACTTCAAGAAATATTGGAATCTAGTTCGGTTCATATCAATACCGTAATACCTAAGGACGTCCCTCAAATCTTAATCCCCTGTTTATTTCTCGAAAATTGCAATTACTCCTTGTTCCGACTCTTTCGTAAGAATACCGTAGTCTTCTAAATGTATATGACCTAAACTCGGATTATCAATTAACTTCTTACAAAATTCTGCGATCTTTTTGAGGCCATGAGGAGTGCCATAAATACAAATAATTCCATTCTCATAACGCAATTCCACATCTTTGCTGGAAAAATCAGGTTTCCTAAAATCAGTTGTCATTTTGTCCTCCCATTTATTCCTCGTAGCCATTTTCCAATCTTACCATCTATATGCCACCTCTGCCCATGATGAGGAGGGTCAAGTCGTAGGTATTCTCTAATTCTACTTATGTAAGGTGGAAGTCCCCTTGTGCTAAAAGGTCCTGCAACTCGGGCAGCATAAGCTCCGGTAAAAGTCAAAGAGGTTTTCTTGTACGTATCTGGTGTCCATAATGAGGCTGCCCAGCCACCTATTTTGTACATCGGATTCTCAGTTTGGTTATATTTATCCGCGTACCATTCCGCAGCTTCTTCACCATACCCGGTACCAATATATTTCCCACTACCAGCATCAACCATCCCGAATTCACTGGTATATGGATTATCATAGCTGTTAGCACCGCAAACATTAACCGTTGTTGAATCATTATTGTTACTGTCTTTTGGCGATTCGGATAAATTATCAATGACTGCACCGGCCCCGCCAAGTACTCCTGTCCAACCAAGGACTTGCCATGAACCGTTGGAGCTGATGCTTGCGATCTTCCCTGCCGGATCTCCTACATACGCAAATAGCTCAACATCAAATGTTTTCATTACCCAAGTATCAAAACCAGTTAATGCACTCAAACCACATATTGCTGCGGCAGTGATTCCCCAATCAAATGCTCCCTTCCCTGCTGCTCCCCAGTCAAAGTTCCCACCCCAAATATCACGACTGAAATTATGTGTCCCTTCTTTGACACCACCGATTAGTGCAGCTGCACCGATAATGATTAGGTCATCTATCCCGAAAATGTGTCCACTCGGGTCAGTGTATATTACAGGATTATTCCTGCAGTAAGCATAGCGGTTTAGGGATTGCGGGTCGTATGGATTCTGAACGATTGTATCCGGTGTTATGAATACTCCCAGCTGTGGGTCATAATACCTTGCGTTGTAATAATATAACCCAGTGGTATCGTCTGATATTTGCCCTGTGTATTTTCTTGTTGTGTCTATGCTGCCGTTGCTTGCGTAGGTGGCGCCGTAGGGGGTGTAGGTGGTGGTTCTTATAACCTGGCCCAGGGTGTTTTGGTTGCCGCTGGTTAGTTTGTTGGTGCTGCCGAGGTGGTCGGCGTGGATGTATGATAAGCCGTCGGTGGAGCTGATTGTTGCTATGCGTTGGGTGGCGGCGTGGATTTGTTTTATGGTTTCGGAACTGGTCAGGTTTTTCTCGTAGATTGTACCGATGTAGAGGGTTTTGCTTTGCTCGGCGCGTTGGGCGTCGAGGTGGCGTTTTATTACGCGCTGGCCTTGGTAGTCGTAAGTAAATTCGGTCTGGGTGCCGTCTTGCATTACTATCTTTACAGGGCGGTTGTCGTAGTCGTATTGTATCCAGCGGTTGTTTGCCAGCAGCGTGTTGCCGTGGGCGTCTTTTATTGTGTTGCCAATGTTTTGCGTGATGGCTGCCTGGATGGCGGCAACTTGCGTTGTTGTGTTTGCCGAAAGCGCGGCTACCTGGCTTGCGGTTAGTTTATTTGGCACGGGGGCATCGGCGCCGCCGGTGGCATAGGGCGTTTGTATTACGTCCCAAAGAAGTGACTGGCATTTGCTTGATTTGTCGGGGTAGCCGAATTGACATTGTGCTTGCGGCGAAAAGCTTTTACCTACTACCGGCTCAGCGATTGTCATGGACAGTTTTGCACTCGGGCATTCAAGCAGGCTTGCGCTTGCTCCGATAATTACGTTGGCCGAAAGCGTTACGCCATTGGGGTGGCTGTGGACTATGTTTAAGGGATAACATGGGCTCCACTGGGATATGCCGCCGCGCTCGTCTATGGCGCGGATGCGCACGAAGTACTCGCCAAGCGCGCTCCAGCTGTGGCTTGAGCAAACTACGGAACCGTTTGTAATAAAGCTTGTTGTCGTATAAGCGGTTGAATCGCCCCAATCGAATATGTATTGCAGCCGGTCGCCGTCAACATTCCAGCAACTTGTCGTGGTAAAGTAGGCGGTGTAGACATTCCCGGTAGAAACTATTCGCGGCATCAGCGGCTGATTTGGCGCAATGTTTGGGACGGCATTGTAGCGGGCAAGTATTTCCATGGCTGATAAAGCGGCGCCCGATATTTTAAGCTCGTCAATGCGGCCTGTTAAGTTTGTGCCAAGCACTATCGGATTANTGTTTGCGGCAAGATCGCCTGATGCCGCAACACTTGCAACGGATGAGCCGTTAACGTAGAATTTCATGCTTGAGCCGTCGTGTGTCAGGACAACNTGTTTCCAAACGTCGTAATCCGCCCCGGGCGCGGACAGTGTAACCGTTGCGGCGTTGCTCATGGTAATTGAGCCTGAAATATTTCCCTGTTCGTCGCAGGTAATGGAATAGCAGCCTGCTTTTGAAAGCACGGTGCCGCTTCCAAGCCGGCGAAGCCAGAACTCGAGGGATATGGCTTTTGTGGGCGACTCATAATTGGCAATTGTGGCGCTGTCGTTGCCATCNAANGANAGCGCCTGGTCAAGCCGGCCGTTCGTCCAGGTTGCGCCCGAGACAGTTGCATTGTCAAGCGTGCCNTCCATGTAGTAAGAATTGCTTGTTGTTTGCGCGTCGGGGTTGTATATCATGTTGCCGGTGCGGTCGTACTCATAGTACTTCGAGCCGTAGGTGGCGGCGCTTACGGCAAGCTTAAGGCGGCTAAGCTCGTCATAGATAAAGCTCTGGCTCATGGAACCTGCGGAATCGGTTATCGAGGTGATGTTTCCGATGTTATCGTAAGCGTAGGTGAAATTCTGGATTGTGCCCGAAGGCGCGGTAGTAACAAGCGAAATCAGGCGTTTGCTGGTTGGATTGTAGCCATAGTTTGTTACAACGCCGTTGCCGTAGACAACAGACGATAATTTACCCGCCGCGTTGTTGTCGTAGCCAANGGTTGCGTAGGCCAGNGTGTTTGCGGCGTTCTTAATTGAGGATAGCACGGCGCCGGTNTAAATGCTGTTTACCGAATCCCCGTCAGGATAGGTAAGCCTGGTTTCCCGGGAAAGGGCGTCGTATTCCGACGAGGTGGCAAACGTGCCAGCTACGCCGGTAACGGTGCGGATTTTCTTTGTGTTGTTGCCAAGCCTGTCGTACTGGAATGCGGTGGAACCCGACAAGTCGGTAACTTTGGTTAACCTGCCCACGCCGTAGTTGCCGGCTTCAGGCATAGTGGTACTGTCGTATTCGTAAGTGATCGTGCTTGCGTCGGGGTAGATTTTCTTCGTGATTCGCCCCAGGCGGTCGTATTCCATGTTGATGGTTATGCTGTTGTTGGCGGCCTGGCTTGCGAGGTTGCCGTTAACGTCGTAATTGTATGACCAGCTTCCCATGGCGGGGTCCGTCATGCCGGTTTTGCGTCCCAGTGGGTCGTAGGCGATTGTGGTTATTTCCCCTTTGCTGTTGGTTATTGANGTNAGGTTGCCTAACGCGTCGTAGGCGTAGCGGGTGATGTANTCCTGGTTGTCGTTGTGTTCGTGGACTTCAACTATCTTGCCGGTTGCGTCTTTTACATAGTCTTTTATATCATATCTGCCGCTTTCTATCGGGGTGGCAAGGCTTTCGGTCCAGCCGCTGTATGTGCGTGTTGTTGTAACGTTGTTTGCGTCTGTTACGCTAACCTGCCGGCCCATGGCGTCATATAACGTTGTTGTGTGCGGACGGGACAGCTTGTCGGCATCGCCAAGCAAAAGATAATCGGCACTCTCGCCTGAGGTAAACGGCAGGCACGCGGTTTCTACAAGCCCGCGGTTATTGTATATCACTACATCGGATACTATCTGCTGGCCACCGGTGTATGGCGCCCTGGACTGGCAGGTGCGCCCCATTCCGTCTAGAAATGTATAGCCTATCAACGGGTCGGATAACGAGCCAGGTGTTTTGTATTGTTTCGTTACTACTTTATGCGGGGGATTTACGTTTAGCTCGTAAGTATTCTGGCTGACTATATATTCGGTGGAATCACCCGGGAATTGATTGCGGACTTCCGTAAGCCGGCCAAATGTATCGTATCTGTTTATCGTTTTTACGCCGTTTATATCGGTATGCGTTTCAAGCCGGCCTGAGCTGGTGTAGGTAAACGATTCGCTCTGGCCGAGGATATTGCTGGCGCTTGCAACATATAAATTATTCGCATCATATGTTTTAACTACTTTGTTGCCTTCCGCACCGTTTGTTTTAGTGTAGAGCGCATCGCGCTCTTCTACGACGTTCCCGTAACCGTCATATAACATGGTAACCGCTGGGTTATCGCCGCCTGAATTTATGGTTTCAACCTTTGTTAAGTTACCTGTTGCGGGTGTTTGCGTAAAACCGGACTCGTAATAGTAGCGGGACTCGGAAACAAGACTGTTTGCGCTATCGTATAACTTCTTACTTGTCGGATACGACACAAGGTATGCGCTGTCGTTATAGCCATAAGCGATAACTTCCTTTTTGTCGTCGCTTGCGATGTCGGTGTCGCCGTCAAAGTATTGCGTTGTTGCATTGCCGTAACCGTCGTATTCGTATCTGCTTCTCGTGTGGCGGCATACTGTGGGATTATAATCGTAAACGTAACTGTCTGTCTGCGTAAGCTTCACAAAATATACGCCGGGCCATGGCGTGGCGTAATCGTACGTGTTCTCGGTGCGCACTAACAGGGTAGCCGAAGAATCCCGCGATTCCTGGCTGGCTATTTTACCTTTATATATATTCACATCGCCAGGCGATACTTCATTCTGCAAGAACGCCGTAACCGTGTAATTGCCCGACACATCCGTGGTTGTAACGTACTTAAACCCAAGAAACTCCTTCTTTTCGGAAGGCGTTCTGTCAAACAGGCCGTTACCGTATGAATATTTTACGGCCACGGAATTGCCCATGCCGTCTTTTGTGGTAACAGTCGTGGCAACCATTATCGCAAACGGCAGGTTGGCATCTTTCTGGATATAATTCGCATAACTGACTAACACCTTGCCGCCAAGCCCGTTATCTATACTGGTTATCAGCGAATGCTTGCTTGCCTTATTAAGCCGTACCTTAAATGCAGTCCTGTCATCTTGCGTTTTGCGCACATGGTCAGGCAGCCCGTCGCCGTTTATGTCTATGAAATCCACTTCCGTATGCGAAAATTGATCCACGGGATGTTGCTGGCGCAAGTCATAAGGGTCGTTGCCGTCAATTGTCCAGCTGATTTCAGGGCCGAAGCAGCTTCCGTTGTTAAGCCGCACCTTGAATGCGCCAGGTTCACTTCGGAGTTTCTTTACATGGTCGGGCAGTCCGTCGCCGTTTATATCCACAAAATCCACTTCCGTGTGGTTTGTCGTTATCGAAACGTCAGGATCATTTGTGGCAATTATTTCCGTAAAAGTATAGCGAAGGTCAGATGGTATATTGAAATTTCCGGATGTAAATGTCTTCTCAGATGAAAAACTGCCGCCAAGGTTGAGACGTGCCTGGAAATTAGTGTCATCACGGTGCTTACGCACGTGGTCGGCCAGGCCGTCGCCGTTTATATCTACAAAATCCGTTTCCGTGTGGTTTCTGCTTGAGCTGGTATATGTATATCGCAAATCGTAACCGTCGCCCCCGGATACAGGCCAGCTCGCACTATAGCCGAAAGAACCGTTAAGGTTAAGTCTTACCCCAAATTCGGAATAATCCCGGTGCTTCGTTATCCTGTCAGGGCGGCCGTCGCCGTTTATATCTGCAAAATCCGCCTCCGTATGGCTGTAGCTGCCGTCTATATACGTATAGCGAATTGCATTCGTGTCGTTCTGGGGGATTGTCCATGTCTGCTCGTCGCCGAATTGGCCATTCTCATTTAGCCGGACCTTCCATGAATAGCCGTCCTCACGATGCTTCTTTACATGATCGGGCAGACCGTCGCCGTTTACATCTGTAAAATCCACCTCCGTATGGTTATAATGCCCGCCGCTTTCGGTGTACACATAGCGGATGTCGCTCGGAATACTAAAATTGCCGCTTGCCCATTCAACCTCAGGGCCGAACCCGCTGCCGGTGTTTAAGCGGACTTTAAATATCGTGCTATCGCGGCGCTTGGCTATGCGATCNGCCAAACCATCGCCGTTTATGTCAACNAAATCCACTTCCGTATGGCTTTTTGCGCCACTGTCTTCATTATAAATGAGCCGTATCGCGTTTACATCTTCACCAGCTATCGGCCACTCGACCTCAGGCCCAAATTCTGTCAATTCGGGCTGGTAGCCGAACGTCGTCGCAGGAAGCTCCGTCCCGTCGCTGCCGTATGCTGTTATTGTTTCAATAAGCGATTGGCCGGCTATGTTTGACCTGTAGCCAAGCGCATACTTGCGCACAAGCGTTCCGCCGGAATAAACCTCTACCCATTTCAGACGGTTCTCAAGCTTGTACTCGAAACCGGCGCGGCAGTTGCTTTGCCTGTCCGGGCGCGGTTCCAGTTTAAGATCTATTACATTTCTATATATGCCGTCCACATAGTTGTATTCAATACGCGAGTACATCGCGTTTATGCTTATTGCAGGAGCCGCAAATACGCCTGCGGGCAGTTGCGGTGTGCTGTAGCTGTAAGAACTGTATTTTATACGGTTGCCGTTAGTGTCTTCCACAAGCGATAGCGCCCAATAGTAATATTGGGCGCCCTTCATAAGATCTGTAAACCCATCAAATGTATACTTTTTCCCATCCTTAGACCAGGCTATCCATTTGCCGGCGTAATCGCCGGTTATATAATAGCGAAACCGGGTAAAGCCGGATTCTATCTGGGCGCGGTATTCGTGGTAGTCGGCGTTCGATGTGATCTCGACAAGTTCCTGCGTCTGGCCGTTGATTGAGAATATAAATGTGTCCGAAAATGTATAGCCTGGAACACCGTTTTTCGTGCTGCGGTATATGCAGCCCGTATCAAGCGTCCAGCCGATACCCAGCCAGCCGTTATCGCCCTGCGAATTGTAAATCAGCTTTACATTGGGCTGCATCCCGTTGCGGCCTGGTGGGACTTCTATGGGGTAGGAGTATGTGAATGCGCCGGTTAGAAGCGAGACGCTTTGCGAACCCGTGGGGGCAAGGTTGCCGGGGTTGGGGCCGGCTTTTTCTGAGGCGAGGGCGATGGGGCTAAGGAAAAGNAAACAGCATACCGTCTGAAAAAGATTTCGAAGTCGCATGTTCGGGTCCCCTTGGAATTCGGTTTAAGTTCGCACGGATGGATCGTCCGGTCAAACCGGACGATGACTGGTAACTACTATCCAGGCCGTGTCACAATTCATCTTTCCGGTCATTTATTCAGTTTGTCAATTTGCGCTTGCAGTGATTGTATCTGTTTCTGCTGTTGTTTTATGGCCTCAAGCAGGACGGTGGTTAACTTATCGTAACTGACTCCTTTATACCCGCTTGAATCGGTGTATACAAATTCAGGGAATATCTCCTCGACATCTTGCGCGATTAAACCAATCTGTTTTTTGTTCAAATCAGACGGAATGTTTTCATCCTTTAACTGCTCCTCAATCTCTTCCTGACTTTTGCCTTTAAAACCCATTTTTCGCATTGCGCGATATTGATCCTTGTCCCAATCAAACGTTACACCCTGAAGCTTCATCACCTTCTCAACGCTGTTATCGGCAAGCTTAACGACATTCTTTTTCAACCGCTTGTCGGAAAGGCTTGTACCAGCCAGGAACGAAACATGCCCGTACATATTTATTGCGCCTTCATGTTCTATTTTTATTCTTTCAACGGAACTCCATCCGTTAACAGGCTTTGTTTCAAATGCTACTTCGGTAGTCACAAGAGTGCTGGGGGTGGCGCCGGTAGCATATATTTTCATACCGCCTGCATAGAGTTGATAATGGTTCATGCCAAACTCCATCATCTTCAAACCCGACGAATGGCCTTGCAAACTACCGCCGAGGATACCGAAGTACTCAGCATCCTGCAGATATAAATACCTGCCGTTTAATACGGTAGGAATAGAAAGGTTTGCGAAATTATACCTTGTGTACGACGAATTCGTTTCAGCGTTTAAAGTTGCCCCGCTGTTGCCGAATTCAAGTGTTCCCTGAACGTCAAGCGTATTTGCGGGGCTTGCCGTACCAATGCCGACTTTGCCTGTTACTACCAGATTCGCACTGCCATAATTACCCACGATATCTGCACTGTCACCGGTCTGAAGCGTAAATGTTCTGTTTTCACCTTTCCAATATATTCCCCCATGAGCTACGCCCCAACCTGAAAACATTATCGCCTGGCTTTGAGTCGCCCCGCAGCCCCACAACCAGAGGTTACGCCCGGTCTGCATAATGTCACCGCTGACTTCCAGTTTCTGCCTTGGGTTTAACGTACCGATACCAAAATCGCCAGCCGGAGATATGATTACTCTTTCCGTTAATGAAGTGGAATTATTGCCGGTTAAAAATCGTATCCCCCCATATTCGCCGATAGATGTCCAGTTGGTGCCGTTATCGCGCAGTTTTATATAGTGGTATTGATCCATCCCATAAATATTGCCGGCGCCATTATTGTTTAATCTTATATCGCCGCCTTGTATGTCTAACTTGTATTGAGGAGAACTTGTTCCTATGCCGATTTTCCCGCCGGCGTAGACATCCTGCGGAACGACAAAATTTCCAACGCTTCCTGGGGCATATCCCGATGAACCCAGGATTTGCAATAAATCGTTATATGTTTGATCACCTGAATTATAAATATTCAACCTTCTTGACAAGTCCGAGGTGCCGATTCCAACATTGCCGTTTATTATCGAGTTGCCGGTTACATTTAAATTATTTTTTACAACAAAATCCCCCTGGCTGCCGGATGCGTAGGCGGAAGAGCCCAGGATTTGGCGGCCCAGGACGGTTACGGTGTCGAGGGTTACTTCCATGAAATATTGTTTGTCGAAGGAAACGTTGTCGAGCGGGATGTTTACTTCGGGCAGGAGGTTGCCCTGGCCGAGGAGGATGTTNAANTTGCCGTCGGTTGCCANNTCAANGCNTGTGTGTTTTTCGCCGAANTATATTGTTTCGCCGGCGGTGGGGATTGCGTTGGTGTAGAGGCGCACGTCAACGACGTGGCTTGCGCCGGTTATCGGGGTTACGCCGTCATTCTGAAAAAATGTTCCCTGTATGTTTATTTTGTTGGCAGCGGAAAAACCGGCAGCGGAAAAGAAAAATAACGCGCACGCGCAATGGCAAAGCAATTTCAGAATCACAGTCACTTTCATCGTGATGCCTCCCTTATGTATGTAATGTATTTGATGGGATTTGGTAGATAGGATTCCCCGCCCGGTCCGCCCTGCCTCCCTTGAACAAATGGCATAATAGCAA
>C687J26609_1000520_pt1 | contig 9886 bp, 1 predicted proteins | sample RifOxyA2_FD_26609 | JGI IMG/M metagenome (IMG submission 26609) | reverse complement strand
TCATCTGTACAGTCCGGTTTTACCAGGGTAACTACCACTATGACCTATTCCGCAGGCGCTGGTTTTGGCTGGACCACCACTTCAGGTTATTCCGGTTCTGGTTTGGATGTGCCGTCTTACAGCAATTTTCCTGACCCTATTGCCTGTGACTGGATCGGCTGGTACAGGGCTTATTCACAAACCTGCAGATTCAGGGTGGATGTAGCAAATGGCGATTATATTGTGTTGTTAATGTTCAGAAATCCCGTGCCGATAAGGGATTATTCAGTCAGATGCAGTTTTAACAGCGGTTCGTCCTACACCACATTATTCAGTTCAAGCATCAGTTTAAGCAATGCTTATACGCAGAGCCACTTTTTTTTAGGCAAAGGATTGGATTATACTCCCGGGCAGAATGCCTTTGACAAATATATTGACTTATATTATCCCATCCGCAGATACGATGTCACAGTGACAAACAGTAACCTGCTTTTAGAATTTGTTAACTGTGCAGTAAGCATGATAGTGGTTTATCCAAAAAGCCAGGAGGCAGCAGGAAATACCTGGCAGGCAGAATTAAAAACATCCCGTAAAGCTACTTTTAACGGCAGTTATTATGCTGAATATTTACCGTCAGATTCAACTGCTGTCCCGTCTGATGAAGGTAAAGGTTACCGTCTTTTTACCAGAAAATATATATACGAAGCCTATCCAAATACCAAACCAAAATCTTATGAATTAATTTTAGCAACTTCTGTAATAACTTTAAGTGCAGCTAAAGGAGAATTTGAACCGGTAACACTCGGTGTATATCCTTTAAGTGACCTGAATAATGTAAGCGTAACAGTAAGTGATTTAACAGGCGCCGGCGGGACAATACCAGCTGCAAATGTAGAAGTAAGAAATGCGCACTACATTGAAAAAAGAATTGAAGTATCAGATATCTGGCAAAAAAATTATACACCAGTTCCGTATGCTCTTATGCAGGATGCTGCAGTGAATATTCCTAACGGGCTGACAAAACAATTCTGGATAACAGTAAAAGTTCCGGACAACGCTGTAGCCGGTGATTATACAGGTACTGTAAATTTTGCGCCTTCCAACAAAACAGCAACTTCAGTTCCTATTACCGTAACAGTAAGGAATTTCAGTTTGCCTACCCCAAATCAATGCGGCCATACCTTCGGCTGGATGCAGGCCGGCATGGAATCTCGCAGCGAGAACCTGCGTTTACTTTTTTCAATAGAATTAGCAGAACCTGTAAAAACTCAGGCAAAAAACAAACTTAAATCCATACTTGAAAAAGAAATGCAGAGCATGAAAGATCACGGATATAATGCCATACAGATACCTACGCCGGAATTATCCGGAACCAGTGTTGATTATACCATTCTTAATATTTATGCTGAAGTTATGGCAAGCAAAAATTTCGGCCTGGACCCTGCGCACCCAAACCTGATATTTGCTAAAACTATAGCCAGCAGGCTTATAAGCAACGGTTACACAGAATTCAGTACCTCATTTAACACAACATTTAAAAATATTGTTACTTCTCTCAGAGACTGGGCTAATACAAATAATATCCCTTTAGTATTCTGGGTGGTTGATGAACCGCGTCAAAGCCCTACCAGTGATTGCCAGGCAAATTATGCAGATACTATACAATACCTTAATTTAGTCAATTCAGTTTCTAATGTAAGAACTACAATTACAATGTTAAGAGATTCTGATGGAGGGGTAAATTACATTCCCATGGTTGATTATATGAGCATTGTTCAGGTTTTACCAAGCTCACTTGGAAGCGGAGTAGTCGCTCATGCGCAAACTGACAATAAACCTTTATGGTTTTATAATATGGGAAAAAATGTCAACAGATATGAATGGGGTTTCTGGAACTGGTCTACTTCAGCTGTCGGCGCCTGGCAGTGGAACTATCATTTCTGGGTAACACCGTATTTTCCTTTTGAGTACATGACAGGTTCTGACTGGGGAGAGTACGGAGTGGTGCTTCCTTCGGAAGACGATAACCCGGTTCCTACTACCTGGTATGAATGGGCCCGTGAAGGCATAGATGATTACAGGTATGCATATAAATTAGAAACGCTGATAAGCAGCGCTGTTGCAATGGGGTATAGTTCAAATAGTGATGTTACTGCAGCTGTTGCTCTTCTTGCAAGTATTAAAAGCAGTATGCTTACCTATCCAACAGAAGCAATCTGTGAGGGTGTGTTAAGCAGGGCTTACAGTGGTTCAGAATTTGATAATTTAGATTTATATAGAGAAAATATTGCATTGTCTATATTGGCGCTTCAAACAATAGTGGGAACTCCGGGAGATTCAACTCCTCCGAATGCTCCTTCAAATCTTGTTTGTATGGCCCGTACAACTTCAAGCATACGTTTAAGCTGGACCGCCAGCACCCAGGCCGGCGACGGAGATTATGCCAGTGGTTATAGAATATATAGAAATTCAGTTTATATAAGTACGGCAGGCGGGACAGCTTATACAAACACAGGATTAAGCGCAGGCACAACATATAGTTATACAGTCTATGCAGTAGATGATGCGGGCAACCAAAGCGCAGCCAGCGCCAGTGGAAATTTTTATACTTCAATAACGGCAGATGTCACTGCACCAAACCCGCCTACGTCTCTTATTAGCACAGGACAAACCGAAACCAGTATCACCCTTAGCTGGACTGCCAGCGGGCAGGCTGTTGACGGCGATTATGCAGCTTATTACCGTGTATATAGGGAATCAACATTGATAGGAACACCCAGCGGTACAACCATGCCTGATGCAGGGCTTAGCACAAATACTACCTATAACTATACAATTTATGCAGTAGATGATTCCGGCAATCAAAGCACAGCCGGATTACAGGGAAGTTTCTCTACTTTATCTGTCGGCGGAGACACAACACCGCCGGAAATAGAATCAGCTTCTGCTTCAAATAAAAATGCAGTCAGGATAACTTTCAATGAACCGGTAGAAGAAGTATCTGCTGAAACAGTTTCTTGCTATAGTTTAGATAACTCAATAACAGCTACGTCAGCTGTATTAGATGTTGACCTTGAAACTGTTATATTGACTACTAATGATTTATCGTTAGGTACTACCTACACAATAACTGTAAATAGTGTAAGGGACCGGGCCACAAGCCCTAATACAATAATTTCAGACAGCCAAATTAGTTTTGTATATAACGGTACCATAACACCGCTGGAAAAAGTACAAGCCTTAAAATCTGCAGATAATCCCGCAGATACCGGCGGTAAGGTAGTAGTAAGCTGGGCTGTCAGCACAGACGCAGATTTGGCCGGATATAAAGTATATTTCGGGTCTGAACCTTTCAGCAGTATAAACGGAGCTACCTATTTTAGCGGGTCACCGGTAAATAACAGGGATGCATCTTCCTGCACGGTAACAGGCCTGGCGGTAAACAGCCAGCCCTATTATTTTGGTGTACTGGCAGTGGATAGTTTTGGGAATGTCAGTTCAGAAACAGGCTGCACCGGGCCCGTAAGAGCTATAAATAACAGGATCGGTGAACTGGTTAACGGTATAGAAAATTATGAAATTGCTGCCGGTTTTAATACTTCAATTAAAGTTTTAGTACCTCCCGGTACAAATAAAGGTGTTTTTATTGATATACTTACAGTAGAAGGAACCAGCAGTGTGCTTAGTGAAGCTACTTTGAGCCAGGTCAGCCAGGCAAATTCTAAAGCGTCAGTAAGTTCAAAAATAATAAGCACTACCGTAAATAGTTTATCAAGTACATGTACGGAGTTTAAGGCAAAACTCAGTTTATTGTCAGAAGTTACAATAGTTATTCCATATCCTGCCAATATAACAGGAGAAACGGAAGATAGTTTAAGAATATATACATTAAATGAAATAACCAATGAATGGGACCTTGTAAGCGCTCACCAGGATTTAGATAAGGTAAACAACACTGTTTCGGTATCAGTGCCTCACTTCAGTATTTTCAGGATACTCGGCACAGTTTTGTCATCAGATAACCTTACCAGCGTAAGAGTTTATCCGAATCCGTTTAAACCAAATGATGCAAAAGCAGGGACCGGTGACTGGTCTACAGGAATAATCTTTGACGGTTTAACAAACAATTCAACCATAAAAATATATACAATGTCAGGTGAACATATTGTTACTTTAAATGAAACAGACAATAATGGAAAATATGAATGGAATGTAAAAGATAAATCAGGCAACAGGGTTGCCAGCGGAACTTATATTTACAGGATAACAAATTCAAACGGCGAAAAATTAACGGGGAAAATCGGGGTAATAAGGTGAACCCCCACTATGGTCAACGCCCCTGGCCCCTCTTTGCTAAAGAGGGGAATAAAAGGGGAGTTCCTGAAAAAGAATAGAGGGGAGTTAATAATTGGAGGCAGTTCGTGATCAGGAATTTTAGAAAAATAATAATTTCTACCATTTTTTTGATGTCTTTGTTTTTTTCAATCCAGCCCATACAGGCGGCAACTGAATTTATCTGCACTATAAAACCTGCCGGGGGGGATTATACCAATTTGTTAACGTGGGAGTCTTATGTTGATTGTGAGCTTAATGTAAGTACTACTATGGTATTTTCACATGGCGGAATTACGGGTTCAATACTTGATGGACAGGCAGTTACAGGAGTAACTTCAGGAGCCACAGGAACAGCATTGCATGTAACTGCCAGCCAGATACTAATAAATAATATTGTCGGGACCTTTCAAAGCGGTGAACAGGTTTATAGGACCCAGAATGTAAATTATGTAATTTTATCCGATGCAGGCGATTCCGCCATTGCTGTAGCAGAATGCTATCCGATGGAAGATACATCACCATTGTATTTAAATGGGTGGGGAACCAGCGCAAGTAATTATATAGTTGTCCGCACACCGGCTTCCGACAGGCACAACGGTGTATGGAATGATAATGTGTTCAGGATGAGTCCTGTAAACAATTATTGTATACAAAGCACTGAAGCAAATGTCAGGATAGAGGGTTTGCAGTTTTATCATAACTATGATGCGGCTAATGCCACTGCTATTACATTAAGCGGTAATGCGGCAGATGGTGCTCAGGATATAAGGTTAACAAATTGTATTTTTAAAGGTAAAGAGGGAGGGTATAACTATACAGGTGTTCGTGGAATTTATCATTCAGGCAGCCACGCTGTCGGAAGTGTTGTTCAAATCTGGAACAACATATTTTATGATTTCTCCAATAACTATAGCTCAAATTCTACCATTGCTTTACCTGTGGGAGGCGTAAATAGAACCATATACGAATACAATAACACAATTTATAATTGTCAGACAGGTATTTCAAGGATTAATGGAGATGTTGTCCTTAAAAATAATCTCGTGCAAAGATGTACCGACGGTTATACCAGCGGGTTTGATGCCAGCAGCGACAACAATGCTTCCGATTTAACCGGCGATGCACCGGGAACCAACCCCATTACCGGGACAGCAATTTTTGTTTCTTCTTTTAATTTTCACTTAACCGGAGGGGACACTTTTGCAAAAGATGCCGGTGCCAATCTTTCCTTAGATGCAGATTTACAATTTACTACAGATATTGATGGTCATTCACGCCCTTTTGGTTCTGCCTGGGATGTGGGAGCAGATGAATATGAACCTACAGATGTTTTTCCTCCGGCAGCCATCTCAAATTTAACAGCTCTTTCAGGTGTTAATGATGGTGAAGTAAAACTTGTCTGGACGGCTCCGGGAGATGATGGCACAACTTATAACCTTAACAGCGGATTCTATTTAATAAAATGGTCGTCAGTAAATGTAATAACGGGCAGTGAATTTGACAGCCCTCCGTCTTCCCATGCAGTAATGCAGATAAATATTGCCACAGCTACTGTTCCTGGCACAGAACATACTTTTGTAATAACTGGCCTTACTCCGGGAGCGTCCTATTACTTTGCCATAAAAACCAGGGATGATGATGCAAATTGGTCAATCTGGGTATCAAGTAAAGATGTCAGTACTATTAATCTTGCCGCTTACGGCCCGTCCTATGACGCATTTCCTTCAGCGCCGACAAACCTTCTGATGGTAAGTGTAAGCAGTGTACAGGCAAATTTATCCTGGAGCGCAGTCAGCGGGTCTGACCTGGATGTGTATAAGATATACTGTGACAGCTGGACCTGGCCCAATGGAACAGACTACAAATTAATGGGTTCAACAAGCGTTGTTTATACTTCCTGTATAGATTATGGGTTAAAGCCAAATACAACGTATATGTATAAAATTACTGTAGTTGATCAGGGGCCTGTTGCCCTTGAATCCGGATATTCAAATACAGTAGCAACAGCAACCCGGTGTGATATTCCTTCAACACCAGCACTATTAACAGTTTACCTGTCAAGCATAAGTGTTTCAATAAATCCCGTCACTAACCCCTACCCGACTTTGTACGCTATTAAGGTAGCAAGCAATAATCAAAATATTTCAACTGCCGGCCAATACGTTCAAGATAACACGGGAACTCTGGGAGCCAGCGCAGTCTGGAAGAGTACGGATAATTGGGTCTCAAGCGGAAATGTCTGGATAGGAGATGCTTCTTTAGCGCCTAATACAACTCATCAGATAGCAATTCTTGCAAAAAATCACAGTGAAATTATTTCAGTAAACTATTCAAATTTAGTTACTACAGTAACATTATGCAATCAGCCCGCTAATGTAACTTTTGGTGCGGTATATTATACTTCTGCAACAATTACCTGGGAAAAAACAGAAGTACCCCAAAATCCTGAGAATACAATATATATTGTACAGGTTTCGTCAACAAGCGGATTTATAACAGCCTATACCTCTGTTACGGCGCGCAGTTTACAGTCAGCAGTAATCAGCGGATTAAGCATAAACACCACTTATTACGGCAGAATAGTAGTTCAGGGCTGGCAGGGAATAAATCAGGTTACAAACATCAGCGGTTCTTCTTCAACCTTAAGCGCTGTGCCTTCCGCGCCGTCATTGCTGGAAGTGTATGCCTCAAGCATAAGTATTTCAATAAATACCGGCACCAACCCGTACCCGACAAAATATGCAATAAAAATTTCCAGCCGAGCAGAAAATATAACAACCCAGGGGCAGTATGTTCAGGACAACGCAGGCGCGCTGGGAGCCAGCGCAGTCTGGAAGAGTACGGATAACTGGGCCTCAGGCACAAATACCTGGGTAGGGCAATCTCTAACACCGAATACTTCGCATCAGATAGTTATACTTTCAAAAAACTGGGATGAAGTAGTTGCAGTTAATTATGCAAACATAACATCCACCGCAACAAAGTGCAGCACGCCAGGCGGGGCAGGTTTTGGAAGTGTTTATTACAGTTCAATGACAATTACCTGGACAAAAACGGAAACACCTGCAAATCCGGAAGATACCATTTATATTGTGCAGGTATCAACAGCAAATAATTTTACCACTGTCAGCTTTAATGCAGCAGCGCGCAACGCACAATCGGTAACCTTGGAAAGCCTGACTGTAAATGCCACCTATTACGGCAGAATTATTGCACGTAGCTGGTATGGCAATGATGTAATTTCAAATATTAGCGGTTCAACAGTAACAAAGAATGCAACAGACGCTCCTTTTGCGCCGTCAGCCGTAACGCCAACAGTACTTGGAGTATCCAGTATAACCTGGAACTGGAGCGATAACTCATCAGGAGTGTACCAGGAACAGGAGTTCAGAATATTTACAGCTACCAGTTCACCGAATGTGCAGATAGCAACAGTGGGACAAAATATAACTACCTGGAACCAGACAAATTTAAATTCTAATACAAGTTATCAGATATATGTTCAGGCTTATAATACAGCCGGTTCAAGCAGTTCAGGAGTTTCCTATAAATACACTCACGCAAAACCGCCGGCAACGACTGTATTTGACAGTGTATTTATAACAAGCATAACAATCAGCTGGAATGCAAACAGCAACCCAACGTATACCCGCTGGGGTATATTGCGTTCAACAGATAATTTTGTAAGCACCAATACAATAACGAATTTCGCATCAAATTATACAAGCACATCTTATCCGGACACTAACTGTTTAACGCTGACGACCTATTATTATAAGGTACAGGCATTTAATGAAGAAGGCATAGCTACCTTGTTTGATATTACAATTTCTACAAAAACCAAACCAGCGGCACCCGTTGCTCCCGCTTCATTTACAGGTACAGCAATTTCAACCAACATAGTAGAATGGGGCTGGACAGATATTTCAAATGAAGAAGGATACCGTATAAGAAGGCAGTCTGATAATAATATTCTTAATTCAGTTTCAGCCAACACAACGTTCTGGCGGCAGGCAGCTCTTACGGCAAATACATCAGCAACGGTATATGTAGAAGCCTATAATGTTACGGGCTCCAGTGCATCTTCATCAGCAGCCAGGTATACATTTGCAAATATACCGTTAAGTGCAGTTTATGCAGGTATAGGCTATTCAAGTGTAACAATCAGCTGGACTGCAAACAGCAACCCGTCTTATACCCGCTGGGGAATTTTGAGATCAGCGGATAATTTTGTATCTACAACAACACTTACGAATTTTACATCGAATTACACTGATACATCGTACATAGATACAACTTTAAGTATCGGGAGTACGTACTGGTATAAAGTACAAGCCATAAATGAAGAAACTTTAGTGACATTGTGTGCAAATGCAGGTTCAGTAATTACGTTTAGGCCGACAGTAACAGATATTCCTTCAGCTCCTGCCGGGATAAGCGGTACGGCAGCGGGAGCCTCCAGTATAACCTGGAGTTGGACAGATAATTCATCAGGATTAGCGCGTGAAGACGGGTTTAAGGTTTATACAACCACCAGTTCACCGAATGTACAGGTAGGTTCAGTTGGAGAGAATATAACTACCTGGACCCAGCAGGGGTTAATACCTAACACAAGCTATCAGATATATGTCCAGGCGCAGAATGTTCTTGGGTCCAGCAATTCTGTAACGGCGTCAAAATATACTTATGCAAACAAGCCGTCATCAACAACTTTCAGCGGAGTATTCATTACAAGTGTAACCATAACCTGGAATGCAAACAATAACCCGGCCTATACCCGCTGGGGCATATTGCGTTCAACTGATAACTTTGCAAGCACCAACGCACTAACGAATTATGGCTCAAATTACACTGACACTTCATACACAGATGCTACGCTTTCTGCAAATTCAACTTACTATTATAAGGTAATGGCCTATAATGAGGAAGCAGCAGCAACAATTGCCGGTATTACAATTTCAACCAGAACCCACATAATGCCTGAATTTATACCGCCGGTTATTTCATCTATCACACCTACAAATTTATTATCCGGTGTTAATGTTGCAGGCCTGGTGGTAAAAGTGATGTTCAATGAAAATGTAGACGAGGCATCCGCACTGTCGTGCATAAGCGTTAAAGCAATTCAAAACAGCCTTGGCCAGACAATTGATACAGCCCTATCCGGCACTGCCAGCTATGATGCAAACACCCATGAACTTTCCTTTACTCCATCAGTTAATGCAGGATACAATTACAAATATCAAGTGGATATATCTACTATAGTGAAAGATGTTTCAGGCAATGCATTGGCCCTGTCTTACAGTTTTACTTTTGTAACCATATCGGATTATCAGCAGAGCAATACGTATATTTCCGGTGATGGTAAAATAAAAGCTGAAATACCGTCAGGAGCCCTGCCGGTAAACTTTTATGTTAAAATAGGCACCGACCCGGTTAATTCACCCGATAAAATTACTCCGTCGGATATAACAACAGCAAACGGCAGTATTGATAGCTCTGAAATTTTAACCGGGTTAGTATATGAATTAAATATCTACAATACTTCAGGTGAAAGATTAGCCGGTGGTTT
>C687J26609_1000476_pt1 | contig 10621 bp, 8 predicted proteins | sample RifOxyA2_FD_26609 | JGI IMG/M metagenome (IMG submission 26609) | reverse complement strand
GTAATTGAATGTCTAATTCTTGTATTTCATTTATCGTAAGGCTATTTGATGCTGTTACTTGCTCTTCTTGTGTCTCTTCATTTAAGTAATAGCTCTTTAGCATCCATTCTCCTGGTGGAGCAAATTGAGGAATAATATAGGTTATACTTTCTTCAGAAGCAATTTGCGTTTCTGTAATACGTTTATTTGTAGAATCATATACTTCTAAATATACATAATCTTCCATAAGATCACCTGCTTGATCATAAAGACTTACACCTACAGTGAGTTCTTCTTTTGGATTGAGTACTGTTGCACTGATACTATTTTCTATGCTTGTTGCTTTTGCTTCTACTTCAATGCTGAGAGAAGAAACACCTGCGTTTCCATAATTATCTTCCACTTCTATAGTAATAGTATGCTGCCCAGATTTTATTGTTGCTGGAATAAAAATATCTTGTGTAAATTTGCTATCAGCTAATGAAGTGCTTTGTGTGGATTCATCCAAGGATATTTCCACCGTTGCTGTAGAAACATAGTCCTGTAAAACTGTTTTCACATCTCCAAAGACATTGATTACATCTCCTGGAGAAAAGACTTGTGCATTTGTATCGATATTTACTTGGAGATCATCTAAGATTGTAAAACTTTCTATGTTATTGAAATCTTCTTCGTTTCCTAAGCTATCTCGTGCAATAATATTTACTTTGTATGATCCCGCAGAATTTGCTACAAAGGTATGACTATAGCTAAAAGCTCCATTCTGGACTGTGACAAAATCCATAAGGTATTCATCTTCTTTATAGACAAAATAAATTTCTGCCGTGCCTTCTAAAGGTTTTCCATCAAGATCAGTTATAGAACCTGCTAAAGTAATGGTATCTCCTAATTGGGCTTGTGATTGATCTAGAGTAAATGAACCTTCTAAATCATTTGTGATTTGAAATGAAGAAGAACTTGCAGTTTCAGTTACTGCATTATTTACAAGAATGTCTCCTTTTATTCTACACATCCCTTGCATAGAAGAACTTGCAGTAAGTGTTGGTATGTTTAATTGTGAGAATAAAACTCTTTCTCCAGCAGAGATATCAATATTTGTTGCCTGAAGTTTATATGTTTTTGAAGAACAAAGCAAGGATAATTGTAATTGACCAGAAAGGTCTTCTGTTTCTTGAATATACCCAGAAATTTCAATTTGTTCACCAATGTTATATTGTACTTCTGATGGTCCTGTTAGGCTTATTGTTGCTGAAACTGCTGGGAGTAAGAATACAATTAATAATATTACTACAAACACGCCTCTTTTCATACTAGGCATATGATAGCCTCTCCTCTATATAAATCTTTCTGGGTTTTTAGAATATATTTTCTATTTTCCACAAAAGAAAAAAAATCTTCATTCACTGGATTTTAGAGACAGATTTTTTCCTATGATAATCTTTATATATTAGCTATTACCCCTAAAAAGTAATGCCATTCGATCACAGTAGCCCTGCCCTTACCAATGATGCGTATAAAGTTGTTATTGATTTTGTAGATAGTACTTTTTCTTCAGAAAAAAAAGAATCCTTTTATCAGAACTCTGGAAAAACACGTGATGCTTGGTTACATATGAAAAGAGGTTCTCATGGAGAATATCTTTCTTTAATTCATTCTTTTTATGAACAAATGGGAGAACATAACCCAGAACTTCTCTATCCTATTTATAGCACCATAGGACTTGCAACAAATAGTCCCGTACGAACGCTTGCAAAAGTTCTCGGGAGTGCGCCTGCTGTTGTCGAGGCTTCTGCATATTTGAGTGCTATGCTCAATGATGACTCTCGGATTAAAGTGCATAATCTTCATTCTTCAGGAGCTAGTATCCAGCAAACTGTTGAAGGGCCTACAGATCTTTTTTATCCTGAACAAATTTTTGGAGGAATGGGATATTACAAAGGCATTGCACCTTTATTTCGATTAGATGTAATCCAAGCAGAATTGAAAATGCTTTCCATACCTCTGGATCAATTTCTTCGCATGTATAATAAAGACTTTTCTTGGGAAAAAGATGAACAAGGAAATTTTTATACTCAAGGAAATTTATTTGCTAAAGCACTAGCGTACCAACAAAGTGATCTTGCATTTTTAGGAATTCCTTCTCCTCTATGGAGAACACAGGATGGGTATTATATAGGTGCTTTGCAACAAGCAGGAAGTGGACAAAAGGTTCGCTTAGAAGAGCTTCTTGTTACAGAGATTACACAGGATCTTAGTGCTGAAGGTTTGCCTTTTATTCGTGAAGGAATGATTTTTGGAGGACATACTCCAGCGCCAACAAATCTCTATACATTACAATGGGAAGCAAAAAAAGGATTGCGACAAAACATATGGCTTTTCTTTTCTGACTTGCGAACACGAGCTTTTGAAAGTAAAGAAGCAGTTGCACATGCAGCCCTCCTTGCTGATGCAGAAGCACAAAGAAGGAGCAAAGCAGAAACAAGTGTTGTTGAGCTCAAGGAAGAACTGAGCAAAAGAACTGCTGATGCTTATGAACAATTACAAGAAGATGCAGAAGCAAGGGGTCTTTTTCGTTTAGAGCTTCATGATGTTGCACATAAGATTAATGTTGTTGGTCTTAAAACATTTTCAGAGTTTTTAGAATGGTTTGAAGATTTTTCACAAAATATCTTTAGACAAGATTCTTCTCTTCTTCCCAATCTTAATGAAACGCTTGCAAGCTATGAACAGCCATCCTATGAAATTTTATATAAAACTTTAATGCAAGATCCAGACAAAAAGGGACCACTCGTTATAGCGACATTAGGATATTCTCTTCTTGAAATTTTACAAAATAAAGGATATATTTATGAGTCACAAAGTTTAGAAAGAGAAATGAAACGAGTGGATAGAATAAAAGAAGATTGTGAGAATTTAGAAAAAGACGTTCGAGCAGTTATGCTTATGGAAAAAGGAAAAACTGTTGTTGATATTCCCTACCATGCATTATGGGCAAGAACAGTAGAAAAATTTGCTATTCTTGGAAAAACTGTTCGCAAAGATATTCAGATTCCTGAAGAGATTATTTTTCATACACACCAAACGCGATTCCAACTCCTTATTGAAAACCTTGCACTTAATTCTCTTGAAGCAGCTGCAGAAAATGTTGGAGGATATTTGCATATTTTTGCAGAAGAGCAGAGAGAAAGCATTAGCACTAGTATTGAAAATTCTGCAGCATGGAAAAACCCTGAACAAGTAGATATGGTTATTCAAAAAATGCGCGCTCCTGGTGCAGGATTCTCTACAAAAGGGGATGCAGCACGAAGTGCTCAGCGTGGTAGTGGACAAAGTCTCATTGTAGAAACGCTTCGTATGCTTAATGCAACATATATTGTTGAAGGAGATTATTCTTCAAGACATTTACGACAAACTATTTTATTCCCAAGAGAAATGATAAAAAATAATTAAAAAAAATAATTATGGATTATAGTTTAGACCTGCTATTCTTTGTCCTGCATAGGTTCTTGCATTTATTACAGGAAATTCTGCATCTCCTGTAAGTGCTTTTGTTACATCTTCTAAGAAACCCAGTCCATAACTTCCTTCTACTGGGCGTTTTGGCACTGGTAAAATATTGATATATCTTGCATTTGCAACTTCATCCATTTGCAGGGAGAATGCTCTTTTTCCTGCAGACAATGTGCTCCAAATAAAAACAACATTTGGAAACATACCCGGTCTTTCTTCATTCGTTTGGTCAAATTGTTGAATCATTGCTTTTCCAGGCACAACTGTCTCTCCAGGTTTTGCTCCTACAGACATGTTTAAATCCTGCACATGGTATATTCTACTTCCTGGTTTGGGACCTGCGCTATGATCTGCAAGCACAAGTTTTTCTAATATTCCTGCCCTAGAAAATTGTGGCTTAAATGTATTTGGCGCCATCCTTGTTTCTTTATATGTCTCTGCATCCCATTCTGCTTCATTCATAGATAGTACTTCTTGCACATTTGTATAAATGGTATTTGTGTGAGCAACATCTGCATATCCTACAATATAAAAATAAGGGTGTACTCCTCCTTCTTTCATATGATTCCTTCCATTATAGATCTTTGCTGCTTCTGCAAGACTTTCTAGGATTCCTTTTTGATCATCTGAGACACATAAAATAATATCCCCTTCTGGGACCTGCAAGACTTTCTAGGATTCCTTTTTGATCATCTAAGGCACATAAAATAATATCCCCCTCTGGGACCATTTTTCTAAATTCTCCTCTTCTTCCTGTTCCCACACCCCAAACTCGTTCTATAATTGTTGTTGGATTTAGCATTTTTTTACCTCACGATTTTGATATTTTTGCAGACTTTCTCATATTTATAAGGCTTTCTCACTTAGGGAAAGTTACAAAAAAATATTCACGAAAGCTTTATAAGAATTATTGTCTTTTAAAAGAAAAGTATGCGAAAAAAGAGGTTTGATGTTGTCCCCTGGTTGGGTCTTTTAGAAAAACAGTTTCTCAAAAGTTATGATATAACTCGGTTAACTTTAGAGCATATTCCTCCCAGTCTTTTAGAGGCACTTTCTCGAAAAAAAGCACTTGCAATGCATTATTATGCTCTTCGGCATGTTCCTGCATATAAAAAATATATTCATGGAAGAGTATTCTCAGATGTAAAAAACGTTCCAGAAACAGATAAAAAAAATTATGTACAAAAATATAGCTATGAAGACCGATGTCTTGAAGGGAATTTTCCAAGCTTAGGAAATATTGAAGAATCTTCTGGATCTAGCGGAAAAGCAACAAACTGGATACGAGCAATTGATGAAGAAGATTTACTCTTTAAAGTTGCAAAGTTTGAGTTTTTTTATAGTTATGAAGCACAGAAAAAGAATTATATTGTGTTAAGTGCATGGTCTTCTGGACCCTGGGCAACTGGATTAAAATTTTGTGAGATTATTCAACATTATACCCTTGTTAAGAATACTACTGCAGATATTGATAATATTATTCGCAGTCTCAAACAGTTAGGATCAAAACATACATACCTTATTGCGGGATATCCTCCTTTTTTAAAAATTCTTTTTGATAGGAAAGATATTCGATGGAAGGATTACACTATTGATGTGCTTACTGGAGGAGAATCTAATTCTCTGGAATGGAAGAGATATATTCGAAAGAAACTAGGAAATCAAAAGGCAATTATTATTTCTTCTTATGGAGCATCTGATATTGATATAGGCATAGGATTTGAAACCCCTTTTTCAGAATTTATTAGAGAACTTAGTTATACCAATCCAGAGCTCAATAAAGAGCTTTTTGGAGTGCATGAAAATCCTATTCTCTTCCAATATAATCCACTCATGCATTATATTGAAAATACTCCAAAAAAGGATTTTACTATTACTCTTTTAGATCCTTCAGTGTATTCTCCTAAAATAAAATATAATCTCCATGATCGTGGAGGAAGCATTTCCTATGAGTCTCTTCTTCGGATTGTTGAAGGACATGAAAAAAATAAACTCAAGGCATTTCTTCAGAAGAATAAAACGCTGAAGCTTCCTTTTCTTTTTGTAGTTGGGAGAGTGGATGGGACTATATCTATTGGAGGGAATAATATTTATCCAGAGCAAATAGGCATTGCAATACAAAACTCTCCTGTTGGAACGAAAGTCAACAGGTTTATGCTTGCTTCTCATATTGATACAAGGCAAAATGCAAACTTTCATGTCTATGTTGAACTTAAAAAAGGTGTAGAAAAAAATACGAAGATCAAAACTGTTTTGGAAAAAGCAATTTTAGATGTCCTTTTAAAGAAAAATTTAGAATATTCAGAATATTACCATAATCATAAAGCAAACCAGAAATGTTTAGAACCACACGTCTTTCTTTATGCATTTGATCAAGAAAAAATGTTTAAAAATCAGGATGGGAAAATTAAAAACCAATATATCCTCCGTTAGTTTTTCTCTGCAAGAAAAGAAAATAGTTCTTTGTTTAGTATTGAATTCTCTTCTAGAAGAAACTGATGATTTGCTTTCTCAAAAACTCTTAATTTTGCATGGGGGATGAGTTTTTTGAGTTCATAGGAATATCTCTTATCCACAATATTATCTTCTGCTCCTGAAATAAGTAATGTTGGAAATTTTATATTTTGGAGAGAAGAGACTATTTTTTTATCTTCTTGGTTAGAAAACTTTTTTGCTGCATCTAAACATTGAAAGATTACTTTAAAAGAGGTATGATATATTTCATCATAAATTTGGAAAAAAACATTTTCTTTGTATAAGTTTGTTAAATCCAGTTCGGGGATTTTTGGAAATGATTTGTTGTTTAGGATATTCCATTGAACAAGCCTTCTTAATAAAAAACAAAAAAAAGGATTTACATTCAGTTCATGATATTTTTTATAAGGATATTTATGCGTTGACTCTATAAGGATCATTTTTTGCAAAGAAGCATCAATATATTTTGTACAGTAAACAATAGCAACAGAGCCTCCAAAACTATGCCCTACTAAAATAAATTTCTTAATTTCTAATTGTGTAAGAATATTCTTTATATCCTTTGCAAAATGTTCTAAAGCATAATATTCATATTGCTCTGGAGTAGAAGAGAGACCATGCCCACGGAGGTCAATTGCTAATGTACTATAGCCTCTCTTTTTTGCAGAGGCTATTGTATTCTTCCATCCACTATAGTTTGCCCCTAAGCCATGCAGGAAGAGGATAACTGGTTTGGAAGACTTTACAGGTTTATACACATAATGGATTTCTAAGCCATCATGAGATTTCATAAATGAAGTCATGTTTTATTCATAGGGCTTGGAGTTTAAAAAGTTTTTCTGAATGCAAGCTTTTCTTTTGTCTTTTTTCTCCACCAAAGATATAGGGTTACCACTACGATAAGAAGGAAAAAAGCTGCAAAGAAAAAAAAGCCGCTTTGTAAAGGAACCACATCTTGAGAGAAACCAGAAGAGGCAAAGGGAAAAAGGCTCACACCAAAGCCTACAATAATTGCAAAGAATAAGAGAACAATAAAATTTTTTGAGTTTCTTGTTTTTTTCAAATGAAATGCTGGATTAAACATGTACTCCATGAAGAGAATGGAGATTAAAAAGATTTCGGAAAGGATTATAAAGTTATTTGCCTCTTCAAGACTTATGAAATTTGTCTATGCCAACTCTGATTTGAAAAGAGCTGAATTTGTTTTGATAGGAGTTCCTGATGAATCTGGAAGTCATTCTTCTCGAAAAGGTGCAAAAAAAGGGCCTGATGCAATACGAAACGTTGCAGCCGAACGATGTGTATTCAAAAGGAATGGAAACTATTCCCTTGCACAAGTCAGCTCTGGAAAAATTCAAAAAAAAATATATGATTATGGAAATATTCCAAAGAAAAAAGTATCTCAACTTATCCCAACACTTCATGGAAAAAAAATAATTATTCTTGGAGGGGATCATTCTATTACAACAGAAGTCCTTTCTTGTTTCCCTCATATTGCTGTTGTTTACTTTGATGCGCATCCAGATATTGTTTTTTCTGAAAAAAGATATTATGGATCTGTCCTCAATGATGCCCCCATTGATTACAAAAAAAGCATTCTAATTGGAACACGAGAATCAGAGGTTGAAGAGCTGGACACCTTGAAAAAAAAGAGTTTACAGGTTATTTCCCCACAAGACTTTTATGTACATGACCTTCACTGGGTTTGGAAACAGATTGCGCATAAAACAAAGGGGAAAAAAGTGTATATTTCTTTAGACCTAGATGTTTTTGATCCATCTCTTGCTCCAGGAGTTTCTACCCCAGTCCCTGGAGGGTTAGATTTTAACCAAGTTTTGTTTCTTATGAAAAGGATTATGAAAGAAAGGGATGTTGTAGGATTTGATATCATGGAACTCACACCTAAATATGATTCTGATCAAAAAACTGCGCATCTTGCAGTAAAACTTCTTCTTGAAATGATTGTATAGGCAGAGAAAGTTTTAAAAGGATAGGAGGAATTTCTTCTCTCTATGGATGATACTGAAAAACAGGATGGAAAGTTGCACCGTATTCGCCATAGCAGTGCACATCTTCTCGCACAAGCAGTAAAACACCTTTTTCCTGATGTGCACATGGGCATTGGTCCAGTGATTGAAGATGGATTTTATTATGATTTTCTTAGAAAAGAGCCTTTTACTCCTGAAGATTTAAAAAAAATTTCCAAAAAGATGAAAGAACTTGTGAGTGCTGCACAGCCTATTAATAAAATTGAATTGAAAGCTGATGAAGAGAAGAAATTTCTTGCTCATGAATCTTTAAAAAAAGAATTGTATGATGAGTTGAAAGCGAAAGGAGAAAAGCCTACATTTTATGGGCAAGGTACTTTTATAGACCTTTGCCGTGGACCGCATGTTGAAAATACCAAAGAATTGAAACATGTTCAGTTAACAAAAGCCTCTGGTGCATACTGGAAAGGAGATGCAAAAAATATCCAATTGCAAAGAATTTATGGGCTTGCCTATGAAACTGAGGAAGAACTAAAACAACGATTACAAGAATTAGAAGATGCAGAAAAGTATAACCATCGAAAAATTGGAGAAGAGATGGAACTCTTTGCACTTTTTGATCTTATTGGAAAAGGTTTGCCTGTATGGTTGCCTAAAGGAGAAATCATTAAGAGTGAAGTAGAGAAGTTTGCTCTTGAAACTGAGGCAAGGGCAGGATATGTACGCGTTTCTACTCCTCACTTAGCTAAAAAAGAATTATTTATGCGATCAGGGCATTTACCCTACTATGCAGATGGGATGTATCCTTCTATGAAGATGGATGATGGAGAATATTATCTTAAGTCAATGAATTGTCCCTTTCATCATTTGATTTATGGAAAAAAGGTACGAAGTTATAGAGAACTTCCTTTGCGTATTGCAGAATATGGTATTGTCTATCGAAATGAATTATCTGGAACACTTGCTGGTTTGCAAAGGGTACGCATGCTTTCTATGAATGATGCACATATTTATTGTACAAAAGAACAAATTGAGCTAGAAATTGAAGATGTTTTGAAAATGATTCAATCTTATTTTACTACATTTGGCTTTCATAGTTACTGGTTTAGACTTTCTTTAGGAGATAAGTCACATACAGAAAAATATATTGATGAACCTGAAAATTGGGATCATGCAGAAGAAGTTTTACGAAGTGTGTTACAACGACTGCAATTGAAATATGTTGAAGTGAAAGATGAAGCTGCTTTCTATGGACCCAAAATTGATGTACAGTTTAAGAATGTCTTTGGCAAAGAAGAGACTATGTCTACTGTACAGTTAGATTTTGCAGCGAAGAAACGATTTGAATTGCATTATGATGATGCATATGGAAAACAAAACAATGAAGTGTTTGTCATCCATAGAGCTCCATTGAGTACACATGAACGATTCGTTGCTTTTTTGATTGAACTCTATAAAGGAAAATTTCCTCTCTGGCTCAGTCCAGTACAAGTGAAACTCATGACTGTGAATGAAAAAAATACTGCCTTTGCAGAAAAACTCTTCAAAGAAATGAAAGAAAAAGGTATTCGTGCTGAACTTGATCTACGAAATGAAAGTATTGGAAAGAAAGTACGAAGTGCTATACTTGAAAGAGCCAATTATATGGTCACTATTGGTGATCAGGAAGAGGAGAAAAATAGCTTAGCAGTGAGAAATAGAGAGGGCAAAGTCGAGCAGATCTCAACACAGAGTTTTGTCCATAGAGTGCTTGATGAAATCAATACAAAATGTTAGAAGATGTACAGGCATTAATCAAAGAAATAGGAAAAGTTCTTGGAGCATATTTAGTTTCTTGTTTTCTTATGAACAAAGAGTGGCGTATTGATTATTATTCTCCTAAAGAACATAAAATGATTACGTATTTTAAACAAAATGGAAAATTAGAAAGCCAAAAAGATGAAATTTTCCAAAAAAAACAGAAAAAACTAGAGAAATTACCATTAGAAAAAGTAAAGATTCATTATCTTGAGGCTTTAGAAAAAGTTTCTGTGAACTCTGAAAAATCTATTATTATCCTTCAAGTGATTGATGGTGTTGTTGTATGGAATATTACTATTCTTACTCCAGAGTTTAAAGTCTATAATTTGAAAGTAAATGCAGAGAATGGAGAAACTATTAGTGAAGATGAAGAGAATATTATGAATTTTAAAACTGGTGGGCCTTCTTTTAAAGTCAATGAGAGTGTTTCCGGTTGAGCAGCCTGTTTACTTCTACAGTAGCAACTTCTTTTGGGTAATCTTTTTCGAATTGTTGATGGAGCTTGCTTCTTATTTTGAAGGTATTTGCCTGTCTTGCAAAAACGTTCCAACCTTGAAAACTATTGTAGATTTCATCATAGCTTATGAAGCTTTCTTTATAGAGTTCTTTTTGTTTTTTTAGCTCTTTTATTCTTCTTTGCATATTTCCTCTTCTGAGAAGTTTATGGTGCGGGAAGATACGAAAACCTAAGATAGGGATACCTTGTTTTAGATAAAGGATTTTAGATTTTTCTGGATGAAGAGTAAGACTTAATTTTTCTTTTAGGAAGGCTTGTATTTGAAGTTTATATTTTTCTAAGGTTCTAGGATCATTTTTGAGAATGATAAAATCATCAACATAACGCAAGTAATATTTTACTTTTAAAGTGT
>C687J26609_1000435_pt1 | contig 11356 bp, 9 predicted proteins | sample RifOxyA2_FD_26609 | JGI IMG/M metagenome (IMG submission 26609) | reverse complement strand
ACGTTATCTGCGAGACTAAATCCAGTTAGGGATGTTGCTACAGTAGCAGGGTTAGCCGTTTTGTTAGGTACAGCTGCAGGATGTGTCCCTTGCAAGGGGGGAGAGTGTGCTGATCAAGGATGGAAGGAAGGAGAAGTTGTGCCTTTAGATAGAGACGACGACGGAGTGGAGGCTTTATATGAGGTGCAATGTGATGGCAGTGTACAAGCATTAGATAGTAACTTAGAAAACGGATTAGATTGTAATGATAGTGACCCAACTATATATCCAGAAGCACCAGAGGTACCATACGATGGAACAGATCAGGATTGTGACACAAAAGATTTAACTGATGTTGATGGTGATGGTCATGATTCAACAGTTGTCGGAGGTGATGATTGCAATGACAATGAATCTTCAATACATCCAGGCGCACCAGAGGTACCATATGATGGGATTGATCAAAATTGTAATGGAGAAGATGGGATAATTGATAGAGATGAAGATGGATATTCTGATAGAGAAGATTGTGATGATAATAATCCAGATATTCATGAAGATTGTATTCCCTCAACAGGGGAAAAAAATTACGCTATTATGTGTGGAGATAAACCAATAGCTTTAGTTGGTGATTGGAGTAAAGGAAAAGTTGAACGAGTATTAATGACACTTAAATTCCCAGCAGGAGCAGGTACAAGTGAATATGCTGTTGTAGGTCCAACTGTCATGGTCGGTACAATGCAGTCAGATACTGCTTTTGTTGAAGTGGCCGGTAGCTCAACTGATGATAATAATTATGTAACATTAGCATCTACTGATTTTTCTGCTCTTACAAACATTATTGTAACATCTGATAGTGTAACGGTTGGAGCTGAGAATTTAGATTGGCCTGATGGTTCGGTAAGTTTAGAGGATTTTCAAGGCGTACCTTATGGTCTTTGTGGTGTCCCTGGGACAGTAGAGGATGTAATGACTGGGGCAGAGATTTCAAGACTTGAAATTCAAGGTGATCAAACAGTTAAATTAGAGGTAGATGCTTCTTTAGTCCATCCAATAGAAGGATGTAATAGTTTTTTGCCAGCAGATGTCGATGGGATCCAAAGTGATGATACTGGATTATGTTTTGATGGCAGTAATGCTGGATTAAAATCAATTTAATAATTAAATTTTAATTTACGATTTATAGCCCCAGGAGGATTTCAAATCCTCTGGGGCTTTTTTTTAAAACCGCATTTTTTTGATTTCTTTTCTCCTTTACAAAATAGAAAATTATTTGCAAAAAAAACAAATTTATATTATTATAACAGAAGCAGAAATTCGTTTTTTAAATAATGGAAAAATTCACCATTAGGCCAATATTTATACCACAAAGAAATAAATTAATTTTAGGGGGTATTTTGCTTTGTATTGCGGGAGTTTTGGTAAGTTTTTACGCTATGACCAATAAAAATCTTACAAAGTTTTTAAGAGAAAATATGGTTAGTATTGCGGAATTGGGGGCTTTGAGTGTTGACGGGGATTTGATTGAGAAAATTCAAACTGTTGATGATATGAGTGGTGATAATTTTCGGATTATTTCTAATGAACTTAATAAGGTTAAAGATGGACATCCAAGCATTAAGTATGTTTATACCATGCGTAAAACTGACACCCCTGACGTGGTAACATTCATTGTTGATGCTGATAATTATTTGACTGTTAACAATCCTGATAAAAATAATAATGGTGTGATAGATCCGGAAGAAGAATTGCCGCAGACCGGAGAATTGTATAATAGCAGCCATGCTCCACAGTTGATGTTGGGATTTGATCATCCCACTGCCGATTATAAAATTAATAGTGATCAATGGGGGACATGGCTTTCCGGTTACGCTCCCATCAAGAATTCCCAAGGAGAGGTTGTAGCTTTGCTGGGGATTGATATGTCCGCGGCTAATGTGGAAGAAGTGCTGAATAGAGCAGAAAGAGCTTCGGGTTTTTTGATAGTTTTGGTGCTGGCAGTGGCAGCTTCCATGTATTCAATTATTACTGTTAAACAGAAAGAATTGCTCTTATCAGAGGAAGCCAATAATATCAAAGGCTCTTTTCTCACCAAAATTTCCCATGAATTAAGAACGCCGATTGTAGCTATTACTGGCTTTGTTGATTTGATTTTTGAGACTAATAAAGGGCTTGAGGCTGATACGAAATCGCATTTAGAATCAATTAATTTATATGCCCAGCGTTTAATACGAAAGGTTAATCATATTATTGATTTTGCGAAAATTAAAGCCGCCAAGATTTCTGTTATCAAAAGTCAATTTTATATTGAGGAATTAATTAATGATGTGAAAAATTCTTTACATCCTTTAATTAAAGAAAATCATATTATTTTTAAAATAGATATTCAAGAAGCCAAAGAAAAAATTTATTTGGATAAGGAAAAAGTTTTTGATATTTTGAGTAATCTGATTGCCAATGCTATTAAATTTACTTCATCAGGAGGAATAATTCAGGTGTCAGCGAAAATAAAACAGCAAATTTTGACTCTGGAAGTGAGCGATACCGGTATTGGCATTCCCAAGCAACATTTAGATAATATTTTTAATGACTTTACTCAATTGGAAACTAATGAATCTTTGCGTAAATATAAAGGTAGCGGTTTAGGATTGTTTATTGTCAAAGGTTTAGTAGAACTTTTACAAGGTGAAATATCTGTAAAAAGTATAGTTAATAAAGGCACTACTTTTACGATAAAATTACCAGTTTAGTTAAAACTTGCCAGTAATTCGCAATTAATAATTAACAATTAGTCCGCTACTATTATTTTTTGTCGTTCTAATCTTCTAGTTCGTGCTTTTTCTTTATTTTTAAGCCTCCAACCGGATTTAATCGGTGATTTTCTGTGTGGACTTTCTTTGTGAGCTTTAATGCCATGAGCATGTCGACCGCGCCGTGAACTCATATAAGTTAATGTTTTGAGATAATAATTTTTGCCAAAGCATTATGCTATAAAATTATTTTAAAATCAAAGGGAATTTGAGTCGGAACTTTTATTTTGAAAAACTTGCCTTTTTAATAGTTTTATGTTGTCTTGGCTTAAGATGAAAAATTTAATATGAAAACTCACCATCTATCACAAATGCCAAGTGTTTATGCAGAGCAATGTTCACGGCCTTTAGGTTTACCTTTAGTTGTGGCAGATACAACAATTTGTTGTCGTCATATTATTATAGATATAGGAACTGGCGAAACAACCTACGATAGCGGCGATCAGCCTGGGAGCTTAGAGGATGATAAGTCTCCATTTCCCACTTCTCTTCCTGAGCCTAGATTAGAAATAGTGCCAGAATCGCCTAAACCAGAAATAGATTCATCTCAGATGCCATTTCCTCCTGGGACGCCAATACCAGATTTGCCTTTGCCTCCCATTAAACGTCCTGAAAGAGATTGGATAAATTAAAATATTAAAGGCTGATGGTATTAATAAACTTATCAATGGCTTCTTCTTTTGTTGCCCAGGAAGTTACTAGTCTAATCGCGGAATTTTTTTGATCAATTTTTTGCCATACATAAAATTCATATTTTTGGTGCAACTTGTTAATTAATTTATTGGGGAAAATTGGAAAAATTTGGTTTGATGCTGGTTCAGTTAAGAAATTATAGCCAAGTTTTCTTATTGCCTTTACTAATTTAAAAGCCATTAAATTGGCATGATTCGCTAATTCAAAAAATAAGTTATCTTGAAATAAAGTCAAAAATTGTAGTCCTAATATTCTGCCTTTAGCTAATAACGCGCCTTTTTGTTTTAAATTAAATCTGAAATTTTCTTTTAGTCTGTCATTATTTATAATGATTGCCTCGCCTAACAACGCCCCATTTTTTGTGCCGCCGATGTAAAACACATCAACTAATTTAGATAACTGCGCTAAAGATAAATCATTGACGAGCGAAGTTAGAGCTGAAGCAAGACGAGCGCCATCAAGATATAGCAGTAGATGATTTTTTTTACAGTATACTGATAATTGTTGTAATTCTTTTTGGCTATAAATGCTGCCAATTTCGGTGGAATTAGAAATAAATACTAATTTTGGTTTAACCATGCGCTCATCCTGATGCTGAGCAAGCACAGTTTGAATATTCTGGGGAGTTAATTTGCCATCTTTAGACTCAATAATATTTATTTTGTGACCAGAGGCTTCTATGGCTCCAGCTTCATGGACCGCAATATGTCCTGTACTAGCGGCAATGACTGATTCGTAAGGTTTAAGAATGGCGGAAATAACAATTAAATTTGCCTGTGTTCCGCCAGAGACAAAATGAATGTCAGCTTTTGAATTTTTAATTATCTTACGAATGAGGTTAGCGGCTTGTTGGCAGTAATTATCTTTGCCATACCCATCTTCTTGCTCTAGATTACCATGGCTAAGAGCTTGTATGATTTTTGGATGAGCTCCTTCAGCGTAATCATTCTTAAAACTGTATTTGGGCATAAGGTGAGAATGAAAATATATTGAAGATTAAAATAAGATTGAGAATAAAAATTAAGGAGAAATTTGCTGAGGTAAATTTCTGGTCAGGGAGACCGGACTTGAACCGGCGACCACACGCACCCCATGCGTGTATTCTAGCCAACTGAACTACTCCCTGGAGATTTATGATAAATTTAAAAAGCTAGATCAAAGATAATATAGCAAATTGTTTGAGAATGAAAAATGAAGAAAAATTTAAGAATTTTTACTCTATCGATCTTAGAAATTCGTCATATTCATAACCAATCTGCCAGCATAATTGGAAAATAGATTTCATCATTGCGCTCAAAGTCTGACTCTGGATAATGGCTCCGATTAGTTCTGTGGGGCTAAAAGCGCAAAAAGAAATTTTTTTATTATAAATGGTGATTTGCCCTTGAAAGTTAAAGAGATTATAGGGGAGAATAATGTGTTTGGTTAAACAATTTGCAAAAAAATCTTTATTGATTTTGGTGTTGATGAATTCGGTACAAATTAGATTAGATTTAATGCCGTTAGCTGTTAATTTTGGCAGAAAATCTTTGGTAAGGAAGCCGGCAATTTCTTTATCTAGTCCATTTAAATTGATAAAAGCGGAAATTTCAGTTTTTTCTTTCAGAATATCTTCATACATAATTTTGATTTCCTCAATTCCTTCGTAAAAAGTAGCAAAAGGACTTAATTTTTGCAAAAAGGGTGTGGCTTTAAGAAATTTCTGTTCATTTTCTGCCGCTTTGAGCTTTTGTTTGTCAATATGAGCCTTCAAATTGTCAATTAAAGAAGCATTTAAAGTAAAATATTTAATATTGTTCAGGTTTTTGCATTTGCAGATGTCTTTACGCCATAAATCATTTAAAATACAATAGCCCGTAGTGCGTTTGAGATTAGCTTTATTAGCAATTTCGCTGGCTTTGTGAAAACCTTTTAATTCTAATAGGGCCAGATACATACTAGCTTCATTCTCACTAAAACCCAGATCCCTCAATAAATTAGCTAGAAACATTTTTGATAGTAAATTGATCATCAGATAGTTTAATCTTTAAATAATATAAATTAAACATTTCGTTTTGCATTGCTTGCAAAAGTTGCAATTTGCAGAAGAAAAGCTTAATTTTTTAAAGAATATGAAAGGACATTGTTCCTTATTCAACTTTAACCAGTGTTAATTTTGCTTTGTCATAAATCATGTTTCAAGAAACACATTCTAAGTTGATTTGCTTAACGGCGTATGATTCTAAAACTGCTCAATTATTGGAGCAGGCAGCGGTAGATATGATTTTGGTCGGTGATTCTTATGGTATGGTGGTTTTTGGTAGTCAAGATACCAAGACTGTGACTTTGGAACAAATGATCAAAATTGGACAGGAAGTTAGGCAAGGCGCGCCTAATTCTTTTGTGGTGGTGGACATGCCATATCAAACTTATGAAAATAAGCGAATGGCGCTACATAACGCTAAGTTAATTTTGCAAAAAACTAAGTGTGAAGCGATCAAAATTGAGGGCTGCCCCCAAATTGTGAAATTTTTAGTAAAAAATGGCGTTAAGGTTATTGGTCATTCGGGCCTTAAGCCTCAATTTGCTAGTAAGTTTCAAATGTTAGGTAAAAATACCGAAGAAGCTAACAGTATTTATAAAGAGGCTTTAGCTCTGGAAGGAGCTGGAGTTTTGGCTGTGGTTTTGGAGTGTGTTCCAGAAGATTTAGCGAAAAAAATTACTGATAATTTGAAAATTCCCACCATAGGAATTGGAGCGGGAAAATTTACTGACGGACAGATCAGGGTTACGCATGATATTTTAGCCTGGCCAGGGGGAAAAAAATTAAAATTTATTAAACAATATAATAGTCCACACAAAAGTGATTTAGCTAATTTGCAGGATTTTATTCGTGATATTAAGCGGAATTGAAAAAGTTTTGCAATTATTTGTCGTTATGTCATAATCTTCTTAGAAGAAAATTTACAAAAATAAATAGAGGCAAGAGGTAGGTAAAATTTTTTAAATGCATAGGATATGGATATTTTTAGACACAATGCTGATTTACAAGACTTTTTAAAAGATAAAAAGCAAATTGGTTTTGTCCCAACGATGGGATATTTACATGGTGGGCACTTAAGTTTAATCAAAAAAGCCATTAAGGGAAGTGATTGTGTGGTGGTGTCAACTTTTGTTAATCCTACGCAATTTAATGATAAATCTGATTTTGAGAATTATCCCAGGGATGAAAATCGTGATTTGGCGATGCTGGAAAGTTTAAAAAAGATAGATGCGGTATTTTTGCCAAGTATGTGGGAAATGTATGAGGAAGATAATGATAACGTTGATTTGATTAAAAAAGATGAAGCAATGACTTTTGTGATTCCAGAAAATTTAGAAAACTGCCTGTGTGGCAGAACTAGACCTGGACATTTTGCTGGAGTGGTAGATGTGGTGACTAGACTTCTGCGTATTATTAATAATGATAAAGAGGAAGGCAAGTTTGACCATGTTTCCAAAAGAAAATTACCAAAAGTTGAGATGTATTTAGGAGAAAAAGATTATCAGCAGATGAAAATTTTGACTGAATTAGCTAAAACAGAATTTACAAATGTTACCATCATTCCTTGCCCAATAGTACGTGAAACCGATGGATTGGCAATGAGCTCCAGGAATGTTCTTCTTAAGGGGAAAGACAGGCAGATAGGAACAAATTTGTATAAAGGGCTTTGTTTAGCGCGAGATAAATTTTTGAAAATTGATAAAAAAATGATAGCAACAAAGCTAGGCTATTTAGCAGAATTTTTGAATCAAATCCAAGCAAAATTCAAAAAGGATTTAAAACGTTTTCCTCATACCAAAATTGATTATATCGAAATTTTAGATGCGGATGATTTGAGAGAAGTTTCTATAAACTCTCAAAAAATCATCATTGCCGGTGCCATTTTTGTGGGAAAGGTGAGATTAATTGATAATATTGTGATGAATATTAATTAAGGAGCTATTTATAAAAAAAGCCAGAAAACTTGAGCCTTCTGGCTTTTTTAACTTATAAAACATTTAGGCGATTAATTCATGAATATCTTTGTATTTATCTTCCATGCCTAGGTCTTTAGCCACTGACTGATAGGTGATAAAACCTTTGTGCACATTGACACCTTTCATCAAACCAGCGTCTTTTTTGCAAGCTTCAATTGGAGACTGATTAGCCATATCCAATAAATAAGGCAGAGTGGCGTTTGTCAAAGCCTGAGTGGATTGTCGAGCGAATTGACCTGGAATATTTGGCACGGCAGAATAAATAGTACCTTCTAATTCATAAGACGGTTCACTATGTGAAGTGGCATGAGAGCCCCAGATGCAACCACCTTGATCAATGGCTACGTCAATCACCACTGAACCTTTTTTCATGCTTCTAACCTGTTGTTCGTTAACAACTTCAGGGGCTTTCGCTCCAGCTACTAAAACAGCGCCAACAAGGCCGTCAGCTTCTTTGAGAGCTTGATCGAAATTTTCTTTGCTAGGGACTAAGACTTCCACATTTTTACTTAAATTAGGCCCTAAATATTCAGTTAAAATAGTTTGTAATTCTTTTACCCTATTTGGATTAATATCAAAAATTTTCACTTTTGAACCTATACCGCCTGCAGTTTTAGCTGCGCTTTCGCCAACTACACCGCCGCCTACAATCATGATATTGGTTTGTTTGGTGCCAGGCACAAAACCGCAAGTCCTACCTCGGCCTCCATGTTTGATCTGCAATAACTCAGCAATGTATTGAATGGCGGCAATACCAGCAATTCTACTCATTGGGTCAAGCAAAGGTAATCGTCCTTTTTTGTCTTGAACGGTTTCATAGGCAACAGCGGTGATATTATGTTTTAAAAGATGTTTTGTTAAACTGGGATCTACACCGGAAAGATGAAAATAAGTAAAAATTGTTTTATCCTGCATTTTTTCGAATAAATAATATTCTTCAGGCAATGGTTCTTTGACTTTCACCAAAATATCGCATTTTTCCGCAATTTTGATAGGTTCTTTTTCCAAAATGGCCCCTGCTTCTTGGCATTCATAATCATGATATCCAGCGCCATTAACAGCAGTTTCTTGGATGATTACTTGATGACCGGCAGAAGTGAGTTTTTTGATGCCTTCAGGCGTAAGGCCAACACGGTTTTCATTGTTTTTGATTTCGCGCAAACAACCAATAATCATAGTGGTTAGGTTAAGAATAAAGATAGAAACCAAATTAGTTTCTTTTTGGTTAAACTAAATCTATACGCATGTGTTTTTTTTTGCAAATTTTCTAAGATTTGTTATGAAAACTAATTTGCTTTTTGAGGCAAAATATATTAATTTTATTTTTTAGCCTCTACATAAATATCCCTGGGTTTTGCACCATTTGAAGGACCGATGTAGCCTTTTTCTTCCATGATATCAAGAAGTCTTGCGGCTCGAGCATAGCCAACAGAGAGGCGTCTTTGCAGTAGTGAGGCAGAAGCCTTGCCACTTTGCTTAATAAGTTCTAAGGCTTGTGATAGCATTTCATCTTCATCTCCACCTACATCATCATTATAAGTTGCATATTGCCCTGATCTATTACTGAAATCCATTGATGCAATTTTTGGGGAAAGTATCTCATCAATATATTCAGGATCAGAGGTGAATTTAATTTTATTTGTTACTTTATCAACTTCTTGTGTTGAGACATAAATTCCCTGTATTCTTATTAATCGTCCTAAAGCTCCTGATAAATAAAGCATATCACCATTGCCAAGTAAATCTTCCGCTCCATAGCCATTAATCATGGTTCTGGAGTCAATACCTGAAGCTACGGCAAAAGCGATTCTGGCCGGAATATTGGCTTTAATTAATCCAGTCACCACATCAACTGAAGGTCTTTGGGTGGAAACCACCAAATGCATGCCAACCGCCCTAGCCATTTGCGCAATTCGACAAATTGAAGCTTCGACTTCCTTGCCGGAAGTCATCATCAAATCAGCCAATTCATCAATCATGATGATGATTTTTGGCATTTTTTCAATTATTGCTTTATCATGATTGTATTCATCAATATTTCGATGGCCGGAATTGGCAAGAATTTGATACCTTCTATTCATTTCGATGGTGGCCCATTTTAAGGCGATGGCCGCTTTATCAGGTTCGGTAATTACTGGCGTTAATAAATGAGGGATAGAGTTGTATTTTTTAAGTTCCACTCTTTTTGGGTCAATCATGATGAATTTCAGTTCACTGGGAGAATTATTATATAATAGTGAGATTAAAAAGGAATTGGCGGCTACTGATTTGCCGGAACCGGTTGCTCCTGCAATTAATAAGTGTGGCATTCTGGCGATGTCTACGATGATCGGCTGGCCGGTGACAGTTCGACCTAAGGCAATTTTTAGTTTTGATTTTTCTTCCTTGTATTCATCAGTTTCCATCATTTCCCGCATGTAGACATTAGCCCTTTTTTGATTAGGGATTTCAATGCCAACGGCGTTTTTGCCTGGGATTGGCGCTTCAATACGAATGGATTGCGCGGCTAAAGCTAAAGCTAAATCACTTTTTAGACTGGTGATTTTTGATAATTTCACATCTTCGGCTGGTTTGAGAGTATATTGCACTACTGTTGGTCCGACATGAATATCGCCCATTACCACTTCAATTCCGAATTGGGCAAGTTTTCTTTTAATGGCTTCGGCTTTATCTTTGAGAAATTTATCGTCTAAATCTACGTTGCCGACTTTATTTTCTAGTAAATCTAAAGTTGGGAATTCCCAGCCGGAATAATCTTTGAAATGGCTAGTGGGCTTGGAGTCTGATCCTTTTCCTAAATCAAGATGAATATTTTTATCTAGAGCCATGTCTTTCAATAAATTAGTCTTTGGTTTTTCCGGAGCAATGATGTTGATTTTATCAAAATCGATTTCATCACTTTCATCTTCATCCACTTCTTCGACTTCGCCATTTTTATTAATGCGTAGTTTTTTTCGGAAATTTTTTGAATTTTTGACATTTCGTTCAATGCTAACTGGCAGTTCTGGTCTTAAAAAATTAATTAAAGACACCAAAGAAATTTCAAAAGTTAACAGGACAGAAATGATAAAAAGGGCAATAAACACCACTTGAGCGCCAATTTTGCCTAAAACTGATTTTAATAAAAAAGCTGCGACAAAACCAATGTATCCACCGTGACTGCCAAGTTGCGCTAAATCAAACATTTGATCTTCAGGAAGGATTAGGTGAAAAGTGCCTAAAACAGCGATATACAGGCAAAACACTCCAAAAATTTTTATTAAACCAACGTTATTTTCTTTTTTAAATAGATTACTAAGTCCTAAAAATATTAAAATAACCGGAAAAGCATAAACGCCCCAGCCAAAGATTGGTTTGAGAAAATTACCCCAGACGCTACCGACAGTACCCAGTTTGCCCCAGAGGCTTAAAACAGTTAAGGCTCCCAGAGCAAAATAAATCACCGCCCAGATTTCTCTGGCTACGCTTGATTCAATCTCTAAACCGCTACCTGATTTTTTTCTAGTATATCTTCGGGATTTTTTTCTGTTAATATCAATGCTTTGTGACCGTTGAGGCATGAATTAAGTGTGAGGGGAATATTTTCATATTGTATTTTACATTATCTTTAGTGTTAATGTATAGTTTTTTAAAAATAATCCATTTTAAGTTTTTTTTCTATAAATTTGACAATATAAAAAAAAGTTTTATATTTAAATCTTGCTAATTTTATAAAAATGAGAAGTAAAAATAAAAGAGAGATTGAGGTCATTAAAAAGAGGGAAGAAGAACAAAGAGATGGATATTTCCCTTTGCACAACAAAGGTACTCAGAGACAATCTAGGGTAGCTAGAATAACACCGGAAGAGGCGGAAGTAAGATTAACAGCTTTAGCA
>C687J26609_1000427_pt1 | contig 11409 bp, 8 predicted proteins | sample RifOxyA2_FD_26609 | JGI IMG/M metagenome (IMG submission 26609) | reverse complement strand
CAAGAAACGGAAAATCTAGTGTTTGATCTCCACGGAGATGACGTCGCCGGTTATCTTGGAGTTCGGAATGATCTTTCGTTTATGATCAGCGGTTATGAGGACGGTGCTAAAGATCTGGATCTCTTCCACGACGCCGGAGACGCCGACCGTTTCAATTTTATCCCCAAGTTCAAAAGGGCGGAACATGATGATCATGAGCCCTGCCGCGAAGTTTGCGAGGGAGCCTTGCAAGGCCAGTGCGATCGCCAGACCGGCCGCGCCGATCAGGGCGAGAAATGAAGTTGTTTTTATCCCCAGTCGTTCCAGGAAAGATAGGACCACAAAAATTACGATGGCGTAATATACGACGTTGCCGACAAAAAGGGCCAGGGTTTGATTAACTTTTGATCTGATCATCGCCTTCTTGGTGATGTTCGAGGCGACTTTAGCCACCCAGATGCCGATGACCAGGATCAGCAGGTCGATTACTATTTCCATACCATTAGAGAGCAGATAAGTTTTTATGGAGTCGATGATGTTGTACATGCTGATTTAAGTATAGTTTATTTGGGGGAGGGGGGCAAGGAAGGGGGGAATGTATTATGCGGCTAGAGAGTCAGAAATTATTTAGTTCCTTACCTTTTCGCCTCCCCCGCACCTCTGGCGAAAAGAGCTATTTGGGTGTAAATAAGGTTAAGTCTAACGATCAGTCGGATTTAGCTATCCCTTAGTCCCTCAGTCCCTTTCCCCCGCTAATCTCCCTTGCTTTTCCTGATTCTAAGCGTAAAATAAGAACGTGATCTTAGATGATTAGAATATAAATATCTATATTCTAATTAAATGCCTGTAATTAGAATAAGGAGGCCCAAAATGCCTGAACCTGAAAACAATCTAGCCGATCTTGAAAAAGGACTCTGGAATGCTGCCGACGAACTGCGCGCTAACTCGCACCTGAAATCATCTGAATATTCCACGCCTGTCTTGGGTCTTATCTTTTTGAGATACGCTGACCATAAATTTACTATTGTCGAGAAAGAGCTAGCGAGCAAAGGGACCGGCCGGCGCACAATTGGCAAGGCAGATTATCAAGCGCAAGGGGTAATGTATTTGCCGGAAATTGCCAGGTTTGACTATTTGTCAAAACTAAAGGAAGGTAGCGATATAGGCAAGGCTATCAATGCCGCGATGAAGGCGATCGAGGAAGAAAACCCATCTTTAAAAGACGTTTTGCCCAGGAACTACAACCAGCTTGATAAAAAGGTCTTAATTGAGCTGATTAAATTAATGGCTTCAATCCCGATGGAGCATGATGGGGATACGCTGGGCCGGATATATGAGTATTTCTTGGGTGAATTTGCGATGACGGAAGGGCAGAAGGGGGGCGAGTTCTATACCCCAATATCTATTGTTAAACTAATCGTTGAGATAATTGAGCCGTTCCATGGCAAGATTTTAGACCCAGCATGCGGCTCGGGCGGTATGTTTGTCCAGAGTGCACGCTTTGTCGAAGAGCGGAAGAAGAAGCCGAGCGCTGAAATATCCATTTACGGGCAGGAAAAGACCAAAGAGACGGTAAGGCTGTGCAAAATGAATCTGGCGGTTCACGGCTTGGAAGGTGATATCCGTGAGTCTAACACTTATAAAGAAGATATTCATAAAAGTGTCGGCAAGTTCGATTATGTGATGGCTAATCCTCCCTTTAATGTTAATCGGGTAGACATTGAAAGTCTTAAGGGCGACCCAAGGTTCCCGTTTGGCCTACCAACCGTAGATAATGCCAATTATCTCTGGATCCAGATCTTTTACAGTGCGTTGAATAGTAAGGGGCGGGCAGGTTTTGTTATGTCGAATGCTGCGGCTGATGCCCGTTCGTCTGAAATGGAAATACGCAAACAGCTTATTAAATCGGGCCATGTTGATGTGATCGTCTCTGTTGGGTCTAATTTCTTTTATACTGTCACACTCCCAGTGACTCTCTGGTTCTTTGATAAGGAGAAGGATAAGGCGCTTAAGAATAAAGTCTTGTTTATCGATGCCCGAAACACCTTTAATCAGATAAACCGGGCTTTGCGTGATTTTAAGCCGGAACAGATTGAAATGTTGGCCGGGCTGGTCAAACAATACCGGCAAGGGAAGTTAAAGGATAAGCCGGGCCTTTGTAAGGTGGCAACCTTAAAGGAGATCGAAGAGCAGGGGTGGAGCTTAAATCCGGGGAGATATGTTGGAGTCGCCGAAAGGCCGACTGAAGAATACGACTTCAAGGAAAAAATCATAGGATTGAATGGTGAGCTCGAAAAACTAAATGCTGAATCGCACCTACTGGAAAAGAAAATATCGCATAATATCGGCCTTATATTAAAAAAGGGATTATAAGGCCCACTGGCGAATAGTATGAATGGGAGGGCAAAATGGCTGAACAAAATATAGATATTGATTCAATAGGTAAAATAGATATAAATAAGATAACCATGAAGGATGATTATGGCGCATTAAAATTTCAAAAAAGCGCCGAATATTTGATTAGATTACAGGGCTTATTTGGGGAATTTGCTGAACTCCAGTATAAAACAATCTTATCGAAGCCCGAAATTGATGATATAGATAATAAAAAAACACGATTTGTTGATTATATAAAAAGAATCGATAGCTTTAATTTAAACCATCCCAATCCCAAGCCTTTGCATGATCAGTTGGAAGGAGAGATAGAGCGTTATTCTAACGAAACGATTCAGCAAACCAAAACGAACCTTGTATATTTAAGACAGGAAGCAGCATTAAAAAGTAAGGATGAAGAAGAGCTGCAAAAACAACAAAAAGCGGCGGTGCAGGCGGAAATAGTTTACAAGGAATTAGCCCTAAAATTACAAAATGAGCTAGAGAATTTGAAGCAAAAAAAGGCTGAAATCGAAACTACTCATGGCGAGATTGCCTCTGTGACTCTCGCCAAATATTTTGAAAAGCAGGCAAATGAAGACCGTGCGAGCATGGAGAAATGGTTGGGCAATAGAGATAAAACATTCTGGTTCTTAATAGGGCTCATCGCTTTTAACTTTATCGTGTATTTTGGTATTCTTATGATGAAAAGTATTGGAATAATCGTTTTTGGCCCAGAATCTTTTTTCACTCTAGAATATGGATTAGCAAAGTTGGCATTACTTTCCGTTGTATCATATGGGCTGGGTTTTGCTTCCAAAAATTACAACGTTTATGCAAATATGTATGCCATTAACACACATAGAAGGAATGTGGCGCAAACCCTTCAGGATTATATTGCAACTAATCCAGAGCCAGAAGCGAAATCTGAAATGATCAAGGAGGGTACAGAGGCAATGTTTAAGCATATGCCAATAGGGTACATTGGAAGATTGGAAGGAAAAGATACAAACGCTGTATACGAAGTGATTAATAATTATATTAAGCAAAGGCCATGAAGAATAATTGGCGAAAAGTAAGATTTGAGGATTGCGTTGAAATTCATCCAAAAGTAAAGCTGGAACGTGGTGGGGAATACCCATTTGTTATGATGGAGGCTATTCAACCCGGAACAAAGTATGTTAGCCCAAGTGGAGAGAAACAGTTAAAAGGCGGCGGGTCAAAATTTGAGGACAGGGACACATTATTTGCCCGAATAACACCATGTCTTGAGAATGGAAAAATTGCACAATATAGAGGGAGCCCCGCTTTTGGTTCGACAGAATTCTTTGTATTTAGAGCAAAATCAGCGATTTCTGACCCAGATTATATTTATTATTTATCAACTACGAAAACCATAAGAAGCCCCGCTGAAAAGAGTATGGCTGGCGCATCTGGTAGGCAACGTGCGGATATCGCATCAATTAAGGACCTAGTTATCAATTTCCCCGATCTCCCAACACAACGCCGCATAGCCTCCATCCTTTCCGCCTACGACGACCTGATCGAAAACAACAACCGCCGGATAAAGATCATCGAACAAATGGCGCAGATGATCTATAGCGAATGGTTTGTCAATTTCCGCTTTCCGGGGCATGAGAAGGTGAACATGGTTGATTCGAAGCTGGGGAAGATACCGGAGAAGTGGGAGGTAATTACATTAGGAGAAAAGGTGGATATTGCAAAGGGCAAGAGTATAACCAGGGAGATAATAATTGAGGGAGCAGTTCCTGTGGTGGCTGGAGGGTTAAGCCCGGCATATTTTCATAATAAGGCAAATACAAAGGCTCCTGTCATAACGATTAGCGCTTCGGGAGCGAACTCGGGCTATGTAAACATATATTATGAGGATATCTGGGCATCAGATTGCTCTTTTATTGATAGAAATACCACAAAATACTTATATTATTTCTATTTGTTGCTGAAAAATAGACAAAATGAGGTAACCAACTTTCAAAGAGGAGCGGCGCAACCACATGTTTATCCAAAGGATCTAATGCGATTAGAAGTCGTTGATATTCCTGGAGAAATATTAGATGACTTTGAGGGTAAGATTTCAATATCATTTCAAATGATGGCTAACCTGGTCAACATGAACAAAATTCTGGTTCAAACCCGCGATTTACTTTTACCGAAGTTGATTGGCGGGGAGGTAGGGAGAGAGATATATGATCGTTAATATGATAGAGAAGAATATATATGCTAAAAGATAACGACTTTATCGAAGTGGTTGGGCAAAGATTCTGGAAGCACATTCACAATAAAACCGATTGCCCATTCGCTGATTCGACGCCCGATAGAATTTCATTCTTGAAGGAATTAGTCGGTAAGATTAACAAAATGATTTATGCCCCATCTCCCCCCAGGACATTTGTTGTATCACATAAAGAGAATTTAGTTGTTCGTTTTATTCCCGCTCTTACTAGAGAGGACTACTGTGTCTACTATTATTGTATTAAGAGTCTTGAGGATGAAATAGCTGCAAATAGAGTAAAGGGCACCTATGGGGGCTGGAAATTAGGCGGAAAAATACGGAAGATTGAAAATAACGACGAAATTGTGTCTATGCCAGATTACAGTTACAACTCATTTGCATGGAAACGTGCATGGACTGATTATCAAAAGAGAGCTTACAATCTCTATGCAAAATCAGATCATGAATACTATTTTATATTTGATATTGCAAACTTCTATGATTCAATACGCCTGGACAGATTGGAAGCATTAATAAGGGAAGCCGTAGACAAGCGGAAAACTAAATATGTTAATTTGCTATTTTATTTCTTATCGCATTGGAATAAAAAGTATATGTTTTATGAGAAGCAGAGTGCGGGATTACCACAAGATGAGGTTGGGGATTGTTCTAGAATATTAGCAAATTATTATCTTCAGGAATATGACAAGTATATGTACGATATATGCGAAGAAAGGAAATCTAAGTATCTAAGATATGCTGACGATCAAATAATAGCATCAAAAAATGAAAAAGATGCAAAAGAGATCATGTTTCTGGCATCAAAAAAGCTGGCAATGATAGGATTGAATCTTAACGCTAGTAAGGCAAAATTATTTACTTCTAGGCAATTCTTCGATTATTGGTCGTTTGATATATTTAAGCTATTGGAAAACCCTAAAAAGCACAAAGACATTGAGAAGGCATACGATGCGTATAGGAAAAAAGTTAGGAAAAGAGTCGACTTTAAACGAAGCCCAATATTAAAAAGAATGATAAATTGCAATATCGCAGGGCTCGCCCCAAAATATCGAACTAAGGTAATTGCAAATGTGCTTGATGAAAAATTCATAATGAATGCAGGTGGTTATTATCTTGGCAAGATATTTGATTTGTTAAACAAAAGACAAAGGGTGAGATATATCGCCAGGTTAAATAGATTATCGAAGAAAATATTATTTAATCAGTATCATTTGAGGGTTATGAGGCTTGCAAGAGAAAAGAAAATCAGCGAAGATAAGATTAAGGATGTTGTAGCCTCCTATGACATGGTAAATCAATTATGACAACGCATTATTCGGAAGATAGATTAATTGAACAACCAACAATCAGGTTGTTAACAGATCTTAACTGGCAAGCTGCTAACTGTTATCTAGAATTCGAACGGGCGAGCGGCAGTACTATGGGCCGGGAGAATCGGGGAGAAGTTGTTCTTGTTTCAAGGCTACGACCCGCCTTGAATAAGTTAAACCCCGGATTGACTGAAGAAGCAATTGATCTGGCCATTGAAGAAATAACGCGCGATCGGAGTGCGATGAGCTTGGTTAATGCCAACCGGGAAGTTTACCAACTGCTCAAGGATGGCGTCCCCGTTACAATGCCCGCCACAGGCCGAGAGGAAGAGACGACCGAAACGGTTAAAGTTATCGATTGGGATAAGTCCGAAAATAATGACTTTTTCCTTGCTTCCCAATTCTGGGTCACCGGTGAAATGTATACCAAAAGGGCTGATCTGGTCGGGTTTGTAAATGGTATCCCTTTACTATTTATTGAACTTAAAGCGGCACATAAGCGGGTAGAAAACGCGTTTATTGATAACCTGACCGATTATAAAAACACGATTCCCCAGCTATTCTGGTATAACGCCGTTATTATCCTTTCCAATGGGAGCGAAAGTAAAGTTGGCAGTATAACTGCGGAGTGGGAGCATTTTGCCGATTGGAAGAAGATCAATAGTGAAGGCGAACAAGGCGTTATATCCCTCGATACGATGATCCGCGGGATCTGTCAGAAGGCTAACTTCCTTGATATCGTTGAGAACTATATCGCTTATATGCAATCTCGCGGCGGACTAATTAAATTAATCGGAAAAAACCATCAATATCTGGGCGTCAACAACGTTATTAAGGGATTTAAGGATATTAGGGAAAAACAGGGCAAGCTGGGGGTGTTTTGGCATACTCAAGGGAGCGGCAAGAGCGTTTCCATGATCTTTTTCGCCCAAAAAGTCCTGCGTAAGATCCCTGGCAATTGGACCTTTGTTATTGTGACTGACCGCAAAGAGCTTGATGAGCAAATCTATGGTAACTTTGCCAATTCAGGCGCCATAACTGCTCAAGAGATCCATGCCGAATCAGGTGACCATCTCCGGCAGTTATTGGGTCAGAATCATCGTTATATCTTTACTCTGATCCATAAGTTCAACTTCCAGGGGGTTGTGTCAGAGCGGTCGGATATTATCGTTATCACGGACGAGGCGCACCGGAGCCAGTATGACACGCTCGCCTTTAACATGCGCCAAGCGTTGCCTAATGCCTCTTTTATCGCTTTTACCGGTACACCTTTAATCGTTGGAGAAGAGAAGACCAAGGATGTGTTTGGTGAATATGTCAGTGTTTATAACTTTAAGCAATCGATCGATGATAAGGCAACCGTGCCACTCTATTACGAGAACCGAATCCCCGAGGTCCAGCTCACAAACGAAAGCTTAAATGATGAGATGGCCGCTATTGTTGAAGCGGCTGAGCTGGATGAGCGCCAGCAAGCCCGGTTGGAGCAAGAGTTCGCCAGACAATATCACATTATTACTCGTAACGATCGCCTGGAAACAGTTGCTAAAGATATAGTAAGCCATTTCTTTAACCGCGGCTTTAAAGGGAAGGCTATGGTTGTGGCGATTGATAAGGTTACGGCAGTCAAAATGTACGATAAGGTGCGTAAATATCAGCAAGAATATTTGCAGGAGTTGGAAAAGCAGTTGAGCGGGGTTGCGGAAGAGGAGAGGGCCGCATTAGAAAAATTAATCAACTATGTTAAAGAGACAGATATGGCTGTAGTGGTCTCTTCTTCGCAAAATGAGATCGCCCAGATGCGGGAGAAGGGGGTCGAGATCGAGCCGCACCGTCGCCGGATAGTAAGTGAAGACTTAGCCACAAAATTCAAGGATCCAAACGATCCCTTCCGGATCGTCTTTGTCTGTGCCATGTGGATGACCGGCTTCGATGTGCCGAGCTGTTCAACCATCTATCTTGATAAGCCGATGCGCAACCATACTTTAATGCAGACTATCGCCCGGGCTAACCGGGTCTTTAAGGACAAGGTCAGCGGTTTAATTGTTGATTATGTCGGTGTTTTCCAAAGCCTGCAAAAGGCTTTGGCGATCTACGCGCCGACCCCTGGAGCGGGTGAGCCGCCAATTGTCGAAAAGGCGGAGCTGGTGGAGATTCTCAAGAAACAACTGCAAGAAACAACGGAATTCTGCTCGAATCTTGGGATTAATGTTGAAGCAATCCTAGCCGCAGAAGGATTCGCTAAGGTTGGCTTGCTTGATAACGCGGTGGACATGATAATCGCAGCCGAAGAGCAGAAGAAAACCTACCTAGTTATGGCTGCCCGGATTAATGGCTTATTCAAAGCTATCTTACCGGACAAAATTGCCCATGAGGTAGCGCCACTAGCGATATTATTCGTAGTTATCGCTAACAAAATACGATCGTTATTGCCGCCGCCTGACATTTCAGCAGTGATGAAAGAGATCGATAAGCTTCTTGATGAATCGATTTCCACGGAAGGCTATGTAATTGCCGAAAAGCCCGAGCAAAGCCGAATCTACGATCTTAGCCAGATCGACTTCGAGACTTTACGCGCCAAATTTGAAAAGGGGAGAAAGCATATTGAAGTTGAAAAACTGAAAGGGATGATTGAGCGTCGTTTAGGAACAATGATCAGGTTTAACCGGACCAGATTGGACTTCCAGGATAAGTTTCAGAAATTGATCGATGAATATAACGCCGGCAGTATGAACGTTGACGAATTCTTTAGACGTTTAACCGAATTTGCCCAGCAGCTAAACGAAGAAGAAAAGAGGACTATCGCAGAAGGGCTTTCCGAAGAAGAATTAGCAGTATTTGATATTTTAACTAGGCCAGACATGCAGTTGACCAAGAAAGAAGAGGGGGTAGTCAAGGCAGTGGCCAAAGAGCTGCTGGAAAAGCTAAAGCAAGAGAAGCTCGTGCTCGATTGGCGCAAGAAACAAGAGGCAAGGGCCGCGGTCAAAGTCATGATAAATGAAGTATTTGACCATTTGCCCGAGAAATACACAAAGCCAGTTTATAGTCAGAAGTGCGAGTTAGTTTATGAGCATGTTTATGATGCGTATTCTGGCCCAGAAAAGAGCGTGTATGCCTCATGAATAAAACTCCATCAACAGTAATATCTATTAATGATGATCAAATTGAAAGCGTATTTGAACTTTTAGGCGTTAGTGAAAATGATTTAACATACAGTTTGGGATATACAATGGCAAGGGTCCCAAGATTGGTGAAAGCCTTAATCAAGCGAATGTATAACAGAGATATGAAATACAATAATATTGTTATTCGTCTTCAAAAACATGGGGAAAAGGGGATAACGGACATTGAAATTGTTGTTGATAATAGGTTCTTTTGTATCATAGAAGCAAAAAAGGGGTGGTCTTTGCCAACCCTGGACCAACTCAAAAAATACAGGGAGAGGTTTGGCGGCTATAAGAGAACCAAGAGAATGTTTCTGGTTCTCAGTGATTGCACGGAAGAATATTTTAATGGTAATTTAAAACGATCAATTCGCGGGGTTCCTATAAAGTCAATTTCTTGGCATGATGTGATTAAAACAATTAATTATATTTACCATGAGGCATCAAATAAGGAAAAGTATCTTTTATCAGAGCTGCAAAAATATTTGCTTGAGGAGGTCCAAATGGAAAACAAGGAATCTAATTGGGTCTATGTTGTATCACTATCGAATAAAACACCAAAATGGTCAAAAATATCCTGGAGAGATGTTATTAATAAAAAACGCCTCTACTTTTATCCAGCAGAAAAGAATTGGCCCAAAATACCTCTCAATTATATGGGTTTTAGATATGATGGTAAATTGCAGTCGATCCATTATGTGAAATCTTATGAGATTGTTGCTGATATGCATAGCCGAATCCCAGAGATAAAAAGAGGTAAAGTTAAAAATCACTATTTATTATATTTGGGAGAACCATTTGAGCCAAGAAAGGAATTGCCAATTGGCAAAATATGGTCAAATGGGAGATTAAAGTGCATGTTGGATACTTTATTCACTTGTAAATCATTAAAAGATGCTTGTGCCGTGTCAAAAAAGAGATTAAAGGATTAAATATGCACGATAAACTCCAGGGTTGGCTCCTCATCGGCCTTTCCTTGCTCGTTGCGAGCGGATTTGTGGTTAAACAGGGGATCTATTGGGAAATTATCGATATTGTGGTGACCTTCCCCCCAAAAACTGGACCACTTGCAATTAGAAAATAGTCCGTAATACTAACCTGCCTGCAGGCAGGGAGTAGCGCCTAGTTTTACACTCTCGAAGATAATCAAAAAAAATCGGCCCTCCCCTGGTAGGATTTCGTCCTCCGTGCCGCTTTGGGCGGCGACTACGGGACATGGCGTTTTTGCTTTCGCTCGCTCATCCTGCTAGGGCAGGAGTGTCGCTCGCTGATCCTCGCTTCGCTCGGCGCAAAAACGCCTTTCTCATCCTACCCTTGATTTTGCTCACCCGTCGTCAAGCGCCGGGGTTCGCAAAATCCAATTGCTGAACGCAATTGCCGCTTTTCTTTTTTGGGGACAAAAAAGAAAAGCTCCCCGGGTAGGATTCGAACCTACGACCAAGTGATTAACAGTCACCTGCGCTACCACTGCGCTACCGGGGAACGCCAATACAATTTCTAATTTTACCAAATTTTGGACTTTTAGCAACTGGCCCTTCAAAATGCCCCTGCCAACTCAAGGAGCCCCTTTCCATAGAAGGCAGGGCTTAAAGGCAAAACCATTGAAAGAGTGCATACCTAAAAATGCATCGCGACAAACAGAAATAACGATGTCCGATCTTCTCAACTGAAAAACCGTTTGGATTATTGCCTTCATTTAGATTAAAAATATCTGGTATAAGTTCAGAGTGTTCGACGCATTTCGCTTACCTTAAAAAAAGTCGAAATGCGTAAGGCCTTTTCTTTTCGTCCATTTTCTTTGTGGCCAGACAAAGAAAATGGACAAGGCGTAAAAGAGAGCAAAATATCTAAATACGTACAGGGGAAAAACCAAGAAAACTTCCCGATCCAATCGGGACAGGTTTCCTGGTCATAAGCCGCAAAGTTACCGGTTTCTCGTGAGGAACCGAGAATTCATTCTCAGGTTCCGAACGGGTGTTATAATATCCCCATGTCCTTAATCCCATTTATAACTACATTTATAATGATCGCGGTGGCGGAGCTGGGAGATAAAACCCAACTCCTCACTTTTGGTCTGGCCACCAAATATTCAGCCAGAATAGTTATCGCTGCCGTATCTTGCGCCTCGGCCCTCCTAATGGCGCTGGCGGTCATCTTTGGCGGGCTACTCAACCGCTTTGTCCCTATCATATATATCCAGACCATCGCCGGGATCCTCTTTATCGCTTTCGGCTTTTGGACAATTCTTGGAAAAGAAGAAGCTGACGACGACGAAGCGGAAGCAAAGGGGAAGCGTTCCCCGTTTTGGCTCGTCTTTACCGCCTTTCTCCTG
>C687J26609_1000418_pt1 | contig 11538 bp, 9 predicted proteins | sample RifOxyA2_FD_26609 | JGI IMG/M metagenome (IMG submission 26609) | reverse complement strand
AAAATGTAAAAAACGCAATAAATTTTCTGCATTTTCTAATTTTGAACCAATTTTGCGTTCCATTTTGTTTTCGGTAATAAAATAAAACTCACCGGTATCTTGCCCGATATTTGATGGTTTATTGGCTACAATCAAATCCAAATGTTTTTCTTTCAATTTTTTCTTAGCATTAGCAATTATATTTCCCGTTTCCAAAGCAAATCCAATTAATTTAAGCTTTGAGCTTTGAGCTTTGAGTTTTGAGTTTTTTTGAATTTTAAAATCTCCAACCCATTTCAAAATATCTACTGTTTTTTCAAAATCAATTGTCATTCTGGCTTGTTCAGAATCTTTCTTTAATTTTTGTTTCGAAATCTTCTCAGGCTTGAAATCACATACAGCCGCTGAAGAAATAAATATATCAACCTTATTAATATTTTTTTTCACCGCCTCAAACATTTCATCAGTAGTTTCTATATCAATAATTTCAATATTTTCATTTTCTATTCTCCATCCACTATTCCCTATTCCTGATATCATTATTACCTTTCCCCCCATTTCCAAAACTTTTTGTGCCAACGCTATCCCCATTTTCCCCGACGAGCCATTACTAATAAAACGAACCGGATCAAGATACTCCCTAGTTGCCCCAGCAGTTATCAAAACAGTCTTATTTCTCAACAAAAACTCCCTTCTCTTATAATAAGATAGGGGTTGGAAATGAGCTAACTTTTCCACTATCTCCTTCACTTCAATCATCCTTCCTATCCCCTCTTCCCCGCATGCCAATTTACCTTCAACTGGTCCTAGAATCTCAAATTTTTGAGAACTTAAATTTTCATTTTGTAATTGTTTCAACCTCTTAACATTTCGCTGAACAAAAAAATTGTTCCACATTCGGCTGTTCATTGCTGGAGCAATAAAAACCTGCCCTTCAAAAGCCATAATCAAAGTAGAAAGCAAATCATCAGCAATCCCATTAGCAATTTTCCCAATCAAATTAGCAGTGGCTGGAGCTAATAAAATTAAATCCGCCCATTTCGCCAAATCAAGATGCGGAAAAACAAATTTTGAATGATTGACTTTATTTTCAGACATTTCACTCCAAATCTTCTTTCCCAAATCCTTTTCAAGCTCCAAAAAATATTCTCCAAAAATTCCCAAGGCATTTTTCGTAGCCACAACTTCAACTTCAGCTCCTGTTTTTTGCAATAACTTAATCAAATTAGAAACTTTTTTCACGGCAATACTGCCCGAAATCCCCAATAAAATTTTTTTGTTGTTTAAAATATTCATTGCTAAAGTTTTAAATCCCAAAGATATTTTTTATGTTTTGATTTTCCAATTCAGCGACTTCCGCCAAATCCAAACTTTTACATTCCGCCAAACATTTGGCAGTTTCTATCATAAATGCTGGCTCATTCCTTTGTCCACGAAATTTCTGTGGACTTAAATATGGACAATCTGTTTCTAATAAAAATGAATTTATAGGACAGTTTTTTACTATTTCCCGTAATTCTATATTTTTCGGATATGTAATAATTCCAGTAAAAGATGTTATCCAATTATGATTCCAAAGTTTTTTCGCAAATTCTAAATTCCCGGCAAAACAATGAAAAATCACTTTTTTTAAATCATATTGAACTAAAATTTCATACACATCTTCATATGCTTCCCGACAATGAATAATCAAAGGTAAATTATATCTTTTTGCTAATCCTATCTGCGCGTTAAAAACTGTCTTTTGTTCTTCTTCAGTTGATAAATTTCGAAAATAATCAAGCCCTGTTTCCCCTATGCCAATAATTTTTTGATTGTTTTCTATCATCACTTCAAATTCATCTAAAATATCCTTTGAAAAATTCTTTGCTTCATGTGGATGCAAGCCAACTGTTGCATACATATAATCATATTTATCGGCTAAATCCAAAGCTCGCTTTGAAGTCTTTAAATCACATCCAACATTAATAACTCTACTTATTTTATTTTCAAACATTCTTTTCACAACTTCATCAAAATCCTGATCAAAATCTTTTATATTTAAATGGCAATGACTATCTATTAACATAAAAAAATTGCAAAAAATAAAAATTATTGTTACAATTATAATGTAACTTATTTTACAAATGAACACACTAAATAAAATATTTGGTTTTTGGTTTTATTTTTACTCTCCTATCGCCGTGAGGACCTTTTAAGTTACCAATAAATTTCAAACTTACAAAGCTCTCCTCACAAAGGAGAGCTTTTTTATTTCTTAATCTGATAACTTTATGAACTTTACAAACTTTAAATTAAATTCTTGGCAGTATTATCTCTTTTCCAATTTAAAAGATTTATTACTACTTAAAAATTTAAAAAATGATAAACTTAAGCCAAAACTCAAAAATTAAAAAAATAAATATTGCCTTTGAATCAATTTTAAATGCAAATAATTCAAAAACTAAAATTTATAATTTAAAATCTTCTTCCCATATGATTATCGTTATGAAACGCTACGCCAAACCAGAAAGCGTAGAACATATGATCAAATACATTGAATCAGTAAATTTAAAACCAGCACCATTATATGGTGTGGAAAGAACTGTCATTGCTGTTATCGGTGATGAAAGGATTTTAAACAAAAATCACTTAATGTCCTTCCCAGAAGTCAGTGACGTCATGTCCGTACTAGCTCCCTACAAACTAGTTGCCAGAGAAACTAAATATGAAGATACGATTATCACTCTACCTGATGGCACCACTATCGGCGACACCAAATTAGCCATTATGGCCGGTCCTTGCGCAGTTGAAAATCAGGAGCAGCTAGATAAATCAGCGGAAATTGCCAAAAATGGAGGCGCTACTATCCTTCGTGGAGGGGCTTTCAAGCCACGCACTTCACCATATGACTTCCAAGGACATGGTATCGAAGGTTTAAAAATGCTTCGCAAAACAGCTAACCAACTGAAAATGAACGTTATAAGTGAAATTATGACGCCTGAATACATAGATGATTTTGAAAAATATGTAGATATCATGCAGGTTGGAGCTAGAAATATGCAAAATTTTGATTTACTTAAGGCTGTCGGCCAAAGCAAAAAACCGGTCATGCTTAAAAGAGGCTTGTCCGCGACCTTAAAAGAATTCATGCTGGCAGCGGAATACATCATGCACGAAGGCAATCCTAATGTCATTCTGTGTGAAAGAGGCATTAGAACTTTTGAGACCGCCATGCGAAATACTTTGGATTTAGCCGCAGTCGCTTGGATGAAAAGAGAAAGTCACTTGCCAGTCATTGTTGACCCTAGTCATGCCACAGGCAAGCCAGAACTAATTCCGCCAATGGTATTGGCCTCTATTGCCGCTGGGGCAGATGGTATAATGATTGAAGTTCACTGCGATCCAGAAAAAGCCTTATGCGATGGACAACAAGCCATGACAGAAGAAACTTTCGGACAAATTATGACCAAAGCTGCCAAAGTCGCCGCAGCTGTAGGAAGAACAATATAAAATTAGTAAATTTTTTCAATTTTAAATTTGATTTTTTATCAATTTATGATATAATATCATATCTTTTTAACCTTATTCCCTAACTTTTACCTTATGGCTAAACAAGAAATAACTCCAGAACTAAATAGTTTTCTCGAACTGACTCGCGATGTACCTACTACAGAAAAAACAAATTTTCATGGATTTGAAATACCAAAAACACTTGCTCCTGAAATTGTTGCAACTCTAACAAAAGTAAGAATAGACGCTTTTTTAATGAAACGATATGGTATTAAAGATGATGATACTATATCTGTACTACCAGGAACAAAATTTAACGATGGCGACGACACCACAACCGAAATAACAGATTATGCCGCATATAGTCCAAATGGTCAATTTATTGGACCTATTATATCATCAGTTCTAGAAGAACATAAAATTAATTAATTAAAAAATCCCCTTTTTTCAAAGGGGATTTTAAAAAATTCTTTTTGTACGAACGAGCTATTAATATCTTTCTATCAGGCTCATGCCACTACTTTCACACAAGCAAACGTATCTTTGTATACCCTGCCATTGAATTTTTTTTGTTTTTTCTGTTTATAATAAACCACACCATCTTCCATGGCAAATAAAGTGAAATCTTTGCCCATGGCTACATGTTCACCAGGAAAATAATTAGTACCTTTTTGTCTGATAATGATATTTCCAGCTCTGGCGGTTTCCCCCTCATAAAGTTTCACTCCACGTCGCTTGGCCACTGAATCTCGACCGTTTCTACTGGATCCACCAGCTTTCTTATGTGCCATAAAATTAGTTAAAAGAATTAATGCGAAGAGGATTTTAATCCAAATTTTATATTTTGACAAGATTTTTATTGTAAATCTATTGAATTTAAGCTGAAATGAGCCTTTTAACATGATCTGAAAGCTAAAAAATGCTATACTTAAAAGATAATATTTTAACCTAAAGCTTAGTAAATTCAGAATGATTTCGAAAAAAATTCTATATCCAGTAATCACAATGCTGATTGTAAATTTAAGTCTCAACAATCTGGTTTTTGCCGATATGCCAACTGCTACTAACGCAGGATCTCAAAGTGCAAATAATCAGGAAATCATCTTTAACCAACCAAAAAACGAGAATAATTCAGAGGTAGACCAAAAATCCGCCTTACAACGAATTATTGATCGACAAATGCTAGCAATTCAAAGGATCAAAAATGCCATTGCTTCCAATAATAACGCTTTAAAAAACAGGAACAAAGTGGTAGATGCCGCCAAGGAACAAATAGACAATCTGGAGCAGGAGATTACCAAATTAGAGGACTTAATCAATTATTATAACTCAGAAATTAATCAAAAAGAACCAATTATAGAAAGCTTAGCCAAACAAGTAACTGTCAAAGAAAACGATATTATCATACTCAATGAAAAAGTTTCCCAAAAGGAAATCGAGCTTCAAAATCAAAAAGATGTCATGTCCAAAATCTTAGGCATCATCTATTTATCATATAATAACGTTCAAGATGCTGATACCGCTTCCAAAACCGACCGTAATCCACTCAAGGCTCTACTGTCAGCCAATAGTCTATCAAGCTTTGATCAGGAAATAACTTATTTATCAATTTTTGAAGTTACTTCGCAAAAAATCTTCACGGCCATTAAATCCAATCAAGAGGCCTTAAATTTCTTAAAACAAAATTTAGATGCCAAAAAAGAAAATCTCCAAAAAACCAAAAATCAATATGAAGATGAAAAAAAAGATCTTGAAGCCCTAAAAATAGCCAAAGAGAAAGCCTTAAGCGCCACCAAAGAACAAAAAAATATCTTTCAAAAAAGATTGGAATTGGCTAAAAAACAAGAAACGCAAATCTCCAAAGACACCGAAATCTTGTTTAGGACTCTACAGGTTCTTAATGATGATCTGGAAAAATACAAAAATGACCCGAATGTAGATTTAACACTGGCTTACAATATTCAAAACGAATTTAACACTTTAAATTTCAACTCTAGTGAAGACTTGATTTGGCCTGCCTCTCCTTATCGAGGCATAACCGCTTTATTTCATGACCAAACTTATCCATTTAGATCACAGATTGGCGAACATCAGGCGGTTGATATCAGAATACCGCAGGGTACGCCATTATTCGCCCCCATGAATGGCGTTATTACTTACGCCAATGGTTATGACATTAATGAAGACAGTCCTTTATATTACGCTTATCAAAAAATCGTCATTACTGATCCTACCGGTAGAAGCGTAGTGATGGGGCATGTCTCTGCCACTTTTGTAAAGAAAGGTGATTACGTTGTGCAGGGTGATTTATTAGGTTTAAGCGGCGCCTTACCAGGTACAAAAGGAGCCGGTCCATATACGACTGGCGCTCACTTACATCTGGAATTACATATCCCTATATATGATGAGCAAGGAAAGAAAAAAATTATCGCTGTTGACCCCTTACTATATTTCCCTCTGGATGATGTATCACTTGATTCACTCGATAAGACTTATTTATCAACCCTTTTGACCAAAAAAGAAGAAATATACGCAGAAAGTAATTTAAACAATCAAGTTAATAATCTACTTGAAGATTTACAGTAAATTGCTACATTTATACCGGCTTCACATACTACATAACAAATTTCACATATATGAAAAAATCGGTTTTATTGATACTTTCGGCTACAGCAATCACTTTAATATTGGCCTCCTGTAACAATGATAATGTTAGCGATAACGGTAAAGACAACCTAGTTAGCTCCAGAATGACTACCATAGAACAATACAGGAAGCAAAATCCCACTCCCGCCAAAGTCAAAAACATTGCTTATGTATTTTTGATCAACAAAAACGATAATTGTGATACGCAAAAATATGAAGATTTAGCAGTTACCAATAGCTCTGGAGATGTTAAAATTGCCAAAAAAGTTGATCTGTATACTTACACTCTTTTGAACTTATTAATACCTACTGATAGCGTAAACAAAATAGATAAAACCGATATGTGTTTAAAAATGGCATTTCCAAGAAGTGATAAGAAACAACTTGCAAGTATGCGTAAACTTCTTAAAAAGGATATGCAAGATTTAATTGAAAATACAAATTATGATGAAACTGCTTATGATCTGCCTACAGATTGTGATGAATTAAAAGAATTACTAAAAAATAAAGTTTCTACAGATAGGCTTGATTCAATTTATGAAAAATGCAAACAAAAGCAGCAAGATTTTCAATCTGATGAACAGGATAAAGAAGACATGTATAATACAACAACAGCCACATGTAATATTTCGCCTAACATAGATGGATGTTCACCGAAAATGACAGAGGAAGAATATGTAAAATATGCAATGAATTATATAACTCCAACGAATCAAACCGTTATTGATTATGCTCAACAATTTAAAAATTTAGCTGATCTTTATAAAGCGTATCAACAAAATCACTGGCAATCAGATAAAACAATATTTGGATGTGGTGATTATTTTCAAAAACCAGAATATTATCTTAACTCTTCACCAACATTAAAAAGTAATATGATTTGTTCGGGGAATTATGAAGATAAAGCTGGAGATTGTGATGACCAAAGCAATGCCTTCACTTCAAGCATAATTGCCTCAGGATTATATAAATCAGATGAAGTAAGAATTGCTCTTGGTAATGTTGACTTCGGTGATGGAGTTGGAGGTCATGAATGGACTGAAGTATGGATGAATGATCATTGGGTGGTTGTAGATCCAGTATGGGGCGATACTTGCTATGACAACGGGAAATGTTACATTTATGATCAAAATGATGCAAACCATGACGGATTTAGCGACAAAGATCTTATTCCATATGATTATTTTAATTATGTTCCATACAACGACTATATAGTTAATTATTGGGGCGTTGCCAATAATCAACATTATTGTACCTACGATACTGACACCAAAATATGGTCTTGTGATTCTTCAGCTCCATCAAGTTGGAAACAAAGTGCAAGAACAGCGTATTAAGCAAAATACCCTTCCCTTTCGGATCCAAAAAAATCAAATTTGGCTTTAAGGCTAGGATATTTTGATAATGATGGATCAATTTTTAACATTTTTTCGGCTTGATTACGAGCTTTCATAATCAAACGACCATCCGACAAAGAAGCCATTTTCAAATCTGGAATACCGCTTTGTTTAACACCATAAACTTCACCCGGACCGCGTAGCTTCAAATCAATTTCTGAAAGATCAAATCCTGAGGCATGCTGAACCATGGCCTTAAGCCTTTTAACATTGTCAGGACTGGATGAATTCGTGAACAAAAAACAATACGATTGATATTCTCCCCTTCCGACACGACCTCGAAACTGATGAAGCTGAGAAAGTCCAAATCTTTCTGCACCTTCAATTAGCATAATGGTTGCATTCGGAATATCAATTCCAACCTCAATTACTGAAGTTGAAACCAATATATCAATTTCTTTTTCAAGAAATTTATGCATCATCATATCTTTTTCCGCTTGTAAGAGCTTGCCATGAAGAAGACCAAGTTTAAGTTCAGAAAAAATTTCTTTTTGTAGTCTTTGATATTCTTCAGTCACAGCCTTAACCTCAATTTTATCTGATTCATCAATCAAAGGACAAATAATATAAACCTGACGACCTTTTTTTACCTGTTCTTTCATCCAATTATAAGCATCAAGTCTTTTACTTTCAGGCACAATTCGAGTGATAATTTCCTGCCTTCCTGGTGGCATTTCATCAATCACAGAAATATCCTGATCTCCATAAATTGTCAAAGCTAAAGTTCTTGGAATAGGAGTAGCTGTCAAATAAAGCAAATGTGGATTACCAAATTTAGCCAAATATTCACGCTGTTTAACTCCAAATCTATGTTGTTCATCAATAATCGCCAAAGCCAAATTCCTGAAATCAACTCCTTCCTGAATCAAAGCATGTGTCCCAATAACAACATCCGAAAGCCCAAGTTTCATATTTTCCAAAATTGATCTTTTTTGTTTTGCCGTAAAAGACCCAACTAATAGCTCAATGCGAATATCATAAGGACTTAATAATTTATTAAAAGTTTTGAAATGTTGTTTGGCCAAGATTTCAGTTGGAACCATTATAGAAACTTGCGGACGTTCATAGTTTTTTAAATTTTTATCAGTCAAAACTGTTAGCAGACTCGCAATAACAGCCACAATAGTTTTACCTGATCCAACATCTCCCTGAATAAGTCTGAGCATTGGATATGGTTTNTGTAAATCNTNCAAAACTTCATGNAAAGATTTCACCTGAGCTTTTGTTAATTTGAAAGGTAAATTCAGTAAAAATCTTTCTAATAATTCCCTGTCAATCTTCATAGTGTCCCTTGCCTCATCAATCCATGACATTTGCCAATCACGCTTTTTTTTCAAAGCATTTAATTGCAAAAAGAAAAGTTCATCAAACCCAAGTCTTTCTTTCGCTTTTTCCAATGCTTCCAAATTTGAAGGAAAATGGATTTGCTTAATAGCTTCTTTCAATGAAATCATATCTTCTTCATTCAAAATCTCTTCAGGCATATAATCTTCAAATAAATCAGCCATATACAAAATAGGCTGAATCTTCTCTCGAAGCCACTGACTGGAAATTTTGTATTTGGAATCTTTGATATCCGCTTGATAATATTTCGGAATAATGCGTCCGGTCTGAGCTTGTTCTGTTTTCACTTTCTCAAATTTCGGAGAAGCAAAAAATACTCGTCCACCTTCAAACTTCACCTTACCACTAAGAATCACTTCATCTCCATTCTTAAGTTGTTGCATGATGTAGGGCCGGTTAAACCAGATAATTTCAATCGAAGCACTTTGATCGGTAAATAAAGCCTTAATCAAAGCCATGCCTGACCGAACATGTTTCATGTTTAAATTGCTAATCACTCCTTTCACGATATTCACTTCTTCGGTAGACACTTCAATCACTGGTCGAAATTCACTCTCATCCTGATAAGCCCGTGGAAAATACATCAACAAATCCGCTACAGTAAAAATCCCCATTTCTTTCAATTGTTTGAGATGAGCCGAAGTGGTGCGTAAAATCTTCGAAAGAGGCGTATTGAGCATCAAAAAAATCATTTAAAAAGCTAAATGTATTATATAGACTGTCATTCCGGCTTGTCCAGAATCTTATATTCGTTGTGCCTCATACGTTTTAAGCTATGCGTCTTTCAACTCTTTAACACGTTTAGCCAAAAACGCATTTAAAGTTTTAATAGGTGTCTCATCTGATGCTAATGCCCATTTCTCTTTATCTTTACCATCAACCAATAAGACATAATCAAAAATATTTTGATCATCGCCTGTTTTTCTATAAACAGAAATAAAAATTTGAATCTGTTGTCCTCCCTCATTAATCACATCAAATTTAATATCTCGACTTTCCCCTGGCCTCAAACCACGTTTTTTATCTTTTAATTCCGATAATTGATCAATCTGAGCTTTCAATCCTTCCGCCGTTATTCCCTGCAAAGTTAATGGCGAGGAAATATCTAACGGTTTTTCCACAACTGGTCCTGGAGTTGGCACTGCTGATAGTCCTTGTACTGGCATCTTTATAATGCTCTTCTGTCTATCCATAGCGGCCTGTAATGTTATATCACTACCCCCAGGAATAGAAACCCCTACAGCCCTAACCACTAAGAACAATGAAGCCAATGTAAAGCCTGTAACAGCTAATCTGGCAGGACGACAGGTATTAACAAAACCCCTGAACCAATTCAGTCCTTGTACCGATCCTGGTGAAATAGATGCTGAATCTACTGGTTTTAAAACTTCGGTTTCTGGTACATTTCTCTGATAAGAACCCTCTCCTACTCCTGCCCCCACTAAATCCACTCTAATCTTTTCCACCATTTGACTGGTTTGATCGGTATCTGCAGGTACTAAAACGGCATTTGACTTTGCCGTCATTTCACCTTCAAACCAGGTGATTGATCTAAATTCTTCATCCTCTTCCGCCAAAACCTCTAACAAAGTTTTAAAAAAAATGGAAAATAATGGAAAATTTTGTAATTTATCTTTATAAAATCTATTTAAATAACCATATAAACTTATAAGATTCTTTTTAAGCTGTTGGTTAGCAACTTGACCTTTAAGATATTCAATAAGCGCAGCTTGATAATGTTGATCTGCAAGTAAATGTGTATTTAAGATATTTAAAAATGGGTGAACCATCTCATCAAATTGCAGAAAGCTTCGATAACTCACCCTCCTCCCCTCATCAAAATTTATTACAGGCAAAGCTTCTAAAAATTTACCTACAACTTCCTTAGCATCAATTTTCAACGTATCTAATTTCAGATAATAATAAAGATCACCGCCACCGCACTTTTCCACCGCTTCCCTCATAAAAAAATTCATAAAAATTACGAGATATTATATCTTACATCTTTTATTAAATTAGTCAATACTACATTTAACAATTATTTAACAAAAAACATCTAATATTCTTACACGACAAAAAAGATGAAAATACCTGGTTCAAGACTTCTTATGCCATTATTTCGCCAACTTCATCCCTAATTTGTGTTTGAATAGCGAACTCAGGATGAGCCACTAACAAAGCTAAAGGCTCTGGTAAATCAGTGACATCTGCCTCCCCCCCTCCTAAGGGTTGAATAGCGTCAGCAGGTAAATCATAAGTAGCTTCATCTGCCGGCTGGACATCGCTTAAGAATCCTCTTGCGGCCAGTGATCTACAGGCTGTAACAGCTTGCCCACCGCTACACTCAAATTGATCACCATGTATAGTTGTAATAATAAACTCTCCATTACCCTTCCCCACACCTAAAGAACTTATTAATTGACTGACTCCGCTGCATTCTGGATGTGCAGAAAAATAATTAAGATTACAACTCGCTCTGGGAATAGATTTATCAGCATAAAAACTCTTTAAATCTGTTTTTGGATCTTCTAGTTTTATTGGGATTCCTAATCGCACAATAGGTGCTTTTTGTTGAGATATTGAAGCTTCCATATACCCCATCCCAGCGCCATACTCACCTCCTGCAAAAGCTGATAGCGATGAAGCTGCTAATTGAGAATCAGAATATGAAGGTATGACA
>C687J26609_1000390_pt1 | contig 12182 bp, 10 predicted proteins | sample RifOxyA2_FD_26609 | JGI IMG/M metagenome (IMG submission 26609) | reverse complement strand
TGGCTTTCTGGAGCAGGAGGTCGCAATTGGCTCTGGCGCCGAATGCGCCGTAAGCGGTTTTACTGGTGGCAGAAACGGTAATTTCGAGGCCGGCCTCTTCAAAAGATTTTTTTACCGCGGCAAATTCTTTATCATCAAACTTGGTCGGGGCAACGACCAGGAGGACCTTTTTTCCGGCGACCGAAGGGACCTCGGCTTCTGTGGTCGCTTCAGCGCTGATGATCTCGACCTTGAGGATCTCCAGTTTGTATTTGTCTTCCGGAGCGGGGCCACCCATCGCGGAAACGGAACCGGCAAACCAGGAAACGGCGCAGACCAGGGCCAAAGAGACGATTAACTTTTTCATTTTACTTCATTCCTCCCATTCACTTTTACTATTTTAGCCTTTAAGGCTTTTGCTTCTTCCGGCGTCGCCAGGGCGTAGGCGATAATGACGACTTTTTCCCCTTTTTGGCCAAGCTTGGCGGCCGGGCCGCGCAGGGAAATTTCTCCCGGCTCTCCTTCAATCACGTAGGTCTCAAAACGATGGCTGTTGTCAAAGTTGAGGACGTGGACTTTTTCTCCCGGGATCAGGCCGGAGGCTTCGATCAATTGTTTGTCGATGGCGATGCTCCCGTCGTAATTCGGCAGGGTGTCGGTTACGGTCGCCATATGGATTTTTGATTTCAAAACGGTAATTAACATGCGCGAACTTAGTATATCGAAAAAAGCCTGATAATTCAAGGAATCCTCACCTACCAGCGGGAGACCGGGATTAACCGCGCAATTAATTGCGCGGTTAGAGGCAGACAAGCACGGCTTTCAAGAGAGATCGTGTTATAATTTATTCATGAAAGCGGTTGTTTCTCTTTTGCTGGTCTTGTCGCTTTTGTCGCCGGTTAGCGCGGTGACAGGAGAAGCGCTGGTGAGCGCCGAAGCCAAGCCGGCCAACTTTCTTACCGAGTTTGATATAACCTTTTGGCAGACCGCTCCTTTTGTCACTTTTTGGGCATATTTTGGCGACCGCTTGCTCTTTGCCGGCCAGCCGGTCCATTGGGACGCGATCGGGATCATAGGGGCTGTCGTTTCAGTCGGCAACGCCGTAATTAGCGCGAACAAGGTGGTAAATGATCGAAATCGGCAAAGTTACTAAAATTGACGGCGAGCTGGCGGAAATAATTTTCCAGCGGAACCCGGCTTGCGGCAGTTGTACCGCTTGCAAGGCGATGGCTGATGGGAAGATGATCGCGACAGTCTTTAACCAGGCGGGGGGGAAGATAGGGGAAGAGGTGGAAGTTGAATTTTCAGACCGGTCGTTTGCCCGGGCCGCCCTGGTGGTTTTTGGTTTGCCCCTGTTTCTCTTTTTCCTCGGCTATTATTTGGGACAGTTATATTTTGGCGAAGCCGGCGGGATTGTTGGGGCGGTCGTGTTGTTAATGGCCAGTTTTGGCTTGGTCCGTCTTATCGATCAGTTTTTTCCAAAGGGGAGCCTCCCCAGGATCGTGGCGATATGCACGAAGCGACCGTAGCCGAAGCGATCCTCGGATTGGTCCTCAAGTCCATCCCTCCGGAAACCCTCCTGGTCAAGAAGATCAATTTAGTGGTCGGGGCCCTCTCCGGGATCGAAAAAGAGTCGCTTGATCTCTATTTTGCCGAGTTAAGCAAGGGGGGGAAAGCGGCCGGAGCGGAGCTTAACTTTTCGATCAAGCCGGCCAAACTAGTCTGCACGGTTTGCGGCAAGGTCAATTTATTTAATGGCCGGGAAAAGCTCCAGGAAAAATGCCTCTCTTGCGGCGGTCTCAATAAGCTGGAGACCGAAAAACTCTTCTATATAGATCATGTTGAAGTGATCTGACGAAATATCGCCAGTTAACTGTCGAAAATTCCTCTATTTTCTCTAATTAATCACAAAACCTCCTGGCAATAAGATTGCTTAATTTCTCCTGAATCCAAAAAGGAGGAAGAGATGAAAAAAATATTTTTAATACTTTGTATCGCAGTAGTCACAATAAACGTTTCGTTTGCTGATGATAAGCCTGCGATTCTGGTGTTGGGCCAATCCTTTAATGACCAACAAGTGAGCGAGACCATTGCTAATAAGCTAACGCGGAAGCTGGTTGATAGCGGCCGGTTTAATGTCTACCAGAAAGAAGAATTGTTCGCTGCCCAGAAAAAAGCCGGTTTTCCCTCCATATTAGAGGGTGGAAACTATAATTATTCCCAAATAGCCGAATTACTGGACCTGCGGGCGATCGTTATTTGTAAAGTTGATAGAAAAGAGAAAGAGGTTGTTAAACGCAAGAGCGGGGATAGCAATCTGGGTTATGGTTGGATGTATGGCTTTTTCTTTCCCCCGTTATTATTGATGAACGGGTCAAGCGATAAGGCCTATACCGTGAAAGTTAGCAGTTACCAGATTTCTTTGACCGCGATCGAGACTGCGAAACAAAAGATAATTGCCCAGGAAAATCTTACCGATCCAGGCAATATTGAACAATCAATACAAGAGATATATTTAACGATACTTCGAAATTGCCGGGTTAAGGGACAGGTATTAGACCAAGAGGATAATCTGATTTATATTGATCTTGGTAAAAAGTCAGGCGTGGCTAACGGTGATATTTTAGAACTTTTTCATACAGAACCCTTACTTGACGAGAAGGTAAAATATGGCGAACTTGAAGTGGTTGAAACCGCCAATGATTCAGCGGTGTGTCGAATTATCACTACCCAGACTTTTGATCCCGTCAGGAATGGAGATCTGGTTGAAGTTCTACCCATGGAAACCATGCCTCTTCTTGAGCGGGCGCGACGCCTACCTAAAGAAAAAACAAGACCTCTGGGAATGGGAGACGCCTTTATCGGGGAGGCGGTTGGTCCGGAATCGATTAAATACAATGCCGCCGGTCTTGGCCAGATAACAGAAACAGCGATGTCGCTTAATTGGAGCGCGCAATACAGCAGTGCCAACATAACCATGCCGAACGCCGGCCTTTCTTACAACGTAAAAGATATATACAACAGTTATGTTGAAAACCCGGCTTGTCCCAGCGATTTTAGTATTGTTGTCCCAACCGAACGGGGAGGCTTGGGCCTCAATCTTAATGTTGGCAATTTAAGGATAAACAATAGTTTTTTTCAATACGATAACGGCGGGATAAATCTTAGTCTTTATGCCGGCGCCGCAGTTCTGCCCAAAATTCTTTTTGGGATGGGAGTTACTTATAGTGATCGCTGGGTTGGCTTGCATAACAATGGGAGCAGTTGTGAATTCCGCGGTGGCGGCATTGGCGGTCAGGTTGGGATCCTGACTCGGCCGACCGAGTCTTTAGGTTTGGGCGCCAGACTGGAAATACCGGCTACTATCAATGGCCGCCTGGCTAATTCAGCCAATCCAACCGAACAGGATTTCTCGTTTCACGATCCGGAGAATTTAGGTTTGGGGCTTTCTTATAAGCCGCTTGACCGCCTGGTTGTAAACATTGATTTACTTAATTATTACGCTTCCTCGATTTACGACGTAAAATATGGAACAGAGTACATGCTGACCGATAACATCTCTTTACGCCTTGGTACGGGTGGCCGCTTTATCCGTTTGCCCAATCTCGCAGACGATCCCAATTATCCGAACGGCTATAACTTCAGGACAAACCTATATAGCGCCGGAGTCGGTTTAGCGTTTGGTTCGCTGACTTTTGACCTGGCGGGAGAATATGAAGTCTTGCGGGAAGGCAATGTCGTTGTTTACCCTGATTTTGCCGCCGGCTCTCAAAGCAGGACATTGCTCACTGGCTACAAGGACGCGCGGATTAAATTCAGCACGGGGGTGAAATTCTAATGAAAAAACTAGTTTATTCTCTTCTGCTCCTAATTCCGCTGGTGATAGTCGGCTGCGGCACAACGACCGCCGGCGACATGACTGCTCCGACGATTCAAGGGGTTGTTGTTTCCCCGGAGGCAGTCGCTCCGGGCGGTTACGTCAAAGTAGCTTTAAGAGCAAGCGATAGCCAGGGGAACATTTTAAGCTACAAGGTTGGCAATGGGGCCAGCCATCTTTACGCCAGCGGCGCGGCGGCTGTCGTTCAGGCGTCGGCGGACTGCGGCTCGCAGGATATTGATATTTATGTCGGCAACGGCCGGCTGGACGCTCACGCCAAAGTTACCGTCCAGGTAGATGCGGTAGCAACGGAAACGACTCTCCATTCCGGTCAGGTGACTTTGCCGGTGGGGAAAAGCTTTGATTTTTTAAGCGGCTCTGTAAGGGACCAATATTACGGTGACCTTGATTATATCCATCAGTCTTCGTATTACGGCGAATCGCTGGTGTTTTATGGCGATCATAACGGCGGGACCACCTACGATTTTGACGGCGGTTTCGTCAATTTAACCGCTCTTGACGGGCAGATTACCGGGCTTGATCAGGTCTGCGAAAAATACACCGGCGATTATTACAGCGCCGGCAATACTAAGGAAAACCAGTGGAGGTCCTACCCACTTGTCAAAGCCGGTGATATTTATTGTTTTGCGTTGTTCNATTTGCCGGCAGCCGGTATTTCGGCAAATTCAAGATCGTTGAGCTTAATAATTCAGAAATCACTTTTGATTATGTCTTCCAAACCGCCATCAATGAAACCAGGTTTTACGATATCGGGGCCGCGCCCTCGCCTGGCCCGACATCAGTTTCTCCGTCAGCGGAGAGTAGTTTCAGCGACGATGCCGAGTCGGGGGCCGAGAAATGGCTGGCCAATGGCTTTTCTATCTCCATGGCCAGGGCGGCAAACGGTACGCATAGCTTTTATTCCGGCCGGGGAAACAATTTAAACAACATTTTAACCATGGTTTCACCGGTGATGATTACCAGCGGCAAACATTTAGTTTTTCAGACTTATTACGAAACCGAATCCTCGTACGATTACCTTTATGTCCAGGCGTCGCTTGACGGAGCAACCTGGACGTCTTTGGCCAGTTATAACGGTAGTAATTCGAGCTGGGCAAGAAAGGAGCTGTCGTTGGACGCCTACGCTGGTAGAGCAATTTTTATTAGGTTTAGGTACGCGACCGATTCAAGTGTTGATTATGAGGGGGTATATATCGATGATATTTCAATTGAGTAAAAAAGTATTAATCCTTGGCTTTCTGGCTTTCTTGGCTTCTTCGACCCTGGCGGCAAATGGCTACGGTTCATTAATTATCACTTCAGAATCAGGCTCGATCCCGGTCTCTTTGGATATGGTCGATGTTGGCGCGACGCCGGTTTCTTTGCCCAAAGTTCAGGCCGGCCGGCACCTGGTAACCGCGAATAGCGCTGACCAGCAAATATTTTCTCAAATGATCGAAGTGAAGGTAAGCGAAGAAGCCGTTTTGTGGGTGTCAATTGCTAAAAATCAGGAGATTGAACCATCCCAGGAGGCTATTGTCGAGGAAATTGCGCGACCAAACGCGCTCCAATCCTCGCCTGGTTGGGGATGGCAACTTGGCTATTCTGCCATTAGTTATCATGATGAAAACACCTATTATAATTACGGGTCAAACTCCGGCGTGCAGGTCGGTTTTAGTCATGACTACCAGTTGTTTTCTCTAAAATCAAGAGTTTCGGTCGGTTACCTATTTGGGACAAGGTGTGGTGTTCTGCCGGTGACCAACGATCTGATATTCAGCTTAGATGACGGAAGATATTTCGGCTTTGGTGTTGGCGCGTATTTTTCTTCAATGTCGGGGGGGATGGCGACCGGTTGGCGCACCTTGGCTGGGTTTGGCCCTGCCAATAATGACGAGCCCTGGCAATTTGAAATAGTTGACGATTACTACAAATCGCAAACCACCTCTTTCTTCTCAATAGCGGTTAATTTCCGGTACCGGTTAAAAAATATTTAAGTGGCTTAAGGAGGTGATCAACTAATAAAAAGAGAAAAAACAGTTTCAAATAAAATTTAGGAGGAAAATAAAATGAAAATTGTTTCAAGTTTAATGCTAATCGTATTAATAGCCTCTATTGCTTCCGCGGAGATCATGTCGACCGGGGATCCGATTGGACAAGGGAAATTTGCGGTTAGTGGGAATTATGTCAAAGATTCAAAAGTTGGAACTATTGGTTCAGATGATATGAATATGTCGACTTGGGGAGGAAATATCGGCTATGGATTGACCGACAAGCTGGACCTTTATTTCACTGCCGCTTCCTCAAATGTGGGGAATTTGCCAACCGGTGTCGCAATGTCAGTAGCCACAATCGGTTTAGTGACAAATTACCAATTTTTGGAAGAAGGGGCCAATTCATCAATTTCGGTCGCCGGCCGACTTGGATATAAATCAATGAATTTTTCAGCCACTTCATTTTCGGTAACTGCCAATAACATTGTTTCGCAATATTTGGCGGCGGTTGAGATCAGCAAGAAGCTTTCCGCTTTTACTCCATATGTGGGTTTCGGATATTGCAACTATTATTCAGGCGGCAGTGAGCCATCAACCCAGCTTGGCGTGACAGTTGGAGGGTCTTATGCCTGGCTACCAAACAGTTCGATTCTTGTGGAATTAACCAGCAACACGGTTTCGGCGAGTTGGCTGCCAGCGTATAGTAATTCGCAAATTGGGGTTGGGATAAATTACTATTTATAATTTTTAGGTAGTTTTTACGTTGGGGGCCTGGGTTTACCCGGGTCCCCAATAGAGAAGCATCTTTCAAACGGATTGGTTTAGTGAGGAAAGGAATCAAGGGATCGAGGAATCGAGGGATTGAGGTGAAAAGAGAACGATGATAAAAACCTTCAAAGATCTAGTGGTATGGCAAAAGTCATATGTGTTGACGCTTGATGTGTATAAAGAAACAAAAGAATTTCCGACTGATGAGAAATATGGGTTAACATCACAAATTAGGCGAGCGGCGGCTTCCATTCCTTTTAATATCGCGGAAGGGTATGGTCGTAGGTATTTGGGGCAATATATTCAGTTCCTTAAAATTGCTTACGCGTCTGGAGCTGAACTTGAAACGCAATTGTTGTTGGCCAAAGACCTAGAATATCTTAATCAAGCTAAGTTTAATGATTTATTCGAGAAGCAAAATGAGATTGAAAGAATGCTGGCGGCTTTGATTAGGGCCTTAGGGGAGAGGCATCTAGGCATTAAGGCATCAAGGTGTCGAGAAGGGGAATAAGCCCTTGGCCCCTTGATGCCTTGGCTTCTTGATTCCTTTCCCTTGTGTCCGTCGAAATCCCGCCACCTTATAAGAAATATTGATTGCAATTTCTGGGGAAAAAGGATGATAATATTAGGTATGGTCAGACTGCTAGGTTTCAAGGCGTCTAGGTGCCTTGTCTCCTTGTTCCCCCTGGCAAAAAAATTGCTTATAAACAAGAAGGGTGGTTGTTAAAATGACGATAAAAAAAGCGGTTGGATTAATGTTGTTGGCGGCGGCTCTTTTTGGGTTGGCGATTGTAGGAGGAGGGTGTGGGGAGACGGTATATGACGAAATATCATATTTCGATCCTAACTGGACACCGGAGGGGAATATTTACGCCAGGATGGTTGTGTCCCATTACAAAAATGAATGGCAAGGATTATTTTTTGGCGGGCAAAAGACAATTAAGACGGGCGAAGACACTTATTATGCGACAATGGATACTAATGGGACTCATCAATCAATATTGCCGTATTCATATTATCCATATTTTTCACCCAAAGGGACATATGTTTGTTATGTTGATAATACCTCGACTTTTCATATTGTTCGGAGGTCAGATAACACCCAGGTTTATAGTTTTCAACCAACAACTCAAGCCATTGCCGAGCTTGATTGGGGACCGGAAGAGGATAAGTTAGTTTATCGGGAAGAGATATTAACCTATACACCTTTTAATAGTGTTATCCCATTGTTTTCCGTGAATATTGATGGAAGTAATAAAGTTGAAATATCAGGAATTCATGCGGCTGAACCCACATGGAAATATTCAACAAAAATAGCATTTTTGAATGCAATAAATGGTTACTATTGTTTGGCTTTTACCGGGGCAGACGGCTTGAATATTGAAACCACAACTCTTTCAAGCGAAAGCATAGGCGCATACCCTCAATATTATTCTGATGGCAATTATATATTTACAAGTAATAGCACGAGCTTTTTAAAAATTGATGTGCTGAACAAGACAATTATAAATACCATAACGCATGGTCTTAGTGGACAATTGTCGCCTAAAACATGGACAAATCCCAAGCTATCACCAGATAACAATCAAGTTTGTGGCGGCATATACCTGAATGAATATGACAAAAGTGGAATTTGGATTATAAGTATCGATGGATCTGGTTATAAGGAGATAAAATAATGGGGGCCGACTGTGGGGAGACTGTTTAAGTACATTGTTTTGGTTGGTTTATTAGTTGTTTTGGCATGTGTAGCAAATGCTGAATTAGTATCCGATCGGGATAGAAATGTTGAATCTCTAAATAATTATTTAATCTTGATGCTCCATGGTACGGGAGATGGCGAAGATTGTCTTAAGGCTACTCAAGAATATCTCGAGAAATCTATTGCTGATGGCGGTTTGGGATTAAGAGGTCATGTCTACCGATATAAATTTTCAGACAAATTTGGCAGTATCAAAACTTGGGCTAAGGAGCTTAAGGATTGGTTTGTATGGGCAAAGTCGGATTTTAAGAAATATGTTATAAGGCTGGATTCGCATGATGACTATAACACAATTGCCGATGTCCCCGACTCAATGGTTCCCTCTCAATTCATCTTAATCTGCCACTCGGCTGGAGGTCTCGCGGCTCGCTATTACGTGATGGGGAGAGACGAAAATGGCAATCCACTTTATGAGGGGAACGTAAAAAAGATAATAACGATTGATACTCCCCATCTTGGCAGTCAGGCGGGAGAAGCGGCTATTTGGTCGGAAGAAAACGCGGGAGCAAGAATACTAATCCCCTGGACAGCGCTGGCCTTATGCGCATTTCCATGGGATTACTCATCCAGGGTGTTTGTGGCTTNCAACGCGGTAGCCGCGTTGACCTCAACTGCTTTAACTGAAGGAGCCCTAACCGGACTGGATAGACACGCTCGCCAACCAATAGTTCAGGAGCAAAAACCGAACGGGCCATTTTTAAATGAATTAAATTTATTATCAGAAGTCCCAGGAATATATGAAGCGCCTTCGTATAGTTTAATAGCCGGAAAAGGGGTTCCGACGCCAACCAGGGTGTCTGATGGAACAGGGCTTGTATATAATTCCGTGGTAGTCACGCGTTTCACCGCTGCGCTATCTAATGCTTTGACCAAAAAAGATATGGGAAATTATGAAGAAAAGATATCAAGCATTGGATTGACGGTAATGTCCGGCTATCCTTTTTTTGACGATGGCGACCTTGTTTCTTCGGTTGCGAGCCAAAAAGGAGAAGGGATTGCAAGCTTAAGAGAAGCAAAAAGATATGAATACACCTTTAGAAGCTCTTCAATTGCTGTTTTAGGGACAGTTATTGACAGCGTATTAGCGGCAACCTATTTTCTGCCTGGAAATGTGTCAATATGGATTGCTGTAGGAGCCGGCCTCGCGTGTTTGCCGATGGAAGATGCTACCGATTATATAATGGCTCATAACGCAATGAAAGATAAAGTTATTATAAGACACCCAATGATAACAGAGGCAACTTCGAATATAGGAACAAACGATCCGCCGGTAAAAGTCTCATTTGAAGAGGATTTAACCGGAGCGACGATGCTTGAAGAAGCAATTTTTGACTCTTCGTATATTGGAAGCACGAGTACGACCAGCCTTCGAGAAATTCCCTTTATCCTCTCAACCAACCAAACCAAAGAAAGTGACGGTAAGGTGACAACTTTAAGCGCTTTTCACCCGGTGGAGGTCAAGGGATATTCCTATGACAACCGATCAAACACCAGTGTGCCAATTGTGATCGATGGCCAGGAACAAAAAGTGACGTCGATTTCGGTTAAGGAAGCCCCGACAAAAATAAGCGGGGTCTTGCGCGATTTTATGCCGAGTAAGATGCAATATTTCCAGTGTTCAGAAAACTTCGCCGCCTGGAAGCCTGTACCCAAAATGGATGAATGGGGGAATTTTGAGGTAGACGGTTTAAAGCTCGCCGAAGGGCAGAATGTCATTGCTTTTAGAGCCAAGAACAAGGTCGGGTATGAATCCAACCAGCTTCTCAAGGTAATCCTTAACACCATCCCAATGCAACCAAGCCAATTTAAGCCTCTGCCGGAATATTATGTCGCGACGCCTAACCCGGAGATCTCGGTTGAGTTTAACAAAGCGGAGTATAGCGGGAGCTTTGAAGTGGAGTCGGTAAAAATTATAAGAGTGTTGGTTGATGGGATGGAGGTAGAGTATGAGGTTGAGATAATCAACGATCCGTATCATCCCAAAGCAATAGTCAGAGTGAAAGGAGACCATCCCTTAAGCGACGGAATGCATCAGGTACTTGTTGTTGCCGAGAGCAATGTTGGGACCGCGCAGGCGGCCTGGGGCTTTTTCGTCGACACCGGCGCTCCCAGTCTGGCAGTTTCACCACTTATGCCATACAGTCCCCGCGCCCCGGCAACGATCCGCTGGTCAGCCACCGACGAAGTCTCTCCCATCCTCCGCTCCGTCCGCTGTGATTTGTATAGGTATCAAGGCATCGAGGAATCAAGTAATCAAGTATTTGTTACAAATATTGCTACCGCTGATTCGTTATCCAAAGGTGAAAACTTTTTCACCTTGGTGCCTGGAAACCTTGGCGCCTCGCTTCCTGATGGTAAATATATTGTTAAAATAAAAGCTTTCGACCTGGCGGGGAACTCTGCCGTTGCCGAAACGCCGCTTGTCGTTGATTCCACTCCACCGACTATTGGCGAGGTAGCCATTACCCCTAATCCGACGACCTCGATAAACACCGAAATGAAATTGACCGCTAACGTCAGCGAAAAAGCGCAGGTTATCATCAAGCTCAACAATTTATCGAACAAAAAGATAACGGCGTACTTAACGCAAGCAAATGCTTTCCCGCTTAATGCTTACAGCTTTCCCGCTTCTTACTCCTGGCCCTTCAATAACTCTTTCAATCCCGGACCCGAAGACGGCCTCTACCGGGTCGAAGTGATTGCCCGTGACGATGCCGGGAACGAAAGTCCTCCCCGCACGTTAGAAGCGATCCGGATCGATCGGACCCCGCCGGTTATTTACGGCCAGATCGCCAATCCCTATGTTTTGACCAACATCGGCGCCAATGCTTATAAAACAACACTATTTTACCAATTGTCGGAAAATAACGACGCGGAAGGGAATAAAAGGGATCAAGGGATCAAGGTGAAAGTAAAAGTATTTAATGTTAATACCGGACAGGAGGTTGACTTTTTTGAGAACGCTTCCGGTTTGATCAGTGAAGAAAACAAACTTGCCTGGAATGCCGCTCGATCCCTTGATGCCTCGATCCCTCTCCCCAAAGGCTCCTACAAATTCCAGATCACCGCGACCGATGATGTCGGCAACAGCGCGACCGCGTATTCTTCATGTGTTAAAGACGGGATTGCTCCAGTCATTTCTTTCCCGGCGGAAAATGGAGCGGAAGTATTTGGGTTAATCGCCATCCGCGGCACCGCCATGGACCCCGACTGGTCAAACGATAAACCGTTTAAGCAGTATCGGGTATTCTATATGAAGGGGAAACAGGAAGCCGCGACGATCTTGTCGCAGGCTTCCGTGCTTTCGACCGCCGCCCTCGAAGTCCCCCTTATCAACCGGGCGAGCGGGAATTCCAATGTTTCTTTGCGCCCTCTGCAAAATGACGCGACCCTGGCATACTTCAACACCAATGGGCTGGAGAATGGGGAATACACCATCATGGTGGTGGTTGATGAAGAGAACGGCGAGTCGCTCGCCGCGACCAGGGTCGTCAAAGTCAATAATAATTCATTCGCTTCAACCATGGCGACCTCCCCATACGTTAACCTCAACCCCCTTGCGTCAAACGTTGATTTTCGAGCCGATGATTCAGTAAAACTGCCGATAGGTTTCATCAATAGCGTCAAACCAGCCAATGTCTATGTCGAAATCATTAAACCCAGGGCTTGGCCCTCTCCCGCCCCAGCGGGAGAGGGGGGACCGTCCGCCGCAGGCGGGACGGTGGGTGAGGGGGGTGAGGTCGTCTTCTTCAAATACTTCCCCAACATCGCCGGGGCGCCGTTTGTCGGCAAACCCGATTAT
>C687J26609_1000376_pt1 | contig 12628 bp, 8 predicted proteins | sample RifOxyA2_FD_26609 | JGI IMG/M metagenome (IMG submission 26609) | reverse complement strand
GGAAGCTTATTGTTTAGCATAAGCATCACCCCCTTCCCGTCCGCCAGAGGCGGCCGGGTTTCGGCTTCGCCGTACACCGCAGAAAATTATTTCCCGCGCGCGCTGCAAAGAGAAAGACCAAAACTGCACTGGAATTATTATATAAGATTTTGCCTGCGCCGCCCGCAAATTTTGGTAGGTTATGACCAAAATTTGCCCCGGCGCGGCCTTGTTTTTGTTAATGTTCAACAGCATTTAAGCCGGTGGCCACAGGCTTATTAAAACACCACCCCGGCGCCCGCTACGCGGCCGCCACGGTGGTCTTTTCTGTTAATGATATGTCGCCACCGGCCAGAGGCAGAAACGGCAACAGCAAGGAAGCTAAGGCCGGGACAGCCCGGACAAGCCGTGCAGACCCGGCCTTAGCCGCCTTATCTGGCCCCGCCCTCTCATGATACAGCATACTGACCCGCCCGTAAATTAGGCGAAAAATCTCAAAAACAGCCTTTCCCATCGCGACATGAGGCTGTCGGGATGATCTGCTATACTTTTAATACGGAATAGATGGAAAATCAATGGCAATTCACTTTGCAAAGCAATATAATTAATTATCCGGGACTATAATATGTCAAATCAATTTATTACCAATCAGGAGCGGCTTCTTTCAGATGTTATAAACAACATCCTTCCCAGCGCCGCCAATTTGGATTTTCTGGTAGGCTACTTTTACTTTTCCGGCTTTAAGGAAATATATAAAAACCTCTCCGGCAAGCATATCCGTATTTTGGTCGGGCTGGACGTGGAAAAAGACATAATTAACGCCGTCCGGGAATGCGAAATTATAACCGAGCGTAATATCTCTCGCGGTCAGATACGGGCTGATCATTATAAATGGTTTATCAAGCTTTACAATGAAACGAATCTTTTTGACAGCGAGGAGAATCAGGAGGCTTTCAGGATATTCCTTGAAAAGATAAAAACCGGGTCGCTGGAAATCAAAAAAACCCTTGAGCCTAACCACGCCAAACTTTATATTTTTGAAAATAAACCGGAGTTCAGCCAGAAAGGCGACTATCCCGGTACGGTAATAACCGGCTCAAGCAATTTAAGCCGCGCCGGTCTGCGCGACCGCTACGAAATCAATGTTGTTTTCCGTGATGAACACTTTAAAGAAGCCAGGGAGATTTTCGACAAGCTTTGGAAGACGGCTGTTACCATAGCCGACAAAGATAATTACGAAATTTTCCATAAAGAAGTTATAGAAAAGATATGGTTTGAAAAGCTTCCTACCCCTTACCTGATGTATATCCGCGTTCTGGACGAATATTTTTCACTTAAAGCCAAGGGTGAAATTGTCTCCCCAAAAAATATAGCACCTGGCGTTCTTGACCTTAAATACCAGATTGACGCCGTAAAGCAGGGCCTTGCCATAATAAAAAAGCACAACGGCGTTATAATAGCCGATGTCGTAGGTCTTGGCAAAAGTATTATCGCCTCAGCCATAACCCACAATCTTAAAATGAAGGCTATTATTATAGCCCCGCCGCATCTGTGCGACCAATGGATTGATTATTCCTACGATTTCGACCTTACCGCCAAAATTTATTCCAGCGGTTCTATTGAAAAGGCTTTGGAAGAAGATGATGATGAGGAAAAAGTCATAATCATAGATGAAGCCCACAAATACCGCAACGAGAATACCGACGATTACGGAAACCTGCATAAACTTTGCCAGGGCAAGAAAGTAATCCTGCTTACCGCTACGCCTTTCAATAACCGCCCGCAGGATATTTTCTCGATGATCCGCCTCTTCCAGATAGCGGCAAAATCCACGATCCGGACGGTGGACAACCTTTCCTACAGGTTTCAGGAACTGATACGCGAATACAAGAAGATTGAAAAGGCCCAAAAAGAAAAATCCAAGACCGGCGCCGAGATAAAAACCGAGGTCAACGCCGTGGCCCGCAAAATACGGGATATCCTGTCGCCTGTTGTGATCAGGCGCTCCCGCATAGACCTTGAAGAAATACAGGAATACAAAAAAGACCTGGCCCTGCAAAAGATTTCATTCCCTGAGGTGCAGCCGCCGGAGCTTGCCACCTACAATTTAGGGCCTCTTAGTACCCTTTACCGCCGGACCCTTGAGGAAATATCCCCGGAAAACGGCAAAGGCGGTTTTCAGGGGGTGCGCTACAATCCGGCGCAGTACCTTAAAAAAGAGCATAAGCTGGCCTATGCCGAAAGTTTTACAGGATTAAAAGGGGCGGAGGCTATAGGCTTGCTTGAACAAGGGCAGGCTAACCTGGCAATTTTTATGCGCCGCTTGCTTGTGCGCCGGTTTGAAAGCTCTATCTATTCTTTCCGTCGCTCGCTGGAATTTATTATAAAGTCTTCCGAGAAAATAAAAAATTACTACGACAAACTAGGCAAGGTCCCGGTCTATAAAAAAGGTGATTTGCCGGATGTTGAAACTCTCCTTGATTCTACTGGCGACGAACTCGTGAATATAGATGAGATTCTTGCAAAGCAACTTGAGCGCGGCCTGCACTGGATAGAAAAAGAAAAACTTGAAGAAAAGTTCATAAAGGAACTGGAGAAGGATATTAAACTGCTTAAGGCCGTGCGGAAAGATTGGAGCCCTGATGCCGTTAAATCCGATCCTAAGGTTGCGGATTTTAAAGCCATACTTAAGGCCAGGCTAAAAGAGAACCCTAAGCGCAAAATAATAGTTTTTACCGAGTTTGCCGATACCGCCGCCTACCTGGGTGAAGCCTTAAAGACGGGTTTTAGGGCTTTTAAATACAGCTCTGCGGACTCAAGCAAAGAAAACAAGAAGATTATCCGTAAAAACTTTGACGCCGGCTACGCTGCGGAAAAGCAGGAAAACAATTTTGATATCCTTGTCGCTACCGACGCCATGTCGGAAGGTATAAACCTGCACCGGGCGGGCATAGTGTTTAATTACGATATGCCCTACAACCCGACCCGCGTAATACAGCGCGTGGGCCGCATTAACCGAGTAAATAAAAAAGTTTTTGATAAACTTTACATCTATAATTATTTCCCCACAGCCACCGGCGAGGATGAAACCCGCACTAAAGAGATTTCCACCCTTAAAATAGCCATGATCCACGCCCTGATGGGCGAGGACACCAAATATCTGACCAAGGATGAAGACCTTAAGTCCTTTTATAAAGAGCAGTATGAAAAGTTTATAAAGGACGATGAGCGCTCCTGGGATGTGGAATACCGCAACCTGCTTACTTCTTTACGATCCGGCAGGCTAGAGCTTATATCCCAGGCGGACAATATCCCGCCCCGCACCAAAATCCGCCGCACCGTCTCCAAAGGGAAAAACGGCGTTCTTGTGTTTGCCCAGAAAGGCGGCGAATTTACTTTCAGCTTTGGGCCTAACCCGCAGGAATCCTGCTCCATGTCCCCGGAAGACGCTTTAAAACTTTTCGAGGCAAAGCCGGAAGAAAAGCCGCAGCCGCTTTCCAAAGCCTTTGAGCCGATTTATAAAAATATCAAACAAAACCTCTTTGCCAGAAAAACCCAGGTCCCTTTTGATAAAGGCAAACGTGACGCTGCCGACAAAGTGCGCGCTTTAAAAGACAAATTACCTGCCCGCCGGGATTATCTGGAAGACCTGCTGACTGTTATAGAAAAGCTGGACAGTCTCCCTACCCATTATTTGAAGTTTATCCGTTCTATTTCTGAAAAGAAGCTGGATGCCGATATGGCGGAACTTATAAGGCAGGTGCCGCATAAATATTTAACCGGCCTTCTGAACCAGGCCAATAGAATTGACGAAGGCGAAGAGATTTTAATCCTTGCAGAGGAATTTTGATGGACTTTAAGGCTAAATTCGATAAAACCGCTGTTCTTGATTTTCTCAAAAATCAATTCCTGCCGGATGATTTTTCGGAAAGTCGGGAGGCGGTCAAGTTTAGCCAGTTATCCTTTGCCCCCGACCGCATAAAAGAAATTGAGTTTATCGGCGAGTCCTCCAGTCTTGCTTTAAAACTATACGTAATCCGGCACGAGGCGGAAAATGATCCGCGTGTAACACTGTCGCGCGAAACTTTCCGTGTAATGTGTAATCTTGGCGCCCAGCGGGCTTTGGTGGTGTTTTATTCCACAAGCTCGGATAACTACCGCCTCTCCCTTGCCACAATAACGCTTGCCCTTAAAGGCGTAAAAACAAAGCGGGAGTATTCTAACCCGCGCCGGTATTCCTTTTTCCTCGGGTCTGACGCAAAAACACATACCCCGGAGCAGTTCCTCTCCAGAAAAGTTTCGGATTTTGATGATTTGCTTAAGCGGTTTTCAATTGAGGTTGTAAATAAAGAGTTTTATAACGAAATCGCCATAAAGTTCACGGAACTTGTCGGCGGAAAGCGTAAAGTTAAAACCAGAGTTGAGGATTTTAAGCCTGCCCTGCGGCTGCCGGGGATGGACCTATCAAAGCCCCAATCACACATCGCCGCCCAGGAGTTTGCCGTCCGCCTTATAGGCCGCGTAGTGTTTTGCTGGTTCCTGAAAAAGAAGAAATCTCCTGGTGGGGAATCTCTTCTCCCTGAATCCGTCCTCTCTTCTTCCGCTATGGCGGCTTGCGACAAAGCAGGAGACAATTATTATCATTCCGTGCTTGAGAACCTTTTTTTCCAGGTCCTCAATACCGAGATGCCGGAACGGGGCAAAGATTTCAAAAAATCCCATTACGACAAGATTCCTTTCCTCAACGGTGGGCTTTTTGAGCCACATGACGGCGATTTTTACGATTTTGATGCCATCACGGTATGCTCAAAACACTTAAACACCCTTAAGATCCCCAATGCATGGTTCAAAGGGCTGCTAGATATCCTTGAAACCTACAACTTCACCATAGACGAGAACACTTCTGTTGATGTTGAACTGGCCGTTGACCCAGAAATGCTCGGCCGCATATTTGAAAATCTTCTGGCCGAAATAAACCCGGAAACAGGAGAAACTGCCCGCAAAGCCACCGGCAGCTATTACACCCCGCGTCCCATAGTGGAATACATGGTGGACGAAAGCCTTAAACAATACCTCAAGACCAAAACTGCCATTCCCGAAGACAAACTTTCCGATCTGCTTTCGTATTCAGAAAGCGATACCGACCTTTCGGAGCCTGAAAAAGGAAAAATCATTGCCGCCCTCGACGAGGTGAAGATAATAGACCCGGCCTGCGGCTCCGGCGCCTTCCCGATGGGAATGCTTCAAAAAATAGTCCTTGTCCTTCAGAAAGTGGACCCGGATTCAAAAGGATGGCTTTCAAAACTCCTGGACAGCGTGCCGGACGCTACCGCCAGGGAAACGCTCCGAAAAAAACTGGAAGGTGAATCCGATCTTTGGAACTACACCCGCAAACTCGGGGTAATCCGTAAATCCATCTACGGCGTAGATATACAACCCATAGCCGTTGAGATTTCAAAATTACGCTTTTTCCTTTCCCTTGTTGTGGACGAAAAGGTTGATGATAAAAAGAAAAATCGGGCTATTGAGCCGCTTCCAAACCTGGAATTCAAATTTGTTTGTGCCAATACGCTTATTGAACTGCCAAAAGATGAGGCAGAGCTTTTTGATGATTTGCGTGATATTGATTCCTTGAAAAACCTAAGAGATAAGTATTTTACCGCCTCTGGGCACTCTAAGCTTAAAGTAGAAAATGAGTTTTTGTCAACGCAACACAAAATGCTTATGCGGTCTGTGGGTTGGGGTAAGGCCGACACAAAGGCAATGAAGCTCTCGCAGTGGGAACCATTTAAAAATAAATCCACTGGATGGTTCAATACGGAGTGGATGTTTGGATTGAAAGATGGTTTTAATATCGTAGTCGCCAATCCCCCATACTTAAATGCCTGGGCGATGGAGCAAGAAAATGCTTCAACACGTGAAACGATTAAGAACTCTCTAAAATCCTATTCAATACTTACAGGGCATTGGGATTTGTATATTGCTTTTGTCGCAAGAGGTCATCAGCTTTTGTGTAATCAGGGGAGCCTTTCCTATATTGTTCCCAACCCTGTGTTGCGGGAGAAGTATGCCACTGAAACACGTCGCTTCTTACTTGAAGAGATGCAGTTATTGAGTTTATTGGAATTTAGCGATGTTAATGTCTTTGAAAATGTTGCGCGACGCACAACAGTGTTGGCTGCCAAAAAGAATCCAGGAGAAAGCAATTATCCGATTAAGATTCTTAGCAATGAGAATGACCGGATTGTTTTGTCCAATTGTGTAAACAAGGATTCGTGGATTCAACAGCCGAGACATGCATTTTTGCTAAAAGGCAATGATGCGGCGGATTCCTTGCTTCTGCGCATTGAGGAGCAGTCCGAGAAAATTGGTAATTATTTTTATGTCAATTACGGAGCACAGGTGTCCAGTAAGGTTAAAGGTGGCTTTGGAAAAAAAGAAGTTGTTGGAACGAAGCCAAAAGGTAATGCTAAGCAATTTTATGAAGGTAAGGATTTAAAAAGATGGCATCTAAATTACCGGGGATTGTATCTTGATTATAGAATAGATGAATTGTATGGCCCTAGGGCCCCGGAGTTGTTTGAGCAGCCCAAAATTGCTGTGCGTAAAGTTTCAGATAAAGGGCATGCAATTTGCGCGGCACTTGACGATACAAAGCGTTATACCGACGATGGAAATGTTTTGATTGTACCATATGAGTCTGTTTCCGGGTCAGGCTTGCGAAAAGACTTTGAAGGTTATGAGCAATGTGGCGGGAGTTTAAATCTAAAGTATGTGTTGGCAGTAATCCTTTCTATGCTTCAGAACTTTTATTTCAAAAACAGATTCGCTACAGAGAGCCTGCAGGGGGCTGCCTCGCACACATATCCAGCTTCAGTTAGGGGATTGTTGATAAAATCAATCGCTGCGGCCGAGCAGAAACCGATAATATCCTTGGTGGACAAAATTATTGCAATTAAGGGAAAGACCCCGGCGTCTGATGTTTCTGCATTAGAACAGGAAATTGATCGGTTGATTTACAAGCTTTATGGCCTCACCCCAGAAGAAATAAAAATCGTTGAAAGTGGTGTAAAAAAATGAAAAAAGAAAATGTGCAAATAACTGCCAAAGGCATTAAAAGTGCCTTGAAACGATATAATTACATGCAATCCATTGCTGAATATATTTGGAATGGATTTGATGCCAAAGCCACACACGTGGATATTTCTTTTACCGAAAATGAACTCGGAGCAATTGAACAGATAAAAATATTAGACAATGGTTATGGGATCAACCATGATGAGTTGACGCATAAATTTAAGCCATTCTATGACAGTGAAAAGACTTATGAGCCTGAAGCACAAGCCAGCCATTCCACTGTGCATGGGAAAAATGGCATTGGGCGGTTAACCTTTTTCACTTTCGCACGTGCCGCAAAATGGCGAACGGTTTATGCCAAAAACAATAAAAACTATGTTTACGAAATTGGGATACACGAGACCCAGCTTGAATTTTATACTGGCAAAGATGACACTCCGAAGGCCACAAGTGAACCGACGGGCACAGCTGTTGTGTTTGATGATGTTTTTGAATTAATGGGAAAATCCTTTCCAGAAATCTCTGAATTCTTAAAAGTTGAGTTTGGATGGTTTTTGGAATTAAATCAACATCTTAAATACTCTCTGACCGTAAATGGTGTCCCCTTGGACTGTTCTGCTATTATTTCGGATCGTGAAGAGCGCATAATTACTCATAGCGTGACAAAAACGAAGTTTAAGATTAAATATGTCCAATGGACGCAAAAATTAAATAAGGAATTCTCGCGTTATTATTACTTGGGCACCGACAACCACGAGCGATGGAAAGAATTTACAACTTTAAACAATAAAGGCGACCATTTTTATCACAGCGTTTATGTACAAAGTGATTACTTTGACAATTTCGCTTTTGCTGCGCAGAAAGACGCCCAGGTAGCACTCCTTGGCGGCTCTAGAACGGATAAACAATTCCAATATCTAGAACAGGAACTAGAAAGATACTTAAAAGCGAAACGGAAGCCGTTTCTTAAAAGGTATTCAGACATACTCATACAACAGTATGAACAGGAAGGATGTTTCCCTGTGTTTTCTTCTGACAAATGGGATACTATAAAAAAGCAAGAGTTGGAGGATACTGTTAAAGGCTTATATGAAGTCCAGCCCAAATTGTTTGCCCAATTTAATATCGAGCAAAAGAAAACTTTTGTTGGCTTATTAAGCCTCGTCTTAGACTCAGGCGAGCGCGAAAAACTAATGACAATACTTGAGCAGGTGGTTGATTTGGAGCCGTCTGAAAGGGCAGAGCTCGCCGACTTGTTTAAGAAGACTAGGTTGGGCTACATCATTAAAACCATTAAGTTGATTGAAGACAGATATGCGGCGGTTGAGAATTTAAAGAACCTGGTTTTTAATGAGAAACTTAAGGCAAATGAAATTGATCATATACAGAAAGTAGTCGAAAAGCATTATTGGATATTTGGGGAGCAGTATCATATTGTTGCAGCCGCAGAGCAGAAATTCGAAACCGCATTAAAGAACTATCTTTACATTCTTAAAGGTGAAAAGAAGCCGGTAAAAATTAACCACCCCGACAAAAACAAGGAAATGGATATTTTTATTTGCAAGCAAGATATCCAGGATGGACAGCAGCCAAGTATTGAAAACATTGTTGTTGAGTTAAAAGCCCCTACCGTAGCTTTGGGGAAAAAAGAATTGGATCAGGTTGAGACATATCTCCGAACAATTATTAATGTTCCTGAATTCAATGATAAAAACACGAAGTGGACATTTTATTTGGTCGGGAATAAACTCAAAAAAAGTCCCCATGAAGCGACCCCATATATACAAGACAAGATTGATTCCTATAGGGTTCAAGGTGAGCGAGATTTGGCGGCGATAAATGCGCAACAGAATTATAAAGTTTATGTTAAAACCTGGAGCCAAATATTTAATGACTTCACCTGTAAACACAAATTCTTGGATGACAAACTAAAACTTGAAAAAGAAGCTTTGCTTTTAAATTTTAAATCTGCGGATAAAATTGTTGCGTCAATAAACACAAATACTGCTGCGGTATGATGTCGGATATTCCTAGGGGGAACCAAAATGAAAAGCATTGCGATATTTAATAATAAGGGTGGCGTGGGTAAGACAACATTCCTGTCAAATCTTGCGGCCTATCTGACCCTGCGACTTAACAAAAAGGTATTAGTTGTGGATGCTGATCCCCAATGTAATGCAACAATGTACTGTATGCAGGAAGATTTTATTGAAAAACATTACAGTCTTGATAAACGGGAAACTATTGAAACATTCTTTGAGCCTATTCGACGAGCACAAGGATATTTGCAGACGAAATTCCGCCCACAGAAATCACCACGATTTGGATTTTCTTTGATTCCTGGTGATCCCAAACTCGCACTGTCAGAAGATATTCTGGCTTCAGATTGGGGCGATATGCTGTCTGGTAAGCCACGCGGGATGCAGACCTCGTTTGTGTTTAAGGATATGCTTTTAAAGTTCTCAAACTATGACTATATCTTTTTTGATGTGAGTCCCTCTCTCGGCGCAATTAATAGAGCGGTTCTCATTGCTTCTGATTTCTTTGTGATGCCTATGTCTTCAGATATCTTCAGTGTTATGGCAGTCAGTAATATTGCGCATGCATTGAAAGAGTGGAAAAGAGACTTAAGAAAAGGCCTGGATGAGTATAAAGAGAAGAATAATGAAGACTACAAGATGTCCCCAAGCGGGACAATCGTTGATTGGAATCTTAAATTTGCTGGCTACGTTACACAGCAATATACTGCAAAAAGGGTGCAAGGTACTCGGCAGCCCGTCCGAGCATATGAAAACGTGATTACAAAAGCCCCATCTTTAATTAAAACCAAACTTGTAGAGCAATTCTCTGGCAATATCCCCGGCCCATTTAAGCTTAGTGACATCCCCAATTTACATAGTGTAGTCCCACTTTCACAGTCTAGCCATTCACCAATCTTTGCATTAAAGGCGGCTGATGGGGTCGTCGGAGCTCACTTTGCAAAAGTCCGTGATACAGAGCGTCTTTACCAGCAAATTTCCGGGCAATTACTCGCGAATATCGGAGCTTAATAATATGATTTGGCCTAAAGAATTGATTGTGGACATTGCGAGACGGCAATGTGTTATCTTTCTGGGTGCCGGGATATCTAGAAATTCAAAAAATAAAGCTGGTCGGCAGCCTAAAACTTGGGAAATGTTTTTAAGCGATGCACTGAAGGAGGTAAAGTCTCCTAGGAAGCATATTGAGACACTGATTAAACACAACGACTACTTAACCGCGTGCGAAATTATTAAACGTAAGCTTGGAAGAGATGGTTTTATTAAAAAACTTAAGGAAGAATTCCTCGCCCCGCACTATCAGAAGGCCTTAATACATGAATATGTATTCAAGCTGGACTCAAGAATTGTTGCGACTCCTAACTTCGATAAGATATATGAGATTTATGCTGGGGCGGAATCTTCTGGCTCCACAATTGTGAAGCATCCCGATGACACCGATGTTATTGATCACATAAGGGGTGATGGACGTCTAATATTAAAAATTCATGGGTCAATTGATTCGCCTGATAAAATGATATTCACACGCTCTGAGTATGCTGAAGCTAGAACAAAATACGCGCCTTTTTATCATATTTTAAGTGCGCTTTCTTTAACACACACCTTCTTGTTTTTAGGCTGTGGAGTCAATGACCCAGACATAAAACTTCTCATGGAGGATGTGTTTTTTCGATATCCCCATGCACGGAAACATATCATGGTGTTGCCAAAAGATTCGATTCATAATGATATTTCACAAATCGTCTCCGATACAATGAATCTAAACATAATTCAATATAGCCATAAAAAAAATCATCTTGAACTTACAACATCCCTGAAGAGACTAATTGAGGAAGTTGAAATGGCGCGGGATGATTTGCGTAAAACGGGGAATTGGTGAAATAATTCTTTTGCAATTAAGGGGCTATCTATGAAGAAAAAACCCACCCGTGCCTATAATCCCGAAGTGGAGCTTGCGAAAGGTGCGAAGCTGGAAGCCGCAGCTTATGATAAAACCCAAAAGGCTACGGTTCTTGCCGGCAAGGTCACGGTCGGCGGCAAGCCTGGGATAGCGGAGATCTCCGGAATAGCCACCGGGCATATACCAGAGGCCGGGATAGAGGGCACTGTCGATTTATGGCTTTCCATATTCCGCTATATGCGGCCTGATGGAACAATAGACCATGTCGGCGGCTGGAATATCCCGCAGGCCTTAAAGCCCAAACAGACGCCTATAGAGACCGCCAAGGCCTTTGCCGGCTATATTAATTCCGGTACACGGCCCTACAAGGCCAAAGCCGCAGGGAATAAAATCAAGGCTACCGTGACCATTGTTTTTACGGTAAAAAAAGTCGGATAGGAATGGAAAGAAGGAAGGGAGGCAAGAAATGATAAGGAGAATCAAAGAGCCGACAGTGGTTCCTGGGCCTGCGGGGGAGGTTGTAAAGGTGGTATGGCTTCCTGGACAAAGGGTCCGGTTCGACATTAAGCCAGGGCCAGCAGTGATCGAAGCGGCCTTTCTACAGGCAGCCGGTTGTAACGTGCAGGTGCGATACGGTATTAAGAATGACATCGGGAGCAACACACGTGTGACCGCTGCGTCAGTCGTGACTAAGCTATTGTCTTTGCCGGGGGTCCCATCAGATGCGGAGATAATCAAGACGGTGCTGTCCACCGTGCCAGGCTCGCGCTTTAACCCCCAGCAGCTCGCATGGTACAAGACCCAGTACCGACACGGTCGCCTAGCTGGGCAGACTGAGGGAAAGACCTACACGATAGCACAAGAATAATAAGGGGCGACACTTCAAGGATTATGGTTCCAAGCAGACTATTAGGCGGGTCAAAATAATTCTTTAATTTTTAGGTTTAAAGCTTTTGCGATCTTAGCTATATTTACAATTGATATATTGCGGAGCCCCCTCTCAACTTCGCTTATGTAGGTCCGATGCAGGGAAGACTTGAATCCCAGGTCTTCTTGAGAAAAGCCTTTCCTCTTCCTAAAAAACTTTATTCGCCCCCCAAATAATTTGCGTATATCTTTCATAATATAATGTCACTTATTGACTACAGTCTATATTTTTACATACTATGTATCTACAGTCTATAAGTGACATATCTATTGAGGCTCAATAAGGCCTTGTGTGACAGCCGAGTGGTAAGTGCGACCTCATAACGAATAAGATTGATGCGCGCGGGAAATAATTTTCTGCGGTGTACGGCGAAGCCGAAACCCGGCCGCCTCTGGCGGACGGGAAGGGGGTGATGCTTATGCTAAACAATAAGCTTCCCCATACCTTGGGAGCAGAACGACGGCGCGCGGCGTGCCGGAAGCCTGCGAACCCGCTAACCTGCGGCAAGCATGGGCGGCCGCGCGGCGTGGCCGACCGTGCGGCTAACGTGCGGTGCAGGGGAGCGGTGCGGGGCCGCGCGGCGTGGCCACGCCCGCGACGACATCGAGCAGTCAGCGGACAGGAGAAACGGATCGATAAAGGTATTTATAAAGAATCTTCAGGATGTTGCGCATAGTAGTTTCGAACTTTATCCTGAAAACTCCG
>C687J26609_1000372_pt1 | contig 12730 bp, 10 predicted proteins | sample RifOxyA2_FD_26609 | JGI IMG/M metagenome (IMG submission 26609) | reverse complement strand
GCAGGCAGCTGCATAACCATTTTGCTACCACGCCATTTGGCGGTGTAAAAAGAGTATACCAAAAAAGAACAATTTTACAATCCCTTTTATATCACTTGATTTGTTAATTTAAACTGTGATTTACAGTTAATTATAATAAAAATAAAAATTGCTAAAATTAGCCTAATTTTAATTTTTATCCTTGTAAATTAAAAGATAATGTTTTAAAATACAACCATGATAAAACGCACTCAAATAGAAACTATTAAAAATTCTTTAAAACATTTCCCTATCGTTGGTATCTTAGGTTCGCGTCAAGTTGGTAAAACCACGCTAGCCAAAGAACTCCTCAAAAGACATAAAAATGTTATTTATTTAGATTTAGAATTAACTTCTGATGTTAATAAATTACAAGCACCGGAAATATATTTACAACAACATAAAAATGAGATGGTTATTATTGATGAAATTCAGCGCCTACCTGAACTTTTTCCTTTGTTAAGAGCTTTGGTAGATCAAAATAAAAATAACGGTCAATTCTTAGTTTTAGGATCTGCTTCTCCTGCTCTTATAAAAAAATTATCAGAAAGTTTAGCTGGAAGAATTATATATCATGAACTAACTCCTTTTATTATTTCAGAAATTAATAATAAAAATAATCAAATAAAAAAACTTTGGCTGAGAGGTGGTTATCCTAAAAGCTTTCTCGCACCAAATGATTTAATTAGTGCTCAATGGCGTGAAGCTTTTATTAAAACTCATTTAGAAAGAGATATCCCTCAATTAAATATCAATACTTCTAGTATTACCTTGCGTCGATTTTTAACTATGGTCGCACACAATCACGCTAGTTTATGGAACACTAGTAATATCGCTCGCAGTTTAGGGGTTTCCGCCCCTAGTGTTAAACGTTATCTTGATATCTTTACAGATACTTTTATCGTTCGTCAATTACAACCATATTTTATCAATATTAAAAAAAGATTGATTAAAAGTCCAAAAGTATATATTCGAGACACAGGTCTACTTCATGCTCTGTTAAATATTTATGATTTAGAAAAATTACAAGCACATACTATTATTGGAGCTTCTTGGGAGGGGTTTATCATAGAACAGCTGATAAATATCGCACCTGAACATTGGGAGTCTTATTTTTATCGTACAAACAGTGGTGCGGAAATAGATCTACTTTTTCTTACTAACAATTTAGAACCGGTGGCCATAGAAATTAAATATTCATTAAGCCCCAAAATTTCTAAAGGCTTTTGGCAAGCAACCGAAGACATAAAATGCAAGAAAAAATTTATTCTTTATCCTGGCCAAGAATCATATAAAATTAAAAATGACGTTGAAATTCTGTCTGTTAATGATTTTGATAAAATATTTTACTAACCTGCTAATTAAAAACACCCTTTTAGCGGGGTGTTTTTTAACACCAAATTATTTTACGTCTTCTAAAACCTCAATGGTGGCGTTGTGACCGTTGCGGGGGTTTTGACCAGTGGAGTAATCGGTCCACACATCAACCAGTCTGCAACCATAACGAGTGCTATGTCTATCTTCTACAATAAAAATCTGATCTCCATAAATCTCAGGGATGCGGATTTTAGTACCAAAGGGCAAACAATTATGCGCCACCCCGCCCCAGTGCACATGACTTCCGGAAGCGGTAATAAACGGGTTGCTATCGGTTTGGCCGGGAGTAGAAGCATAATAGGTAATATTAGACTGAAAAGTTCTCACTACCAATGGCTGAACATCGTCCATTAAAGGTAATCTTTTAGGGGTCTGTCTTTGCATTTTTTGTTTTATCACGGTTTCTTTGTGAGCGGCCTTAACCTTGGCTTTCAGGTGTCTTTTCTGTTTTTTGTTGATATTTTTGTGTTTTGTTGTTTTTTTAACAATTTTGGTTTTAGTTTGTTTTACTGCCGCAGAGGACTCAGAAGCCGCTGGTATAGGCAATAAAATATTATAAGAAATCAAGGCAACAACCATTAAGCCTAGCGGATTGGCTGTTTTGGTTATTGTCTGGCATAAAGATTGAGTCTTTTTATGAAGCCGGCGAAAGGTTTTCGCTATTTTCATATTTTAATTTAAGGATTAAAAAAACTTCACGTCATAATCACACGCGAAGTTGCGCCAGGATTTTACATTAAAATAGCTTTTTTGTCAATCCTGAAATCGGACAAAGTGTGGAACAAAAGCTTGACAATAAAGTTCAATAAAAAAAATTAGCCAAAAAAAGATAAAAAATATCATAAAATGCCTATAATTAGCTAAATTTTTAAATACTCAAAACCAAAAAAAGATAAAAAATAAACCAACTGGCTAAATATTGTCTGTCCACAGTCCTGTGTATAGCTTATTTGACATAAAACCAAGAATTATAAATAAAACCGCTTTCCTTAACCTTTTTTAGATGCTTTTTAAGATAAAATTGAGCGGGTAGTGACGGCAAAAATAGATCACAATAAAAATTATGGCTAATTTTTGTTAAAAACACAGCGTCAAGCTCTGCTAAATCTAAGGCCTGCTGATAAATTTTTTCCCCGCCAATCACAAAAATAGACTCAATTTTTTGATCGTCAGCTATTTTGAAAGCTTCTAAAAACGAACCGGCTTTTTGAGCACCGGGAAATTTTTTTAACTTATTTTGGCTTAAAACCACATTTTTACGACCAGATAAAGGACGAAAAGCCACAGGTAAACTTTTCCAGGTTTTACTACCCATAATAACTAAGTTTTGCTTCTGGGGATTTTTTCTTTTGGTGGTTGTTTTTTGAAAAAACTGTCTTTCTTTTGGCAAATCCCAAGGAATTTTTCCGTTTTTGGCAATACCGCCTTGGTTATCTGTGGCCACAATAAGAAAAAGCTGATGATTTTTGAACATATCGGGCTGGGCGGATTCGAACCGCCGACCTCACGAACCCGAATCGTGTGCGCTAGCCAGCTACGCTACAGCCCGTTAACTCAAGTATCTTAACAATAAGAAGCATAATAGACAACAGGAAGCTTCTTTGGATTATTTTCTTTCCGGTAATAGATCCCAAATAAGCTGAAACCAAGTACGATAAGTGTTGGCAAGTTCGCGATCAATAAGCACAAAAATACGTAAATGTTCGTCAAAGTAACCTACTTTAGCACCAGAAAAAGTTATGACATAATCTCCAAAAATATCTACCAATCCTTGGGTGGCATATTTTTCCGGTAAAATTTTATATTCGCCGGTGGCTTGCTGAATAACTTCTGGCAATTCTTTTAAAACACCTGGATCAAATAAAGTATAATAGGGCACGTGTCGTTTTTCAAATTCTTTTAAATAATTGGTACGAAAAGATTTATTGACTTGCGGACAATTCCAGAGAGCTTTAGCACCTAAAAAATAAACCGGCTCACTTTGAGAAACGCGTAAAAGATCATTGTGATAATTTTTATAACCCTCAACTCCTTTATAAATATAAGCCGCTTTGGTTGTAGGCTCGGCTTCATAAAGCGTTGCTAATTCAGATAAATTTTTAACTAACCATTTTTCTTTTTCTTGTATTATTTCCAAAAGTTTATTGGGATGAACGGCTTTATATATATGTTCTTTAGGATCTACAATTTTATAAACCAAGCCTTTTTCAATTAAACGATTTAAGGCATCGTACACATTACGACGAGGGACGTTAGAGCGCAGAGCAATTCTGGAGGCATTACTTTCTTCTGTGGATAACATGCCTTCATATATTTTAGCTTCGTTTGGAGATAGTCCTAACTCTTGAAAAAGTTCACTATACATAACTAAAATTTAATAATTTAGCGGGTGATGGATAAGACCCATGGGTGTCATTGAACACCATAGACACTATCTTATATACTTTGTCTACAATAGTCAAAGGCACACGGCCACTGAATATTATCTAACTAAATCTAAAAAATAATTAAAAATCATGAAAGAAAAAAACAACTCAAAAGAATTAATAATTAGCGAGAAAGCCAATTCACAAGAAGTACTTACCTTTTCTACTAATCCCAATCGGGAAGGACGGGTATTGATATTGGCGGTTGGCGGCGCAGGCATTCCCAATACTCACTATAATTTAAATGAAAACTTACGTGAAGCTTTGGAAAAAATTCCATATCTTGTTGATAGTGCGCAAAAAATTGATTATTTAGCACTATTAAAAAAAGACAGCGCCGATATGACTGCACAAGATGTAGCTAGTATTGCCACTACTATTTACCAATATCAAAATGCTTATGACGGATTTGTAGTTGTTGCAGGAACAGATACAATGCCTTATGCGGCTTCGGCCACAGCTTTTGCTTTGCGCGGCATGGGTACACCAATTATTTTTACCGGCGCAACTTTTGATGTGCAAGAATGGGATACAGACTTCAGGCTTAATTTACCAAATGCCATTAAAGTAGCTACTATGGGAGCGGCTGATGTTAATGCTCCCAGTTTTGGTGAAGTGGGAATTTTATTTGATGATTCACTTTCTCGTGCCACAGCGGCAATTAACCGCGGTACGCGTTCCAATAATCCAATTTATACACCCCGCGTTTCAAAACTTGGTGATGTAGGCTGGACTATTAAACTGGAATCCATTGCTAAACAACGCCATCCTTCACAGCTCAACTATTCTTACAACATCAATGTTAATGTGGCTTATTTTGATCTAGTTTCAGAAACGCATATCAGTAGTTTTAATCAATTAGTAGAAGACAAAACTGTGCGCGGTATTGTCATCGGTGCTTTTGGCGCCGGTAATGTGCCCGGTTTGCTTATTCCTTCAATTTATCAAGCGGTGTATGAAAAAGGAAAGGCGGTGGCGGTGATTACTAACAATAAAAAGGGTAGTTCTGATATGGGTCTTTATGATGTGGGAGCGAGAGCGGTAAAAGCAGGGGCAATATCTTTGGGGCCGATGACTAAAGCGGCCGCCATTGAAAAAATGCGTTATGCCTTAAACAATGCCAAAGGTGAAGACCAGATGAAATTTTTGCAAGACGTGGCACGCTTATTACTAACTGCTGTGGCTGAAGAAATACCAAAAGATTTTTCTAGACAAGCGGTTAATTTGATTCGCGATCGTTTTAGTAAAAAACCATTGCCACTTTCTCTCTTTTATAAAGAACTTAAAAAAAGCCAAGCCAACTATACGGTAAAAACATATTGCCGATCTAAGTATACTAAATATAAAATTTTAACTATTAGCATGGGCGGCACCTTTTACATGGAAATAAATTCCGCGGGGTCGCTGTGGCCGACTAAAAGACCATTAGGAGACTTGCTTGATATTAAAGTAAACGGTTTAGAACGCCTGACTTCTCTTGATTATATTGAGCTACATAATACTGATAGCACAGACATTACCCACACTCACCGCAAAGAGCTAGCACGGGTGATTGCCAAATACAAAGATCATTACGACGGTATTGTAGTATTGCACGGCACCGATACTTTGGCCTATTCAGCATCTTCCTTGTCTTATATGCTGATCGGAATTGATAAAGATGTGATATTTACTGGTGCTCAAAAACCAGGCTATGGCTCTTCCGATTTTGATCGCAATTTTGTAAAATCAATTAAAGCTATTATTACCCGATTGAAACAACCAGTAAGTGAGCGGGTAAGACCCGGAGTGAAAGTCGCTTTTGGTGATAAACTGATGATTGGTTCTACGGTAATTAAAGAAGATGAACATGGTATCAATGCCTTTGCACCTGTGGAAAAACATCCGGTAGCTGGTAAACTGGCTTATCAAATTGAACTTTATGACATTACCAAAAATGTGAAAAAAAGACCCTTTACTTTATATACGGAATTTGATTCAGGCGTTGCTTATTATGAATGTATCAGCGCCATAGACATTAGACAATTTGAACGTCTAATTGAAAATCCAGAAGTGAGCGCAGTACTCATTGGCGGTTATGATACGGGTAATATGCCACAACAAATGAAATACTACATTTCTACGGCAGTAAATTCTTATGACAAACCAATTGCTTTTATTTCCCATAATGATAATGGTATTGCGGAAATAAACGCTTCACCGCGTATTAAAGAATTTATTAAAGCAGGAGGAATTGCCCTGGGTGATATGATTAAAGAAAGCGCTTTTCAAAAACTTGGTTTTGCTCAAGGTGTTGTAAAAAAATTAGGTTTAACCGGCCATGAAAAAATGGGATTTGTGCGTAAATTTATGCACACTAACTTTGTAGGGGAAATTTCTGACCATTTTTGTTATGCTGGTGATTTAGTGTATAAAAAAATATTTAATGCCAAAACAATAACTGATATAGATATTCAAAAATCACTGGATCGCTTTACAGAACGCTATAGAAAAGTTAGATGCCATACTAAAAACACCAAAAGAAAAGTGCTTAAAAAGAAACACAAAAAAAGAAAATAAAGCACCATAAAGGTTGAATCATCAACGTGCGCACCTGCCTTCTAAATAGTAAATTATGCGTAGCGCCATGCAAAAAAGTCTTGACTATTTTGCATTTTGATGTATAATAGTCATATATGAAACGTATACAATATAATGCTATTTTACGAGATCTACATAAAAAAATGGTTTTTCTGGTTGGTCCACGACAGGCGGGAAAAACATGGTTGGCAAAAAAAATTGCTCAATCATTCCAACATCCGACATACCTAAATTATGATAAACGCGAAGATCGAGAAATAATTCATGATGAAGCTTGGTTAGAGTCCACTGATTTGCTCATATTAGATGAGTTACATAAAATGCCAAATTGGAAAACTTATGTTAAGGGGGTGTTTGATACAAAAACAAAGCACTTGTGTATTCTTGTCACAGGAAGTGCACGACTGGATACATTTCGGTCTGGCGGTGAATCTTTAGCGGGCAGACAATTTACTCATCATCTTTTTCCTTTTTCTCCTGCGGAATTACGTCAGACGTCTTTTGTTAAAGATATTGATAAATTTATGAAACGAGGTGGTTTTCCTGAACCGTTTTTAGCAAACAACGATCAAGATGCGGACCGCTGGCGTATGCAATATATTGACGGACTTATTAGAGAGGACATTCTTGATTTTGAACATATTCAAAATTTACGAGCTATTCAATTAGTGCTTGAAATGTTACGTGAAAGAGTCGGTTCACTAATTTCCTATTCATCTATAGCCAGCGATGTTGGTGTTTCTCCTACTACGGCGCGAAAATACATTCGTATTTTAGAATCATTGTATATAATTTTCTGCGTTACTCCATTCACAAAAAATATTGCTCGCTCAATCTTAAAAGAACCAAAAATTTATTTTTTTGATACTGGAATGGTGGTTGATAATCCGGGCAAACGGTTTGAAAATATGGTAGCTAATTGTCTGTTAAAACATGTATATGAAAGGATTGATTACCGAGGGCAAAGGGCAGGGCTACATTATCTTCGAACTAAAGAAGGAAAAGAAGTAGATTTTTGTGTAACGCAAGACAACATAATAGAATATTTACTTGAAACAAAATATAAAAACAAAATGATTGATTCTTCTTTGTTGTATTTTTCTAAAAAATATAAGCTACCCGCCATTCAATTAGCAAAGGAAACAAAAAGAGAGCGTAAAATAAATGAATACATAACGGTGCGTCGATCAGATCAATTTCTACCAGAATTATTTGTGTTATAATTTAAGCGGGTAGGGGGAATCGGTTCCTGGGTTGGCATTGGCTTGCCGCTGGCAACCCAATGATCGTTCAACTTCTCCCTCGACCAGCTCGGGATCGTTTCGCTTCCAACCCTTCGATTCAGGTTGAACAATTTTGTTAAGTTTGTTCCCAAACAATCTGTTTTATAATTTTAAGCGGGTAGGGGGAATCGGTTCCTGGGTTGGCATTGGCTTGCCGCTGGCAATCCAACGATCGTTCAACTTCTCCCTCGACAGACTCGGGATTGTTTCACTTCCAACCCTTCGATTCCAGTTGTCTAATTTGATTAAGGTGTTGACCCAATAACTTTTTTTTGAATAGTTTAAGCGGGTAGGGGGAATCGAACCCCCTTCATCAGCTTGGAAAGCTGAGGTAATACCGGTATACGATACCCGCGCATAATGTTGTAAAAAAAAGAACACAAAAAAGTATATCGTAAATCATTGCTTTTGTAAAGCTACAGTTTAAACAAAATTTAAACTTAAGTTAAAAAATTAAATTTTCTAATTTAAGAGTACTCCGCCGTCTACCACTATCATTTTTCCGGTCATATAACTGGACGCATCACTGGCTAAAAATAAAGTGGCCATGGCAATATCATCCGGTTCTCCCATGCGACCTAAAGGAATACGCGCCAAAAACGCCTTCATTACTTTTTCCATATCCATCGCGGCCGGGGCACTGCCTTGACTCAGTTTAGCCACCCCCTCGGTAGCCACCCCGCCCGGAGCAATGGCGTTCACGCGTACGCTGTGTTTTCCCATTTCCAAGGCAAAGTTTTTCGTAAATCCCCATACTCCATGCTTGGAAGCGTCATAAGCGGCCAAACCAACCATACTTGGATGTAATGCGTCAATAGAAGCAATGTTGATCATTACTCCACCATCTTGTTTAACCATTTGTTTACCCACCTCTCTTGAAGTTAAAAACACACTGCGTAAATTAACGGCCTGAATTTTATCCCACAATGTTAGCTCCATTTCCAAAACCGGTTTTTGCGGAAAAATTCCGGCATTATTCACTAATACATCAATTTTTCCAAATTGCTCTATGGTTTTGCTAACCAATTGCACAACATCTTGTTCCGCACTCACGTCTGTTTTAATAAACACACACGGTACCTCATTGGTATTAAGAGCATTGGCTTTTTCCTGGCCAACTTTTTCATCAATATCCGCCATCACCACCCCAGCACCGGCTTCATGAAAACGCTCCACGATGCCGTAGCCAATACCCATGGCTCCGCCTGTGACTATAACGATTTTATCTTTAAAATTAAATAATTCTGATATTGATTTTTTTGCCATAAAATTTTATTAAGTTTATATAATCACAGTATAGCAAACATCATTATAAAAGCAATGCAAGCAAAACAAAAAACCCCGCAAAATGCGAGGTTTTTTAACTTTAGAAAAATTTTACTCTGCGCGATCAGTTGACCATTTAGCTTCCATGGCGGCCAAACGTACCGCTACTTTATTCATGGCGCGACGAGATTGCAATAATTTGGTGGCCGCTTGGTGTAATTCTGTAATGTCGTCACCCTGACCATCAATACCGGCAGTATACAGAGTATCACCTTCAGTATGTAAATCTTCGGCTTGAGTCAAGAGTGTATTTAAACGAGCGGTTTTAAAATCTAAAGCTTTATAGTTATCACGAGCGGCCTTGGCGTCGTTAATTTGCCAGCCAAGATAAACGTCCGTGGCGTGTACTTTTAACTTTAAGAATTCTTCCAGCTTATTTTTGAAAGCGTCTTTGCGACTGTTTAAATCAGCGCGCGCTTCGTCTACCAGCGTATTGATTTCAGTTTTAGCCTCATCTTCGGTAATAGTACCGGCGGTTAAGTCCGCTTGAATGCTTTCCAGCTCCTCAATTTTTACTCGTTCATAAGAAATGGTGGCGCGTAAAGTGGTTTGCAAAGTGCGTTTTTCTTGAGCGTTGGCAAAAATTATGTTGTACCACAAATCTTTTTCCGCTTGCACTAAAAGTGCGTCTACACCCTCCAACTCATCAACCATGGCAGTCAAACAATCGTTGACGCTGGCATCACAGGTTGTTTGCAAGGCTTGAAGTTCAGCGCGCGTGTCTTGAATTTGCGCTCGCACCTCATCTGAGGCGGTTTGCAATTGTTCTGCTGTAGTTTCAGCAGAAACGTATGATGGCATAACCATCAACATCAGGGCGAGAGTTAATCCCGCTAAAGGCATGGTTTTTTTCATAAAAATGTTTTAATAATAATACTTAAATAATATTTTTATTGATTTGATTGATTAACGCTTTATTGGTCGTAAGCATGTTACACCTGTTAATCGGGCTGCCGAGAATTGAACTCGGTCTACACCCACCCCATGGGCGCGTACTACCGGTATACTACAGCCCGGAACTTAAAAAGTATACCAAAAAAGAGTATAACTGTCTATATTTAATACACCTCTTTCTGATAACACTCTGCACAATAAACTTGATGACTGGTGTCTGGCGGAAAAGATGTTTCAAATTCGTTGTTGCAACCTGTTTTCATACATTTGCCGTGGTAGATTTTATTAGGTTGTTTTAAAGCTAATCTGTCAACATGGCGGCAGTTAGAACACTTGCGTGGCAAAGGAATGCTCTCTTTTTTGTAAAAAGCTAATTCTTGAGCAATGATTTTATAATTACGTTGACACCCTGTACAAACTAAGGTTTCCTTAATAATATTGTCATCAATTTTTTCAATATCTGCGGGGATTTCTTCCCATTTTTTGGTTTCTTTACCGCTAGTATAAGGTAAATTATCAGTCCATCTAAACCCCAGTTTCAAGGCCTCTTCTTTTTTTAAAGGATAGAGTTCTGTTGCAACTGATTCGTTGTAAGCCATACGGCTTAGCTTGCCCGGAAAAAACTGACCATATTCACCTGTGTTTCTCATTTTATTTTTCAACTTTATCACCAATTTTTTATACTCGTCTTCTGAATATTGCTTATTAAAAATACAAAACTTTTTTTTCTTTAATCCCACACAAGCAAAGCAATTACTACAACTACGACACTCGGCACAATATTCTAAATCACTGCACCCCGGCCAACATTCTTGACAAAATTTTAAATTATACGCACTTGCTCCAATGACACAACATTCATAACAATTCTCTATATCAGACCCCCAATAACAAACGTCATAAGTGTCTTTGATTGTGGGAAGATTGAGATATGCACAATAACTACAATTTTCACAACCGTTCATTGAATAAGAATTTTTTACATTTTTACAATTATAAATATAGTCACCAGAACAATCTTCAGAATTAGCTGTGTGTATATATTTTACAATTGCTTCGCTCCAAGCTTTTTTAGCTTTGCTTAACCACTTATTCCTTTCTTCAACATCTCCCAAATTTAAAGCCCTAAATTTCTTTTGATATTCTTCTGGTGTTAACTGCTCATCAAACCAATAATATTTTTGGTTATTTAAATTAGTGCAACCAAAACAATTTGTACAACCATTACAATTAAAACAAAAATAACAGTCATTTATGTTACTGCAATCCAAACAATAAAAAGAATGGTACACATCTTTGCTATTAACTATTTCATAAGAAAGTTCTATGTAATAGCTATAAAAAATATCCATGCTATTAAAAACATTATTTAACGCTTCGGAATAGTAGGTTTCTACAGCCTCTGCAATATTAAAAGTTAAATAGCAATTTTTCAAAGTATTCGCTCCGTTGCAGAAACTGCTATTTTCCATGGTGTCTTGTTGCACGGTTAAAGACAACAATGGCGTTTTTTTAGTTAGTTCTAATATTTGATCAAAAATGGATTTATTCCAGTCAATATCTTGAGCAAAATCAGCTGCATTCCATTTGTCACTAAAATAGCACTCAGGACAAATAATTCATCCAACCGGCATCAGAAGAAACCATTGATAAGCCTTGTTTTTTACATAAAGCACAAGTGTTGTAGTAAAGTGTACGCATATGGCATAAGGTACATAAACGTCGTGGTAAAAAGTTAATATTTACTTGAAAATTAGCCTAAAATAGGCTAATTTTTAATTTGATAATTAATAAATATATCAATATGAGTAAAAAAAAGAAGATTTTGTCCTACTTGCAACAGTAAGCAAACCATCAAATATGGTAAAGCCAGAAATATCCAAACGTATTTATGTTTTGCTTGTGGATGTAGATTTAGCGATGAAAGACGAGCACATCAAAAGCTAACTAAAAATTTATGGAAACAATATGTTTTTCACAAACAAACAATTCCGGAATTAGCAACAAAAACAAACAAAGATAAACGTACAATCCGTAAACTATTGTTTCAATATTCTCCGCCACCAAAAAAACACCATCCCAGACCAGTATATTTGGTAGTTGATGCTACTTACTTTGGTGAACGTACAGAAAACAGTAGCTGGTGTGTATTGGTTGCTCGTGATCCAAAAAAGCAAGAGGATTTAGTTTGGGGCTTTGCTGATACAGAAACAGTCCTGGGCTACAGAAAGCTCAGAGAAGAATTAGAATATTATGGCTATTCCATCAAATCAGTTACAGGAGATGGTTTTTCAGGCATATTTACTGCATTTTCTGGCATTCCCTACCAAATGTGTCAGGTGCACATGGAAAGGCTAGTTGAGCACAGAACGACTAAAAATCCACAAACAGAAGCGGGGCAAGTATTGTTGGCTCTAGCTAAAAGCCTACATACTACCAACAGTCATTTATTTTATACAAGATTTACTAAATTTGTAGAATATTACAGAGATTTTTTAAATGAAAAATCACTTCACCCCATTACCGGTGAATGGGATTGGACGCATCGGCCACTAAGACAGGCAGTATTAAGTATTGATAGACTTAAAAAATATTTATTTATTTTTGAACATAACAAAAATATTCTAAAGAATACTAATTCTTTAGAGGGTCATTTTTCTCATGTAAAAAGATTTTTGGGTATTCATCGTGGAGTACCGCGCAAGCATGCTCAAAATATACTGCATACTATTTTACTTGCTTCTTCTGTTTCTCCAGATGAAGAAAAGCTTGATCAGATATTATAAATTACCTCTAAAAAACCACGACGTTTATGTACCTTATGCC
>C687J26609_1000369_pt1 | contig 12752 bp, 15 predicted proteins | sample RifOxyA2_FD_26609 | JGI IMG/M metagenome (IMG submission 26609) | reverse complement strand
TATCTTTTTCTAAGAGAGTGTTCCATGTTAGAATTTGAAATGCTGCAATTTTTCCTGTTCAGATGCCCTGTATGCTTCCAGGCCGACGGTTGTTTCGCCCGGCCGGGGCAGAACGTACGCGACTACGCGGTCAAGAAAACCCATCCTGGCGCCTGCGCGGTGTATTCTTTCCTGCAAGTCGGTATCGTTGACGCGGTTCCAGCTTTTTCTCCAGCAGTGTATGTTGTACCTGAAAAACTTCAGGTACGAGCGATAGAGCCATGTCTGCGTCCCGCCGATACGCGGTTTTTCATCTTTAACGTTTACAATTATTCTTTTGCCATGCCTCTCGGTTTCGTATGCGGCGGAGACGAATTCGTGATTTTCCCGCCTTGCGAAATTAAGAAGCGTCTCAAGATGATCGGTTGTCCACGTATCGTCATCATCAATCCTTGCGATCCATTTGCCGCGCACCATATCTAGCGCCTGGTTTGCCGGCACAACCGGCCCGGCAAGCCAATGATTTTCGGCGGTAGGAGGGTAGCGGTATTTTCTCACGGGCAGATTATAAAACCGCACCCGTTTATCGTCAAGCCCTTCTACAAGTTGTGCGGTGTTATCGGTGCAGCAATCGCCTACAATAATAAACTCAAAATTCTTGTAGGTTTGCGCGAGAACGGAAGGCACCGCTCTTTCCATAAGCAGTTTCCCTCTATTATATGTAGGCACATATACTGAAATAAGCGGTTCATCAGAGGTGTTTGAATAAAGGCTTTCATATTTTTGCCGGGCAAAATGCAGTAGCGCCGGTTCGGAAAGCGAATACATGGCGCGTTTTATTCCGCTTATTGCAATGTCGGTTAATGCGCGTTTACGGTTGTTTGTCATCAGTTCCGCCCTCCCACACGGTATGCCTCAGTTTCCATTCGCCGTTAACGTTTTTCCAGACGTGTGCCGAGCGTGAACGGTAGAAATTTGCGATTTCCCTGAATTCATCTTCGGATATGTTAAGATATTTCAAAAACCATGCGAAATGCTTTTTCGGAAATTCGCCGTCGTAGCGTTTTACCAGCGCGACTGCTTCTTCGCGCGTAATATGGCCGTCGCGGACTTCGTGTGCCGCGTCGGACGTGGCGCGGGCGATGCCGAATTTCATGTAGGCCAGGTAAAAATGAAACCCATCCTGCTTGTCGTCTATGCTGGCATATTTTGAATATGTGCCCTCGGAATGTTCGGGATTTGCCTTGAACCCGGTATTTTCAACGGAATAATAATAATTCTCCTGCGGCACCCATTTCCTGTAGAAAGAGAACCAGTGCATTTGCGCGCCGATCTTTTGTAACTCTTCCTGGTGAGGCGGTTTGTATAATTGGAAAGGGTTGTTACGCGCTTCCTCTTTTGTAAATATGCCGGCTTCCAACCCGTGGTTGACAAGATCGTCAATGCCGGAACCTTTATAGTAGAATTCTTTCCAATCCTCCGGCGTTTCATATGCTTTGGATGCGTTTTTAAGCGATCCACCGTATTCCACTTCGCCGCTTTCACCGTAAAATATAAGAGGTATGCCAAACTTTTGCGCTATCTGGAAGGCGTATGCTTTCTGTCCGTACGCAAAGGGTTCCCATGCATCGCCCAGCAACTCAACGCTATGCGCGATAATTTGCGGTGCAGTATGCCGTTGGGGAAGCACAGGAGATTATCGAACCCGGAATCTTTAAAGCTAATGTAATTCTGCCAACCTATATCGGTATATTCAAATGGCGCCCATGTAACTGTAAGTGGATGCATGCCATACTTGTATTTTAACTGGTGCGAGACGTAGGCGCTGTCTTTCCCGCCGCTGCCCGGCACCACGCAGTCGTAACTGCCATCCCTGGAACGGTAACGATCAAGCAGCTCAAGAAGCATTTTTTCACGTTCTTTCCAGTCTATTACGTTGTGTTTTATATGCGCATAATTGCACGCGCTGCATACGCCATTCTCGTCGAATGTTATACGCGGGCGCTGGTTTGAAACTACGCATTTGCGGCAGAACACTATGTCTTTAGGAAGTTTTTCAAGTTGCCTGTCCAGGCTTTTTCCTGAGAATAACATGCCAAATCTCCTTTTACACTTTATGAAGAAAATTATCGTAGATTTTCAGGCCGTCAGCGGCGCTTCTTTCAGGATGAAATTGGCAGCCGTAAACATTGTCCTTGCGCGCAACCGAACAAAAGCTGTCTTTGCCGTATTCTGTTGCGGCCAGGATATTGAGGGAATTTTCCGGCACACAGATAAAAGAGTGAACGAAATAAAAATAACTGCCCGGGGCAATGCCATCCAGGATAGTGCCGTTCCATGATGCCGGACTTTGCGGCAGGATGCAGTTCCAGCCTATCTGTGGAATTTTAAACATATTTTCGTCGGGCATAGGGTCTTTAAAACGGATTACTTTTCCGGAAATTATGGAAAGCCCTTTATTCCATTCAAATTCGGATCCCTCTGAAAAAAGCAGTTGCATCCCGAGGCAAATCCCGAGAAGCGGCCGGCCCGTCTCGATAAACTTCATAAGCGCTTCGTCAAGCCTGTGGCTACGCAATTCGTGCATTCCTTTTCCGAAAGCGCCTACGCCAGGCAATATGACACGTTCGGCCTTTGCAATTTCCGAAGGATTGTCTGTTATGCGTGCCGTGCCGCCTATGTGGTTAATGGCGTGCTCGATGCTAAACAGGTTGCCCATTCCGTAATCAACTATGGTTATTACATTATTGTTCATTACGCGTTGGCCCTTTTCTGCATGATATTCCGTATCCGGATAAACTTGATTTCATTTCAGGAATACTGACAGGTGTAATCCGCTTCGACATAAACTGCACGCTGTCTCTGTTGCGCTTTATGAATTCAATGTTACCTTCTTCCCTGAATTCACCCTCGTTTATATTGTGACTCAAACAATGATAATGAAATATTGATGAAGCGCAAATAGCGTCGGCTTTACCGGTTTGCACGACGTTTCCGGCATGGTCGCACGAACCGCAGCCGCCGCAGGCTATTACCGGTACGGGTGTCATGGATGCAATCTTTTCAACCAGTTCGATGTCATAGCCTGTTGCCGTTCCTTCCTTATCAATCGAAGTAAGCAAAATTTCGCCGGCCCCAAGGTCAACGGCTTCTTTTACCCAGTCGAACACAAGCCTCTCTGACATCTCCCTGCCGTTATCTGTGAAAACCCTGTACGTATCGTCTATTCTTTTTGCCTGGATTGAGATTACTATGCATTGCGAGCCGAACGTTTTGGCCCCTTCTTTTATAAGCGCAGGATTATGAACGGCGGCCGTGTTGATCGCCACTTTGTCGGCCCCGGCGCGAAGTATCTTCCTTATGTCGTCAACGGAGCGTATCCCGCCTCCGACGGTAAGAGGTATAAAAATATTGCGGGCTGTTTTTTCAACAATATCAGAAAGATTATTTCTGCCGTAGAGGCTTGCAACTACATCAATATAAATTAATTCGTCCGCGCCTTCTTCGTAATACTTGCAGGCGTAATCCCATGGTTTGCCAAGGACGCGCAGTCCCTCCAGGTGGATGCCTTTTACGAGGTTGGGGCCTTTGATGTCGAGGCGCGGGATTATTCTAATATTTTTTGTCATGGAGTTTTTTCCTGAAGAACGTTTCTGCGGTTACGAAGTCGAGCGGGTCGTCAATGTCAACAGACCTGGCTTTCGGCATAACGTATATGCGGCTGTTATCAAGTATCGTTTTGCGTTTTTCAAGCAGCACGTTTTTCGGCCATGCGTATATTGAAGAATTCATGTCGTATACGGGTGGTGCGTCCTGTCGCGTTGTAAAACGGCCTGTCTTTACCAACCTGGCCTTTCCGCCTTTGCTCATTTCCACCATGTTAAAATATGGGTTGCGATGGGACGGCGTTACGGAAAACACGCTGCCGGCATGGGTGCGCACAAGCAGTTCGATACAGTTGTCAATGTCGGCGGGGCTTCGAAGCGGCGTGGTGGCATGTAGCAGTACGATAATGTCATACGATTGCTTCCCATCCTCTTCGAGCGTTTTGACGGCGTGGAGCAATACTTCAATTGTGCCGCTGTTATCCTTCGCAAGGCTTGCCGGGCGGATAAACGGAACTTCCGCCCCGTAGCGCCGGGCTACGGCGGCTATGGTCAGGCTGTCTGTGGAAACCATTACGCGGTCAATATAACGGGATTTGCGCGCATGCGATATGGTGTAGGCGATAAGAGGCTTGCCGCACAACAATTTTATGTTTTTCCCGGGCACGCCTTTGGAACCGCCGCGCGCCGGTATAATGCAGAGAATGCGTTTATTTTTGTACATTCATTTCCTCGATAAGTTGTAATGCCTTTATGCCGTCGTCAATGGTAATGCATGGATTTTTATGAGCACTAACGATGTTTATAAAATGATCCATTTCGTCTTTATACGTATTGTCAATGTCAAAAAGCTTTTCATCGGTAATAAGCCGCTGATTTTTGCCGGTATCAATACTTATTGTTTTTTTTACAAGGTTGCAGCATATTGCGCCGCTGCTTCCCACAACACGCAACGAGCGTTGTTTTTGTTGCTGAAGGTAATCAAGGTGCACTGAGCAGGTAAAGCCGGCCGGATAAGTATATATGCCTTCGAACAGGTCTTCGCAATCAATTTCAAGATCCGAAACTTTTGTTTTAACCAGCGTCCAATTATACGGTTCGCCGAAAATGTAACGCATGTAATCTATCTCATGCGAAAGGTCAAGCGCAACCCCGCCGCCCAATGATTTGCGTGCGCTGTAACAGGCGCGGTAATCGTTTCCAGGGCGCCAGGCCGGCAAGTACTGTCCAGCGTTTATAGATGCAAAATACGGTTTGCCGATTATTCCGCCGGCCACCTGTTCTTTTACAAAGTTTATAGCGCCGAGAAACCTCAGGTTATAACCTATAAACAAGGGTAACGATTGTTTTTTAACGATTGCATGGAGTGAGGATGTGCCGTCAAGCGAATCTGAAAGCGGCTTCTCGATAAATAGTGGCATTCCCCTGGATGCAAGTTCCATTGCCACTGGAAGATGGTTGTGCGTTTCATTGCATACAACCGCAAAATCAGCCTGCACTCTCCCAATGGAGTCGGCAAACTCGATTTTTTCGTGTTTTTGCCCTTCCCTGCCGGTTATATGGCGGCTGTATATAATTACATTTTTTATAGTTTCAANGGCGCACAGGTTTGCTACATGCCGNCTGCCTATAGAGCCGTATCCTATGACTAGTGCTTTCAAATGAAAAACCTCATTTATTTACCGAATCGTCCAGCCGCCATCAACTATTATGTTCTGTCCTGTAACGTATGACGAGGCATCGGCGGAGAGATACAGTACTGCCGCTGCAACGTCGGCTGGTGTTCCCATTCTGCCGAGGGGCGTTCTTTTCTCGTATTTTTTTATAAAAGACACGGGTTGTTTGTCCCGTATTCCTCCCGGAGAAACCGAGTTTACCCGTATTTTGTAGGGCGCATAATAGCTTGCCATGTAGCGGCTCATACCGATTATGCCAGATTTTATGGCCGCATAAGCGCCCGGCATGGTCATGGTTGTCCCTTCGTATATGGAAAAGTCAGGGGCTACCACGCCGTATATGGATGCGATATTTATTATAGAGCCGCCTCTCTTCTTCATTGCCTCGGCCGCGGCGCGCGCGCAGATAAAATAACCGCCCATGTGGTTATTGACATTGGTTTTCCATGAGTTGAATTCGATTTTCTCAAATGTCTTGCCCCAGTCGTTTGTGTACGGATAAGCGCAATTGACAAATATATCCATGCGTCCGTCTTTTTTTAGAATTGCCGGGATGAACCTGTTAACCGATTTCTCCGACGAAATATCTATCGGCGCATACCGCAGCTTGTCGCTTGCGGCAGTATCCGGGCGTTTAGTGTCGGCAACGTACACGGTTGCCCCGGCTTGCAGCAAAAGACGCACGATTTCCCTGCCTATCAGCCCGTTGCCGCCGGTAACCACCGCTACTTTTCCCTCAAGTGAAAATATGTCATTTTTCATTAGAGCTTACCACCCATGTCATAAAATGATTTTGAGGTATCGCCTATAATCGGAATCCGTTTTTTTATAATTTTATGTATTTTTTCCGCTGCATGGCCTGTGCCGTATGGGTTTTTAACAGCTTTGCACAAGCGGCGGAATGCGAGAGAAAAAGCCTTGTCCAGTGCGCTTTTTATGGCGTCCTTTCGGGGCGGGCAATCAATTACGCTTGCCGGTTTTATTCTTCCTTTCTGGCGGTTACCGATATTAACCGAAGGTATCCCGAAGGAAGGCGCCTCTATGATGCCGCTTGAAGAATTGCCGACAACCGCGCTTATGTGCTTGAGGCAGGAAAGGTAACGGAGTTGCCCCAGCGACGTGAAAACGCGCGTATTTTCAGGATGGCGCGCCGCATAAGCTTCAATAAGCTCCGAGATTACGTGCCCGTTGGTATCGGCATTGGGTTTTGTAAAGATTATCTTTATGTTTGCAAACGTATCCAGCGCCGATAGCAGTTCCGTGAAACTTTTCTTTTCGGAGCCATGTTCCAGCGTTACGGGGTGATATGTTACCAGCACGGTTTTTTCACCGAAACTGAAGCCAAGCTGCTTTTCAAGCGCGGGTTTTGCCAGAAGCGGCATTGAACGCACGTTGTCCAGCCCCAGGGCGCCGACCGTAAATACGTTTTGAGGATGCTCGCCAAGTTGTATGACGCGTTGACGGTAGCGCTCGGTTGATGTAAAGTGCAGGCGGCTCATCTTGGTTATGGAATGACGAATGGCGTCGTCAAAGGCGCCTTCCGTAAGTTCTCCGCCATAGAGATGCGCAACCGGTATGTTAGCCATGAAAGCGGCGACAACGGCTGAAAATATCTCGAAGCGGTCACCAAGCGCTACAACCATATCCGGGTTCAAATCATTGAAAGTATCGGCAAAGCCCATTATGCCTAAGCCCGTTGATTTGGTTACGGCGGTTGATGTGTCGGCGGCCAGCAGTGTTTCCACTTTTTTAGTCACCTTAAAATCTTTTTCTATTTCCTTACAGGTAAGGCCGAAAGCCGGCGAGAGATGCATGCCGGTTGCGACGATTTGAAGATCCAATGAGGCATCGCCTGAAATCCTTTTTAATAAAGGATAGAAAAGGCCATATTCCGCACGCGAACCGGTTACTACGCAGATACGTTTTTTCATAAGGAGATCATTTCATCCTTTTTAAAATTTTTTGATGCTTTTTTGCCAATGGCGCTATCCCAGAACATGGGCGAGATGCCGCTGCCCGGGCGTTTAACCGCAAGATTCTGCTCCGAAAGACGTTCGCCTTTTTCTATGTCCCGCGCGGCCACGATGCTTTTGCGTACAATGGCGCGGTTTTTCAGTTCGCTGCCCGAGACTCTCTTTATACCGTCGCCCAGCGCGGCCTCTATATTGCGTATTGCTTTTACCATCGAACACAGTTCCGCAGGGCCAATGCTTGCCTTGTGGTCTGGCCCCGGCATAGTTGTGTCGAGACTAAAGTGTTTTTCGATAACGGTGGCGCCCAGTGCGGCCGCCGCCAGGGCAATCTCTATTCCTTCGGTATGGTCCGAGTATCCGACATTTACGCGGAAAGCTTTCTTCAAAGTATGCATCGCTTTGAGGTTCGCCTCGCTTGCAGGCGCGGGATACTCGGAAGTGCAATGAAGAAGCGTTATGGAATCTGGTTTCGTNCCNGCNCCNGTCAGNATTNAAAGCGCCTTGCGGATTTCCGGCATGGTTGACATGCCCGTTGAAAGTATAATCTTTTTGCGCAGACCGCCAAGCGCCCGCAGATACGGAAGGTTTGTAATTTCTCCGGACGGGATTTTGTATGCGGGGACACCTATCTTTTGTAACAGCCGTATCCCGTCTATATCAAAGGGAGACGACATGAACAGTATATTTTTTTTCAGGCAATGTTCTTTAAGCGCGTAATGAGCGGCTTCATTAAGCTCAAGCTTTCTTATCATCTCAAACTGGGTTTCAGCCGCCCGAGATGTTTTTTGCTGGTATTCCGCCTTGGGCGCGTTTTTAATTACGAGCGAACCGGCTTTGAACGTCTGGAATTTTACGGCGTCAGCGCCCGCGCGCGCAGCGGCGTCCACCATGCATTTTGCTATCGAGAGCGAGCCGTTATGATTTACGCCAGCCTCGGCTATTACAAATACGTTACTCATTGTTTTTCCTGATAACGCAAGGGCAACCGAAAGCCGTTAAATTGTCGCCGAAACTTTTTGTTACAACGCTTCCCATGCCGATGATTGTACCTTTGCCTATTGTTATATATTGCATAAGCGAACTGCCTGCGCCTATGTGAGAAAACTCACCCACCGTTACGCCGCCGCCAAGCACGGCGCGCGGGGCTATGTGCGTGAAATCGCCTATTACGCAATCATGGTCTATCACTGCGCCGGTATTGATGATACAGTTGCTCCCCACCTTTGCGCCGGCATTTATAACGGCGCCCGGAGCGACAAAAGTTCCTTCCCCGATTATGCTTTTTTCTGAAACGACGGCGTGTCGGCTTATTATTGTTGAAAACGCAAATCCGGCAGATGTCGCCTGTTTGCATAACTTAACCCTAAGCGCCGGCGAGCCGATGCTGCCAACCGAGACGTGGCAATGGCGGATGCCCTGACGGTAAAATCGGTCNAGTTCCATGTCGGTGCCGATAACTGGTATACCGTAAATATTTTCCCCGGCTTTTTGCGGTAAATCAATAATACCGGCTACCTTAAAATTTTTTAAATTTAAAATAGCGTCAATAACCACTTTGCAGTGTCCACCGGCGCCTATAAGCAGGAGTTCCGTCATTTTTTTACACTCCGAAACGTTTCAGTGTTTCCTTAAGATCTTCCCACTGGCCCATGTCCAGCCAGGATTTTTCCGATATTGGATAAACGCCTACTTTCCAGCCTTTCGCGCGGCAGGACGCTATCAGGTCTGTCATGTGGAACATTTTGTCCCCGGGAATCAGCTTCAGAACTTCGGGTTCCAGAACGTACATGCCGGTATTAACCAGAAAATCGTATTCCGGTTTTTCGTCAATTTTATTCAATTGGCCGCTGACGCCAACCGTGCAAACGCCATACGGTATGGTATAGTGTTTCATGGAGCCTACCAGCGTGATTTTATTGCCGGAGCTTTTGTGGAATTGAACGATATCTTCGAAATCAGCCTCAATAAGTATATCGCAGTTACTGACGAAAAAAGTTTTTTTGAAACGGTTGCGCAACAGGTTCAGGCTGCCTGCCGTGCCAAGCGGCTTATCTTCCCTGACATAACGTATGTCGTAAGGATGTTTAAAATCTTCAAAATATGCCTTTATTATGTTTGACTTATAATTAACCGAAAGATAAAAGTCCGTGCAGCCATAATCGTAGAATCGGTTGATGATGAGTTCTATAACCGGTTTGTCGCCGATAGGCATCAGCGGTTTGGGAAGTATTTTTGTAAAAGGCGCAAGGCGCGTGCCTTCTCCCCCCGCCATCAGCACTACCGGAAGGGCTATCGTTCCTTTTTTTTGAGCCGTTCCCTTGAAGAGATCCGTCCACCACACAACGGACACTACTTTACCGGCGGTATCAACGACAGGTATGCACTCGATGGCTTTGGAGAGCATTTTCTCCTTCGCTTCCTCAGGCCTGTAACCGTCATTTAACATGACCGGCTCAGGGTGCATGGCTTTTTTTATTGCTGCGCTAAGCTTGCCGCCCTTGAGCATCCAGCGCCGTATATTGCCGTCCGTAACAACGCCGAGCAAACGCGTGGCTTCATCAACCACGAACAGGATTTTACCGCCTGAGCTGTCCATCTGTTTCAATGCGTTGCGAATTGTCAGCGTGGGAGGCACAAGGATACTATTTAAGCGATTCATCTTAGCACTCCAATAAACGGCGAAGGGCCGTGGCGGAACGTCGTATTGCGGCGTCCGTATTGAGCGTTGATCCCGGCAGGCACAAGCCGTTGCGATATATGTGCATGGCCTGCGGGTAATGCCGGCAATCGGCGTATTTTTCGTAAGGCGGAAAACATGGTATAGGCATAAATATGCGCCGTGCAGGTATACCTTCCGCCGCCAGTTTTTTTTGCAGGCCGGTAATCGAAGCCTTCTTTGTAACCGTCACGCAGGTGAGCCAGCGCGAGCTTTTTGCGCCGGGATATTCCTGTTGGAAATCAACTATTCCCCTGCCGCCAAGCTCCTTGCGGTATATAGCGTAAAATTTACTTTTTCTTTTAAGGAAAAAATCCAGCCTCTGCATCTGNGCAAGGCCGAGTGCGGCCTCGATATTAGTCATGCGGTAGTTGAATCCGGCTTCGGGGTGATAGTATCCCTTTTGTTCGTCCCGCGCCTGGTTGGCTTCGGGGTGATAGTATCCCTTTTGTTCGTCCCGCGCCTGGTTAACCAGAAACTTTATGTGTGCCAGCCGCTTATCGGATTTACCGATTAACATGCCGCCGCCGCCGGTAGTCATTATTTTATTGCCGTTGAAACTGAAACATCCAATTTCGCCCAAAGTTCCTGCGCGCGCGCCCTGCCAGGTTGCCCCGAGGCTTTCGGTCGCGTCTTCGATGATGTAGAGCTTGTGCTTGCGCGCTATGCGGGTAATGCCGTCCATGTCGCAGGGATTGCCGTAGAGGTGAACAGGTATTATGGCCTTCGTTCTTTTTGTTATTCTGTCCTCTATTTGGGACGGATTGATATTCCAGGTTAGCGGATCAACGTCAGCGAAAACCGGAGTAGCTCCAACCTGAAGCACCGGATTAACGGTTGCGATAAATGTGAGCGCCGGCACGATTACTTCATCACCTTTCCCTATTCCAAGTTCATGCAGGGCGATATGAAGCGATGCCGTGCCGCTTTGCGTTGAAACTGCGCGCGGCACATCGTGGTAACTTGCAAAGGCATTTTCAAATTCGCCTACAAGCGGGCCGACGGTTGAAACATAGCCGCTGTCAATAGCGCTATTGACGTATTTTTTTTCAAGTTTGCCTACATTCGGGGCGTCAAGAAATATTTTCATATAAATTAAATATTATAAATGTCTGCCTTGTAACGTTTAAGATTTTCTTCTTTTTTGAACCATTCGACAGTTTCCTGCAAGCCCAGGTCAAGGTTGAAGGCCGGCCTCCATCCTGTTAAATTTTTGATTTTTTCATTTTTCCCCAGCAACCGTTCCACCTCGCTTTTTTCAGGCCGGATACGCGCGGCATCCTCAACGATTCGCGCCTGTGAGCCTGTAAGCCGGATAAGCTTTACTGCCAGGTCGCCCATGGAAATCTCGGTTTGGGTCGCTATGTTGATTTCTTCGCCGATTGTATTGTCGGAAGAGAGTATTTCAAGGAAACCTTCCACGGTATCTTTCACGTAAAGAAAATCACGGGTAGGGTGCAAAGAACCAAGCTTGATTTCATTTTTGCCGGAGATAAGTTGGCAGATTATGGCAGGTATGATTGCCCTTGCCGATTGCCTGGGACCGAAGGTGTTAAAGGGGCGCACAATGGTTACAGGCAGGCCAAAGCTTCGATAGAAACTGAGTGAAAGCTGGTCTGCCGCGATTTTTGTTGCGGAATACGGCGATTGTCCCTGCAACGGATGTTTCTCGTCAATCGGGACGTAGCAGGCAGTGCCGTAAACCTCGCTTGTGGATGTTACAAGAACGCGCTCCAGGTTGAGATCGCGCGCGGCATTTAGTATGTTCAGCGTTCCCTTGATGTTGGTGTCAACGTAGCTGTCGGGCGAATGATAGGAAAACGGGATGGCGATAAGGGCAGCCAGGTGCAATACCGCGGAACATCCCTTCATTGCATTGCGCACGCCGTTGGGATCGCGTATATCGCCGGTAAATATTTCAACTTTATCAACAGTTTCCTTTGGAATTGAATCGAGCCAGCCGTAGCTGTTAAAGGAGTTGTAGAAAACAAACGCGCGCACATTATAGCCGGCTTGCACCAGCCGTTCAACGAGGTGGCTGCCGATAAATCCGTCGGCGCCTGTAACGAGAATTTTTCCTTTTGTGTCAGTTGTTTTCATAGAATAATCCTGACTCCGAAAGATAAGAAATAATATCTATGGATTCCTGCGGCGTCGTTTTCTTCGAGGATGAAACGAGCAGGCAAGCGTTGCGGTTATGCCGAGAATCGCTGATCCTTCGTGTGAAGATAATTTTTGGATTGTTAAGGCGCCGGATCGCCAGTTCAACTATATCCGCAAGTTCCCCGCTGCCGTTGACCTCGAAACGGTCATAGCCTTTTTTGTATCGCTCGCTTACCATATTTTGAATATTATCTTTTAACATCCTGAAATGTGTTATTGTTTTAAGCGCGAAGCGGTAGGATTTATCGGCTTTTTCGCTGAACCCCTTTGGTGTAAGCATGTATTGGATTTTTTTGCGGTTTAGTTGCGTGGCTTTGATGTAGCCCTTGGTAATCAGCCGCTTAATGATGAGGTTGGTAAGCCCGAGCGATATGCCCGTGCGATGGGAGATAGTGCGCTGATCCGGCAGGTGATTGCCCGATATTTCCTTGATAACAGCGAATTCTTTTTCCGTTATTTCCATTGGCTTCCCGGGGTTATGTTCAATTATTGAACATTCTATATAATATTACCAGGCAAGTCAAGCAAAAATCGCCATCGTGTCAAGCCCAAATAGAAATGTCCTATTCCTGCCCAAATAGAAATGTCCGTTTTTGGGTAAAAGAAGAAAAGAGGTCGCCGCCGCGCCGTACTGTGGGAA
>C687J26609_1000338_pt1 | contig 13481 bp, 10 predicted proteins | sample RifOxyA2_FD_26609 | JGI IMG/M metagenome (IMG submission 26609) | reverse complement strand
GTCAGGTACGGGATGTTAATTTCAAGGGTAGATAAATGATGAATGAAACCGCTTACTCGAAACACCACTATTCTGTGCCCGGCCGATTCAAGACGCGCCGCAAAAGCGGACGTAGATTCCCATTGGTAATACCCGTTGGCATAATTGCGCGCCGGGGCTTCGACGGCGTTTCGGAGCGACCCTGGCCCGGCATCGTTCAAGTTTGTTACAAAGTAAATCGCCCCGCCCCGGCCGCCTGTGGTAGTCGCCCCCATCCCCTCGGCCCCCGGAAACGCCGGTAGCGCACAAACCGGCGGCACTGTGGCAAGGCACACAACAGTCAGCAAAAACCCAGCCANAAAATTATTGACCTTTTCCCTGTAATGGAACACTTTAGCGGGGCGCTTTCGGGCTAAAACATTGAAATATTTTTCCAATTCCAAATTAAACTCCGTCTACAAAACCCTGATTTAGCGTTACGGTATTCTTTCTCATGCTTTCCCTTGTGGAGAGATGGTTGTATTCTATCTGCAGGGGCTGGCCATGTGGAGTATTGTACATAACGAAATGTTAAATGTAAAGACCTGATTCCACCGTATTTTTATTCAGCGCAGTTGCAAATTTGACGGTGCAATGGGCGAGGTTTTGTCTGATGATTGGCTGCCGAATGCTATTGGATATGATTCGGAAGGGGTTCCGGTTTCATCTACAACATACAGACGCCAGCGCGTTGCTTATAATGACATATCGCTACGGAGAATTACCTTTTAAGCTATCTAATCCGCAACCCGCCCGGAATCGTGGGTGGAGCGGTGTCAGTTTCCCCGGAAATAAACTCATGTGCGCCGATGTCCCAGCCGGAGCTTTGCGGACGGGCGATTCCTGTAAAATCATTTTTAAACAGGTTGTCAACAAGAGCCTGCCCTGTGTCAATACAAGGAGAATTGTATGTCAGCGAGAAATCATTTCCTGAGCTATTGTTGTAGATAGGGTCGGCATTTATTGCGCCAGTATCTATTCCGCTGTTTCCCGTGGCCGGATTATATGTCCCTATCCCGAAATAGCAATTATTGGAAATATCAGGCGCCGGGGCATCTCCGGTTACCCGGATANATAATGATGAACCGGGGTTTACATGCACGACGTTATTTTTTATCTCAATACTTTCCGGAGCGTACAGGTGTTCATATGTAACAGAACTATAAAAACTGAAAGCAGATCCCATATTCCCCGCGCCGGCTTCGTAAAGGGAATTATTATAATAATGAACATTGCCGGACATTGCATATACCGAGGGCGACCCGGAAGGGGCCGGCCCTTTTATGATATTGCTGTAAACATAAATCGTAGATCCCGCTCCGGTTTCAAAAACGCCAACAGCCCTTGAAGGATATTGAGTAACATCAATAACATTATGATGTATGCGGATATTTTCGAAAGTATAACCGAGGTCATAGGCTTCATTGTTATTAATGCTGATCATTGGCCCTTCAGCCCAGTTGTTGTCATGAATATAATTCCACCCTATATCAACATTGTCTGCTCCCCTATTGGGGTAGATGGCATGATCCAGCTTGTTTGCCGAAGTTCCACCGGTCATTTCATTCCCGTATAGGATAATATTGTTTCCTGCCGGCACGATAACGCCGGATGCTGATAGCTCGTGGATACCGTTCAATAAATTTCCTACCGCGCGCCAATTGTTTCCTGCTTCAAGAGACCCGCGCATTGAGTGAATAGACATTTTTGAGACGGTAATATATTCCGGAATCGTGGAGTATAAACGAAATCCTGTCCGCATCGTGTCAGCCATCGAATCAATGACCGGCCGTTCCCCGGGATAAACTGAAAAAACATTTTCAAGGTTGTTCTGGCCTGAATGGTTTGCGCCCAGGCAAAAGTTTGCAGACCAGTTGAGCTGTGCATACTGTTCGCTGTAATTTCCTGATTTGAAATATGCTATTGCGCCGTCTTCATTTGCGCCGGATGAGTTGATTCGATTTATAAAAGATGCCGGGCTTCGCCATGGGTCGGAAAATGTTCCCGAGCCGGGATTGCCGGGGGATGTGTCGTCAATAAAATACATATTGCCGGAGCGGACTGTGAAATCTAATTGATTGGAGTCCACGCCATTAACGTTTACTTTTATCTTTACCGGACCGTCAGAAACGCCCTCAGGGATTGAAAATGCGATTTCCTGCATTTTATGAAATGAATACACATCAGATGGCCCGCCCGGAAGTTGGCCGTCGGCATTTTTCCAATAATATATGTGGGCGGCTTCATGCCAGTTTCCGTCAGTGCCAATGTATAGTTTTGAATTTACCGGGACGGCTCCAAGATTCCGTCCCCAGACGGTAACAATTGCGCCGCTTCCCGTGCCATCGCCTAATCCGGTTTTCGGCCCGGAATTAAAGTCGGTAAAAAACAACACGGGAGAATCAGCCGCCAGGCAACGGTTATATCCGGCAAAGAAAGCAATGGAAATGAATATTAACCGGCAAAAAAATATAGAAGAAGTTTTCATTATCATTACTTTCCCGGTGCCATCCTACTCGACAACTTTTAACCCGGTGGGAGCGGCCGGATGCGCGGTTTCAGCGCGGGACCCTTCCACCGTTACAGGATACCCCTGGCTATTTACACGTCCCTGGCTGTCGAATACGTACAAGTAAGCCTGGCCTGAATTTATGGCGCCCAATCTAAAGCGCGCAGTTATCAAGTTGTCAGACCATGACTCAACCGTTGCTAAAGTTATTTTTTTGCATGACCAGTACTGCGGAGCATCGCCGATTTCTACGCGCGCCTGGGCTCCATTGCCTGTGGCGGCGTAAAAGTCGTCATAAACAGGTGATGTGGGCACATCTTGCCTTAGCCATCCCGGCACGGTCATCCTGTCCCACTGCTTGGGTTGTACAGGTTGGCACCAAAGCGTTCCGGCGCCTGCGTGCGTGCAATAGTAATCGCCATCCGCGGAAGTGGGATTATCCGCGTCATATAGCGGGATGTCCGACCGCTCCACGCGCCTTGTAAATCCAACGCCATCCTGAAATGCGCTGAACCATATCTGTCCCGGAAGCAGAGGATCGGCAGAATTTGCTTTCAGCCATACGGAAATACGGATGAAACGGTCGAATGTCCACCAATCTGCACCGATGTATGCCAGTGAAGAGTCGTTACCGCCAAGAGAAAAGGAACCGCCCGGCCAGGTGGGCAGGCATAAATCGTTGTTTGGCGAAGCGTAACCTTCGGGGCCGTTAAATATCCAGACCAACTTCCAGCAGCTGACGGATGATAACGTCGTATAAGCCGTAGCTGAAGGAAATAACGTATTATCAGGGATGCGAACCCAGTATGAAAGAAATATTTCCTGGACAGGAGAAGGAAATGTCTTGCAGAATTGCTGTGTTTGCTTCAGCAAAGGATCGCTGATTTGCATAGAGTACTGGCCGGACAAGCACGTTGTTGAATACGTCGGGGAATAAGAACTGCATGTTTCCCACTCACCAACCCTGGCTTTTGATTGTATGTCCGAACCTGGCGTGCCGCCCTCAAAATCATCAAAAATCATAACTGACGGCCCCGATGAACCGAACCCGTTGCCGGATATTGTCAATAATGAATCGTCGCTTATTATTCCCACGGCAGAATCAATTGTTACGGTGGAAACGTATGTTTCCGGCGCGGTATCTGTAATCGCGGAAAAACTAATGACGTAATCATTTGCGTTTTCATCGCCAGATAAGCTGTCGCAGCAGCGCACGTAGTATTGGTACGATTGTCCGCCATGAATATTATAAATTGCCTTTTGATGGTACCATGGCCCCCCGGTCTCGCTGAAGCGTGTAAAAGATGAGGAAAATACATAAGGAAGCGATGTGTAGGCGGTATTTGCAATAGTTCCGTAACGGCAGGTTGCCTGGGCATCAGTGGTAAGCGATAGCAATACATTGGTGCTTTCGCCTGTGCGCTGAATACCTGAAGGCGCCCCCTGTGAACGCACAGGTTCCTGAGACCACAACATAGATGGTAGAAATATAAACACCAGTAAAAATTTCATTTTGCAAACAGGGTTAAGCTCCAATATGATATAACATATTTATGGGGGATAGTCATGTGTAAAGTAAAGAAAATAATCATATATGCGTTTGCTATGCTGTCAGCGTTTGATGCCGCATGGGGTGTTGTCTCATGGGATCGAATGCAAAAGGCGGCAGTGGAGTCAACTGCTGCCGTTGAAACGTGGGGCATGCTGCTTGCTGCAGGTGTGATGTATTTTTCGTGCGCAGACGTAACTGTTTCTGATTGGGCATCCGAAAATATGCCTGTTTTCGGTTCCCGGGAAAATGCACAACGATGGAGCGACATCCTTGCCGGGGGAGCGACGGCGGCGCAATATGCTTCGGCGCTGGCGGCGACCCCGGAAGAATCATCTGGAAACGCAATATTGACCAAGCTCCGCTACGCGGCAACCGGATTTGCGGCAAACGAATTTAATTATGCGGTTACGGGCGGGTTGAAGGGCATTGCCGGCCGTCCCCGTCCCGATGAATCCGGCAACAACAGTTTTCCTTCAGGACATTCTTCCCAGTCAGCGGTAAATGTTACGCTTAGCTTGCATATTCTCCCTTCGCTTCCCATGACGGAAAACATCAAACCGTTCATCAGGGGTTTGCTGATTTCGCTGGCCGTCGGGACGTCGTGGGCGCGCATCGAAGGNAAGAAACATTATCCTTCCGACGTGCTGGCCGGCGCCGCTATAGGCCACTGGATCGGAAGTTTTATGAGCCTGTATTTTTTCGAAAATTCCCCCTTTGCGCTGTCCGCCGATTCCATGAAGTCCGGCTACATACTACAAGTGCAGCTTCTTTTCTAACTTTGGGGACGTTGTTTCTCACTATGCATAACTCAACATCTTTTATTTTATTGTTACGCTGGCCGGAGCGTGAGGAGGGATATGGTCTATGCATACACCTCCGTTGTCTACTTCGGTTTCGTCCTGATTTTGTATTCCATCAAAACAGGTTGGGGGCGCATATGGGAGAGCGCCCATGTCGCCGCCGTCAGATGCAGCAAACCGTGCCGGCGAGTTTTCGCGAAGACGGTAATCTGTCGGTGATATAAATTGAGGATCTAAGAGGACATCATTTTCACCCCCCTCATCTCCGATGGTACCTCCGTTTACCGAGTAACATAAGTTATAATCATCAGTTACAGTTATGCTTGCATTGCCGGCGTTCCTATGCACAGAGATAGAAGCAGAATCGTGATTGTAAATAATATTATCACGTATAATCAATCCTGATATAATATCATTTCCCGTGAAAGAAATAATATCAAAAACTCCGGCATCAATATAGTAAGCGATAGGCGTTTTATGCCCAACTATTGTGTTGTTATATATACTGCTGTTAAAATCATTTGCTACGCCGAGAGAATTTTTAAGAAAAAATGCTGCCGATAAATAATTAAGTGCAGCTTGGTCAACAATGAAACCATTATCACATAATATGTTTTTATAGATATGGTGGCCGGTAGAAGTTCCGCCAAGTTGCGCAGACATGCCGAATACACCTATATTATTATCATGTATATTATTGTTATAAATTACGCAATTACTTGTTCCATCAATTGAAATCATATATCCTGAATAAGTTGGATTTATTGCATCTGCATTATTATAGAACTCGTTTCCATATAATTGTAACCCTGTTGATCCTATAGGAAAATCAACAACATGGCCCTCGCATGTCCCGGTAACACAAGTATTGCCAAAAAAATTATTGTATCGGATAATAGGGGCGGTGCTTAAATATGTCGAGTCATTCCCCAATTTTACGGCGGTATCTACATTATGTGATATGGTGTTGTATTCTATAATATCACCGCCATCAGACCCGGTTGCAAAATTAATAGCGGACCCCATTGAGTCAGACGAACCGTTACTGTCTATCAAACAATGATGTATCCACCTGTTTCCGTATGTTGCCTGGGCTGAGCCTGTTTGTGATATAGCACGTTTTGCCCCTGTGAAATGTATATTTGATATTTCCCAACCGCCCGTGCCAAACCCGTTAACTATTGTATAAGTCGGATCGCTGACCGTTAACGTAGGCAAAGTGTCTGTCGAAACAGGTTTTTCACCGGCAATGCTATAATTAAACGCGGACAAAATCATATTTGCCCGCATTCTCAGGCCACTTGTGATTGGNAAAATAATGGTCGCAGATCCATCAATATACAAATTACTGGTTAATTCAACAGTGCCGTCTATACCATCCAACTGGGCGGCGGTTGATAATGAAGAACATAGATACGCATCGCCACCGGCGCCAGCGGCTGTAATCCCGGCCTGCAGTGTTCCAGGAGTATCTCCTGCGGTAACATCATTACAGCTCGTTGCCCCTGATTTGTAATAAACAACCCCGTCTATAAGCTTGATGTAAACAGTGGCTCCAAAACACATCTGAGGAATCAACGATAGGAGTAAAATGTAACATAATTTATTCATGGCGATTGCGTGTCCAGGCATTACAGAGTTAACGTTTTAGGTCTATTTAATCTTTAAGCAAGATGGTGGCCGGGGTGGGGTGTTATTGGCGGTGTTGTCTGGTCTGGTCAACATGGACCATTGCGGTGAGGTGGTAAATAGTTCCCAGTCAAAGCCGGCCACATTTAGATTGTTCGTCAACCATGCGACTGCCGAAATATTCCCGGAAGCTCTGGCAGCGGCAAGGGCTATTATAACGGAATTCACGCTCGTAGAGCTGTAAGCGTTGATGGCTGCGCAAGAAAACAATCCCTGGCTTGCGCCCATGATTCCGGATAGCATGGCGGGGATGAACATAATGAATCAACAAGCTGCGCAGGGAACCTGTAGGAAGCTCCATTGTACGGGTTGAAGTCCGGATCAATAAACCTGCTTGAATTAAATTTCCTGAACCAGGAAAGTATGGCGCCGGTGTCATAGCCCAATTCGCCGGCATGTACCAGTGAGAGAAGCATAAAATCCTCCATCCATGGGCTGGTAATGTATTTAACCTTTGATGTATCCATACCATCGAGAGTTGCATACGTGTCCATGCCCCAGTAGCCCAGGGGGTAGCGGCCTTCTTCTGAAAGCCATGCTTGTATATTATTCGAAATTTTTTCCTCAAAATAATCTTTCTCCGGTTCTCCGTCCGGTGCTATTGCGGCCGCATCCGCAATCTGGCGCAACGCCCAGGCCTCGCCTCTTACCTGATCGCGCAACAGTCCCTGGCTGTAGTCCCTTCCCCACGACGGGTCCGTAGCGGCCATGGAAAGATCGTAACCGGCCCAGTAATACATTTCATCAAGATAAAATCTTTCGCCGGTTACAAGATAAGGTATAAATGCAAAACTGCCCTGGTGTGCCCGGTCTATGCTCCAGTTTTGATGATCCTGCACTCCCGCGTCCGCGGGCAGGCCGGTTGAAACGTCGGTGTCAGCTCGGGTCATTACAGATGGCCGGTCATCTATGGAAATAACCCTGCCGAAAAACGATTTTTCAGGATCGGTTTCACGCCAGTGGACAGGCGCATTTGCCGCAAGTTCAGCCTGCCCCAGTACTATTTCCCGGAGCCGATTATCCCACGAAAACAGGNACATAACGGCCCAACNGGGCAATATACACAACTCATCCCTCATCCCGGTCGTAGGGAAATACTTGAGGACTATGCCGGATTGAAAACTGCCGGCGGCATAGTCTTCTCCGAAAATATCGCTGTCGCGTCCGCTCCAGAGGCTTTGCAGATTGCTTATGGCGGTTTCCGGCACTTCAAGGCTGGTATCGTAGTTCATGACCAACCCGGAAGAAATAAGATAATTTGTGTCGTATCGAATTTCAACCTCGGGCGGCTGCTGCCCCATCCACCATACCTTTCGCCATCTGCTCTGAAAAATATGATTGACATATTTAACTGTCGAGCCGTCATCCCAGAGTTGTGCCACCGGTGCGGATTTGCCGAGACTGACGGAAACACCGTAGTTTACATTCCCCCTGTAATTACCCTCGACATTTTCAATGCCGACAGAAATTCTCGGGCCAAAGGCCGACCCAGGGTAATAACGCACTTCCCAGTATGCATTAAGCTGGGGGTGGCCCGAATCACTGGCAATGTCCTCTCTGGCAATGATTTCTGTCATTACCGACCCTGAAAGCCAGTAATCGAGGCTGCTGTTCGGGTTTGGATTTGTTCCAATCGTATTTGCGATTACGGTATTCCTTAAGCCGGCGGTGCGGCTTCCGATATATCCTGAACTTGAAAGGTTAACCAGGGAAATAGCGCACTCAACATCCGTTGCAAGTATTTCATCCTTGCTCATGCCCGCACCTGCCAGGTTAATTCCGCCGCAGACAAGATCCAGCACTGTATCGGTATTGGCGTTGATTTGTGGTATAATCGAGGAAAGAACGGCATGCTTGCATGAACCGTCGGCGTAGTAACGTCTGGGCTCGAACTGGGTAGGTAATGATTGTCCGTTCTGCAAATGAAAGCTTACTGTCTCCCCGACCGGAACATCACCTTGTCTGAACCATTGGCCTATGGTAAGCGGATAATTATTGGTTGTTTGCCCGGCTTTTCCCCTGACAACAACATAGGTTATATGCGCAACCGCAAACAAGGGCAACGCCACATATATAAAAAACAGAATAAACAATCTTCGCATGGTAATAGTGGACATATAGGATCAAAGCCCTTACGTTGTTAAGACGGGATCTCCCACCGGAACGTTAAACAAGTTTATAACTTTGGGGACGTTGTTTCTCACTATGCATAACTCAATATGCAACTGGCAGATAAGCATAGTGAGAAACAACGTCCCCAAAGTTGTTTAACTTCCGACGTGCTGGCCGGCGCCGCTATAGGCCACTGGATCGGAAGTTTTATGAGCCTGTATTTTTTCGAAAATTCCCCCTTTGCGCTGTCCGGCGATTCCATGAAGTCCGGCTACATACTGCAAGTGCGGTTTCTTTGGCATTAATTTACGGGTTTTTCAGCTTTCATTTCACGTTCAAACCCGTGGGAATGGACGGGAATACGTTCTCCGTCCATGTTAATCCGCCTATTGTATCGTTGTATCTGCCGGCATTTATGCCCTGGTAGTCATCACTGACTGTTGCAGCCATAGCAGAAGAGTCGTAGATAAAATTATTAACTGTTATTATGTCATGTTGGTAATAGCCCTGGTCGCCCCAGGGAGAATTTCTGTCTGATGCGGAAAACCACAGGTTGTAGTCAAATATGTCCGGCAGATTATCGTCTATACTGGAATTTGCGTGATATCCCATCTGGAAAGCCTTACCGCCTATCACGTTATCATATACCTGGCCGTGGTCTGCTCCCGCATAAACCGGGTCTGCATTCAGGTAATAAAAAAATGCCCCATCCACCGGAATATTCAAGGCGATATTCTCATGTATAGTTATGCCGGGGCCGTACTCATTCCTGAATAGAATCGGGAAACTTACGTTGTAGAATAAATTCCCGGAGACATTCAACCCATCGTGATTGCCACCCACGGCATTTTGTGTGAAATATTGTACTCCTTTTATTGTATTTTCAAATACGTTATTTCTTACCGTGGCATTTTTTGTACGATCCTTGAAATATACTGCGGAACAATCGGAAAGCTCAAGGTTATCCTTAAAAAAATTATATTCGATTACTGAATTCTCGTTATTAAAGAAACGGATGCAAGCCATACGGTTGTCGGGCAATTGATTTTTTGAATCATGGAATAAATTATGGCTGATCACCAGCCCTGCGCAACCGTCATTAAGTGGAANGGAAAGCATAGCAGGGTTGGAATCGCCGCCATTTGACGATCCGCTTGTAAACTCAACTCCGCTGACCCTGTCGTAGTTGCCTGTTATGCTGATACCTCCATTAATTTTTATTCCGTAAGTATCGTTGGCTTTTGTTCCGAGCAGTACCTGGTGATCGCCCCCAAGTGTAAGCGCCCAATGATAAGTATAATCCCACCGTGCTATTTCCCCTGGAAAATTTGTTATCACTATAGGGGCGCCAGCCGTCCCGTCTATCAGCAGCCTGTTCTGGCTATATGAGAAATTAGTGTAAGGATAGCCTTGATATGTTCCACCGTGAAAATATACCAGGCCGCCCGGTACAACCGGAGTTCCGCTGCCACCCGAATTTGCGCCAATCAAATCATACCACGGATTATCGGCAGAACCGTCACCGCTTGTGTTGCTGCCAGCCACGGAACAATGGTACACGTGTGCGGGTGAAGGCAATATGTCATTGACTGTAGGAAAGCCAGGCATATATGGATAAGGATCTGATGCTGCGAGCGCGCCTGCCTGCCATGCAGGTATTACTCCAATTGTGAAAAGAATGAGACATACCTTCGCGATATTTTTGGGGACGTTGTTTCTCACTATGCTTATCTGCCAGTTGTATATTGAGTTATGCATAGTGAGAAACAACGTCCCCAAAGTTTGAGTGTTTATTCATTGTACTTTAAGTGCGTCGGGTATTGAGGGTGAGGTGGTGTCATCGCTGAATATGTGGCCCAGGGTTACGGGGTAACCGGGCGAATTAATCACGCCATTGGCATCAACTACGTATAAGTAAACGGTATCAGTATTGCCGAACGACCCCTGGTTTAGGGTAAATTGTATGGCAGTGTCGGTCCACGATGAGGCAACTTGTGTTTCGTTGTGGGCTTTTGTGGTGTTTTGAATCCAATCCGTTATAGATGGATCGTCGGAAATAAAAACATGCGCGGCAGTAGAGTCTATGTAAATCTGATCGAGTAGAATGGATCCACCGGAATAATTACAGCCTGATCCCTGTCCGAAGTGCCATTGATTGGTTGTCCGCGTCGGAAACCCGTAACCATGCATGTAGCGGCATGACTGGCCGTCTATGGCTGTTCTAAGCCACGCGTCGGTGTTTCCCGATGTGCCTGAGTAAGCCCATATTTCGATGTGGTGCCATGTTTGATAAGGAAGATTTGCCAGCCCATTTGTCCATTGGCCGTACAAAGAACCTGTGTATCCATCAGATGAAGCGATATATGCATCAACTTCTCCGCCGCCGCTTTTGTAATATGTCTCCATAATTTTATTCGTTGAGCCGGCAATATACCACATCCATATCTTGGAATTGCCCGATCCTGTCGAAACAGTAAATGACGAACTGGTGATATAATGCCAGAATGAAGCATAAAAATAATTACCGAGTCCCAATGACCCGGTGTAAATAATCCTGTTATAGTTCTCCCCATCTATGTACTCGCAGTCTGCATAATGATCGCTTTGGTATGTGCCTGCCCTGCGGTATGATTGAGAAGTATCAAGATGCGTATTATTAAGCGCGTACCAGTCTCCGCCGATATAGCCTTCATGAAAGTTGTCAGCCGCTGTTATATTGTCATAAGACGAGATAGCCGGCCCCGCGCTGGCTTTTGACCCAAATCCGGTGCCGTTTATTATTACTGTTTGGCCATTTGAACATGTCCCGGTTATTCCCATGATAAGCGGGTCTGCCTCTAAATTATCAGATAAAACAAGGATAAACGTAAACAGTAAGGACAAAAAAATTATTCTCATAGCACTGATTATCTAACCTGTAATCCTGAAGGCATGGCCGGGGTTGTGGTATCCGTTGACATCCCGGTTGTGCCGACGAAATTTATATTTGCGCCAATGTCAGTTTGGTCGCTGGCCGCATTTTTGCCGGCTGAGCCGGAAGCCAGGGCGAATCCTGAAATTGTGGATGGGTTTGCACCCCCGGTAAATGCCGGAGCGCCGGACAGGGAATTCTCATCATTATTGTTGTGTGATCTCCATGTCGTTAACGTGTAATTTATGCCCCTTTCAGTTAGTATGTTTCCGGCAGGGTACAAGTTATAGTCAGACTCATACGCAAGATCTGATATGCCAGGATACGAATACGCGTATTCGTGCCACCCGCTGTGTTGCATAATTATATTGTCGCGTATGATGTTGAATAAACATCCCTTATTTGGATCTTCATCCCGTGTCTGATAGAGAAGTTCTATCCTGCCATTGAAAACAGTATTATGCTTTATTGTATTATAATCCGCTCCCGTATAGCCGTCGCCCATTCCTCCGTCATCGCCAAGCAGTATCGGGCAACCGACAAGCAGATTATTTTCTATCCTGGCGTAGTTAGAGACTGTCCTTATGCCGCACGCGCAGTCATGCATGTAATTTCCGGAAAAGGATATACCGGTATCGGTCAGGCTATTGCTATGCTTAAGGAATATGCCGTTGCCTAAAGCTTGAAATTCATTGTTTTCAAGCTTTAGGGCTTCAGTCCTGAACACCAGTATCCCTGCGCATGTTGCGGAATCAAATCCGACGAAAACATTGTTTGTTACCAAGGTTCCATCGGCGTCGTCATTGATTATTACGCAGGCAACATTGTCCAGGCTGTTTGAAGACGTTATCCTGAAAGTGCATTTTTCGACTTTGGATTTTATTGCGCTGGCATCGTTGGAAAAATAAAGAATTGCCCCCCCTGCTCTAAAACCCGAACCCGTAAAGTTCAATCCTTCAAAATTGTAATAATCATGTTCGATTACTATCAGAGACGAGTTTCCAGTATCCGGGTTGCCATGCCCTGAAATATTTACGGTTTCAGTTTCATAGTTTCTGAATGTTACAGGGCTGATTTCAGTTCCGTCATTGCCTATATATTTTGATCCCACAGTTCGCGCAATGTTGTATGTGCCCTGCCGGAAAAATACGACGTCTCCTGCGACGGGTAATTCTGAATTTGGATAGTTGACTGCGCCGTCATAATATCCCCACACTCTTTCGGGGGTTTGCCATGGATGTGCCATATCATTATTCAGATATGTTACGGAATCGTCGCCCGAGGGAGAGACGTAAAGATTTTTTGCATTCGATAAAGTGCAAAAAACGCAGAGTAATAAAATGGCAAAAGTCGGGTTGAACATTTATTCGGATTGAAATTTTTTAAAGAACTCCCACATCAGGCCTGAGGCATTTATATCGTGGTTTGTGGCTCCCATTTTTCCCAATCCCAGCAGTTCTACATTAGGCACTATTTTGCCCCCGGGCCATGTATGGCCGCCGTCTTCGAGGGTCCAGAGGATGACTTCACTGTTATCGGCGCCGGGGCCGTAGCGTTCCATTACGGCTTTGCCTTTTCTTATCACTTCGGCGGGGGCAGGAGGGCATTTATTGAATTCAACCCAGGACTTTATCGTTTCCTTTACAGGTGGCGAAACGGCTTTAATACCTGCCGCGGCCGGCCCATCCCCGCCGTTGTACGGGGCAATTTGATCCTGCAATCCTGAAAATTGCATAACCGGCATAGGCCTTGACGGATGCGGATCAAAACTATCTCCGGCATAACGCTGGCCGGCAACCACCGCGATTGCGGATATCCGGCCGGAAAGCCGTTTCGCCAGCTTGTAGGTAAACTGCGCGCCGTTAGAAAAGCCGCACGCATATGTTCTTT
>C687J26609_1000282_pt1 | contig 15761 bp, 33 predicted proteins | sample RifOxyA2_FD_26609 | JGI IMG/M metagenome (IMG submission 26609) | reverse complement strand
CCAATGCAGAATTAAAATCCAGTAAGAGATGAAGAGATAAGTAAACAAACAACAAAAAACAAATGAGGCACAATTATGGCAACAACAATCGTGGTAGGAATTATCGCACTCCCTTTCTTCCAAATCATTCTTCCTTTGGCAATGGGAGCGGTACAATTGATTGGCAAGGCTTTCGGCCGTACTATATTTAAGTAACCTGTCGCCCGGCACCAAAGCCTGAGTAAAAAAGGGGCAACCCTTAATTGATATTTAATTGAAGGTTGCCTTTAACAAAAAATTGGAGTTACATTATGTTAGGAATATGTTTTCTGGCAATTTGTATTTTAAAGATTGCCTCAGCGAAAATGATGTTTTCTGCTATTGACAAAGATATCGAATGGATCATGACGAGGCCACCCAGAACATCGTAAATAACCATTCTGCCGGCACTAACGCCTAGATAAAAAGGGGCAACCTTTAATTGATATTTAATTAGGGGTTGCCTAAAACTACAAAGCATAATAAGAGGTTACAAAAATGGAATACGCAGAACTCTTTATCATGAATGATAAATTAACAATAGAAAACTTAAAAAATGTAACAAAAGGGGGAAGAATTGTCGGGATGGAAAAAAATCTCAGGCATCATTCATACCTCATTGATATTCTGTTTCAGCATAAAGTGCGAACTTGCACAGTTACCCCAGAAACATATTATCAGCTCAGCATTGGCATGAATATCAGCGTTGGCATGGATCTTCCACTTCCTCCATCCTTCACCGGCACTAACGCCTAAGTAAAAAAGGGGCAACCTTTGATTGAGGTTTAATTAAGGGTTGCCTTTAACAAAAACAAACCACAAAATGAGGAAAACACGATGAAAAGAATCACAATAATAGTCACGGGAATTTTCTTTGCCCTGTTCATCGCAGGTACTGTTACTGCCCAAGATTCAAACCTTGACGAGTTCGCCAAGTGCTTGACTGACAAAGGCTTCAAAATGTATGGTGCCGACTGGTGCCAGCACTGTCTCAGCCAGAAAGAGTTGTTCGGCGAATCATTCCAGTATATTGACTTTACAGAATGCGAGCAATCGCCAAAAGCTTGCAATGATGCAAAGATTCAAGCTTATCCTACATGGATTTCAAAGGATGGTCAACGATATGGGGGAAAACGTTCTTTGCAAAAACTCTCAGATCTCAGCGGATGCCCTTTATCTGAATAACATCGCCACTGCCGGCACCAAATAGTTAGCAATCAAATAGAGGAGGATACGCCAATGCAGGATTAAAAGTTGTAAGAAGTAGAATCGATTGTGCCAATAGTGAGTGCAATCAAAAAAATTCTTTATGAGGCAATGCCATGAACGAGAACGAGAACAAAAACAAGGGATGTGGCGGATGTCATGACAAGGAAGACGATGATGGATGTTGCGGTGGATGTCATGATGACAAGGATCAAGATCAGGCGGATAAGAACACGCAGAAACCTGCTGATGCCGGTGGCTCCAAAAAGAAAGGTTGATTCAGCAATTAAATGTGCAGTTTGCACTAGCACCTAAATAAAAAAGGGGGCAACCTTTAATTGTTGTTTAATTGAGGGTTGCCTTTGAAACGCAGAAAGGAGAACATGATGAAGATGTCACGAAGGGATTTCTTTTCTCTTCATTGGCGAAAGTCAAAAGAAAATAAATTGGGAGATTGTAGTAAATGTAATTGCAACTGCAATCGTAATAAAAAACCTCAGACCGATGAAACAGGCAAGGAAAATTNCGGTCAAGATAACGAGAAGAAGGACAAATAACACCGGATGCCTGAATAAGAAAAAGGGGCAACCTTTGGTTGTTTGTTTAATTAAAGGTTGCCTAAAACCACAAACAGAATAACGAGGTGAAAACATGGAAAAGTTGGAAAAGAAATTTGAAGGATGGCCTGTTTACAAAGAAATGAAAACGATTGCAAATGGATGTTGCCAATGCCAAAAGTGCCAGAACATAAGGCAATTTTTCCAGGATCTTGAATCCGGCGTCAGTACTTATGCTACTGAGCAGGAAATGACCATGGCACTGATAGAGAAGTATCCCGACCAGTTCCAATTAATCAAATTAACGATTATGGAAATAAACCTCGACGACGACCTCACAAACAATACGGTTCAGAGAGAAGATTTGCGACAGCTGTTCGATCGGCTTGATAACCCCAAGAAGTTTGACAACAAAAACCGATAACGCCATCGGCACCAATGCCTGAAGAAGAAAGGGGCAACCTTTGATTGTTGTTTAATTGAAGGTTGCCTAAAACCACAAACAGAATAATGAGGTGAAATATGAAAAAATTTGAAGGATGGCCTATTTACCAGAGAATTATTGAAATTTCAAAAACAATGTGCCAATGCAAAAATTGTCGAAACATCAGACAATTTGCTCAGGATATTGAATCTGTCAGCTATGCCACCGAAGAAGAAATGATCACGGCACTCATCAAGAAACATCCTGAGCTCAAACCCGAACGCCAAGCAATTATTATTATTATCAATCCATTCGGTGACCTGCCCAACACCTACGATAACGGCGACAAAAAAAGCTGATAACGTCATCGGCACCACATGATTAAGAAAGGCAACCTTTGGTTGTTTGTTTAATTGAAGGTTGCCTTTTTTTTTGAATATTATTAAAAAAATAAAAGACACCCGCTGGTTTCTTTTAAGCTTCCTCAAATTGCGGAGCGGTGATATCTCTAAACTCAAGCCCACACTTACAGCTTTTATCTTTACCTTCGGGATTAATGTAAGTGTAAACTTTCGGCCTTCGAGGATATCACATAAAATAAAATTATTTTTTTATTAATGAACAAAAAATTCTAATCTCTAAATTAAGGAGGAACATTATGAATTACTTTATTAATGCCATGAACAGTCTCATGAATCTGGGATGGATAACAAAATCATTTATCGTCCTAATATGTTTTCTTCCTTTTCCATTCTTGTTCAGTTTTTTTGGAAAAGGTTGGGGAATGAAGTCTGAATCTCTTATCTTTGCTTGGAATGTTGGAGCAATCTTAGGGATGGTTATTTTTTCTTTTGGGAAGTTTAATAATTTCCAAATAGAAGATTTATATCATCCTTTAATACCGCTACTCATCGTGATATTTTTAGGATTTTTCGTTGGTACACTTGCGAATGTTCTTTATTCTCAAGTGCTGACCGATTCAACCTGTCCTAATTTGGCCTTACCATTAACAATTATGAATTCTTATGGAGCATGGGCATATATTCTTGCTCCAATGTTAGCAATTGCACTCCCGAGATACTTTAACAAGATGGTTTTTACTCCAATCAATTTTCTGGGGATTATTCTTGTTGTAATAGGGATGGTGCTTTTGATGTACAAAGTTAAACAATAAGGAGGATGCTATGAAAAAAATAAACCTATTGCTTGCAGGATTTGGAGGTTATACCTTTTTGTGTGTAATCCCAGGATATCGAGAGATTATTCTTTTGGGAATAATTATCGGATTTTTGATTATTAAAGATACTCCAAACATTTCAGGAGGAATAAAGCAATTAATCTGGAGTAGCTCACCCCTTTTTATAACCTGCATTATGTTTTCGTGGATTATCCATTCAAGCCCGGAAATTTACAAAGAGGAAACAAGAGATTATCTTATTATTCTTACAGTAATGACAGATAATTTGTTGTTCATCTATTCCAGAATTCAAGGGATAATTGTGAGTTCTGGGCTAATAAAAAATTTAGAGGGAAAATCCCCAAAATACGGCCGAGTAAAGATTATGGAGGAAATTGAGGAGGAAGTTCAGAACAAACAAAACTTGCTGACTCAAATTATTTTAGGAACAAGTACAATCTTATTCCTAATTTTTTTATCAATTTCAATTTAGGGAGGAACTATTATGTTTCAAGAATTTCTTGAGAACCAGAACTTGCTGATTGGGGCGTTAATTCCTGCGAGCATAATCCTCGCATTGGTTATCAGCTTGAGCATCGTGAAGTTTATAGAAGTAAGGGAAAAACAAAGAAAGAAAAAGTAATCTATAACATCAATCAATGAGGAGGTAAAAGTATGTACCAGCAAGAAGATATTTGTCCTCAGGAAGACCTTGCAATGGATGAACCTGCAAACTTCTGCGACGATGACGGTTGGGGAGATGATTGGTTCAATGATGATGACGAACCAGATTATCCATCGAATCCGGCATTTCCTTTTCCAGTAAACACAAAATATCCTAAAAAGTTTACACCGGAAAAAGATCTTCGACTGTACTCTGCCATGTTGAAAGTTCAAAATTCTTTTGAGAGTACAACAGCTCATATGGCAATAGCATGGCAAGGATGTTTTACTGCAAAGGAAGAACGTCAACTTCGCCGGCAAGAAGAAGGACTCATGCAGAGGTATATCTTTTTAGATTATGATCCTCTTACCCATGACAAAAATTTTATTCAAATTGATTAGGGAGGCAGAACATGCTTGAATTTATTTTCCTATTGCTGTTTAAGTATGGTCCACTTGCCTTGGTGTTGTTTTTTCTGGCAATGAGTTGGAAAGAGATTCTCAAAAAAAATTAACCGGAGAAGAGCTATGGCAAAAGTAAATTCCAGAGCCAAATGGGAAGAAATGCGAGAGATTATTCCTCAGGCAACACTTTACATTTTGAGGGAAAATAAACTCATTCCGAAAATTGGCAAAGCCATTAACTTGAAGAAGCTTCCGGTTTCTATTCGGGAACTTCAGACAAAGGGCTGGAAGATTCGGTTTTAAAAGCCTAAAAAACTAGTAAGGAGAAATTACCATGAACATGACACACAGATTACTTCAAGCAATACAAGAGGATAAGGGATTAATAGGGTTTTATTTTAATCCGAATAATAATTGCCTTTATTCTGACAGGACGTGTAACGGCTTGGCAGCTCTCATTTTAACCCCATGTGTAACCCTTGAAACTGTCTTGAACTGGGGATTTACAATTATCACCCCTGCTGAGCTGATTACAAGAAAAACAGTTTCGGAAAAAGCCTGTCGACGTGGGAATCCCAACGGCTTTCCGAGAAAGGCATTTCAATAATTCCACCACCGGCAACGAACAAAGGCAATCTTTGATTACAAGATGATTAAAGGTTGCCTTTGCAAAAGGTGAAACCATGGATAAAAAACAAGAGAAATTCATGAGGAGGTTATTTGGAACCCATCGCCAAACAATCGTTTATGAAAAAGATGGAAAGATTTATCTTGACAAATGGTGCCAAACTCCTTCGCTCTGTACCATGGAGGAGTTTAATGCACTTTCTTCTGACATTCGCAAGAATGTTAAAATCATTCCAACGGAGGAAACATAATGAATAAAAAAGGTTTTACTCTTATTGAGCTGTTGATTGTTATTGCTATTATCGGCATAGCTACTTTAACCGCATACCCATATTTTTTTGGACCATCAGAAGGTTTCCCTTTTGGAGAAAGCTTAACGATAGAAGAATTGCAAAAAGTTCCTGGGGGAAAGATTGTCGGTATGCAAAAAAACCTCTATCTGGCATCATATCGCATCGAGGTAATATATCAGGGAAAGGTGATGATTTACGAGGTTACACCAGAAATGTATCATAAACTTCATACTGATATGGATCTTCCGCTGAAGGAATAGCATCCTCGCCGGCAACTCGCTAACTAAAAAGAAGGCAACCTTTGGTTGAAGGTTAATTGAGGGTTGTCTTTAAAACAATTATTTCATTAAAAGGAGAAACATCATGAAATACTCTTTTGATAAAGAATCTTTTAAAAAGAATTTGAATGAATTTCTAAATCCTATTAAAATCTGGGATACCTGCGTTAAAAAAAATGATCCAAAAAACCTTGCAGAAGCGACAATGGATGTTGTGCTCGCGATCATTACCCCCTTACTGACATGGATGTTTTTGCCCATAACTATTCTAGGCACTATTTTGCTCTCCTATAAAAATAGTGCCGGATTGAAAAAGATTAAATAAAGTTAATCGCCAAAACCAAGGGCAACTTTTGATTGCAAGATGATTAAAGGTTGCCTTTAAACAATCATTAAAATGAAGGAGAAAATAATATGTATGACGAAAATGATATTCTTATCTTTATTATCATCTTCTGTGTTATTATATCAATAATATAAGAACAGACCATTCCGACGGCAACAGAATATCAAATACCGGGATAAACCAGCAGAAATGCCCAAAGATGAATCTAAATTAGAAGTTAAAGGAGGTGATTTTATCGAATAAATAAGATTGTGATTAATCAACAAAATTCCAAAACACTAAAACTATAATGAGGTAAAAGTATGTCCAAAATTTTCGCATTAGTATTTGCAACAATCATTATCTGGGGAAATATTGTTATTGAAAATCCTGCCATTGAAGAACCTAGCTTGAATCAGGAAATTTCCTACTACAATCACGGCATTTAGCCTACCCACCACCAACGGCAAGAAGGATTAAGGGTTGCCTTAACAACAACAAAAACAAATGAGGAAAGTATGAAAAACGGCACAAATCAAAAATGGGTAAGATTTAGTTTTGTTATCATTATCATTCTCGGTGCTCTTGTGATTGCAACAAATATCCTGCAATTAATGCAAGCACCTGAAACACAACAAGAACAGACCATTCCGACGGCAAGTGATGAAAACTCCTATTTGCCGAGGTAACTAAACCTTAACTTTAAGCCAGATAATAGTCAGTTGCGATGTTATCTGGCTTAAAAAATGATTAAACCTCAAGAGGTTTTAATCAGCGAATAATTTAGAAGGTTTAATTTTTAATTGATTAAAACAACTTGAGTTAATCAATAAACTTTGTTCAATTTTGCAGGGAGGTAATTATGTTAAAATCGTTTTTTGCATCAAGAAAATGGATGTTCTGGGCTTATGGCGGTTGCTTGTTCTTATTCATTGCACTACTTGTTCAAGTTGAGCTTTCTGTTTTACTCAACGAATGGTACGGTGCCTTTTACAATATTCTCCAAAAGGCTACTGAACACAAAGTAGAAGAGTTTTGGGCTTCGATGTTACAGTTTGCAAAAATTGCTTTTCCTTATGTTTTAATTGCTACTGTAACGTCATATTTTACCCGCATCTACTCTTTTAAATGGCGAGAGGCGATGACGTTTTCATATGTCGCCAGATGGCAGAAAGTAGAAGGTGAAGTGGAAGGTTCAAGTCAGCGTATTCAAGAAGACATCTATCGATTTGCGAGGATTGTCGAGAGTCTTGGTTTACAAGTCATCCGAGCAATTATGACTCTCTTGGCTTTTCTGCCGATTCTTTGGGGACTCAGTAAAGGAGTTGAAATTGAGAGGATAAAAGATATTCCTGGAAGCCTTGTCTGGGTTGCCCTCGTCGTTTCAATAGGGGGATTACTTATTTCCTGGTTTGTCGGAATAAAACTGCCTGGACTTGAATACAATAACCAAAAGGTGGAGGCGGCGTTTCGTAAAGAGTTGGTATATGCCGAGGACGACAAGATAAACTATGGAAAAACAGAGACCATAATCCAGCTATTCACCGGACTAAAATTCAACTATAACCGGTTGTTTCTCCACTACGGCTACTTTGACGTATGGGTTAACTTCTTCGAGCAACTGATGGTCATTGTTCCTTACCTAATTATGGGACCAGGATTGTTTACAGGTCTTATTACATTGGGCATGCTGGTTCAAGTATCCAATGCTTTCAGCAAAGTACGTGAATCATTTTCTATTTTCATCGGCAACTGGACTACCATTACTGAACTTCGCTCAATTCATAAACGATTAAAGGAATTCGAGCATAACATTGGGTATTAAACAAAAGGAGAAATACTATGAAAAATCTTGTTGTGATTACTTTAATCGCGTTGATGTTTTCAGGAGCGGCATATTCTGATAATCTGGAAGTTGCCACGATGTATGATAAATCAGGACAGAGAATTGGAGGTTATAATGATGATTCTATACAAAAGCTTGTAAAACCTGCACAAGAAGTTATTGTCTTTCATATTGACGAGTTTGATGACATGAAAATGTCTGAACTTACTCAATATGTAAAAAAAACTAATGATTTTGTTGCAATTCGATCCTTTGCAAGATCGCGAGAAATTGCACTGGAATTCATAAAAAAAATTGCCAATGCCAACGGAAGAAAATACATTGTGATTCTAAATGAAGGAGTTTTCTATGATAGCAAGATTCCATATATTTGGATATCAACTGTTACTCATACCAAACTCCCATGGTTAAAACCTATCTAAGGAGAAACATCATGAAAAATATTTTGAAATCATTAGCTGTCGGAGTTGCATCTGGTATCTGGTCTATTCCGTTTACCACCGGTTGTTATCTCTATTTCTATCAACCATTCTCTAGTGAGAGAACTACGATTTTTGTAGGGATGATAATCATTACCCTGCAGATTATCCAGAATTTATGGATACCACTGCTGTTGCAGGTAGTACTTTACTATAACAGCAAAGTGATTTACAGAGTGATTATATTTATACTCGGCATAAGCATTTATTACAATCTACTTCTTGATTGGAATGTTATTGCCTCTGGAATTAGCATGGGGGTTATTTATATCTCATGGCCTTATTTCATTTACAGGAGTTTCATTGCAAGAGAATATGAGCCCCCATCGAGAGGGAAGGGACAGTGTTGCATTACAAGGCATTAACAATTTGATTTGAGAATCAAAAATTCGAGGAGAACATCATGAGCAATTCGGCTATGGCATTAATTCTATTCGTTAAAATTTTATCTTGGATAATCATTGCAGGAATCATTGGAGTAGGAATTTGGTTCTTGTACCTTGGTTTTTGCGGGGGTCATCTTCAATCACTCTGGAGAGTTATAACTGCCAAAAGGTCAAAGGAAATCATGGACATGGACAAGTCGCAAGGAGGCCAGTATGACTTTTCCGAGGAGGCCTGCAAGCTTTCGCCGAAAACTGAGAAAGTTCTGGAAGACCTGAACATGACTGACTCGAACAAGATCAAAAGTCGTGCCAAGACATTCAAGATGTGGTTTGAATCATTTCGTAAATAACCAAAAGAAGACAACCTTTAATTGTTGTTTGATTGAAGGTTGCCTAATCATTAAATTTATTTAGGGAGGAAAAAATGGTAAAGAAAAATTATGATTTTGAAACAAGGGCGATTCACGCACATCAATTTAAGAACCAGTATAATGCAGTAACATTACCGATATACAGGACTTCCACTTTCGGGTTTGATTCAACTGAACAGGGAGGAAGATGCTTTGCTGGTGAGGAAGAAGGATACATATATACTCGGTTATCTAACCCTACCAACAGAGCCTTAGAGCAAATCGTTGCATCGCTTGAAGGTGGAGAAGACTGCGTGGCTTTTGGTTCTGGTATGGCAGCGACAGCAAGTTTAATCTTGCATTTATGTTCAGCCGGAGATAATGTTATCTATAACACCATTATTTATGGTGGGACAATGGGTCTTGCCAAAGAAACCTTGCCAAAATATAATATCGGTGCGAGGTTTTTTACTGGTGACTCAATGGGTGAACTTGAGAGCCTGATTGATGAAAAGACCAGACTGGTTTTTCTGGAAACTCCGGCGAACCCGACAATGAAACTCATTGATATCCATGCTGTATCTAAGGTATGCAAAAGGCATGGCATCTTACTTTGTGTAGACAATACCTTCTGTTCACCATACATTCAGCAACCGTTGAAACTGGGAGCAGATTTGGTCATGCATTCCGGAACAAAGTATCTCAACGGTCACGGCGATGTTATTGCTGGTTTTATCGTTGGAAAAAAAGACCTCCTGAAATCGCTACGGCTTGAAACCCAAATCCATCTTGGAGGAATTTTATCTCCGAGCGATGCCTGGCTAATTTCACGTGGTCTTAAAACCTTGGCAATACGAATGGAGCAACATTCAAAGAATGCGAAAATTATTACTCAATTGCTTCTTCGTGAACCAAAGGTCTCAAATGTCCGCTACCCAGGTCTTCTTAAAACAAACCCGAAGTTTAACATTTTCAAGAAACAGATGAAACTTGGAGGGGGTTTAATCTGTTTTGAAGTAGGAAAAACCAAAGAAGATGCCGCATATTTCTGCAATCATTTGTATCTTTGCACAATTGCCGTAAGCCTTGGAGACTGCGACACGCTCATTCAACATCCAGCCTCGATGACACACTCGTCATATACTGATGAAGAATTAAAGCGTGCAGGAATTACTCCGAACATGGTCAGACTCTCGGTAGGTCTTGAGAATGCTCGGGACATCATCAACGATTTACGAGGAGGTTTGTCTTTTATATAAAATTCAAAAAGAGGAGGAGGACAAAAGATGTATATTTTCAAAATCATGACTGTACTTATGATTCTAATGTCCTTGATTATCTTAGGGTATTATCTCTAAATCCCGCAGAAAAGCAATAATCAGCAGGAGGATATGCCAATGCAGAATTAGTATTGAGTAATTAATCATTAAAGAACAATAAAAATAGAGAGGACGTTATGAATAAAAATTTTTGGAGATTTATCGGTTTCTTAATCATTGTTCTGTTGGCAATGTTGGCTACACTGATTATCGACAGGGCCAGAAGCGAAGAAATCGTACCGGCACCACAAACGGAAGTTCAAGTCTTTGACGTAGAAGGTCTTGAAATTACCGGAAAGATCGGGGCTTATCGAATGCTTGCCAAAGACAAAAGCATAACCATTAACGAGATGATTGAAGAGATTGTTGAAAAAACAAAAAAATTCTCGTTCAAGCCCAAATGTATAGTCCGCCTTGCTGAGGGAAAAGACAAAGAAGGAAAAGCATGGATTTACTTCGGGTTGGCTATGGAATGCCACAAAAAAGTCGATGCTGTAACACCTGCGAAATAACCATCAATGCCAAAGGCAACCTTTGATTTGAAGCTAAATTATAGGTTGCCTTAACTACAACAATTTTAGTTTGGAGAAAACATCATGGAAAAGTTAAAAGATTGCATAGGATGGTTCATCGTTATTTCAACAATCATTATTAGTTTTTCCTGGTTCTTTATCGGGGATTTCCTTCCACCAGCCAATGCATCGATGATTCCTTTGCGGACAATAGAAACATCAACAAAATTTTTCGCAAAATCATTTACTGACCGAGGAAGTGTAAGAGAATATACAAAGGAAGAGCTGGCTAAAATCTCTGATGAAGATGCAAAAGGAGTGAGGGTCTATGACCTTGACATAAACTCTCCACAGATATCAATTTTTATCTTTGCACCTAAAAAAGAAAGACTGGGAATAATTGTTGTTGATACAGAAGCTAACGATGTTCTTAATACTGCACAAAAAATTGCCAAGATCAACGGGAAAAAATGTATTTTGACCATTGAAAAAAGCAATGTAGTTCAATTGAGCACAGGTGACCTTTTGAATCAAATTAAAACAATCGGTTTTGAAACTTGCCCAGAGATATCTGAAGAATCAAGTCAACCTGTGAAATAATCTACTTAAGGGGTACATATGAAAACTACAGTAATAATTTTGCTGGCAATTGTCTTTTCAGCTTCAATTTCTATGGCAAAGCCGTATGAAATTAAAAACTCTAAAGGCGAGACCATTCAGGTGTTTCACTTTGGTGAAGCAACTTACAATAAGCAAGAAGTGATTATGCGTTCTGAATGGGGCATTACAAGACAAGACATTACCCCTGAAGAAATTGAAAGACTCTGGATTGAAAAGGTCAAAAATACACACAATCTTCATTGTATTTATGTCTTGGAAAAAGGTATGTTCGAGTATTTTCCCGGGATAAAATATCCATATATCTATGGACTCCTTATATGGGGAGAATGTAAACCTTTGCCAGAACCAATCGTGGATGAATAGTCTTTAACAAACCATTTCATTAAGGAGAAAAATCATGAAACTTGTTATTATACTTTTTACACTTGTCAACTTGGCATCTTTATCTTATGCACAAGATGATAACCATCTGCTGTTTCAAGATGAAGAAAACAACTTTCGAGAAATCAAAGAGGCATACAATCGCGTTACGCCTCAACAACTCAAGAGAATTAAAGTTGTTAATCTCGGCGAACATACTTTCAAAGGTTGGGTGTTTAAAAGATCGGTCATCTCAGAGAGGAGCAATGATGAAAAAGAACCCTATATCACTCACCTTAAAAAAATCACTGTGGTTGCCGGAGGGAATTGTGTAATTATTGCCAAGGACCTGCATCAAACAAACATCGTATTTTTCTCAGAAATGAAAATTGATGCATTCATTGCCGAGGATTGCGTGAAACGCCATTAAGCACAACAGAGAATTCATCAAGAGGGGTATACGCCAATGCAGAATTAAAAAACGAGATAAAAATTTCATTCCAAAAATAAATTAAAGGAAACACCATGAGAAAAGTATCAGTAATTTCAGTTGTTACAATTTTTTCAGTTGCAATATTCTTTGTATCATTTGCAATTGAACCTTCAGAAGTTCAAGTGTATGAAATCGGAAAAGGTTTAATCGGAGGTAAACCATTTGAATTTGGCTTAGAAGGAAGAAATTCACAGAGAACAAAAAAAGACTTAATAGGAGTTGCAAAAAATATCGCAGCACAAAATGACTATGCTTGTTTATTGGTACAAGATTTAAAAACAACTCAACAAAAATCACTGCAATATAAAGGAGAAAGTTGCAAAATAAAAGGAAATGAATGCCGTAGTGAAAAAGGAAATTTGGTGATGGGATTTACAATGATTCAATGGTGTATGAAAAAAGGATAAGTAATTCAATGTAAGGAGGATACACCATTGCAAAATTAAAACTGAATATTAATCATTAAAGAACAATAAAATAGAGAGGACGTCATGAGTAATAAAAATTTTTGGAGGTTCATCGGTTTTTTACTTCTGATTCTTTTAGCCGTATTTGTGAACAAAACCAGAGGCGAAGAAACCATTCAACAACCAGCAACAGAGGAAGCATCAGTACCAGTTCCGGCAGATGAAGAATTCCAGATTATGGAATATCGGACAATGCCTTATGAGGTAGGAAAAGAGATCTCAAAACTGAGTGGTTGGGAGATTAAGATAATCCTGCCAACAAAGGAAGAAGCTTGGAGCGAAGTTAAAATCGAGGCTCGGAAGCTTGGAGCATCATGCATGATTAAGATTCAGGAGGGAGAAGCAGTATATTTCTTCGAGGATCAACTCCTGACAGGTTATCTGTTCATTGTGAACGCTTACCCTCGATGCTCAACTCCGAAAGAAAAGGAAAAAGCTTCAACAACTCAACAGGCAATATAGCCATGACCAAACGAGCAAAAGTAAATTTTGTAACTTGAAATTGCTCATTTGGCTTAAACTCAAGGAGTAAAAATGAAAAAAGATTTAGAGTTTATCAGGGATGAAATCAGAGACGTCCCAGATTTTCCTAAACCAGGAATCCTGTTTAAGGACGTCACTACCTTGTTTCAGAGTCCCAAGGCTATGAGAAAAGTTATCAAAATTCTCTTAAGGAGGTACAAGAACCAAGAGATAGATGTCATCGCCGGCATTGAGGCACGAGGGTTCATTGTTGGGGCCATCCTGGCAAACAGATTGGGAAAACCTTTTGTCCCTATACGAAAGAAAGGAAAGCTTCCCTACAGAACAGTTAGCCAGACATACATTCTTGAGTATGGCACTGACGCCATAGAAATGCATATGGACGCAATTCTGCCAGGACAAAAAGTTTTAATTGTTGATGACCTCATCGCCACCGGTGGTACTGCACTAGCCGCATGCCTCTTGGTCGAGAAGTTGGGAGGAAAAGTAGCTGAATGCAATTTCATCATCGACCTTCCGGATTTAAAGGGGAGTAAAAAACTACAACTTCAGGGTTATTCAGTTTTTTCAGTTGTAGATTTTCCTGGGGTCAGTTAATTCTCCCGCCCTAACAATTAGATGAGATAATCATGACCAAACGAGCAAAAGTAATCTTTTCATAGATGAAAATGCTCGTTTGGTTAATCTTTTTTTTTTGCAAATTATATATATACTTTAATATATACTTTGTAGAATATACTTTATTTTTATTTGCAAATTTCTATTCCAAACAAACATTTTTAACTTATTTATTCTTCAATTTTTTATGATTAATTATAAAGAATTAAAATTTAAAGCAGGATTGGAGATACACCAGCAACTTGATACTAAAAAATTATTTTGTAATTGTGATTCGGTTTTAAGAAAAGATGAACCGGAATATACTGTTAAACGAAAACTTCATGCTGTTGCGGGTGAAGGGGGAGAAATTGATATTTCTGTAAAACATCAAATGCAAAAAGATAAAGAATTTATTTATCAAGGATATGATTCAACTTGTTTAATTGAACTTGATGAAGAACCTCCTCATCAAATTAATCTTGAAGCATTAAAAATTGCCATGCAAATTGCACTACTTATGAATATGAAAATTGTTCCAATCACTCAAATTATGAGAAAAACAGTTATTGATGGCTCAAATACTTCAGGTTTTCAAAGAACAGTTATGATTGCCAGAGATGGATATATTGAAACGGAAAAAGGCAAAGTTGGAATTTATGGACTATTCTTAGAAGAAGATTCTGCAAGAAATATTTCCCGAGAAGAAAATGTTGAAGTTTACAGATTGGATAGATTAGGTATCCCATTAGTTGAAGTTGTTACTTCTCCTGATATTAAAGATTCTAAACATGCTAAAGAAGTTGCTTTAAAAATTGGGGATATTTTACGAAGTTGTAAAGTTCGAAGGGGTATCGGGACAATCCGACAAGATGTTAATGTTTCTATTCGTGGAGAAAATAGAGTTGAAATTAAGGGTATGCAAGATATGGATATTTTTGTTGAAACAATAGATAATGAGATTATACGACAAATGGAATTATCAGATAATAAAACTCCTACAAATATGGAAGTAAGAAATGCAATGCCGGATAAAACCACTAAATATTTAAGGCCCCTGCCGGGGAGTGCAAGGATGTATCCTGAAACAGACTTAGAACTATTAAAGATTTCAAGAGATATGATTAATGATGTTAAAAAAAATTTACCGAAGTTGAAAAGTGAAATTGAAGAGGATTTGAAAAAACAGGGATTAACTCAGGATATGATCAAAATGTTATTTAAATCAGATAGATTTAATGATTATAAAGATTTACTTTATATTATTGATAAACCACAATTAATCGCTAAAATTCTTTTAATTCTTCCAAAAGAAATTGCTACAAAAAATAATATTTCTTTACTTGAAATTAATGAAATTTTTAATCAGGATATTTTGTCTGAGATTTTAATTGCACTCCACAAGAAAAAAATTGAAGAAGGAGATATTAAAGATGTTATGGATAAAATTGCTAAGGGTATTAATATTAATGAAGCATTAAATATTGAGAAAGAAGATTCAAGTGTTATTGAAGAAAAAGTTATGAAAATTATTAATGAAAAACCTGGGCTGAATCCTAATGCTTACATGGGTTTAATCATGAAAGAGTTTAATGGAAAGATTTCAGGTAAGGATGCTATGATTCTTATTCAAAGATTCACAAAGTAAATCTTTGACTCATTCAAAACAATATATTTTGAAGCTATAAAAATTATAAATGAATTTCTGCTTATATTTTGAAGATATAAAGATTTACAAAGTAAATCTTGAATTTTAAAAAATTAATTACCTTTAAGGAATTATCAAACTATTTAAAATAAAAGTTAATTTTTTTATTATGATTAACTCGGGTTTTAAACCAGGATTTTTAGAGGTATATTGCGGTCCAATGAAAA
>C687J26609_1000229_pt1 | contig 18931 bp, 12 predicted proteins | sample RifOxyA2_FD_26609 | JGI IMG/M metagenome (IMG submission 26609) | reverse complement strand
TCTGGTTCAGGCTGGATATGCCGACCTCGGTCAGCTTACAGGCCGCGCAGACTATCACGGTGCGCTTCACCGCTACGGCACAGTAAGGCGTTATCAGGAGCCTAGCTATGGAATAAAAAAAGCGAAGGAATTAATCCTCAGCCCTTTGTATGGTCCCCCACTGTGGGCAGGCTGTAATCATCGGGCGAGAAGAGAGATTGGAAGGAGGAAAAAGCACTATGGCGTCCCCTAGATGCGGGAACGGGATAGCTGACTGATGTAACGGCAGAAATCCGAAGTGAAAGGAGCACTGTACGAATACGGCGTGGTTGGCAAAGACAAGGATTAAAACACTGTGGATCGTCCTATCCGCGGCATGGGGGCTTTTTGCCCTCACGGGCCAAGGATGGGGCAATCAATCAGTGGATGCCAACATTTCTGTTCGGCCTTTCGCGGGGGTGCCACCTGGTGTTATTAACGACTTGCAGGCATCCCCAGGCACAGGTGAAGGCCAAGTGGACCTGGTATGGACATCACCGGGCGTTTTCCCGGGAAGCATTCCAGAGGCTTACCAGTTGCGCATCCAGACTTTCTCGGTAGCGGATGTAGGTGGAAGCGTATCCCAATGGTGGAATGCACCCACTGGCTCTATTTTTCAGGGCCTATACGCGGAAGCATCCGGAAGCCAAGTGAAGCGAACTGTGGGAATTGGATCGCCGGATCATGCCGTCAATCTGACCCCCGAAGCAAACTATTATTTTGCCGTTCGTTCTGCCGACGATGTAGGGGTTACAAGAAGTTTTTGGTCCGACATATCAGCCGCCACCGCCGGTCAGGCAACTAATTTAACTCCGGCCACTCCACAGAATTTTATCGCAATAGGCGGAAACACCATGGTTTTCCTCAGTTGGTCTGATTTAGCACCTCTTCAAAAGACCTTAAATTTCGCTCATTACAAGCTAGAACGCTCCACCGATTCCGTCACATTCGTTGAAATAGCTACCACCACCTCTGCTTCATATACGGACACAGAGCTTACAAACTGCAAAACGTATATTTATCGTCTAATTGCGGTTTATAACGTATCGCCCGGCCCCGCAATTGAATCACCCCCATCCATTGCCAGCGCGATAACGAAAGCAGATATGTTGCCGCCTGCAGTTGTGTCTGGACTCTCCGGGCAGATTTCGGCAGACAACCAATCGTTCACTATTAATTGGAGCACAGTTACAACAAATTTAGACGGGACTTCAATTACAGATTTAGCGGCATATCGCATTACCAAATCGACTGGCCTGTTTGCCGGCGCCACAGCCACGTTCTACGTTACAGCCTCACAGAATTCTTTCATAGATGCGGTCAATAGCCAGAACTTCTATTACAAAATCCGGGCAGTAGATACTAGCGGAAACGAGTCGCCTGACTCCAATATAATCAACTCGTCAATCAGACCTGATATTACAGTGATATGCGATGACGGTAAAACCAGGTTATCCATCCCCAGTGAAATAAGTGCGGAACTTCGTAAAGAAAATAATTCCACGGGAAGTGACCTAATGATAACCCCGGTCCGTTTAGCCGCGGAAGAAACGGGGAATGTGCTTAAATCCTATCGGTTTGATGTCAAACGCGCTGACAACAATCAGTCCGTGCCATCTTTTGCCTTCTCCAAACCCATGATAAACGTCACATTCGGGTTCCTAACAGGGAGCGGCGTTAAAACACTTGCACAAGGCGATCAAAAACTGAGTATCTACTGGGATAACGGAAACAGGTTAATAAGTCTGGGCGGACACCCTAATTTCGGAGAGGGGACCATTAGCGTTCTCAGTTCCAATCCCGGCAGATATCAGCTTAGGGTTTTGAGCGACACAATAGACACGATTCTGACTGAAGGCTCCCCTTACCCCCGCACGATCACACCTAACGGGGATGGCATAAACGATCGAGTTTTCTTCTTCTTTGAAGCGACAAATGCCCCTAAAGAGGGCAGGATTTACGACTTGAAGGGAGCTTTTGTCGCCAATATGACCCCCGGCCCCGTGCAGGATTCCTCCCTTGTTTGGGATGGAAAAGATGGCAGGGGGAATGTAGTATCCAGGGGAATATATCTTTATAAGGTCAGTCTTGGCGAAAAGAACGTTACTGGAACTGTGGTGGTAGCAAGATGAAAACAACAGCAACGGGAAACCACGTAAAGCTGCGGAAGGCTGCAGAAGGACACGGGAAAAAGACATTTTCCTTCGTGCTCCCTCTGCTACTTGCTGTTGCTTTCTGTTGCCTGCCTGTGCTTTCCTTTGCGGCCTTTGAAGTCACAGACACCGGCGCCCGCCAAAGCGGCATGGGTGAAGCCTATACTGCTATAGGTGGAGATACACACTCCCTGCTTCATAATCCGGCTGGACTGGCCTATTTGAGCCGCAAGGAGCTTAGTTCATCTTACAGTAAGCTTTTCATGGGGTTGGATGACAAATCAAACATCTCCAGTTCCCAGCTCTTGTACGGCCAACCGGTAACTGCGCGAGGAAGTCTTGGAGTTGGCTGGATGGAAACGAAACTGGATAGTTTATACAAAGAGAGAACACTGTCCCTGGGGTATGGGTACGACTGGAAAGATAATCTGGCGATAGGCGCCGCCCTAAAACAGCTTCAAATAATGGAAGCATCTCCGGAAGTCAACTATGACAACAATGGATCGGCAACCGGAAATGCAGACCGCGTGTTTGCAAATGGAAACACCGCCACCGGCATGGGCATAGACCTGGGGATCCTATATACGCCAATTAGCGAATATAGCCTGGGGTTATCCCTGCAGAACATAAACCAGCCAAAAGTTTCACTTGCGGATTCCGACCGTGTGCCGCTTCTCTCTCGGTTCGGGATTGCCCGCAGAAGTCCCGCGCTTCTGGTTGCCGTCGAAATCAGAACCCAGGAATTTATCCTGGGAGTGAGAGACTACCAAACCGCTTTAGGCGCAGAGAAATGGTGGGGAAAGAATTCCAGCTTCGCGCTGAGAGGTTCGCTGGCAATCGGCAGCCGTTCCTTCAGTCAGTTTACACTGGGGATGGGTTACCGTATCAATGGCGTACAGGTGGATTATTCCTTCCTGATGCCGCTTTCCGGCATTTCGTTCGGAAACACCTACGGTTCCCACCGTATATCTTTCTCCGCGCGATTCGGCAAGGCGGTTCCCAAAAAGATTTCATGGGAAATGGCAGAACCTCAATTTGCCATAGAGTTAGAGAAAATGCAGCAGCGCGCGGCCCAAGCGGAGCAAACGGCGTGGATATTGCAGGAACAAAGTAAAGCGCTCTGGGATGAGCTTGAAAAGCAAAAACAAATCCTGGCATCTATATCCACAACCTCCACAAACAGTGATCCTTCTGCATCGCTGCTTATTAAGGACTTGGGACTGCAGATTCAGGATCTTAGGCAGCAGATGGAAACAACCAAACACCAAAAATCTCCTGAAAACCCTCAAGCTGAATTGGGACCATCAGCAGACCAGATTATTCGGAACCTGGCAATAGAGATTCAGGATCTGAAGGAACAGATTGAAAAAATTAAACAAAAACCGGCGGAAACCTCCCCTGCAAAACCGGAATTTAGTAAAATCGTTACAGACCCGAAAAAGGCCCAAGAGTTTTTCCAGGAGGGTATGCGCTATTACAGCAGTCGCCAACTTGGGAAAGCCGTCCAAGCCTTCCAAAAAAGCCTTGAATTTGATCCGACAAATGAGTGGACAAAGAAATCCCTGGAAAGAACATTGACTGAGTTGGAGCAGAAAAAAGCGCAACAAAAGCCGGATCCAAAGGATAAGCCATGAAGCTGCAAAGTAGATTTTTCATCACAATAAGCCTGTTAACAGCGTTCATTCTGGCTTTTATCACCTTCAGCATGGTCGCAGTAAATAAGCGGCTCCTGGCAAAAGAAGCGGATATGCGCCAGGAAACCGCTTTGGAAACCACCGTCGGCATTGTCAGGGAGGCTTATCTGACCCGGGACACCATTTTGATGGTCAATTACCTGAAATTGGTTAAACAGGACCATACCGAAATAGGATGGTTGTGCATTACGGATTCAACGGGCAAAGTGCAGGCCAGTCTGGATATGAACCTGCTTGGCATGGAGCGCAGCCATATACGTCTGCCGGAAAATATACGGCTCCTAAGCCGGACCGTATCTTCAAACGCGGGGACATTAGGCAGTGTAGAAGTCGGATTTGATATGAATATTGTGGAAACCCACCTCCAAGCATCCATGTTTAAAATAAAGAAGCGCATCGCGATAGCCGGATTATGGGCGCTGGTTCTGGGTTTTATCGGGTCTTACCTGCTTGCTCTCAACCTGTCCGGCCCAATAAGAGTTTTGTCTATGGCGGCCGGCGAGATAGGGAAAGGCAACCTGGAGGCATCCTTGCCTACCGTAAAACGCAGGGATGAACTGGGCGATTTATCCAAAGCATTCCTTGAAATGGCCACTCATCTAAAGGAACTTGACCAAATGAAGCAGGACTTTGTTTCCGGCACGACCCATGAATTCCGTTCCCCACTGGGAATTATTGAGTCTCACGCGACCGCGGTAATGCAGGATTTAGAAGCAGTTAAAGGAATCCCTGAAAATTACCGGAATGACTGGCTGTCCTCAATGAGTCACATCAAAAGCAGCTCGTTGAGACTGAATCGTTTTATTTCGGATCTCCTCAATATGGCCAAAATAGAGCGCGGGAAAATGAATCTAAATTTACAGGTGGTCCCCCTCTCAGGAATAATAGAGGAAACTTTGCTGTTTTTTTCCCCAAAAGCCGCAGAAAAAAAGATTGATTTACTCAAAGATATTCCATCGCATCTGCCTTTGGTCAACGCAGATGATGACCGCATTCGCCAAGTATTAATCAATTTAATAGGAAATGCCCTTAAATTCACTCCGTCGGGCGGGAAAATAACGGCCGGCGCACGGGTTCAACCGCAGGGCTGGATATATGTAAACGTAGTTGACACGGGGCCCGGCATTCCCGGAGAGTTTATGAGCCGGATTTTCAGCAAATTCGAACAGGCAAAGGGCCTTTCACCCAGGGCAGGGGAACGGGGCACAGGCCTGGGGCTGGCCATATGCAAGGGCATTGTGGAAGGACACGGAGGGGAAATAGGGGTAAAATCACAAACCGGGCAAGGAAGCGAATTTTATTTCACTCTTCCTATCCATTAAACTTAGAACGGATTTATCCGGAGGACAAATGAAACACAGAATTCTGATAGTGGAAGACGAGGAAGGATACCGTGATTTGCTACAGCGAATTCTCCGGCGCGCGGGCTTTGAAGTATTCTTCGCTGTGGACGGAATACAGGGCAAAGAACTGCTAAAGAAGACTTCCGTGGATTTGGCAGTTTTGGATTGGAACCTTCCCGGGATGAATGGCGGAGAACTGGCCGCCTGGATAAGAAAAAGCCCAAAACTAGCGCACCTGCCGATTTTAATGTTGACGATCAGGTGTAAGCCAGAGGAAGAAGCTTTAGGGTTTGCAAGTGGGGCGGATGACTATCTTGCAAAACCATACAATCCGATGGAACTTGTGTCCCGCATTAAAAGATTACTCGGCTTGCCGCCGGGATAGAAAAAATCAGGCACCGGTAAGAATAATTTTTTTGGAATTCATATTGTCTCCTGAAACAAGAACCCGGCCAGGTTACACTTGAGTTCTTTTATTTGTCATTCCGCATCGCTTCGGCAACGGAATGGGGGCAAACGCCCTGGCTAAACCCCTTGCAGGATTCGCTCAGGGTTCTTTAAAAAATCTTTCAGCTTGATTGTTGCGATATTATTAGGGCCATGAACACCGCCGATGCGGAAGAACCGGATAATATGACCCTTGGCCGCTGCCTGGGCGGCTTTTGATTGTCCCGATCAATGTGCGCTTTTACTATTTCGCTCCACCCCGGGATCTTCTGAAGCTCATCAAAGGCCAGGATGACAGCTTGACCTGTACGGGCCAGATCCGACGCCCTATCCCAGTGGCGGGAAATCCACTCGGAAGGGGGCGCCACCAGCGCGTCGGCACTTGCAAACCACAGGATTCTAACTATTATGGGTCAGGGGTGGTTGAAGCCGCAGAGCAGAATAGGCGGCATCGAACAAAACTCATGCCGATAAAAATATTTTAGGCGGTTGGTTACAACTGGTTCGATCTTTCTATCAATTGTTTGACAACCGAAAAGATTTCTTTTTGTTGTAACTTCACAGCATAAAGTCTTAATCCTGCGCGAGAACTATATTTACAAGTCTTTTTTTGACCACAATAGTCTTGAGTATACGTTTCCCTTTTATAGCGGAGGCGATAACTTCATCGGTCAGCGCAGCCTTCTCCGTCTGCTTTTCGTCGATTTCCGGAAGAACGTTTATCCGGGAGCGGAGTTTGCCGTTAATCTGAACAACAATAGTTATTTCAGGTTCAGCCGCTATTTTCGGGTCGAAAACCGGCCACGAAGCATCGCAAATCAGGCCCTTACCGCCAAGTCTGCTCCATAGCTCCTCGGCCATGTGCGGCGCGAACGGGGCAATAAGCAGAACAGCGGTTTCGACCACTTCAGAAACAACAGCGGGGGCTGGAGCTGGAGCCTCCGGCTGAACATACGCGTAGAGATCGTTCGTCAACTCCATAAAGGCCGCAATGGCCGTATTGAAACGAAAATTCTCGGTGTCCGCCCCCACTTTCTTTATGGTTTGATGGAGCTTTCTTCGGATCTTATCCTCTTCCGGTCCGAACTTGGCGGAAGCGATGGCGGTTTTCCAGTCCGGCAAATAGCCGGCAGAGAAAGCGGCCATCCACCGCCAGAACCGGTTGATAAACCGATAAGAGCCTTTTATACCCTCTTCGGTCCACTGCACGTCCTCCTCAAAAGGAACGACGAACATTTCATAAACGCGTAAACTGTCCGCGCCGTATTTTTCTATGATGTCGTCGGGGGAAACCGTGTTTCCCTTGGACTTGGACATACGCGCCCAGCGCCATACGATCTGATCTTCCGGAATGGTGTTTTTTTCTTCATCCTTCAACAGTATCCAGTCCACCAGACCTTCCCCCTCGCCGCCGGTTTCGGAGCGACGCGGCCGACGGCCGGGGGTGTAGGCCAGCATCGATCCCTGATTGCGCAATATCTGGAACGGCTCCGTAAAACCTATAAGCCCCGCGTCGTACATTACCTTACACCAGAACCTTGAATACAAAAGATGGGATCGGGCGTGTTCTACGCCGCCGCTGTAGAGATCCACGGGAAGCCAGTGGTCCACTTTTTCCCTGGCGGCAAAAGTCTTATCATTGTGCGGGTCGGCAAAGCGCAAAAAATACCATGAGGAGCAGGCATATCCACCCATCGTGTCTGTCTCACGCCTAGCCCGGCCTTTGCATTTCGGGCAAGAGACCTTGGTGAATTCCTGTATCTCCGCCAGCGGAGATTCCCCCGTTCCCGAGGGTTGATAATTATTCACCTCCGGCAGCAACACCGGCAACTGGTCTTCCGGCACAGGCACCTCTCCGCATTCGGGGCAATGGATTATAGGTATGGGCGCGCCCCAATAGCGTTGTCTGCTTATAAGCCAGTCACGCAAGCGATAGTGAACAGTTCTTTTGCCGAACCCTGAATCCTCCACCCATTTAGCGAACTTCTCCCTGGTTTCCGGAGAATCCTCCAGTCCGTTGAACTGGCCGGAATTTACCACGGTCCCGCCGTCCGGTTCCGCACAGGCGCCCGGACTGTCCGCTTTCCGGTAGACAAACGTTATATCCAGGCCGAATTTTTTGGCAAAGTCAAAATCCCTTTGATCGTGGGCCGGCACGGCCATAATGGCACCACTGCCGTAATTCATCAGCACATAGTCGGCCGCCCATATGGGAATTGGTTTTTTGTCGGCGGGGTTTATGGCATAAGCCCCTGTAAAAACGCCTGTCTTTGTACGCTCGGCGTTCATGCGTTCCATTTCCGTTAAGCGTCGCACGGACTTGATGTAATTATCCAATTCCGATTTTTTCTCCGGAACCGTTATCTTTTCCAGCATCGGATGCTCGGGGGCCAGGACGATGAATGTTGCCCCGAATATTGTATCCACACGCGTAGTAAAAACCTTTATGGATTCAAGCGAGTTACTAAGGTTGAAGTTTAACTCGGCGCCCTCACTCCTGCCTATCCAATCACGTTGCATTTCCTTGAGCCCGTCCGACCAGGATAATTGTTCCAGGTCGGTTAATAGACGATCCGCGTAGGCTGTTATCCTGAAGAACCACTGCGGCATCAGCCTCTTCTCTACCTGTGTATCACAGCGCCAACACCGGCCCTCTTTCACCTCTTCATTGGCCAGCCCGGTTTTGCATTCGGGGCACCAATTTATAGGAGCGGTGGACCGGTATGCCAGACCGCGCTTATACAAAAGCAGAAAGAACCACTGCGTCCATTTATAGTAATCCGGCAGGCTTGAGTTTATCTCCCGGGTCCAGTCATAACTAGCGCCGACCGATCGCAATGTGCGCTTATAATTGGCCGCATATTCAGGCACCATTTCGCGCGGGTTACGCCCGCGTTTTATCGCTTCGTTCTCGGCCGGCTGGCCGAAGGCATCCCAGCCCATAGGGTGTAGAATATTAAAACCTTTCATGCGTTTGTAGCGGCAGAAGGCGTCCATGGGAATATAATTTTTAAGGTGCCCCACATGCAGCCCGGCGCCGGAAGGATACGGGAACATTTCAAGCGCGTAGTATTTCGGTTTTTCCAGGTTTTCTTTTGTGCTATTGGCCTGTTTTTCTTCCCAGACGGTCTGCCATTTTTTTTCTATCGTTTTAAACTCATATCTGCTGTCCATATTCACCTCCTGTACGCTATCAAGAGAATCAACCCGACGTTAATTTCAGCGGCTCATACTTCTTTTTATATTTCGGATTGTAAAAGGGTGTAGTTGTTGCAATCAACCAATAGAGCCGGAAACCAAAAGTCCCCGCCTAAAAACGCCCTTCAAAAAAGCAAGATACTCGATAAATAATGTTTTTCCTGTAATGCCGGATTTGAGATGAACAGGTTGAAAGGCCGATGAGAAATACTTCTTTTGCGGCATGTAAGTTATAGTGAGATTGTCCGGAATGTTTTGCATAATTTGACGGTTTATATCGTAGTTTTTATACATTGTATCATATCTATTCCAATGCACTTTAAGAGTACCGCGTGCAACAGGGCAATCTATCCGTCTATACCGCTTCTACTGCATCGGAAGCGCACACGTAAACTGAACTTGTTTTTCAGATCACAACGAAGGGACCAAAGAAAAAGGGCGTCCAATCTTTTAATTATGGCCTTCTGGTTTAAAAAGCTTTCCGAATAAAACTTCCGGCCTGTGAGCAGCTCATTGAGTTTATTCCTGTGCCGCCGTAAAAAATCCTTCCAGATAGACATGGGGACCATGCCGCCGATTTTTTCTTTTCTTCAGCAACCGCCCTTCGGAAGAATGTCCGACATAGCCGTTCTCAATAAATACTTTGTCCAACCGTTATTTATTTTATAGCAGGCAGAGAAAAGACATATTCCACCAGGCGGCGGTCCAGGAACGGATAACGGTACCTTATTAAACCCGGGATCCATCTCCCCCCATGATATTTCTCAGGCCTCCTCCGGACGAATGAGGTAATGGGCGGAGCATACCGCCCCGGAAACTTCCTTTATATACTTCAGCTCATCTTTCCCGCCAATACTGAAATTTTTAATTTTTCAGACCTGGATCCGCACCCGGACTCTTTTTCCCCTATAACTCCGTCCGCCAGGCAGCAGATAGTGGACGAATCCATCCCCCCGGAAAGCGTTCCCCCCGCCGGATAAGGGGGGAGCATCCGCGCCCTTATTGAACTTGTCAGCAGTTCAAGAAATTCAGCCGAATATTTTTTAAGGGTTTTCTCGTGGAATTACCCCATTTCCGGATTATACCGGGGGAAGTAATACCGTCTGTTTACCGGCTCCTTTCCCGGAGATAACAAGAAACAGCAGCCGGCCTCAAGCTGCTTAATATCTTTAAAAAACGTTTTTCCGGAGAACTCGGAACGGTTGAACACCAGATAATCTAATACGGCGCCGCTATCCGGCTCTTTTTTTATGGCCTGGCAGGAAAACAGCGCGCAAATCACTTTCCGCCTATAACAATATTGTCTCCGTCGGGACAAATGTCAAGGAGTGTTAGCGCCAGCACACTAGCGAAGCGCCGCGTAAACCTTTTTGACTACATGCCGGTAATCGGCTCCTGCGAGCACGGTTTCTCTGGCCCGCGCACCAGCAGCTTCGCGGAACGCCTTTTTCATGCGCAGGACATGCCGAATCTTTTTGCGCAGATCTCCGGACAGGTTTTCATCATAAAAAAATCCGTTAACTCCGTCTTTCACCAATTTTCTCAAAACATTCGTTTTATTGGTAATTACAACTTTCCCGAGCGACATAGCCATTGTCAGAATGGAATTAACCCCCGGATTCAGACGCGCCTTAAAAGGTATTACAACGGCAAACGCGCCGCCCAACTCTTCCTTTAACCGTTCAAGATTCCCCCTCAGCGGATGAACGGACAACTTTCCGCCATCCGGTCTTCCCGTTTCAAGTTCAAGGTCCGTATAAATCTTCAGTCGTACGTCAATTCCGCACATGGCAGTCAATAAAGCGCCATAATCCCTTGCGGCATTGCCGGCTGAAATCAGATACGACCGAGACCGGCCTTTTAGCGGCGCGTAATACTCCGTGTTCACTGAAAACCGATATTTCCGCATTTTCCCAGCGGGAACACCGTATTTCCTATTAGCGGCGAACGTGTCGTTATCCAGAATAAACATGGTGTCCAACCGGCTAAAGAGCTTCTTACATGCGACCAAGTCCGCCCCCTCCGACTCGCCGCGGCCATATGCTAAATGGAGGTTCACAAATATTTTACGCGGCCCTTTAACGGACAGAAGGCCGCAAAACAAATCTGAAGCCCGGGCTTCAGGAAAATCTATAAAAACTATAGCATCATATTTATTCTTAATGACCCCGTTAATACAGTTTGCTTGATCAATAGGCAGCCTTTGACGGTATAGAACGCCAGCCGGCTCCCACCGCGAGAAGCAATTAAGCTCCGGCATTGCTATATCTAAAACAACCTCTTTACCCCGCCCGAAAAAATCCGTAAAGGCCAGGGTAAACAGCCGGCTTTCAAATGTGTTGCCCATGCTCACAAGCAGAATACGCTTTTTTATGCCCGAAGAAGCCAGCGCCTCAAGCCTGCGTATGTCCGTTGCCGCCCGCGCGAGCTGGACAGGATTGCACTTTTTACGCATCTCGTTCAAGATGGCAAGCGCCCTGTCGGATCCTTTATTTGAAAGATAACCGCGAGCGAGATTTATATAGGCGGAGATATTGTTCCCGTCTATCGCAATAGCCTTTATAAATAGAAGCTCCGCTTTAAGCCGGTCTCCAGCTGCGAAGGCTTTCATCCCGGCATTATTAAGCTGTCGGCAAACCATGGTTCGCGTCATAATTAAAAACTATTAGAACCGCTATAAACTGACGCCGGGCCCGGAGTGGGGCGATCCGCCTATAAAAACAATAGCCTCTAAAAGCGCCTGCCGGACCGCGGTTCAAGGCTTTACTGCGGCCTATTATTGAGTAACTTCGATACGCTGGGCGCGAGCAGCCGGGAACCGAGATCACGCGGCCGGTAACGGTTACTTTTAAGATAACCGCCGGGAAATTGATTTTGGTTTTTGGAACAATCTCACGTTACATGAAAACTACCACCCGGCGGCCTTCGCGATCGCGGCCAACACGGCCTTTTGATGGATAGGAGGGATCCAGGTGGTCGACAGGGTTTTCATAATGGTATCGATCCCGTACGGGCGGAACGATGGCAGTTTCCGGCTGCAATTGGAACCCGGATACAACCCCGGCTCCGCACCCGCCAATTCCATCGGCGTTCCCAATTTAAGAACGTTCATCTCGCCGGAATCGGCGGTGCTGGAAACCGTAACAGGCACTCCGGACTGGATATCGAAAACCCAGGGAATATCCGCTTGGTGACGGTCTCTGGCTTCGGCATCTGACACATAAGTTTCAAGCGTGACAAAGCTGCTTGTATTGGGACCTTTCAATATCTGGGGATAGTCACAATAAAAATCGGCCTCGGACGGTGAATATATGTACTCGTCATTCAGCGTCCAGGTATGAAGCATTTCGTGAAGCATGGTAGGCAGGGGGTAATCAAGAGATACAACCGGAAAGCTTCCACCGGCGCCTCCGGAGCCGCGACTGGTAAAAACCGCCGTCATGTGCGCCGGAGCAGTTCCCAGAGAAAGAATATATGTCATATCGCAACTGATGATACGCGGAGCTTGCGGAACATCGTTCCGGCAGTTCATACTGTCCGCATCGCCCTCAACATATTCGATCCGGAATCTATCCCGGATGGACGCAAACGCCTCATTGGTCAGCAACAGGTCAGAAAAATCATTGGCACGTTTCATAGCCAGCGCATCCGCGACAAACCGGATATGATAATATCCGTCTATAGGCACTGGAGCCAAGCTCTTTCGCAGCCGGCGTAGACGCGTGGCTTGTTCCGCATCTTCATACACGCCGCCGGTCAGGACAGATTTCCCATTGGCGTTTGTTTCGATAGAATCGTAGAACACCAACTCGGGTTCAGCGGACAAGGGAACCGGGGCCTCAAGAGACCGTTGCCCCCCCATAGCCCCAAGAGGCGATAGTATTAAAAGAAATACGGTAAACCGTTTCACAACCGGTGAAATGCAACCGGGCAGAAGCGCCGACGCGAGGCACAATTTATATATTTTCATTTTTATATTTTTCAATCCTCCAAACGCAAAGGATCAGCCACATTCTGATTATATAGTATAGCTGGTATACCGTAGAATACAAGTGCCTACGGTACCTGGTGATGCAGGGCTAAAGACCCAGTTGGACCGGATTATTTTCGGAAGTATAATGTTTTTTCAATCAAATGGTCAGGGGCAGGCGTACGCGCTATTTGGGACGTCGGCCGCGCAATTGTCAGAAAATAACAACCCTACTACTGAATCCGTATATTTAAGGAGCGCCTTTTATTCCCAAAACGATATCCAGATTTTTCCGGACATTCATGTCGGTCGGAGAAATTTTAAGAGCCATGCTAAAATTCCGAACGCTCTCATCCAGCCGGCCGGCATTGGCCGATTCAATACCCATATTATTATAAATGCCAACCAGCGCGGCCGCAGCCTTAGAATAGCCGGGCCTGATCCGCAATGCCTCCTGATAGAAGATTATCGCTTCCCCCGGTTTGTGCTGTTTGACCAGAGCCAATCCGCAATTGCCGTAAGCCTCCGCTAAGTCAGGTTTATCCCGCGCCGCTTCCTTGAATTGAGCCACGGCTTCCGCCAACCTGCCCTTATCCATAAGAAGCATACCAAGGTTGTTATGAGCCAGCCAACTGGCGGGGTTTTTCTTGATCGTATCGGTCCACACCAGTTCGGAATTCTTATAGATCCCACTTTGCCGCCAGGTTCCGACCCATAATAATGGCAGGACCACTAACCCCAGAAGCATTGCCGTCCGGCCTGGGCTGGGCTCCCCGGCCGGCCCCGAAATCCGGCTATTTCCCTCGATCAGGCGTGTGAAACCTCCGACGGCGATAGCCAATAACCCGAGGCTTGAGAGATACTGGTAATGATCGGCCACATAAGAATATTGGAATGTGTAATTACTGACAAAACCCAGCAACGGCCCTATGGTAATGAGATAGAACCACAGCCCTGCAAAAAAATTCCGTCCCAACCGTCGCCGGACGGACCAGAAATATGCGCCGGCGCCGAATACCCCCAAAACCCAGAGCCATTCTCCGGTACTATGGACATCCAGCGTCCAGCGTTCATAACTGAAAGCGAGGTTTACCGGCCATGCCAATTTCAAAGGATAGAACCACACCGCCCTGCCGGCCAGGAGTATCCGCTGCAACAAATGGAGATGTCCTTCCGCGCCCAAAGTGCGCACCTCGAAGAACATGGTATATAGGACTAATACAATGGAAAACAAGAAAAACGGCAGCAGGTTTACCAGCTCACGGGGGCGGATATTCAGGCCGCGCCGCCAACGCAATAATAACAATATTATCGGCAGAGTGAACGTTACAGGTTTGCTCAGGAGGGATAACAAAAACAATCCAAGGGCTCCTAAATACCATCTACGGCGGCCGCTATCCTCAAACCGCAGGTAACAGATCAGCGTCAGCAGATAAAACACGCCGGATAGCACGTTTTTGCGTTCAGAGATCCAGGCCACGGACTCGACATGGACCGGATGCAAAGCGAATAGCGCAGCTGCTAACCAGGCGAACCGCAGTCCCAGCTGCCTCAGCAGAAACCACACCAGGAGCGCGTTCAATATATGCAGAACGATATTTACAAGATGGTATCCCGCAGGGGCCAGCCCCCAAAGATGCCGTTCAAGCCAAAAACTTGTATACACTACCGGGAATTCATAATAATAATGCTCGTACGGCGGCTGCAGCGTCCATATCCGGCGCAGTCCGTCGGGCTGATCAAGGATCGGAGTGGCGGCATAGAGTTCATCGTCCCAGATAAATTCCCCCCGCATCGCGGGGGAATAAGCCGTAAGGGTCAAGAGAATCAGAAGCAACGCCGACAGCCCCCAATGCCTGGCGAAAAGACCCGCTATCGCACAGAATATAGAACTGCCGCTAATCGACGCAACGCCCTGCCTCGGATCCATGAAGGACATGCTCTCTTTGCCAAGATTTTCCACTAATCTTCAAGCCCGGCCAAATGCAGCGTTATGCCCTTGGATTTCAGCATGGCGACGAAAGCCGGCTTATCCGTGGCCTTGATATATGCCTCCTCAGGCGCAACAACCTTGTCAACAACGTATTTGAAGAGCACTTCGCCGAGCATAGTCATCCCCTGTTTTTTACCGGTCTGCATTATCGAGGGGATCTGGTATATCTTTCCTTCGCGTATAAGATTGGCCACGGCGCTGTTTACAAAGAGCGCCTCCATGGCCGCCACTCGGCCGCCTCCGATCTTCTTACACAAAGTCTGGGAAATGACACCCTTGAGCGAGGTGGAAAGCATGGTTCTTATCTGCGACTGCCTGTCGGCCGGGAACTGGTCTATTATACGGTCCACCGTGGATGCCGCGGTTGTGGTATGAAGAGTCCCGAAAACCAGATGCCCCGTTTCCGCCGTCTCGATGGCTATAGATATGGTTTCCAGATCGCGCATTTCCCCCACCAGCACTATATCCGGATCCTCGCGCAGAGCCGCGCGCAGAGCCTGTGAGAACGACCGCGTGTGAACATGCACTTCGCGCTGATTTATAAGACAATGCTTCTTCTGGTGCACGAACTCTATCGGGTCTTCTATGGTTATGATATGGTCCTTGCGATGGCGGTTTATAAAGTCCACCAAAGCGCAAAGGGTGGTTGACTTGCCCGAGCCGGTCGGGCCGGTCACCAGCACTAGGCCTTTGGAAAGAAAACAGAGATCCATTATTTCCTTGGAAAGGCCAAGTTTCTCGGCCGTCACGATCTCCATAGGTATCTGGCGAAAAACGGCGCCCATGCCGAACCTGTCCATAAAGACATTAACGCGGAAACGCGCCAGGCCCGTTATTTCATGGGCAAAATCGGTATCGTGGATCTCATTAAATTGCGCCGCGTTGTGCGCGGGCATAATAGCGCTGAGAAGAACGCCCATTTGATCCTGGTGTATTACAGACTGGTCGGAAAGTTCCCGCATATCGCCATTTACACGAACCATTGGCCGATGGGAGGACGTCAGGTGCAGATCCGATGCCCCCATTTTGAACATCTTGCGCAACAGAAGGTTTATCTCCGGCTCAGCCTCCTGCCCCGAAGAGGGCTGACAAACCGCCTCAGGCTTTGCGGCAAACTGATGCTCGGACGCGGCTCCGTTCCCGTTCCGAACGCCCATGGATATTCTAGCCGTAAACTGGTCGCCTTCTGACCCGCAGGCGACCGCCACTGTTTTAGTTCCTATGGCATATTCGAACTTCACCGTCGTATGCTGCGCTACCAGCTCCCGGAGGCCAACAGGCGCTATTTCCTGTATTAAACCTGTGAGCTGCAAAATAGAGAGCTGCTGGCTCAACATCGGCGCGGAACCGGACTCGCTCTTTAAAACCGGGGCCTTGCCGGACTCCAATATTATTTCCTGACCCGCCTGTATTTTTTCAATAAGTTTATCCAGTTGCGCCATATTACCTCTTAAAATGTCCGTCTAAGATTGCGCCCGAACATCGGCGCTACGATACGACACTTGCCGGCCAAGATTCCAGCGCTATTTTATCCGCCTGTTTTTCCAACGGGGACCGAAATAAACCGCGGGATTTGGAATAACAAAATGTAGCATATTTTCAGATCCGATAAAAAAGCCCGGATAAACAAGACTGTAAGATCAAACCGGCTTGGCGCCTTTAGAAAAGAAAGGGCCGTTGTCGTCCACTTCCGCATCTTTAAAGCCCGCGCCGGCATAAAGTTCCTTAAACCCGGCGTTGGAATACAGCATATGGTCCGCCACCTCCGCGCCGGCTTCACGGTGATGCCGGTCAAGGTCCGCGCGGGTCATGGAATGAACTATATAAAGACCTCCGCCCGGTTTGAGATAACGATATGAGTTTTCAAAAATCTTTTTTCGATCGTAAAAATGCGGGAAAGCGTTAAAAATAATAATTTTTGTGAAAAAGTCCGGGGGGAAAACTCCGGGTTCCTCATAATCGCCGCATACCACTTTCCGGCCGGGGAACTTCCTGAGATATTCTTTCACCATTTCCGGAGCAATGTCCATGGCGGACATTTTTTTCACGCCGCGTTTTTCAAAATGGGACGCAAGTATTCCCGTACCGCAGCCCACATCCAGCAGCTCGTCCTCCTGGGAAACCCCGATGCGGTCTAAAATAGCGTTTATAATCGGGACGATCTCCGGCTTTTCATAACTGTCCCATTTCGCCGCATGGCGGTCAAAGAATTCCCTGGTTTGAATCTCCATAGTCCCCCCGTTCATTTTAAAACCCGGCTTTTACGGCCGCACCGCGGACAAAAGCGAATAAATCCGGGGACTGACAGCCACCCGGCAAACAAATCACTCCCGAACCTCTCGAAAGCCTTTAAGGGCGTAGTAAACCTGGCCAAGCGCTATCCCGCCGTCATTGGCCGGGACCGTCTCATTTGCGAAGACTTTAAAACCTTCGCGTTCCAGTCTTTCCATACCGAGGGTGAGAAGCGTCCGGTTCTGGAAAACGCCGCCCGATAAGGCCACAGTGGTTATTCCGGTATCACGGCCAATAGCGGAAACCGTATTAACCAGCATATCGGCCAACCCCGAATGAAATCTTTCGGAAATAACCTGAGCCCGCCGACCGCCCCGCTCGCGCAAAGCGGCTAAGACCGCTTTCGACGGATCTATTATAAAAGCCCCGTCCTGTTTCTGAAGGCCGAAAATATAGGGACGGTTTGGCACCCTGACGATCAGGCTTTCAAGTTCCATGGCCCGCTGACCTTCGTACGTGGCCTCGGCCCCCAGACCCGCGATAAAACTTATAGCGTCAAAAAGCCGGCCCATGCTGGAAGTCAGGGGGGCGTTTATGCCATTAGCCGTGATCTTTTCCACAGCCGCGAGAACTTTAGCGTCCACCCCGCTAAAACAGCTTCCGGCCTCCTTACGCCAGTCCGGCCCCAGTGCCTCCATCACCAACGGGAGGGCGGAACGCCAGACTTCCGCCGCAGCGGCGTCTCCACCGGGCAGGGCAAAATATTTAAGGTGGGCGGCCCTGTGCCAGGTCCAGCCCTTATTTTCCCTTATGACAAAGAATTCGGAACCCCAGATATTCCCGTCGGTACCGTAACCCGTGCCGTCCAACGCCGCGCCGATAAAAGGGCCTGTGATGCCCTGTTCGGCCGCGACGCTCAGGACATGCGCCACATGATGCTGGACCGGGACTTTAATACCTTTAAGCGCACGGGCGTAATTTGAAGAATGATAATCCGGATGGAGGTCATGGGCGATCACGCCGGGTCTGACTTTCAAAAGAGATTTTGTCTTGGCGAGCGTCTCGGCATAAAAACACTGGTTCCCATATTCGCTTTGGTCGCCGATATACTGCGAAAGGAACGCAGAATCTCCGCGGGTTAGACAGAAGGCGCTTTTCAAATCCGCTCCGCAGCCCAGCGCCTCCTTGCCGCCAAGCCGCTTTGCCGCCCAGCCGCCCAGTTGCACCGATTCGGGAACATAACCGCGCGCCCTGCGGACAAGTCGGAAAGCTCCTCCGGCGTAAAAGCCCACGGAATCATCGATCCGGTTATGTATTTCCCTGTCGTGGAATAGAATAAGGTCGGCCATGGCGCCCAGGCTTTTTTCGGCCTCCGCGCGGTCTCTGGCTATCGGTTCATCCCGAAGATTGCCGGAAGTCATGACCAGGAAACCTTTAAAACCGCCAGAGCGCAGCAGCCGGAACAACGCCGTGTGTATAGGAGTGTAGGCCAGCATCACACCGATGGTGTCAAGTCCAGGCGCAACCGGGCCTAGAGCATCCGGCTTTTTTTTCTTCAACATGACCACCGGCGCCCCGGCAGATTCCAGCGCCGTACGCTCAGGTCCTGAGAGAAGACAGAAACTTTCCGCGCCCGCGAGCGTATCGGTCATCACAGCGAACGGTTTGGCCGGTCTGTCCTTAAAACGCCGCAGCCTGCCTATAGCCGCGGCATTGCCTGCGTCACACGCCAGATGAAATCCGCCCAGGCTCTGAAGAGCGACTATTTTGCCTTTCATTAAAAATTCAGCCGCCAGTTCAATGGCATAAAACCCGTTAACCCCGCCCGCCTGCTTCGCGGGCAAAGCCTCCCCCCCCCTGCCGCCCGCTTCGCGGTTGGACAG
>C687J26609_1000182_pt1 | contig 21929 bp, 13 predicted proteins | sample RifOxyA2_FD_26609 | JGI IMG/M metagenome (IMG submission 26609) | reverse complement strand
TATTCTTCAGAATTACAAGAAACCTGTTGGATCCACACCAACACCATGCTCAGACAATACGACTTGATCGAAAAGGCGGTCCTCGACACCCCCGCCATCTTCACCATCAACGACATCCACTACCAACCGGTAGGAACACCGGAAGCGTCAACGGCAGAGGCGACTGCGTTGTCGATCACCGCTCCCAGGGCTCCTCCCTCCGGCTATGCGTCCGTCAAAATAAAATCACTCACCGAAGACCGCGTTTATAAAGGGAACCAGAATATGGCCATCCCGATCACCATTGACGGAGATAGAAAGTATGTAACCGGAATGACCATCACCAAGACCCCCGAAAGGATCGCCGGCAAACTCAACTACCTGATCCCCAAAAAGATGAAAGAATTTAAGTATTCGTTCAATTTTGCCGCGTGGAAGGATATTACAAATGTCGATCCGACCACCGGAGAATTTGTCCTGGATAATTTACCCTTTGCCGAAGGGGAAAATATCTTAGCCATCCGCTCCACCAATGCGGTCGATGTCCAGTCGCATCAAATTTGTAAATTTGTTTTGAATACCATCCCAATGGTCGGTTCTAAGATGATCCCTTCGCCAAATTCTTACAACAACGGCTCCAGTATTTCAATCGAGGCCGAATTTAACAAAAGCAATTACACCGAAAAAACCGATATCGGCGGCGCAATTCCGTCCATTTCCGGCGCTAAACTCTATTATCGTCCCGGGAGCAGTAGCGAATGGACGCTCCATAAAGATCTCAAAAACGATCCGAGCTACAAAGAAGAAAACATCAAGATCAATAACTATCATTCAAAGGCAAAAATAACCTGTAAGCTCGATGCTCCGCCGGACGGCGAATACCGGGTCGTTTTGGAGGCAAAGAGCGAGGTCGGAACATCAAAGCTGGATTGGAACTTTATCATCGATACCGCTCCTCCAACCATTTCCATTGCCACCCTCGAATCCTATTCCGCCTGGGCGCCAACCACCATTAAATACACCATCGACGACAACCTTGCCGTCTCTATTAAAAACATTACCTGCAAACTTCTCGATCAAAACGACAACATAATCACCGTAATCGCAATCGCGGACGGAATCTCCAAAGGCGAACACTTCTTCTCCTGGGACGGCAAGAAACAAAACGGAACAAAAATACCCGATGGTACCTATTACATCCAAATCAGCGCCTTTGATCAGGCCGGCAACAGCAGTTATAAGTCAGTTCCAATCCTAATCGACTCGTCCCCACCATCCATATTAAAAGCAAATTTTGAACCGAAAACGGTGACCTCGGCTTCAGCGCAGCAAACAGCAACCGTCAAAGTCGATGAATCATCAACCGTCTTTATCAAAATGAAAAATAAAGATACTAACTCAACCAACGTCTTTTTGGCGCAGGCGGCAAAGGATACCGCGACATATTCCTGGGACTACGGCAGCCAATTCTCCTCCGGCTTGAAAGATGGAACTTACGATGTCGAAATCACCGCTCGGGATAAGGCAGGGAACGAAAGCGCGACGTTTGAAGCCGGCACCATTCGCGTCGATCGGACGCCGCCGACGATCTACGCTCAAAGCGCGGTTCCCTATGTCCTCTCCAACACCGGCTCAAATCCGTACACTACGACGTTATCTTATCGACTATCGGCCGACGCTTCGGATGTGACGGTCAAAATCTATCACGAAGGAACCGGACAACTGGTCAAAACCTTTACCAACGCTTCGACTTCAATCACTTGGAACGCGGGCGGCTCGCTCCCCACCGGCTCGTATCAATTCCAAATCATTGCGGAGGATTCGGTCGGCAATACGGTAACCGCCTACGCCACTTGCGTCAAAGACGGCATAGCTCCGGTTATCAGTTTCCCGGCCAAAGATAACGACAAAATCTCCGGCACCGTCGCTATCAAAGGGACGGCGACTGATCCGGACTGGACGAATGATAAAGGATTCAAAGAATATCGCGTTTATTATATTGAAGGAGCCGACCCCTCGACGGTTCGACAGAGCTCACCGCTCGGGGCAAGCTGGAAATCCGACCTGATTGAAATCCCCGCGGCAAATAAGGGGCGGCCGATGCAGGGGAACAGCACGCTGGCGTACTTTTATACTTCTGGTTTAAAAAACGGAACTTACACGACAACTATCCTATAAATCATACATGTTCCGATCGCTCCCGCTCGTTTTAGACTGTTCATAATTTTTCCGCCCTGTTAGTCCTGCGCCTATTTTCTCCGCCATCAGGTGTAAAATAGGGACCCGGAATAGGCCCTTCCCTATATACTATTGCTGCTTGCGGCTTGATGTTCCTGTATTGCGGTTCTTCCTGCTGTGGTATTTGGATAATATTGGGAGGAGAGGGAAATTCGAAATCCTAAATCCTAAACAATATCTAAATACCTGCCTTGCCATGCCTCGTGGCACCTGCCCGTCCGGCAGGCGGGGGCGGGCCGGCAGGCAGGCAAAATTCTAATGTTCTAAACAATCAGTTAGTGGTTGCCCGGCCGGTAAGGCAGGAAGGGAGAGGTAGCGCGAAATATGGCTGGAGAACGCAAGCAAAGGAAGAGAGGGATTGTAATGCTACCGCAATTTCGATTGTCCCCCGCAGAAAGTTCCTCTGGCGTTCCGACATAAAGTCGAAACACAAAAAGATTTAGTTTAACAAAATCTTGATAAGAACTTTATATCCTAATCTTTTTGTCCTCCGCTTTAGGCGGAGGGCCAGAGGGGTTTCCTTCATTAACAGACCCCCCCATCTTAATAGGGGAAATTAGATCGTCCTGAAATAGGAAAAGGGGCGTAATTCACTGATGTAAGGCTAAATATCAAACGAAGAAACTATCTCTTTGTTTTTCTGCCTGCCAACTCATCAATGGAAATCCCTAAAGCATTGGCTATCTTTTCAATTGTATCAAAGGTTGGTTGTTTGGCACTTCCCGCTTCAATCTTGGCCAAAGTACTAAAAGCAATCCCTGCGAGATGAGCCAGCTTATCTTGAGCAATTCCCCTTTGCTTCCTGTATTTCTTGATTTGTTTGCCTAAAGACATAAGACCCAAACTCCTCCTTGACATATTATACATTTATGATAACATATATGTAATATCATATACATGTCAAATCAAACTATGTTTCAATTGATAAATAGTATACCACATCTACCGAAAAGGAGGGAAAACAAAAAGGTGGGGGAATGCAGCATAAGGAGAAGAATGAGGGAGGAAACCCCACCCCCACCATTTCTGCTCTATTTTTAATTCCATTATCTAGCTTTTAAAGGAGTCATTAAATGATCAAGACACAATTGGTCGAAGATGGGATATATATCACGATTAAAGACCGTTGTTATGTTTTTAAAAATATCCAGTTCGCGGCCTATCAGTTAAAAGTAAACGCCAAGGTCTTCAAAAATGACGACGCGAAAGACCGTTATCACATCGACATCGTAAACCTCTATTCAAGCGCCGCCCGGAGGGCGTTTGCAAAAAACTGTTCCGTCCTGCTTGAAGAAGAATTCAAAACCGTCGAAAGCGACTTGAATAAAATCATCACTCTCCTGGAAGAGAAAAAAGAAGAACTGAAAAAGGGGAGTCCGGCATCGGGCGGCAAGCTGGAAATCATGGGCGCGAAAGAGAGGACCGAAGCCCTTGAATTCCTGAAGTCCCCCACCCTGTTTGAGGAAATAACCAAAGACCTGTCGTCCCTTGGCTACATCGGCGAAGAGATGAATAAACTGACGGCGTATCTGGCGATCACTTCCCGAAAACTGGATGATCCACTCTCAATTATGATAACTTCAAGGAGCGCCGCCGGAAAATCATCACTTCAAGACGCGATCCTCTCCCTCCTCCCTCCGGAGGACTTTGTCAAGTACACCGCCTTGACCGGCAAAGCACTCTTCTATCAGGACGAATTCGCTCTGCAAAACAAGGTCCTGGCGATTGAAGAAGAGGCCGGCTCGAAAGAGGCAAACTATTCCCTGCGCGCGATCCAATCTTCAAAACATCTGTCGATCGCGACGACCGGACGGGACTCTTCTACCGGCAAACTTAAGACCGAGGTCTATCGGGTAAAAGGGCCGGTCAGCATCTTCTTTACAACCTCGAATGTCCAGATGGATTATGAGACCGCGAACCGCTTTTTGCGGTTGACCATCGATGAATCGCAGGAGCAGACCAGGCAGATTTTGCAAAGACAGCGGGAGCTTGAGACCTTGAAGGGCTTGCTGATAAGAGAGCAGACGGAAAAAATAATCAAAAAACATCAGAACGCCCAGCGGCTCCTCTATCCGGTTAAAGTTATAAATCCCTACGCTGAAAGTTTAACCTTTAACGACGAAACCCTGCGCACCCGAAGGGACCATCGAAAATACCTGAACTTGATCAAGACCATCGCTTTTCTTAATCAACATCAGAGGAAACAGAAAAGCGTCAATCTCCAAGGGAAAGAAGTTCCATATATTGAAGTAATTCCCGACGACATCAAAAGAGCCAACGACTTAGCCCAACAAATTTTCGCGCATACTCTGGAAGAACTGTCGCCGTCGAGCCGGACGCTCTTGAATGCCATCAAAGAGATGGTCGGGAAATCAACCGATAGTAATGAAACCAAATTCACCAGGAAAGAAGTGCGCGATTTTACCCTATGGGGACACTATCAGATTAAGACCCACATCAAAGAGCTGCGCGACCTTGAATATCTGATCCCGATCTCGGGCGGACCACGCAAGAAATATTACTACCAGCTAAACAGCGGAATTGACGGCAACGACCGCCTCAAAATTAATTTATCACCCCCTCGACTTCGCTCGGGGCAAGCTGGAAATCTGGGTAAATCTGGGCGTAGCCCAGATTTTGGAAGCGGGAAAAGCAAAAAAGTGTCTCTGGGCGCTGGGCGGGGGAAGAGATATGGATAACCAAAAGCTTCTTGATGAATTCTCCGATTACCTTAAAGCAAACCAGCTGGCGCCGGCAAGTATCAAGATACTCTGGTTTAAAATCAGGCGCTTTTTGGGGTTCCTGGAAAAAATCAATATCGATCTCCAAAACACCACCCCCGACATACTCAATACTTTTTTAACTTCCGTCTTCAACGAGGTTAACCATTACGGCCAAAAGAGCGGCCCCAAATTTCTTTACTATTATATCCTCGCCCTAAAACGCTTCTATAATCTCCTGGAAGATAAGGAGATGATCGGCCACAATCCGGCCAGCAGATTGCGGGCGCCAAAAACTGAAGCGACATTACCGAAAAGCCTTTTGAGCAAAGAAGAGATGGTCCGCGTCATGGATGTTCCGGATGTGAATTCTTTTCGCGGAATAAAACTGCGCGCGATACTGGAATTGTTTTACGGCTGCGGCCTGCGCAGCGGCGAGCTTTTGAATTTAAAGATGACTGATGTTGACCCAAAGGGCGGCACCCTTTTTGTGCATGAAGGGAAAGGAAAAAAAGACCGCCAGCTGCCGCTTGGGAAAAGCGCCGCCGGCTGGCTGGAGCGCTATTTGAAAATAAGGACTAATCTCGCCCCTCATCTCCCCTATCTCTTCCTGGCGGAGGGAGAAAGATCACACTTGTCCAAAGAAGGACTGTGGAGCATTATTGTCAGGATCAAAAAGAAGGCCGGAATCACCAAGGCGCTCCATCCCCACACCTTCAGGCATTGTTTCGCGACTCATCTTTTAGAAGAAGGGGCACCGCTGCACGCGATCTCAGCCATGTTGGGGCATTCAAGCATCGAGTCTACCCAAATTTATACCCAGGTTAATATCTCTACACTTAAAGATTTTCACCAAAAATATCATCCGAGGGAAAGGGGGAATTTAAATGGGATTAAGCATTGAACATCTGGCGGCGAAATATATTGAGTCGCTCTTAATCGCCAACTTCTCCCGCCGGACCATTGGAAACTACCGCGGGACTTTGGGCAAGTTTATGGGCTATTTGAAAAGTTACCAAGTTGATTCTCCCGATCAGATCACAAAGGAACTTTTACAAGATTATCAGGCCTTTATCGCCGGCGAGAAAAACAAATTTGGCCGGAATAACGCCGTAAAATCACAAAACAACACCCTTAAAATCGCGATCTACTTTTGTCGTTTCATGGCAGACAACGATTTTATCTTAAAAGACCCGACCAGGGGGATCAGGTACGCGAGAGAACCCAAGTGCCTCCCCAGAGATATCCTCTCTCCCGCGGAAGCGAAAAAGATACTTGAACAGCCGGATCATCAGACTCCCACCGGCTACCGCGATCGGGCGATTCTGGAACTGTTCTATTCTTCCGCGATCAGGAACGAGGAGCTGCGAAACTTGGATTTGTCCGATCTCGACTGCCCCAACGCGACGCTGATGGTTCGCCATGGAAAAGGGAACAAAGATCGTTATGTCCCGATCGGAAAGACCGCCTGCCAATGCCTGGAAGGATACCTTTGTCATATCCGGCCGGTATTTCTGCGCGACTTTAAACCGACCGACGCGCTTTTTTTGTCAAATCGGGGCACTCGAATCGGACACTCCTGCCTTGACGCGACTATAAAAAAATATGCCAGGATGGCGAAGCTTACGAAAAAAGTTAGCCCCCACACCTTTCGGCATACTTGCGCGACTCATCTGGTAAACAACGGAATGAACATCCGCCATGTTCAAGCGCTTTTGGGGCACGCTTCTTTGAGTTCGACGCAAATTTATACCAGAGTCGCGATCTCCGATTTGAAAAGGGTTCTCAAAAAACACCATCCGAGGGAGAAAACGACCAAAAAAGAAGCCCGCGTACCAGAGTGATACGCAGGCCTCTCTTTAGCAATCGGCGTAATCGTACTGGACCGAATAGCCGTATTCGATCTGATCGAGAATCGCGTTCAAGCAGGACCGGCAAACCAATTTCTCTCGATTGGAACCGGCCAACCGAAACGCGATGTGATCAACGCCGTTGTTGACCGGAACCACAAACGAACCGCAGACACAACAATTCTTCATAAAAGCACCTCCCTCCTACGCCCTCCGGGCTACGGAGGGCAAGCCAAAAAGAAACCAGGCAGGGAGCTACCCCTGCCTGAAAACAACCAGCCGGGCGAGATCCCGCACCAACCGCTGATGCTGGCGCAAGCGAAGCAAAACCTGCGTGTAGCGGACAAACCGCCCGCAGTGCGCCCGCCGCCCAACCGAACAGAACTGATCCTGGGGACAAACCCTGCACGGATGCTGAACAACTGACATGAAAACCACCTCCTAATAAAAAAAATGAGCCGGGCACAAATCCCAGCTGAATTATTAAAAGCATTTTTCGGAGCGCTGTCACCCGTAGCGAATGGTGAGCGAGGCGACGTTCATTGATTTGATCTCATGTCGCCGAGTCGAACCAGAGCGGAGGGCGAGCGAGGCAAAAAAATATTGCCTGATATAATGCGTTTATTCCCTACAAAATTTTTTTGCCGAGCGAGATCTCGCAATACCCTGTGCGGAGGACGAAGAATGAGGACGGAGCATACACGAAGCCAGCCGCTCGATTAGGCCGTTTGCGAGATTGACAGCACTAGCTCCGAAAAATGCTATAATTAAAAAGCTGGGAGTGGAGATGCTTGGAAGGGATTTTTTTTATCGAATATTTTTCATATAAGGAGAGCTAAAGTAACAAACCTATAACCGTCGACTGAATCGTTATCCTCTCCGTTGGTACTATCACATACTTCCATGGCTTAACAATGCCATATTTACCGATATTTTTATTAACTACTTCACAATACTTCTCTGCAGTTGTCTTTTTCGCTTGGACGCTTGAGGTGTCAATCTCACTCTCCGGCTTAACTTCGACCAAAACAATCCTATCTTTTAATTCCACAACAAAATCCGGTTCATATCTATGGTGAGATTCACCTTCCGCATCTCGCCAGTACAGCCCTTCAAACTGATTCGGCGCTGGACGCAACCAATCCTCAACCGCCTCATCCCTATCCAACAAATAAGCCAGTCTTGCCTCGTCAGATGAATCAAATCGATACATAAAATGGCAGGCCTTTTTAAAGTAGCCAAAAACTATCTTTGCATTAAACGTGTCTATCTGCGACTCTAGCGAAAAAGGCTTTTCTCCAAACGACAAAGAAATATTATAATTTTCCAAATATGGCTTGGGCTCCCGAATATTGGACTCAAGATACCCTTCGGATCGTAATTCCTTATGATTCAATATCTGTTTATAAATATCTTCGGCTATAGATCGAGCGTTGCTCTCAATAATCAACGCTAAATTGTCATCATCAATCGCTTTTTTACTATAATGCGCCACAGCTTGCTCGGCTAATTTCAAAAGCAACGGTTTTTGCGCAGGATCATCATAATCAACTAAAGGAAAATCTAAAAGTGCGGCAATAATTGTACTTTGTGGAGTTTGCCTAGTGTGCCCACCAAAACTGGTCACCCTAGTCAGTTGCGACATTTTGCGTCCTGGGACTTCTTCGCCAAATAGATTTTTCTCACGGTCATTTTGCAATTGCTCTTCAAGGATAGCCCGCTCATTGGTATATGAGCGCAATTTATCAATGCTTGTGTCTAGGTCAAACTGTTCAAGAATAAGCTCGCCAAAACTAGGAGTAAGCATTAATCGGGGAATTGGTATGTTCCTTTTTTCCATGGTCTCTTCGGATTTTTTAGCAATATTGGAAAGCTCGTCTTTTGCTTCAATGCTGAAGGCCCCAAACAAGGTATCGGGGCCAAAGGACAATTCAGTCGTAGTACTCGGCTGTTGACCGTGATACTTAGAAAACTGGATATTTTTGATTGTTTCTTTAGTTAGGCCACTAATTATTTCTGCTTTTTTAGCCTCAACAAATTGTTCTCGCACACCAGTTTCCATAGTCTCTGATTGTGGCTGCTTTAAAACCAATTCTTCCGCATTCTTCTGTACCTCCTGCATTATCACTTTATTTTGCGTTATTTCCTTTTCTACCATATCAAGAATAACTGGTTGGACTTCGGTCAGCACCTTTATTTCTTTGACTTCCCGCTCAGAAATTTGCTCTACTTGTCCTTGAATAAGCGGTGAATCCTTAGCAAGCGCCACGACTCTAGCAAATTGTTCGTGTGCGACAAGCACTAATCGATCCACCAAAGGGACTCCAGTTCTTTCCCCATAAGGCAAGCGCAAACCGCGGCCAATTGTTTGCTCGGTTAAAATTGCCGCGGCTGCCTCACGCAACGGTGCGATGGTATAAACATTGGTCACATCCCACCCCTCTTTGAGCATGTTAACGTGGATAACAATCTCTACAGGATTATCAGGGTGTTCCAGCAATATCAGTTTTTCAATATTTTCATCAGCCTCATCCCCACGAAGTTTAGTATGTATCTCAATAACCTTGCCTTTGAATTCTCCGCCACGAAAATCATCACTATTAATTAAGGCGCGCAACGCTCCTGCGTGTTTTGTATCTTTAGCAACCACCAACAAAACCGGTTTTACGATCGGCTTATTATTTTCCAGCGCATATTCTTTAAGCGCGTTTTTAGCGCGTTCGTGAAAAAAGGCCGCAAGTTGCAATTTGCGCGCATCTGTCTCTATCGAATCAGGATCAAACTGGCTAAAATCCACATCGGCTTCTGTGCCTACCCACGGATCTTTAACCAGCTTTCCCCTTATTGCATCACCGAGGTTGTAGGAATACAGAACATTTTTCATCCTTATTTGGCGCGCGTTTCTTCCTGATCCTTGCGTCCCAAGATACGGCGTAGCTGTCATTTCCAGACCAAAAATTGGATCAAGAATATCTAAGGCACCAAGCGCAGCATCGGCATGATAATGATGAGCCTCATCAAGCATTACTACTAAATCATCCAATTCCTTAAGATAATCAAAATATGAAGCAAGGGTTCCGTCATCCTTTTGCCCATATATTTCCGAGCCTTTAACTATGCCTCGACCAGCAGCCATGTCTTTTTGCGCAAATTGCTGAACATTAAATATGTTTATTTCAATTTGATTCTTATAAAGTGATTGTTGTCTATAATCAGTGTAATTGTCGGTGGTAATAACTTTTACAGTACTTGTATTTACTTCCTGAAGACCCTTAAATACATACTTAGGATTATTGGCCTTACTAAAATCATCATAAAGCTTGCGATAGATGGTCAAATTGGGCGCAACAATCAAAAAATGCTGAATATTATAAACCAAGTATAAATAAGCTACAAAAGCACCCATCAACCTGGTCTTGCCTACTCCGGTAGCCAAGGCAAAAGTGTAAGCCGGAAAGGCTCTTTCATATTCCTCAAACTCTCGTGCTTCAGGAATAGCACTAAAATATTTTTTACTTTCTAAAAGGATATCAGCCGTATCCCTCTTGATTTCCCTGTTCATGCGCGCCAGCAATTTTTGCCCTGCTGGCGATTGCAAATAACCAGCAAAGAGTTCTAAGCTTTTTGCTTGTGGAGCACGCAAGCTCATCGCTCCACTTAGATATTTAAGCGCTTCTTCTGGTTTCATAGTATTTAGTCGTTATCCTCTTCAATCTCAATTTCTTCCAGGGCGGATTCTTTAATCGGTAATAAATATTCTTTTTTACCAAAATGGCAAGCTTTTAAAACTGACTGCGGAATTTTCTTAATCGTAATACGGCTGTCAATTTTATCCGCACCCGGCTCATATTTTTTAGGAGAAATAATCAGCGACTCACCTTCGGCAAGATGCCCAGCAATCTGCTGAATCATTGCACTTGTAAGAAGCTGGGTTGTCACATAGAGATAATTTTTGCCTTGCCCAACGCCATGCTTCCAATATTCGGTTTGACTTGGCTTGTAAGTAAAATTCATCAGCTTACACATCGCTTTGATAAGCTTGGTATCGTTATAAAAACCATCAATCACTGGATTACCAAACTCGTCTTTTACAATAAAACTTGGTGCCAGTTCATAAAACTTATACGCTCCGCCGCCTTTCCACTCAACTGTTTTGCTGATACCACCCTGATCCGTGCCGTCAATCACCTTATCCAATCGCACCTTGCAATGCGTATAAGCATGCTCACCCATTTCAAGGCCAATATATTTTCGCCCCATTTTATGGGCTACTGCGGCAGTTGTGCCAGAACCGAGAAAAGAATCAAGAACCAAGTCATTCTGTCTTGTTGTAGAATTTAGAATTCTATAAATTAATGCTTCTGGTTTTTTTCCTTGAGGGAAAAAAACACCGCCTTCTTGGCCAATTCCCCCACTCGTTTTAATGTCGGTCCAAAAATCTCCCGGGTTATATTCTAAATATTTATCCGCAAAAATTATTCTTATTCGAGGATCCTTGGAATAATTGTCAAATTCGGACTTAAAAAGGTAAAGCTTATTTCTTGCGGAAAGAACGACTGAAATATCTTGCCCTTCAATAACCGCCTGTTTAGCTCGCTCTTTAATGCTGCCTGCTCCGACGGCTTGGATTATCCTCCACGAATTGTTCCACTTAAAGCTGTCTTGTTCCGATTCTGCAACATTCTCTTCCTTAAAATATTTTGCTAATGTTTTTATCTTTGTGTCTTTTAAAAAGCTATTTACTTTTGATAAATTTATTGCGTTTGATTTGTTTTCATCCATCAATAGTTTGATTTCATTTAATGTATTCTTATCTATACCGCATAATATTTCCTTATATTCGTTATTCCATTTTCCCGACCGTATTTTAACGGGTTTAATTTCCGGAGAAACATCTTTTTTATAAAATAAAATAAATTCTTTTAACTTGGGAAATCGTTTATCGGCGTGAGACATCTTTACCCCGGTCGCTTCGGACATTTTAACGCAAATAATATTGATACGATTTTCTCGACCAAAGATATCATCCATAATGATTGTTAGATACGCCATCTCATTGTCATCTATCTGCGCAAAAATTACCCCGTCATCCCTCAAGAGCATCTTCAATAATTCTAGTCTTGGCCTCATAAGGGACAGCCAAGTGCTGTGTTCCACGCTATCGTCGTAGTGCTCAAAAGCATTACCAGTATTGTAAGGGGGGTCAATGTAGATGCACTTTACCCTGCCTTCGTATTCAGGCAAGAGCGCCTTTAGCGCGAGCAGATTGTCACCATGAATTATCATATTCTCGGTATTCGGGTCGTTGGCGCAATTGGAAAGCTTCGGATTTTCTTCTAAAATTCGGGGCTCAATATTTGCAATATCGTACTCAGGATTGTTTTTACCGATCCAGGTTAGTTCAAGTTTGGGCTTGTTCATATCGTACTAATCCTCCCCTAGAAGATCAGAAACAGCAGCTCTAACAACCTGCCAACAAATGTCACAGGTGTCTTTGTCTGGTTTTTCTTTGTTAAGTCGTTGCTGATAAGGATGAATAAGATTGCGTGATTCTCTAAGTGCATGACTAAACCGTTTAACATCTCCTTGAAGCCAACCGACTTCATGGGCAACATCAATTAAAGAAGAGAGGCTCCATTCGTGAATCGGCTTGGTTTTTGCCGCACGATCTTTTGGCGAAGAAGTTGCACGACACGCCATCGTTGTATTTTGTTCAACTTTATAAAGCAATGTACCCTCCAAAATACTTCCCATCATAATCACTGCGGATAGATGCGCCTCAGCCTTTACGCATTTTTGAGCTTCTTCCCAGCGAAATGCCAAAATAGCCGCCAATCCGTCATCAGATACACCCATTCTAAAGTTTGGAGAAACCTCGAATGGTTTATCTTTTGGCTCTGGCAAACTAGCCGTAGCCATTCGCTCCTTCATTTGAGGATTTATACCAGATAAGACAATTTCTAACCCTTCAATCTGCAATACCTGGTTCAGATGATCAATCATTTGTTGAGTCATATCTGAATTGCCACGGTATTCCTTTGGTGAAACAAGCCGAAGCAAAATACTTTCCAATGAGCTCATTCCGTTAATCGCTTGTAATGACTCAAGGACAAACCATTTTCGAGTTGAGGATACCCCTTGAGGATCAACACCAGCTCTTCTTAAAAATTCGCGAATTTGCGATCCTGTTCGATACGGCGCGGGAGATAAATATCCTTCACCGGCTCCACCATCAGAACCACATATTATTTCTGCAATTGATTCGAGCGTGCTTTCATCAAGTTTTTTCATGGCTATTACTTTTCCGATTCATTGACAAGTTTGCTCATCCATATTTTATTCTCCATCTTTGCCAAGCCAATTGGTTTGGGATTTTTTAGATAATATTTAATTGTTTTCGTAAGCATTGTCCGCTCTCGTTTGCCATTCTTCAGATAACCCAACTATTGCGCCATCAAGTAAATCAAAAACGGGATCCGCTTTTTTAGCGAATTCAACAACATTTAAAATAAAATTTTCGGAAAGAATTGACAATCCTTTTTTATTTACCGGATATCTAAAGGAAAAAGAATTTGAATCAAGCCCATTAAAACACTTAATGATTTCAACGACTTCCTCCACTTCCTTCGTTCCCTTATTTTCTGTAAGCCAGCCAATAGCAGTAAATACTTGCTTGATTGCAGGAATCAATGGCAACAAATCGTGTTTTCCAAGATCGTTGGTATCAACAACAGGAGTCTTCCCCAATAACGATAAAATATTATTTCCGTCAATAATTATCCCTTTGATATACAACTCCAGTGCGTGTCGATACAAAAAAACTATTGGGCAAGCTTGAATATCACTATACCCCTCGCTCTCATCTAATCGGCAAACCAATAATTTTCCTGCTTCATGATATGCTTCAGCATATGCACCAAATTCAGACAGTGAATCTTTTCTAAAATTCAAAACAACATTCCCGTGAAACGATTTTCCCATATTCCTTTTTGTCCCCCTTAGTCCTTCCGATAAATCCTTAGCTTTTTGTCTTTAACATCCATTATACTACCTTCCACCTCAAACAAAACAGCGTTTCCAGCTTGATCCTCTGTTTAAGCCGCGCTTCCACCCGCTCAATAAGCTGCTCTTTTCTGGTATCAACCTCATCCTGCGCCTCATATAATTTTTTCCTCATCTCATTGCGCTTTTTTTCTTGATCCTTTATCCCGCGTTGGACTTTGACTTTTTCCTCCAAATTAAGGATCTTCTTGGCCTGCGTCTTGGCGGTTTTAATCTCAATATCCAGCCTCTTTAAATCAAGCTCGAGCGCCGTCTTCATGTCATCCGCCCATTTATCAAGCTTATCGACTTCATTGTCAAAAAATTCACTGTTGCGTTCGGCGCTCTTTGATGAAATAAGCCCAATCTCCCGCTCTTCCAACTCATTTGCCCTTTTTTTCTCGTCTTCGGAAAGGTTCGCGGCCGCTGGCCTCACTTCCGCCGAAAGATAAAAGAGTTTCTTGGCAATATCCTGCGCGATCGGTTCGCTTTTCTCGTCTATCGCGGAAACAATCACATGATCTTCCGCCTCAAACGCCTCTACCGTATAATTGCTAACCTTCATAATGCCGCTTTTACCTACCAGCGGCTTTAGGACCGAAATGATCGTCGGATTTTTTGAATAATCAAATAATACTTCGGCTTCTTGAGAAGATTTCTTTTTCAGTTCGCTTAAAATTTTCTGCGCCAATATGTGCCCCGGCCGGTAAATATGCGCGTCTTCCACATTTTTACCGATCTTGTAAGGGCCGGAATCGATCTTTTCTTCCGGAAAAGGATTGTTTTTAAGCGTAAAAGAATAATCCTTTTCAATAAAGTCGGCATTATCACCCAAATAATATCGCGTAATATCCCATAACCACTTTTCATAAACACCAAGATATTCCCTGCTTTCGCGAATGTTTACTTTTAACCGCTCATGCACTTCGGAGTCAAAATTTTCCAGCAATTTCTGGCGCGTATCGCTCAAATTATGCTGAATGCTGTCTTCCATTTCTTCCTGGAGGGCATCAAAAGCGGAATTGATCGCGTCCTCCGAACGGCAAGACTGGTAAATTGCGGCGATGCGTTTTTCAAAATCAACTCCCGACTCAATGCTTCCCAGCACTTCATCGCTCGCTCCAAACACACCCTTAAATAAACTGAACTTCTGGTCCAACAGTTCATAAACACGCTGGTCGGCAGCGTTTTTGCGGTTTACAAAGTTGATTACCACCACATCATGCTTCTGCCCATAGCGGTGGCAGCGCCCAATCCGCTGTTCAATCCGCTGGGGGTTCCAGGGGAGATCGTAATTAATCAGGAGCGAACAAAATTGGAGATTGACCCCTTCCGCGCCGGCTTCGGTCGCGATCATGATTTCCGCCTCATCCCTAAAATGTTCCACAATGGCGGCTCGTGAATCGGCTGTTTTGGAACCGGTAACTTTGTCCGAATCTTTATATTTCGCTAACCAGTCCCGATATATCTCTTTTGACCTTTGGTCACTATTTGTTCCGTTAAAAAGAACTATTTTTCCGGCGTAGCCGTCTTTTGAAAGCAATTCCAAAAGATAATCTTGGGTAATCCTCGATTCGGTAAAAATAATCGCTTTTTTTCTGCCCCCTAATTCCGTCGCCATTTCAAAGCCCTTTTTGAGAGCGGTAAGCAAGGCCTCCCCTTTTGAGTTTTTCCATATTTCCTTGGCTAAATCGCGGTATTTTTCAAGATCATTCCGTTCTGTTTTCATTAATTCAATATCTTCTTTGGTATAAATAACTTTTTTGTCCTCTTCTTCTTCCTCATCTTCCTCGTTGTCATTCCATTCATCATAAAGCTCATCGTAATTTTCAAAGTTCTGGTCGAGTCCCGCAATGCCGGTATCTTCGATAAACTGCCGGTTCTCGGCTTCTTCAATAAGTTTTTGCAGCTTATAAACCAAACTATCGAGGGTACTGGCAATCGCGAAGGATGAAGAGGCAAGAAGCTTGCGCAGGATAAGAGTAATTAACTGGCGCTGGCTTGAAGGAAGAGCGAACAACTTCGGCCGCTGGAGATACTCGGACATGCCGTTGTAAAGCTCTGTTTCCTGTTCGGTTGGCACATAATCCTGGGTTAAAGGGATGCGCTTGGTGTATTTGATATATTCCAGAACCTGCCGGCGCAGGGTACGCGTGCATACCGGTTTTAAACGATTACGAAGATCGGTAAACATCTCCTGTTTTGGCTCCACCAATCCAAGCTCACTCTCAAAAATATCCTGCTCGCGTGAGACGCGGGCATATTTCGCCTTAAAACTTTTCAGGTCGCCGAACAGATGATCATCAATCACGCTAACCAGTCCGTATAATTCAAGCAATGAATTTTGCAAGGGAGTCGCGGTCAGCAATATCTTCGGCACCTCGCTCAAGGCGTTTTTTATCTCCTTGGCTATTTTATTGCTTGATTTATACACATTGCGAAGATGGTGGGCTTCATCAATAACGGCAATATCCCATTTTGTTTGTTTAACATAAGACGCTTTTGCCCTAACAAAATGGTACGAACTAATAACGATAACCCCCTCTTGGTCAAAGGGATTAAGATTCCCGTCTTTTACGTATTGGTTAAATGATTTTGTCTCCAAAATAATCGACGGCAAAAAAAACTTTTCTTGAAGCTCCGCGTTCCATTGTTTACGTAAACTGGAAGGGACAATCAGCAGAATTTTTCTTTTTCTTTCCGCCCATTTTTGGGAAAGGACTAGCCCCGCTTCAATTGTCTTTCCCAATCCAACTTCATCGGCCAAAATCGCACCCTTTGAAAGCGGAGATCTAAAGGCAAAAAGTGCTGCTTCAATCTGATGAGGATTAAGGTCAACTTGCGCGTTAGAGAGAGTTGAAGACAGTTTCTCTAAGCTATCCGAAGCACATCGTTTAGTCAGTTCATAAGCAAAATATTTCGCATGGTAGTCAGTGATATTCATTTGTGTAAAGTAGCATAAACTCCCACCGCAACCGCCACCCCTGTGAGTACCTTATACCAATTATCCTCCCACCAATCGGGCTTTTGGCTGACGGAGACGGCTACAATATCACCATGCTTTAACCCCCTGTAGTCCCCCTTATCAGGGGGACCCAGATACGCGCGCGCTTCATCAACCGATTCGGCTTTCTTCACATCCCAAACGTTCTTTTTGATATCATGCTGAATTACATAAATCGGCCGGGGAGTTAGAAAGACGACTACTTGAGCATTTGCTATGTATCTCGAAAAAGCAGATTTTAGGTTGTTGTTGAATTCTTTCAGCGTTTGCCCTTGTGCTTCCACTCTGCCCAAAAAAGGCAGAGAGATGGTTCCGTCGGGAGCGATGGTTTGTTTGGTGTCGAGATCTTTTTTGCCGAGGATTTTAACTTCCAATGTATCACCCGGCGCAAGGACATATTCTGCTGCGAAAATTGGGATCTGAAAAACAGGGATCAGGAAACAGGTTATCAACAAAAGACAGATGAATTTTTTCATGATATTTTTTGCCTTTGTTTTTAGGGACATTTTTAGGGACATTTTTGAGTTTTTAGAGACATACTATGCCGCCTCAAAATATGCCCCCTTTTTATATCCTGTTTTTTTAACAAATCCAATTTCAACTAGTCTTTTTATGTCTCTTTGGGCTGTTTTGCCACTGATGTTTCCAGATAATCTGACATATTTTTTGATTGTTATTTTTTCGCCTTCATTCATCATTAGCCGCAAGGCTTCAATCTGCCTGTCATTTAACCCTAATTCCCGCAAATCTGTCTGTCTCTCCGCTGGTATATTTGGAACCAGATCTAAAATCTTTTCTCCGGGGCCGTAAAACTTTGCCACAAAGAAATCCCCTTCTTCCCAAAATACCGGCTTGGCCAACCCGTGTTCATTCATAATCCTTTTCATTTTTCCGATGCCGGTGCCGAATTTTTCCATATCCTTTGTCTCATGGAAAATATCGCAGATCTTTTTATTCCTGGTGGAATGATGCCCTTCCAGCCTCTTTATGTTTAAGCCGGGCAATAAGCCGCCGGGATTGCTTATTTCTATCCGGTCATCAAATATTGAAAACATGATCGGCGCTCCGTGGTAGGCATAGTCCCTGTGGGCGACAGCGTTAATGACCGCTTCCCTTATCGCTTCAAAAGGATATTCGGGGATATCGACGCGCTTAAACTCGACAATCTTTCCGGCTAAGCGGGTATTTCTTTTAAAAAACAATTCAACCTCATCCAGCATTTTGTAAATAGGACCCGTTATTTCCTTTGAATCCATAAATTCAGTGCGGTCTACGCCCTTAAACCGCGCTATCCTTATTTCACTCTGGGGAATATAGGCGGAAGGATCTTTTCCGAAAAAGAGCAGTCCGGCATTAGTGGGACGTAGCTCGCCGTTTTCTTTTTGCACCACTTTCAAGGTTTTAACCAAAAAGTCCCTTATGGAAATTTTGGGAACAGCAACATTAAGCTTGACCGCCCTATTTTCCAGAAAATCTTGTGCTTGTTTTTCGTCTATCGCTCCGTAGGGAACATCTTTGCGGGCCAATTGGTCAAAAGGTTTTTTGGCCAGAACGCCATTTTCGTCAAGATAAGTAATCAAGCTGTTTAATGTTTGGGTTTTTAATCCGTCTATGCCAAAGAATCTTTTGTAGATAAAAGAATCCCTGACGGTTTTTACGAATTTCCGCGTGTCTTTGTCTCTTTTGGAATCATCTTTTCCCTTGATAAAAATTATGATCTCGCCCTTGGGATTAGCTTTGAGAAAGCGGCTAAATTCTTTCTCCGTTGGGGAATACCCGTCTTTTCCTTTGGCCCCGTATTCATCCCCGATTATTCCCAGGTAAATATCGCTTTTCTCAACCTGTTTAAGATATGTTGAAACGGGGTGTTTCCCTTTGGCCGGCAAATCCTCAAAAAGAAAGACATCAAAAAAATTCCTAAGAGCCGCGTTGTTTTGGATTACATCCCTGACAGCCAATCTTTCGTCTTTTAGCTCTTTCTGGTTTGCGCTTATAAAAATGCTGTGTTTTCTCATTTTGACTTTTCCCTATACGCTTATTATATCAAACCAAATCGGACAATTGGGCAGATCATTGATCTGCTCCTACAATCGAATATAAACCTCTCCCGAATAGACAAACTTCCTAGATTTTATCCGCAACTGCACTTCCTCAATATTCAGATTGACTTCGGCCAGCTGGCTTTGCAATTCGGCGATACGGGCATTCTGTTTTTCGATCCCCTCTTTCCCCAACAGCGCCTGCTTGCCCAGTTCCGTCAAGCCCTCGTACTCTTCGCCCGCTTCCGTAATCTGGCTTCTGATCTTTCTCGCCCGCGCGTGAAAGCCGGAGAGATCGACCAGATCACGCTTCCTCTGCAGATCAAACTGCTCCGTCAGCGCCAGTTCCCGAATTTGCTTTTTGCCGGCGAAGCGCAAATATAAATCGCCGCCCTTTTGCTCGAAAATATTAAACGAGCCGGCGCCGGCGGGGAGAGTAACTTTCATCCCTTCCGGCAGATGGATCGTACCGGAAACAAGAGCCTTGTCCGGTATCTGCGACTCAAGATATTCACGGCTTTTGTCCTTAAACTCTTTTCTCTCAACTTGGACCGGCCGCTTCCCCTGCTTGACTCTCATTTTCTCGGCGATAATATCGGAAGCCAGCTCATCGCTGATGGTGTAAATTTTGCCGTCCAAAAGGATAACGATCCTTTCGTTAACCACATCCAGAATTTCGGCCGTGGCGGAGATTGGCTGCTTGGTATCTTTGAAATATCCTTTGAATTCCAGATATGAAACCAGGTTTGACGATTTGAATTCTTCAATCGCGGAGCCGGAGGTCGCCAAAAGCCAGTGGAGAGAACTTCCGATCCCGTATTTTGAAATCGGCAGGGTCAAAGCCAGCATCAACACGATGATTATGAAAACGACAATTTCGGGACGGGAGCCGGAATTGATCCGGTAGCGGTGGTTAAGCGGAATAACATCCCTCACCTCCTGCGGCCAGAAGAGCTGTGAGCCGCGCTTGTTGAACATATCAAGTACAATGTGGGAAAAGTAGCCGATTGAAAAAGCCGCCGCCCAGCGAACCGGCAGATCCGACCAGCCCCATCTTGAAATCAGCGGGATCAAACTTACAAAAGCGATTAGGACACTTGCGCTGATGGTGGCGCTCATCCAGCCGATCAAAGAGTGGGTGACGGTGCGGTGACCGAATCTTCTTTCTATTCTCGATGAAATCGGATAAAGGAACCGGCCGATGATCGAAGCCGGGTGGTCGGCGTCCGGCAGGAGCGCCCCGAGTATCGCGAAAAGCATGATCGTCCAATGCAGGCTCAACTTTACCCCAAACAGGGCAAGTATGATGAGCGTTAAAAAGACTCCGAACACGCTATGCGTCGGCGCGAGCATTCTTATCTCCTCCCAAAACTTCTCAAAATCCTGGTGGCGGTTGCGATAACCGCCATGCTGAAACCGGCCAAAATATAGTTCTCAAAACTGTGCACCCCCAGAGCAAGGAACCGGAAAACCATCGCCGCGCCCCAGACGACAAAAAGGAGCGACGACCAGTCCCGGTAGCGGACCCCCGACTCGTGGTAAAGTTCGCGCACGTCGGTATCTTTAATCTTTGGATGGCCGCTCAATTGATTGGCCATCTCCACAATCGCCAGCGGCACGCCGCCGGCCAGGGAGATGATGTGGGTCTCCAGCAAATTATAATCCTCGATCACCATTCCGGCAGTCAGCTGCTTGATCAGGGCCTTCTCGGATTCGGAATCAAGCGGCGGCAGTTCGATTTTCTTGAACTTCCACCAGACCTGCTTCAAACGCTCTTTGGTCTCGTCCGCGGCGGCTAGGATAACGAAGTAATCGGCAAGCGACAAAATCGGACCAACATCCGAAAGCCGCAGTTTGTCGAGGTTGTCGATGATCAGCGTCTCTTTTCGCGCGCATCCCGCGAAAACGCCGGTAAGCAGCTCGGTTATCTCTTTTACGCCGGAACGGTTTTTCTGCGGCAGGCGCTTGTTCCAGTCCGGGCAATACTTCTCGCAAATCTTTTGGAGAAACTGCCGGATTGGGGTTGGAGAATCCAGATACAAACAACCCTTTTCTTTGGCGATGAGCTTCAAAAGATGGGTCTTTCCCATGCCGATTTCGCCGGTCAAAAGAGTCGAAAGCCCTTTGTCCAGGTTTTGGCGGATATCCGCGAGGAGAGCGTCGCGGCCGATGGTTGAGTCCTCTTTGTTGATCGGGACCGGCTCTATGATCCTGGCTTCTTTGGGTTTGCGTTGGATTAGATTGGTGATTTGTTTGACGATCTTCGGCCGCCGATCCAGTTTTAAAAGTTCCTCCCTGGGTACCCCACCCGCTTTTTCCATCTGCGCGGCTTTGAGGTAGCGGCGGAGCGCTTTGGGAGCGGTGATTCCCAAAATATATGCCGCGTTATCAAGCGACGGTTCCATGGAAAAAAGGCGGACCGCGAAGGTGTTGCGCAGGGTCTGAGCCGAGATGCTTTTCTTGATGCCAGCCTCTTCCCCGTATTTTTTTATGAGGCGGTCGATGGCGCGGGCCGACAAACGGACCGGCTTGCCCCTTGAAGTTGTGAACAGGGCGTTTGACGCGTTGTCGATTCTTTCCTGCGACCAGCTCGACAGGGCGTTATATGTTTCGTCGTTTAGGGGGATTTTTCTTGGGCGGGAACCATTAAACCGCAGCGTCTTGGTTTCCCAGTCGATTGACTCAATATTCAGATCGTGGATTTCGTTTCGATATACCCCGGTACCGAGCAGAAGCCGGACAATGGCGAGATCGCGGGAGCTTTTTAGGGTAGCGATTAAGGCGCTAACCTCGTCTTGGGTTAGATATTCAACCCCGGTGAACATGTAATATTATACCACGCCCTGGTGTAAAATAGTGCCACTAAGACCTGCCTGCCGGCAGGCAGGTGTAAAACAGTGCTCCTTTTGGAGCTCTTAACCCAGGCCGTCTTTATCCCAAAACGTTCCTAAAATAGCGCAGAAATGGTGGGGGTGGGGTTTCCTCCCTCATTCTTCTCCTTATGCTGCATTCCCCCACCTTTTTGTTTTCCCTCCTTTTCGGTAGATGTGGTATACTA
>C687J26609_1000139_pt1 | contig 26075 bp, 14 predicted proteins | sample RifOxyA2_FD_26609 | JGI IMG/M metagenome (IMG submission 26609) | reverse complement strand
TCGAGTTGTTCTACTTGATATTCTAGTTCTTCGACTTGGTCGTTGTATTGATTATATCTGTCTAGTTCTTCGTCGGAAAGTCTTCTTGTGTTATGGAGAATTGGTCGGAAATTGATGAAGTAGGGAAGCCCCCTGTTGTACTCTGCGTTTTGAAACATCGCTACTCCCACTTCGGACTTTACTAGAGATTTTAAGAAACTGTCTCCATATTTTGATTTTATTCGTTCTAAATCGCCTTCTTCTACTGTACGGGTCTGGATTTCTGTATTGATATTTGCTTTAATTTCTCCTACAAAATCATTCATAACCTGGGAGATTAATAACTGCCCAATTCCCCATTTACGGAATTCTCGACAGCCTCTTTCAATTTGAAGGAAACCTTCCCCTTGTCCACCAAACTTAGGAAGAAGACGATGAACTTCATCAAATACTAATAATATCTTTAATTCTGGGGATTCTTTTGGATCGGACTTGAAAACTTGTCTAATTACATTTGCTACAAAAATGTCCATGTCTTTTGGCTGAAGTTTGTTTAAGGTGAAAATTTGTACGTGACCTGGTGCGAAATATTTATTTATGTCAATTATTTGCCTTGCATCTTTTACGGCTCGGATATTTCCTGGGAAGCCTCTAGCGTCGGAAGGCTTTAGTCCGAATTTTGGATAGAAAGATATCATTTTTTTGTCTTCGCATTTTCGCAGCATTCCTGACCATTGGGCTGTTGGATCGAACACTATGACGCAGACATTTTTCATTAGGGCTTCTTCTATTAAGACTTGGGCAGAAATGGACTTACCCATACCTGTTGCACCGGCTACAATTGTATGTACTGTTAGTCTATCAATTTCGAAGAGTGCATTTTTATTTGTCTCTGCAATGTGCCCTAGGCTTATTACTCGCGATCCTGGTTGAGGGAGAGTTGAATAATCAACTGCTACTTTGTATCTTTTCATTTTATCTAGATGTCTTTTGTAGATGAAAAGGGATAATAGAATAAAGCTTAAGAATGAAATTATAGCTAGGTACATCCAAAGTGGAATTCCAAAGAAAGCATAAAGGTAGAGAGGTTGTGTTACTTGAAATGGGACTGTAATTCTCGAGACGAGATTAAAATATTTGGCCTCAATTTCTAGATGGTATTCTCCATTTGGAATGTCATCAGGGAGCTGTAATTCTTCCAGAAGAGTCAGCATAGTTTGGATTTCTTCATTTGTTTGTTTTTCTGCGTAAACTTTTGAACCGTTTGTTGCTACCGCTTCTGCTTTTATTGAGACTAAATAATTTTGTTCGCTTAGAAGATTTTGTAGAGAAAGTTTGTATTTTAGGGTATCGCCCTTATTTACTTTTGTATTAAAAAGATCCGCCTTAATTAGCATCGCTTCAATTGGCATTCGTCTCTCTACTATTTTTATTGTGATTGGGATATTTTGCTCTAGCGAACCTGATATCGAAAGGTTCCCGACATATGTCCCTAGTGGTGCCGTTCCATAAATTGTCATTTTTAATTCTCCAAATGAATCAGGTTGGATTGTTAGGGATTTTTGCTCTAGAATTATTATATCTTCAAGTTCTGGAGGAAGAGAAAATACCAAGGACATTGCTTCTCCGAAATTATAAATTCCTACACTCTCTTCTGCGAAAGTATTTCGCCTTACCTCTTTTTTTATTTCTTTTGTACTAATCCAGTAATCATCTCCATTTTTCCTTGCTGCTTCTATTATTTCTGCTAGCTTGTTTTCTTCTGTATATGGTCCTGTTGGGAACACCAATTGTTCTTGAACTGGATTTATTTCAGTTAGTGTTAAATTAACTTTGACTTCAGTTGGGCTGGAAGAAAAGTCAATAATAGAATAATTGTTGTTGTAACCTTCTAGTGTTGCGATGAGGCTGTGATTTTGAGTTGTAAGGGATGGGTACAATGAGTAGTAACCGTAAATATCTGTTGTCGTAGAGGACCCTGATATCGAGACTTGGGAGTCTAAAAGCGGAAGATCACTTGTGTCTAAAATGTAGCCATGAATATGCGGGATTATTGTTTCGAATACTCCTGGTGTTGCCGGAGAAAGTGTTATATTTTTTTGGATTGTATAATTTTCAAAAGAGATATTAATGTATTCGAATTTGTCATCGTATGCTAACTTTTGTGCTATTATATTGTATGTTCCTGGGATTAGTGTTGTTGTGAAATTGTAATATCCTGTTGAGGTTGTGTTTTTTGTTATGCCTGCGAATGTTACGGATGCATTTGCGATTGGGTTTCCTAGCGTGTCTTTTACGAAACCGAAAACTGTTGCTTCTACGGTTGTTCCTATGCCGCCGCCTGCTGGACATTCGTCATTTGGATCCGTGAAGAAGTAATATGTTATTGAAGTTGATTCTGGTGTTGGGATTAACATTTGGTAATTCACAGTTACATTGGGCGAATATCCTTTTTGTAAATTTGAAATATGGGAGACATATACGATATTGCCAGAAGCGTCTTTTAGGATTCCGATGTCGAATATGTTATTTTCTCCATCCCATCGGTAAGTATGTGTTGATGGAATGTCTGTTACATTTCGTGAGCCTATCATTATCCACATGGAGGATGTAAATGTGTTGACTGCACAATCTACCCTGCCAGAACAGCCTATATATGTGTCGACTTCTTCTGGGGTTGCTGGGACTAGCGAGCTGAAGTCTATTGTTAAAACAGTTGACGCGTAAACCTCATTTCCACCTTCCGCCGCTGTGTCTATGCAATCAAAAAAGAGGTCCTGTCTACCAATTTCTCCTGAGAAAGTTTCTGATAGCTGTTCCGTAAAGCCTGGCACTCGAAGAGCCAATCCGTAGATTCCGTTCCAATAGAGCGTTGGGAATGTCCGTTCAATTACTATTTGCGTGATATCTCCGGCCCTACTTTCTACGTAGACTGCGTAACCAGTTGAGAGATAGTGGGAAGTGAAAAGTAATATGAAGGATGTCGTTGAAAGGATTGCTAGGAAAAGAAGAAACATCTCTATATTTTTTTCGCGGGATTCTTTTTGAAGTTCGGTTCGTAGAGTTGCTAAAGCGGTGTTTGACTTAGCAGTATACTTTTGAGATCTCCCTTCTTTCATGGGTTTTCATAGGGATTTGGGAATTTAAAGTTTGGGTTGATAGGTCGAAAGGTATATAAAATAATTTAGGTTGTTATTGTCGAGGAGATTAACTGTTATGGGATTTTTGAGTAAAAGTAGCGCGCCGAGTGAACTGCCAGATTTGGCTATAGAAAGTCTTGGAAGGAGTGCACCCATAGAAAGTGCTCGGCAATATACTCAACCTATTGTTAGCCAGCCTTTGCCTATTTTGCCCAAGCCTATTATTATCCCTCAGTCCCAAAAGAAAGAAGTTGTAAGAGAAGATTGCCTTGAATTTTCACGCGATGCAATTCAGGATAAACCTGCACATGATGATATTAAGAAAGCTATTGATAATAATCTTTTGAGGGCGAGTGAAAGTGGGAAATTGTCTAAGTCTGGATTTTTTGATCAGGTTTTGGATGATATTAATGGTGAGATTAAGGACCTTGGGAATCTTGAAGATTGGTATGAGAAAAAGTTTTTGAAGCAAGATGTTGTTTCGAACATGAAGGGATATTGGGAAGAGAATAAAGCAGATATTATTATTGAAAGTTTTGGGGCTGAGTATAAGAGACAGATTAATGATAAAGTTAAGGTTTTGCAAGAGCTTGAAGAAGATTGGCGCGAGATTTATTTTAGGTTGGTTAAGAAGGAGGAGGAAATGAAGAAAGAAGAGCGGGAGTTAAAGGAGACTTTGAGTGAGTTTGTAAATTTATGTAAGAGGAAAAAGGGTGGAGATGAAAAGTAAGATTTCTAAAGGACAGAAGAAGAAGAATGGGGCTGTCAAGATTAGTATTAGTGGAAATGGAAAAATTGGGGCTGCTCGGAGGCTAAAGAATAGGAAGGTTGTTATTTTGTTGTTTTTTGGTGTTGGTATTTTAGTTGTGGGCTTGGTTTTACTAATAATGTCTAGCGTTGGGTTTTTTGAAAAATTTGAAGAAGAGAAATATTTTGATATTAAAGATGAGTGTGGGATTATTCTTGGAAATTTGGTTCATCAGGTTCGAGACGAAGGAGAGTGTAGGCTTAAGTGTGTGAATGAGTGCGATGTTCGTGGGATGGATTTTGTTAGATTTGGGTTTGAAGGGAAGATTGAGGATTGTAATTCTTGTGACTGTTGGTGCAAATAGGGTTAGGGATTTTGTGAATTTACAAAACATAGAAATCCATTCAAAATCATGGGACAACGTCTGAATGATTTCTAATGGATAATAATTGATATTTTTATTTTATTTATAGGAGATATTTTGAAACCGTTTCGAGAGTTGGTTCTTATTGAGCACACTAACGGATTGGAAATGTATCCCGCATCGGTTTCCCCAATAGGAGATATATTCTACTTTCCTAGATAAAATTTTAAGTTGTCTGTCAACCCTTATGAAAATTTTAGTTTTGAGAAATGGGACATTTTTCAAGAGAGAAGGTTTCTAAAAAATTACGAGGACCTGGGGCTTTGGGAAAAGGCTAGTTTAATAATTTGGTTTGCTTAAGTTTAAAATAAATGGATGGTTTGTGTTTTAATGGGAGATATTGATGATTTATATAAACAAGAAGCCGAAGATATTGATTCGAATTTTTTGGATGAGTTGAAAGTCAGTAAAGATCATAATAAAAGTTTTGAACGATATAGAAAAAATTTGGCTAGATCTAGGGAAAAGTTTAGCAAGAGTTATGATAAGTTTAATCAGCTTGAGACTTTGCGACTTCGGAATATGAAGAAGAAGATTGCGGGTTATGATAAATTTAAGCATTTGGAGATTTCGCATTTTAGTTTTGAGTTTGGATTTTGGGAAAGGACTCGGATGCGATTTGAAGTTATGTGGTTTAATTTTGGGCGACGGGTTGCTAGATTTTGGGCATGGATTTTTCCTGATTGGTTGATTTATGCTTGGTGCAAGGTTCGAGATTTTGCCTTGACGACTTGGAGGGATTTTGTTAGATTTATTGATGAAAATTGGACGAGGTTTAGTGAAGCTGCTGTAAAGAGTTGGAATTTTGTTTGGAGCTGGATTGTTTCTGGATGGAATGATTTTGTTGGGCTATTGAAGAAAGGAATGTTTTGGAAAAAGGTTAAGGTCGAGGAGAAGAAAGAAGAAGGCGAAAAGAAAGTTTCAGCGGATGGTAAGGATGTTGATTGAGTAGAATAAAAAATTGTGCTAATATTTTAATTGAACTGTTATTGTTTGATTTGTGTATATTTCATAGTTCTTGGTAGGTTCAATTAAAAAGTTTGTTCCAATTCCTCCGAGAGTGTTTAGATAACCGAAAGTTTGCCCGTATTGACTAATTGAGATGGATTGAATTTGTGGATTTTCTTGAACGAATTCGCTTACGTATATTGATGGGAAATATTCGGTGACTATGAAGTTTGATTGTCCTTGTGGGATTTCTATGGAGAGAGGATTTTCTGCTATGATTGTTGTTAAGGTTAGGATTAGTGTTAGTAATAGTATTTGTTTTTTCATTGTTTCGTTAGATGTTTTATTTCCTGGAAGACTTCGCGTTTTTGGCTGCCTGATAATCCTATATATTCTATTTTTAGTTGGTCATATAATTTGTTTGCCTCTTCTAGTTTGCCGTCTTTTTGTAAGAGTTTTACTTGCTTTGCTTTTTCTAGGAATTCTAAAGAAATTTGTTTTTTCTGTTGTTGTTTCACAAAGAATAGATATCCGATTAATCCTGATGCAATGAGGACTAAATATGTTGCGATACTTGAGCCAGTGGTGGGGACAGAAGAAAGGAAATGACCTGTTAGTGGGGTTGTTTCTTCTTGCAGTGAGATTAGGGAGACTGAGATTAGAGAAAGAGTTTGTGTGTCGAGTTTTTGGTTGAATGTGTATGTTATTTTTTTTGTATCGGTTTCAAAACTTATTAGGCCCTCTTGCTCTGGGGTGTAGTCTATGTTTTTCATTATGAGGGAGCTTAGGTCAAGGGAGCCTGATGGAAACTGGAGAAGGAATTTTGTGTTTTCCGTTTTTTCTAGTTCTGAATTTAGGGAGTGTTCTATAATTGAAAAGTCTTCTTTGTTGCCGTCGAGATATGTGACTTGGAAAACTCCTAGCTTGGATTTTATTTGAAGGTTTTCGTCTTCTATAAGTTGCATGGATTTTTTTACCGTTTTGTCAATTAGGCTTGGGGAAAATTCTGGGGAATACTCCAAGATTGCTTTTCGGATTAAGTCTTCCGTTGATGTTTGAGTTATTTCTAGAGAGTCTGTTGTTGAAAATGTGTCTGGTATTTTTTTTCTTAAGATGCTTAATTTTACTCTTGCCGAATTTAGTCTGCTGTCTAGCAAATCTTTTGCTAGATCTGTTGACTTGTAATTTTCAACTGTTTTTTTTAAGTTGGCTAATTCTAACTTTGCGCTTTCGAAGTTGTCTGTTATTTTGAAGGTTTTCATATATTCTGTTTCTGAAGGAGTTAAATCGGATATCATGTCGTCTGAATTTTCTATGTCAGATTGCAATAGTTCTATTTCTGAAAGAAGTGCGTCAACTGACCCAACTAGAGAAGCTGATAGCCCCGAAGTTGATGACGATGTTTTTGAGAGAAGGCTTGTTGCTGAGACTTCACGGGATAAGTCTGCCGTGTTTCCGGCTGCATCTGAAGAGGATATTCTATAGTAATATGTTTTCCCGTTTTTGACTCCTGTGTCGGTGTATTCTTCTTTTGTGCCTTCTAGTTTTTTGTAAAAATTTGTTAGGTCAACATTTGGGTTTTCTGATTTGTAAATGTTTATTTCTTCTATGTCTTCTTTTTTGTCCAAGAACCAATCTAATTTTATTTGGCCGTATTCACCTGAAGCTTCTAGCGAAGTTATTAGTGGGGGGGCTCTTGTGTCTACTATGAAGACGTTGTTTCCAATGATTTGTGTCCCGGTTCTTCCCTCTAAGTCTCTTGCCTCGAATTTGAATGAGCCGACCTCTTCTTCCATTGTTGAAGAAATTACAAGGAATCCTTCCCATGAATTTTCGGAGCCGTAGAGGATTATTGGGTTATAGGTTATCCCGTCGAATGAATATTTCAGCAGTGGTGTTGTGGCCGGGATTTTTGTTGTTAGTAAGCTCACTTCATATTTGCCTGCTTTTAGTGGGGACTGACTTAGGGAAATTTGTGCTGAGATTGGGTTACTTATTTTGAAGACGGCTTCGAGCTGGGCGACTCCTGTTGATGCGTTGTTCGGGTCTGCTATTGGTCGGCATTTTACATAGTATTTGTAGACTCCATCATGCAAATTTATTAGAGTTTTTTTATGGATTGTTTCAAAATTGTCATCGAATCCTTCCATTGAAACGAAGGGGGTGTCTTTTGTTGTACTGTATCTGCAAAGGACTTGAGAAGTTGTTGTGATTTGGAGGACAATTGAGTTTTCGTAGATTATATTTGGATTCGTTTGGGATGAGTCTTGGTTTGGGTCAAAGTTGAAACTAACTGTTGATGCTGTTGCTAATGTTGTGCATAATAGTATTAGGAATATTATTTTTTTCATCGTCTTGATTTTAGGTTTAGGTAAGACCTCCGTTCTTTTCTGATTTTGTAGACTAGAATTGAGATGATAAGGATTAGGAAAATATATGAGGCTGTTTTCAGGATTTGGGTTATTGAGTTTTTTGGATTTACGTTTAGAATTACGGACTGTTCGTAACTCTGTTTGTTGTCGTAGAAGACTCTGCCTGAAATTATATATTTGCCTGCTTTTTGTGGGGTGAAATAGAATTGGAAATTGTCTTGTGCTGAGAGTGGAATAAAGAGTGGCTCGTCGCTTTCTAGTAGTTGAATGATTTTGTTTTCGTGCATTATTTTACCGATGAATCTTGCCTCTAGGGGTTTTTCTCCTGTGTTTTGAAAAATTGCGGTAATTGGGACTATGTCGTCTATATCTGCCCATGGTTCTACGATTATTTTTTGCAGAGTCCCAGCTGCGTAGAGTGATCCTTCTTCTAAAATATCGAATGTTAGAATTTGTGACGAGTAACAATCTGGGACTGAAATTTCTACCCAATATTGTCCTATGTCTAAATCTGTGGATGGTATTTTGAAAAGGAACTGACCTTGCTTTGTTGGTGTTATTTGGGATGGAAAGAATTCCTTTTGTGCTATCAAGTTTGTTGAAGATTGGTCCCAGATATCTAGAGATATTTTTGGAGATATTTTTATGTTGCCTCGGTTTTCCATGTCTAAAGTTAGAATCACGTCTTCGCCTTGTTCGGCATTAGAGATTTTGAAATTTGAGGCCTCACATTGTTGTATTTCCTGGTCTGTTATTTCTGTTACTATGTATACATCTAGTGTTGGGAGAACGAGTCCTGTCGCATGACCTTCTTTCGAGTCACCAAGTCTTGAAGATTTGATTCTTAGGAATCCGGTATAATTTCCATTTGGGACGTCGGAAGGTGGGCTTACTGAGATGATTATTTGTAAAGGATTTCCTTTTGATACAGATAGAGTTTTTGATGTAAAATTTATCCAGTCTGATATGTTGCCGTAAGTTTCAAATTCTACTTCGGTTGAAATTTCTGAATCTATTGTTAGTGTTATTGGACGCTGTGCATATCCTGACCTTAGGACATTTTGGAAATTAATTCCTGCCGGGCTGACTCCAATATTTGCAGCGGATGATAGTTGCATTAAAATTATTAGGGCCGCTACTATTGTTAAGACCGTTCTCCCTCTTTTGCTTTCTCCCATTTTTTCTCCCATTTTATATTTGTATTTATGTTTATTAAATTACCCTTGCGTCGCGGCAAAGACGATGTTTCCCATGCAGTCGTCGCTTATTCCTTGTGGGACATAGACTCGCCAATAGGTACTTTTGTTTGCCTCATTTTCCATGTCGTTTTGCCTTGAGTCTAAGTTAAATTCATGTGTTGTTGGTGAAGATGTTAGGTTTTGATATATTGTTTCTAATTGTTGCAAAGTTAGTCCGCTTGAGTTTGAAGCTGTTAGGTTGAATTTCATGTAGTCAATTGGAATGTCTGTTGTGCCGCATTCCATTGCTTTTCCGTCTAGAGGAGTTTGCCCGTAGCCGTTTAGTGTTAGATTGATTTGTATGTTGCCGTAATTTGTTACCCTTGCTTCTGCTTCTGGGCTGACTTCTTCTAATTCCATTTCTCCGAATTCCATTGGTGAGTTTACGCCTAGTGCTAGGAGCGTGTTGATTGACGTTGTGTCTGAAGTTAGGATTGAAGATGAGTAATTGTCTGTCGTGTTGATTTGGCACTGCCAGTTCCCTGAGTCGGCGTAGTATTCTATTTGGAATGTGCAATTTATCATGGCTTGGTTTTCGTTTCCGTAAGATGTGTCTATTCCGCAGGTTGAGTTTGTATAGTGATTGTTATTGTCATCTGATGCGCCGAACGAGGAAGAGGTTGAGAATAGTTCTGCTAAAACTGATTGCATTGATGTTGCACCTTCGTAATCTGAGACTACTCCGAAGCAGTTTGCCTGTGTTTGTGTTGCTGGGGTTAGGTCAATTTCATTTTGTGGCGAGGTTAGAAAGTCTTCTATTGTTATGTTGATGAAAACTGGAGGTGTATTGATTGAGAGATTTTGCGCCATGTCGAAGCCGGCTCCCGTGACTGTTACTTGTGTTGTTTTTTTTGCGGTGTAACCTGATGCATCGTTTACAATTGTTAGGTTTAGCTTGTCCCCAATTTGGCAAGGAGTTGCTAGCATTTCGCAATCTATCATGTAGATGTTTGGCGTGCTTGAAAGTCCAGTTGGTCCAACGATTCCGAAAGTTTCTTGTCCGTTGGCTTCGTTCCATAGTCTAACTGTTCTGCCATCCGGTGAAGTCGTGTCTAATGCGTTTTCTACATAGCCTGCGATCCAATGAGCGGATGTTGTAAATGGCGTCACTAATAATGATGTTAACAATAGTATGGTGAAAAAAAAATTATTTCTTTTCATCTTTGATGTCCAGAGTTAGTTTATTTGTTTCGAGATTGAAATTGATTATGACCTCTTGTCCTTCTTTGAGGTTTAGCGTGTCGACTATGGCTTTTGGTATTTTTACCCTATATCCTTTTTGGATCTTGCCATCCTTGAAAATCATCTCTTTCATGGTTCTTTTTAAAGTCTTTTTTGGTTCTTATTATAGACTTTTTAAAGTATTTAAGGTTTGGGATTTATATGAGCTATAGAAATAAATAAAAATCTTATTGTTTCGGCATTTTTATGAATATTATAAATCGGATTGAGGTTGGGAATGTTGAGAAGAAATTAGAGATAGGCAGGAATTTTCATAGGTTTATTGTTGTTAGGGATGATGATAAGTTAGTTTATCATGCGGCTGATGTGGATTATCATAATTATGTTCCTGGTAATTGCGCTAGTGAGAAAGATGTTTTGGGCGGAGGGAAAGTTGGCATTTATCAGCTTGTTCCTGACGGATTAGTGTTTGGTGGAGATTCTGGGAGATTTGGGAAGCTACCGAATGAATTGATGGAGCTGTATGCTTCTATGCTTTTGGATTATTATAGGGAAGAGAATTCCCAGTTGGAAAAGTTTGAGGTTGATATGAGTGGAAAACTTACAATGAAAATGTTTTGTTTTTTGAAAGAGTTGGAATTTAATTTGTAGGAACTGGAAATACTTTTAACGGCAGTTTTCTTGTTTTCTTTATGGAAGAAGTTTTTGTGCAACATAGGGATAAGGAGCCATTTGATAATATTTTGGCCGGGGTTAAGACGATGGAAATTCGGTTGAATGATTTGAAGCGACAGGGGATAAAGTTGGGGCAAAAGATTAAGGTTGTTAATAGAAGTGATGAATCGCAAATTTTGTTTACGCGAGTTATTGGGCTGTCTCGATTTTCGAGTTTTGAGGACTTGTATAAAGTTATGGGAGATAGGGTTAAGGATTATGAGAGGGAGATTTTGGAGCGGGTTTATTCTAAAGAGAAGGTTTTAGAGTTTGGGGTTTTGGTTATTCATTTTGAGTTGGGGTGAGGGAGAATTGTTTATATTTCGCACACGGATTCTCACGTATTTTTTATCTTGAACTTTATTGTTTCCATAAAAAATCATGGGCTTCGCCACATGATTTCTTATGGGAGGTAAACATATTAAACTAAATTCTAATCTATCGTTTATGTTTACTAAAAAATATGTTGAAAAGATAAAGGGTATTTTTATTGCTGTACTTATTGTTATTATTCTTATTTCAGCTTTTCTTTATTTCTTGTATAACTGGAATAAAATGTTTTTCTGGGTCCTAATATTCTTAATTATAGTCTATTTGCTTTATGCTCTTTTCCTTTTTATAAAGAAGTGTATTAATAAACTGAGGAGCGACCCTCTCCAAAATATCGCAGCCTAAATAAGCGGCGAGACATAAACTTCTAAGATTGCTGAAAATAGGAGGAGTAGGATTGCGATTAGGATTAGGGATAAAGTGTCTAATATAATTCTTTTTAATTTGTCTTTGTTTGTTAAGTCGCCTTTGATGAAAGCGAAGTAAAGTATTCCGCCGGCTATTGCTGCTAAGATGTAGGCTAACATTTCTGGAATTCCATGGAGAAAATATTTTGCGAAGGAGATTGGAAGGGCAGCTAATCCAAATGTTTCTCTTGCGACGGAGCCGATTACGAAACCCATTACAGAAGCGTTCCATGCTATTATGTATATTGCTCCTGCGCCGTAGAATATCGCAAAGACTAAAGATATTAGAATTATTTTTGTGTTATTTTTGAAAATGTTTGTTATGGTGGATGTTGTGTCTGTTGCTTTGCCTGTGATTAGTTTAATGTGATCTACTGAGGAGCCTTGCATCTCGAAAACTGTTTGCGAGATTTCTGGAGGGAAGAAGAAGGAAGACATCGCGAAAGAAAATGTGAAGCCAAGAAAGAGCATTAGGATTAGGATTGCTATGGATTTGTGCTGTTGGAGCAACCAAGATTCATCGTTCCAATTTTTTTCTTTTTTCTCTTCCATTTTTATTGCGCCCTGGACAACATAGAGGCAAGAAAGGGTTGTTAGAAATATTATTGCTAGGGAAGTTGAGTCTTTGAAAATCCATAGGCCTAAGACGATTGAGAGGATGGAATAAAATGAGGCAATTATTAGAATTTCAATTGGGTGGCGTTCGGCTTTTTCTGGGTTGAATAGGAGGTCTAGCATACAATGTTGTAGATGATATCGTTTTTAATGCTTTAGATAATTTTGTGTTTGGCTACTGTTTTAATTAATTCTTCCATGAAAAATTGCGCCACCTTCGGCAGCGCATTTCTCATGGATGACTTCGTAAACTTTATATAAATCTTTTATCTGATTCTCTTATGGTTAGAAAAATGCTTCGTGCTTCCGATGGACTGCCTTTTTCTAAGGCTGTTATTTCTGGCGAAAAATATATTATGGAAATCTCTGGGCAAATTGGGTTGAATAATGATGGCGAGTTGACTAAGGGGATTGAGGCTCAAACCAGAAAAGCTTTAGAAAATGTTGGAGATATTTTGAAAGAAATTGGGTGGAGTTTTGAAAATATTATTAAGGTTAGAATTTTTCTTGCTGATATGGGGGATTACTCTATTGTTAATAAAATCTATTCTGGATATTTTAAGGAAGGCTTTCCTTCTAGGGTTGCTTTGGCGGTCAAAGAATTGCCTCTTGGTGCTTTAATTGAGTTCGATTGTACGGCTTGTGGTGATGAATATAATTTTTGATTACCAGAATTTTAGTTTGTCTAGAAAATTTAAAATTTTATCGAAAATTGTTAAGGAGTTTTTTTCTGCTAGGATGAAAATTTCATCTAAGGGATCTTCTGACTCGAATCTGTATTTTATTGTGTTTTCTGTTGTCCCGATTACCCCGCCAGTTATTTTTAGGAATTTGCCGGCGTTTTTTTCGAAGAAGCCTATTTCTTTGTAATTATTTTCTTCTAGGAAAGTTTTGTTTATCTCGTATTCGAATACCATTTTTCCTTGTTCTGTTTTGTTTAGAGTTGTTTGAACTTGGTATGATTTTAGATAGTCATATTGTCTGTCAAACTTTTCCGTGGACAGAAAGTCTAAAAGATTGAATGCGCTTTGTTCTATTGGCTGACTTGAATAAAGTGCTGCGGTTAGTCCTTTGTCTTTGAAGATTAGGGGAAATGCTTCTGATACTTTTGAAAAATTTTTTGGATTAAAACACCAACCTCCGAGATATGGCTTTGGGGTTATTGGAAGTGGGATGAATTTATAGACTTCTACTTTTGCTTCGTTTATTTCATTTTTATCTAGTTGTGTTTTGAATACGAACTCCTCTGGCTGGGATTTTATTTTTGGGGATTTTATTTGATAGCTGAAAGTGAAATTATCACCACTTACTTGCCATGTGATTACATTGTATTGGGGAGTTGAAAATTGAGCTACGCCATTATTTGATATGTTCGATATTTCCCACGACGACGGGACATATTCTTTTAATTGGATGCCTTCTACTTCATGGGAAAGTCTTGCTTGTAGGGTGATTGTCCCTTCCGCATCACTTCTTATTTTTGGTTTATTTTTATTTTTGCTGAATTGTTCTGAATATTGTTTTTGGAATGTTAAATTTTGGATTAGAAAAAATGTTTTATTTTCTGTGAATATTTCGTTGTTACATATTGCTAGAGTTGTTATGATGTTTTTCCCTAGGGCTAGGTTAGCTTGAGAAAGTGTTTGATTTGTACATGATTGTGAGAAGTTGAGCTCGATTGGGATTTGTGATTCTGATATTGTTAGGGTTGTGTTTGGTTGGATTATTCTAATTGCTTTTTCTAGTATTAAAGTTGGTGCGACATCGTAGCCCTCTCCTGATAGTGTTAGGTTTTTTGGAGTCGCGAAGTAGCCTGAGCTTTTGTCTGTTATTTTTGTTTTGAAGATATCTCCAGATTTCCATTGATATCCTGTTCTGTCTTTTATTACGTCGAGGTCACAGCAATATCTGTTATTTGCCGGAGAGACTTGGCAATTTGAAAAATAATTTTCGTTTGTTGCTAAATATGTTTTTACTTCGAACCAAGATGGGGACATGCTGTCTGTTGACTGAACTTCTCCGCAGATGAATTTGGCAGAAGCTGGGCTAGTTAGTAGTAATAATAATATTATGTATTTTAGTTTTGTGTCCATTGTGTTGATGAAGTTACAGAAACTTCATAGCCCTCTTCTAAATTTAATTGGAAATTGTTTCCGATGAATCCTGGTATCCACGGGAAAGGTGAAGGGATTAGCCCTTGTGAGCCTTGTGTGGTCGGGTTCCATTTTGATATTGCATCTGCATTTGGAATGCTCATTATTAATCCTTGCGCATTTGAACGTGTTGTATTCGCATAAAGTGCTATCCAGTTTTTACCGAAGCTAGTTGCGTTTTTTGTCAAGTCTATTGTTTGACTCGGATAAACTTTTCCGACCACACTCCAGTTAATTGTTTGTGATAATGATGTGTTGATATTTACTTCGTAGCCTTTTCCTGATTCTATTTCGAAGTTGCAATTTGTTGCGGTACACGAGAAGCTTTCTGGGCATGAGAAGTTGTTGCAAGTAACTCTGCTTTGTGTTATTGAGTTGAATGTTGTAAAAGCTGTGCTTTGAGGTATTTCGTTTAATGTTTCGTTTGCGTTTTTCAAATAACTGGCGTTTGACGGGAATGCAATCCAATTTTGCGATTTTACGATGTTGTGCCTTAATTCGTAGAGATGCGCGCCGAATATATCAGATGCGTTTTGTCCGGTTGGGTTTGTCGCGATGACTTGGTAGAATCTTCGTTTTTGCCCTGCAAATGTAATATCAGTATAATTTAGATTTGTTGTTTCGGTTACGTAAGTTAGAGTTGGAATTGTTGAGCCGGCGTAGATTTTGTATCTTTCTGAGTGCTCTGATGCGTTCCATGACAAGATGATGTTTCCTGTTCCGTCGTTTGAGGTTTGGTTTATGTTATATATTGTTGGTGTTGTTGGTGGTAAAAATGCGGCGAATGTGAAATTGCTTGAGCCCCATGCTGTGTTTTGATATGCGTCTGTGCATTTTACATTCCATGTGTAATAACCATCTGATTCAACTTCTATCGACGAGAAGTTTAGTATTATATCTTTTGCTGGGTTAGAAATTGTTTGATTTAGGTGCCAGCCGCCTGACCAGTTTCCGTAGAGTGAGCAGTTTAGGACTTGAGATTCATCTGACAATGTGAAGTTGAATGAGGGAATTGTGTAAGTTGAAAAATTTGCTGTGTTGATTGGATATGTTAATGTTATCTCTGGCGCGTCTAGTTCTGTGATTTCGATTGCCGACCAACTGGTTGTTCCCGCTCCAGCTGCTACTCCTTTTTGTAAAACTATTGCGGTTTTATTGTATATATTTTGCGTTAGATATGATGTTGCGAATGACGTTGAGGCTCCTGAGTTTTCGTTTGAGTGGATGTCAAAAGACCTTGTTGTGTTTACTAGGGGCATAGAAATTGTTGCGTATTGTGGGGATGAGGAAATTGTGTGTGAATGTGTTCCATGTTGTGCGGCGAAGAGGTCTGATTCAACTGTAAACCATTCGATATCTAATGCTCCTGCTATACCCTCTCTTGTAAAATTTAATGTTGTTGAATTTTTTATTTGTCCCTTTGTCATTGCGTTTTGAATCAGTGTGTCTGTTGACCTTTTTGAAAATATCATGAATGTTTTATTTGTGTTTATTTGTGATATTGTCTTTTCTGTTGCACTTCCTGTGTTTGAAATTTGCGCGAAACCTCTTTGCGTTGAAACTTCTTTCCAGCTTACGATTTGGTAAGACAATGTCCCGTTTGCTAGATTTGAAGATCTTGTGAAATTTACATTTGAATCATCTATAAATTTGCCAGTCCAGAATCCGTCAATGTTCTGAGCTGAGGTACTTGAGTCTAGCCTGTTGTTTACTATGATGAAGGAATTTGATAAATTGACTTGGGTAATCGATAGAGATAATGTGTTTTCGTTTGTATATGAGATTTCTCCTCTTTGAACTGTTATGTTTGGCCCTGCTACTAGCGACCATTCAACAATTGCACCTGAACCAGATTCGTAGTTTTTGAAAATGATTTCTTCTGGATCTGTAAAGTCAGATGTTATTTGTAATGTTGCTGGGTCTGAAGTTCCTGCTCTTACCGTGTGTAAGATAAATCCTTTTGTTGGATGAATTTCTTCTATCGATTGAATGGAAGTTCCATCAGTAAATATTGAACCACGTTGGACTGAATATGTTTCTGGCAATTTTATTAGGGATGAATTTACGAAGAATGTTACGTTTCTTGAGGTTGTATATCCCATACTATCGTTTGTATAAACTTGTAGGAAATGTGATTGCTCGTCTGCTACATTGATTGCCACACCTTGACAGTTTGGCATTGTCACATTCTCTCCAAAGTTTAGTCTATACCAACATTTGTCCAGATGGATGTCATATGCGCTGTAATCTACTCTAAGGCTTGTGTTGTAGGTGTATGTTTTGTTTTGTGGCGAAGTTAGTGTTAGAGTTGGGAATACGGTATCTATTAGTGTTATATTCCTCGTCGCTGCTGATGCCTTATTTCCCGATGTGTCGTAAGTTGTTGCGTTGTAAAAATATGTCTTGTTTGTTCCTGATGCTTGAAAATTTATTTGGGTTATTTGTGATTGGTAGGTTGTTTGATTTAATAGATGTGTTTGATTGTATAGGTAGAATGTTATATTTTTGAAATTTGTTTCTGAGAGAAATGTGTTTAGGTTGATTAATTCTTGTTCGAGAGATACTCCGGAATCTTCAGTTGGTGCTATGAAAAAAAGAATTGGATTTGTAGTGTCTAATGTTATTTTTCTTGTGGAGAGATTGAATGTTAATCCGGACTTGTCCGTAATTGTTGCGTTGTAGAAATATGTCCCGTCTGCTAAATTTGTGAAATTAATTTGTCCCGTTTTTGACTCAGATGTTGTTGTATTAATTAGTGTACCTGCCAGATAAAGTCTAAATGTTATGTTTGCAAAATTTGTTTCCTGAATTGAAGTATTTATGAAAATGAAACTTTGTGATTTGTTGGCTGCGTTAACTTCTGTTGGCGAGACGTATGAAGCTGATGGTGGGAGGTTGTCTAATGTTATGATTCTTGTTTCTGATGTGTTTTTATTTCCGGCAAGGTCTAGTGATGTTACATTGTAAAAATATTCGTCGTCTGGCAAAAGCGTATAATTGATGTCTCGTTTCGTGGAAGTGAATGTGTATGAATCGTAAAGTCCCTCTCCATTAAATAAACTAAATGTTATATTTTTGAAATTTGTTTCTACGACTGATGTGTTTATGTAAATGTAGTTTTGTGTAATGTCGGTGTTATTGGGAAGGGTCGGCGAGATGAAATTTATTTGAGGCAGTGTCGTGTCAATTGTTATTGTGTAGTTTGTTGTATTGAATTTGTTTCCGACTATGTCTTCTGCTTGGTAGAACCAGTTGTAAATTCCGTCGGACAAGAAGTTGTATACTGTTCCTATGATTATTGAAAGCTCTCCTGAAAGTGGGATTATTGACGAGTAGACAAAATCTGTTTGGTTGAAGACATAAAGGACGGCTTGTGCTAATCCGTTTTCGTCTGATAATGTTGCAGTCAGATTCTGTGAAGGGTTGTTTGTGATTAGGTTGTTTGTTGGAGATGTCGGATTTCCGGTTGGTGAAATTGTATCTAAAAGTATTATTCTTGTTGGGGAATTTCCGTATCTTCCTGCTGAATCAAAGACTGTTATATTGTAATAGTATTTTTTATCTGGCAAAGTTGTGAAGGTGTGATCTCTAGTTGAATCATTTTGGAAATAGGTTGTGACCAGTCCTGTTGAATTGTATAAAAAGAATGTCATGTTGCGGAAATTGTTTTCTATTATACTTGAGTTTATGTAAATGAAATTTTGTGAGATGTTTGTGTTATCTGGTAATGTGTTTAGTCCAAAGTCTACGACTGGGTCTGTCACGTCGAATGTGACTGAATAATTTGATACGGAGGAAGTTACGTAGCCTAGCGTGTCGTTGCAGAAGACGTTCCATTCAGAAGTTCCTTCTTGCGAAAGGTTGAGTGTAAAATTTCCGTAGGGCTTGTTGCTGGCTGGGACATAACTTATGTTTATATCATCGATTGCCATATCGCTTGTGTATGCGGAACCGGTTATACTTCTGAATCTTATTTTTATTGTCCCTTCATAATCTGCTAAACTTCTTGAGACATAGATATATGGAGCCGTTTGGACTGTTTGATTTTGTCCGACTTGGGACCAAATGGATGTCCAGCTTGAACCATCGTAAACTTCTAGGAATAGACTTCCCATTCCTGCTCCGTACATGTGAAACCAGAAACTTACATTATAATCGTTTAGGTCTGCATTTAAGTTTTCACTTTCTAACACGGCCTGAGGAGAGCCTGCGTCAAACGCACAAGGTTGCCCCGAACTTGCTTCGATAAATAGGAAGTGTCCTGCTATTGTTTGAAGTGTATGGTCCGCCTCTGGGCCGGTTGAACCTGAAGGTGTCCCATCGTTGTCTAAGTTTCTTGACCAATCGCAATTATCTGTTGTGCTTTGTGTCCAATTCCAGCCAGAAGCTACTTCGAAATTATCGAAAAATTTTCCCGTCTCTCCTCTTATCCAGTCAGAATCTGTTTGGTTTAAATGCCATCCTCCGTTCCATGTCCCCCATAGACTACAACTTCGAGTTAAATCTGGGTCCTCTGCTGTATAATTGAAGAGAATACTTGTTTCTTGTGAATAGAATGAGTTATCTGATGGTTCTAATAGTTGGATTGCCGGGCCTGTTGTTGAAACTAGGAAGGTTACATTTTTGTAGGCTAGGTTATTGAAAGTGTCGTTTGCGAAAAAATGAAGTGTGTGTCCGCCGTCTGTTGTGTTAAAGGTTGTTGATGCCGCACAGTTTACTGTTGTGTTTGCTGTGTTGTCTATATTATACCAGCATGTGCTGACTCCCACTATTTCATCTGTGACTGAATAGTCTAGCGGAAGACTTATGTTTGTTCCATAGGCTTTTGGTTTTGGATTTATTATTTGGATTACTGGACCTAAATAGTCAATTCCGATTCTTCGTTCTTCTGTTGAATTTGTATTGCCTGCTTTATCCTGAGTCGTTACATTGTATTTGTAGACTTTGGACGGAAGGTTTGTAAAATTGATTGACCTTGTTGTTCCTGTGTATGTTGTTTGGTTGATTAGAGTTATTCCGTCATAAAGGTTGAAAGTTATGTTTTGGAAGTTTATTTCTGATATTGTTGTGTTGATGAAAATCCAGTTTCCGGTTTTGTTGAAGTTATTGCTTTCTGTTGGAGAGACGAATTGTATTATTGGGCTGACTGAATCTAGTGTTGTATATCTAGTTTCTGAGACTCCTAAATTTGAAGCTTTATCGTAAGATATTATTTGGTACCAATATTGTGTGTTTGCTAGGTTTGTGAAGTTGATTTGTCGTGTCGTGTCTGTGAATGTTGATTGCGCGACTTGCCCGGTGGAGTTGTATAATGTGAATGTTATGTTTTGGAAGTTTTCTTCTACAAGAGTTGCGGCTACTAAAATCCAATTTTGGTTTATGTGTGTGTTATTAGCAAGTGTTCCAAAGCCATAGGTTATTTGTGGTTCTGTGTCGTCGAGAGTTATTGATCTTGTTAGAGTTGAAGTTGAATGGCTTACTTTGTCTACAACTGTTACATTGTAGTAATATGTTCCTTGTGAAAGTAGATTCCATGTTAGCCCCCTTTGTGGGTTTGTGTATGTGTTTGTTTTTATGTTGAAGCCGGTTGCGTTGTAAAGGTTGAATGTTATATTTGCTTCGTTGGCTTCTGTGACTTCGACACCTACTGTTATTGAATCTCCTGATGCGAAAGATCCTGATGGTTTTGTTGAACTTGAGAAATCTATAGTTGGGGCTAAGTTATCTAATGTTAAGTTTCTGATTGTTGTTGTATTTGAATTTCCTGCTAGATCGTAAGCCGTTACATTGTAAAAATATACTTCGTCTGGAAGGAGCGTCCAGTTAATTTGTAATGTCCCATCGGAGAATGAGTGAGAGAAGACTTGGGAGTCCGAATCATAAAGGCTGAATGTTATGTTTTTCCAGTATGTATCTGATGAGGTTACATTTACGAAAATGTTTTCTCGTTCGAAAATTAATCCTGACTCTTCTGTTCCTATCCCATATTCTATTAGTGGTTGTGTTGTGTCAATTGTTAGTGTGTTTGTAGTTGTATTCATTTTGTTCCCGACTGTGTCTTCGACTTGATAGAACCATCTGTAAATTCCTTCGGTTAGAAAATTATATACTATTCCTACCGTTGATGATAATGCCCCTCCTAGCCCGACTACTTGCGTATGAATGATTTGTCCTGTTGCGTTTAGGATATAGAGTGTTGCGTTTAGTAGACCTGTTGTGTCAGAAAATGTTGCAGTTAGATTTTGGTTTAAGTTATTTAGGTATGAGTTGTTTGCTGGCGTGCCTAGGTTCCCGCTTGGTGCTATTAGATCTAAATTTATTTTCCTTGTTTCGGAGTATCCTACATGATTTGCCTTGTCAAAGACTGTGACGTTGTAGTAATATGTTCCGCTTGCAAGGTTTGTGAAGTTGGTTTGTCTGGTTGAATCTGTGTAGCTGTTTGTTCTTGGGAAACCTGTTGAGTTGTATAAATTGAATGTTATGTTTTTGAAATTATTCTCTATTAGGTTTACATCTGCGAATACCCAGTTTCGTCCGACGTTTGAATTGTTGGCTTCTGTGCCACTTCCGAAGAAAATTTGAGGGTCTGTCACGTCTACTATGAAGGTGAAATTATTTAATCCAAATGAATCGTAGCCTATTGTGTCGTTGCATTTTATGTTCCATTTATATGAGCCTTCTTCTTGTATCGGGACTTGGAATGCTGTGAAATTTTGCTCTTGCCCTAATGTTGTTGTTGATTCGTAGTTTGTGATTTGTTGATATGATTGATTTATCCAGTCGGCGCTTCTAAATGTTGAAGAGACTCTGATTTCATCTAGGGTTCCTATAAAATTATGTGCAACATTGTCATAGAATACTGGATTTGCACCTGTTGCTGCACCTATTCTTGCATTGTCTGTTCCGGAGAGACCATCTCCTTGTGTTGCCGAACCCGATAGGCTTCCATCAACATATAAGAATTGCACTGTCCCGGTATGTCCTCCGCAAACGTAATGCCATGAGTCGTCCGCGTATGTTGTTCCTGAATCTATTGGGTTAAATGCGTTATTGTAACATTCTGCATATCGAATTGCTCCTGATGTTGTTACACCCAAACCTGTTCCGTCAGTTGTTCCTCCATCTTCCAAAATTGTTCCATTGTGGTTTGATGCAAATTTTATCCATGCACAATATGTGTGCGCTCCATCTACATTCCATTCTGGGTTTGTTCCTAGATAGTCTGTTCCATCAAAGTAATCTGCTCCGCCTATCTTTCCTGATGTGTTCATGTTTGAGTCTGGGTCTATTCCGTCTTCTGTATTCCAATTTCCAAGTGTATCGAATGCTGTTCCTGATGTTTGGTCTAAGTGATATACGGAAGTGTATGAAGCACTCCAAACTGATGCTGGTGTTTCTGTGCTTTCTGCATCTGGGTTTTTGTAATACATACAAATTGTATTTGTTCCAACTGTAAAGCTTGGAATTTTTAGCCAGACGTTTGCTTGTCTAGAAGTGTAGTCTTCTATTTCGTAACTTAGGGCTGTGCCTGCGGAATCACAAGTTCCTGAAAAAAATAATAAATCAGCGTAGTCTCCTGTTTCTGTATGATAGGATGAAATGTTGAGATAGATTGGAAAGTCGGTTAGCGTTGTACTGCCTGTGTTTGTAATGTTTATCTCTCGTCTGTTTTCTGATGCGACGTCTTGCCAATTCCCTGAATATGTTTCGTTTTGGTGCCATGCTCCGTTCCAGTTCCCGTAAAGCGAGCAGGTGTCTACATCATCTGGATCATATGCTGAAAAGGAAAAGTTTAACTCCGTTCCTGCTCCATAGAATGTGTCATTTATTGGGGCGATTAATTCTATTGCTGGTCCTGTGATTGAAATGAAGAACGATACGGAGTCTTGTCCTATGTTCCCAAAGGTGTCGTTTGCGTAGAAGTATAATGTATGTGATGCGACTGAAGTGTTAAAGGTTGTTGTTGTCCCGCAGGTGATTGATTGGTTCTCTCCATTGTCTAAATTCCACCAACAGGCCTGCACACTTGAAACTTTATCTGAGACTGTGTGCTCTAAAGACAAGGATTCATTGTAGCCATATGTTTTAGCCCTTGGTTTTGTTATTGTTACAACTGGGCCGCTTGAATCCAATCCTATACTTCTTGTTTCGCTTGAGTTTGTGTTTCCTGCCCAATCTATTGATGTTACGTTGTATTGGTAATTTTCGTCTGGAAGATCTGTAAAGTTGTATGCTCTTGTCAAGTCGGTAAATGTTTCTTCGGAGATTAATCCTTCTGGGCCGTATAGGTTAAATGTTATTTGCTTGAAGTTTTGTTCGGTGACTGTTGTGTTAAGATAAACCCAATTCCTGTTTCTTATTGCTCCGTCATTTTCCGTTGGTGATGTAAAGGATATTATTGGAAGAATTGTATCTAGCGTTATTGTTCTTGTTTGGCTTGATGAGTTTTGGCTTGCTTTGTCGAAGACTGTGATATTATAGGAATAGATTTCGTTTGGGAGATTTGTGAAATTGTGTGCTCTGGTGCTGTCATTGTAGGTTTGGCTTGATACTAGCCCTGTTGAATTAAACAAGAAGAATGTTATGTTTTGGAAGTTTAATTCTGTTAGGCTCGTATTTATGAATATCCAGTTTTGGGATTTGTTTGTGTTTGAATCTTCTGTCGGTGCAGAGAAGTCTATAGCTGGAGCCGTGTTATCTAATGTTATTTTTCTGGTCTCAGTTGACCCTTTCTGGCTTACCTTGTCTATTAGAGTTACATTATAGAAGTATATTCCCTCACTTAGCAATGTCCATGTTACTGCTCTACGCCCGTCGGTGAATATGCTTAAAGGCTTTGCTAGTCCGCCTGTTTCATTGTATAATGCGAAGGTTATGTTTTGCTCGTTGACTTCTGTTGCTGAGACTTCTGCTGTTATGATTGTACCTGTTATGACTGAATCGTTTGACTTTGTTGCTCCAGAAAAAGTTACTACGGGCGGAGTTGTGTCTAATGTTATTGTTCTTGTTTCGGAATAACCCTCGTTTCCTGCTAGGTCATATGAGGTTACGTTGTAGTAATATTTATCATCTGAAAGGACTGTCCAATTGATTTGTCTTGTGCTGTCGGAGAATGAGTTCGGACTTGGTGAGACTATGCCTTCGTCGTTATATAGCCAGAAAGTTATGTTCTTGTAATTTCTTTCGTAGATGGATGTATTTATTGTTATGTAATCTCGAAGGACAATACTATTGGTGTTTTCTGTTGGCGCAATGAGTGTTATCGTTGGTGCTGTTGAGTCTATCTCAATTGAGTTTGCTGTTGTATTGAATTCGTTGTTGACTGAATCTCGGACTCGGTAGAACCATGTGAAAACATCGTCGTATAGGAATTCGTAGATTATTCCGACTGTTGCAGATGTTAATCCGACTAGAGAAATCAGTGAAGAATAAATTGTGTGGCCTGTTGAGTTGACTACGAAAAGTGTTGCATCTTTTAACTCAAGGGAATCTGAGACTGTTGCGGTTAGGTTTTGGGTTTTATTTTTTGTGAAATATCCGTTTCCTGGTGAGTCGGAGGTTCCTGTTGGAGAAGTTGTATCTAGTTCTATTGCTCTTGTCAAACTTGATGAGTATCTTCCTGATTTATCATAGGCTGTGAAGTTGTAATAGTATGTCTGGTCTGACAAACTTGTCCATGTTATGTTTTTTGTTCCGTCGGAGAATATTTGGGAATTAATTAGGAAATTGCTTGAGTTGAATAAGAAGAATGTTATGTTTTTTGGATTTGTTTCTACTACGCTTGTGTTGACGTAGATTTCGTTGTCGCTTACTCTTGAATTATCCGAGAGCGTTCCTTCCCCGAAGTCTACTACTGGATTTGTTAGGTCGATTCCGACTGAGTAATTGTTTAGTGCTGTTGACTTGTAGCTTAAGGAATCGTTGCACTCTATATTCCATTTGTATTCTCCTTCTGTTGTTAGGTTGACTGTGAAGTTGGCGAAGGTTTTTGCGGCGACTACAGTGAAGTTTGTGTCGTCGTTGTCGAAGTATGTTCCTTGATCTACGCAGAAATTTGCTAGTGCATTGGGATCGTCGTCATATCCGATACCGCATCTTACCCAGTGTGTCCCGATTACATTATCTACCGTGAAACTTCGTGTTAGGTTGTAGTTTGTTCCGCTTGGAGCCGTTCCAGAATAGATTGTCTTCCACCCTGTTCCATTGTAATACCACATGTAGACTTCGTTTGTCGTTCCATATGGGTCAATGTAACAGATTGCTTGTAGCGTTGTTCCTGGTATTGTTTTTGTGTAACTTAGCCACATTTGTTCTATTGATTCGTCTGCTGAGGTTCCTTGTGAGGCGCATGTATTCCACGTATTGTCTCCTTCTGCTGAAAGTGGACTTGCTCCACAATCTAGACTTGGCCATGTTTGGCTACACGTTTTGACTGTCGTGTTTGTTAGTAAAGCATAACTTGAGTCGGTTTGATTTAGATGCCATCCTCCATTCCATGTTCCAAAAAGAGAACAGGACTGAACTCCGTCTGGGTCGGTTGCTGAATAATTGAATAATGTGTTTGTTGCCGAGGGGTAGAAGGTGTCGTTTGCTGGGTTGTATAGAGATATTGCTGGTCCTGTTGTTGAGACTAGGAATGTGACTTGGGAATTTGATGGGTTTCCGAATGTATCGTTTGCAAAGAACCACAGAGTGTGTGAGCCGTCTGTGACTGTGAATTGCGATGAGCCTGTGCAACTAACTGTTGTGTTTGCTCCGTTGTTTATGTTGAACCAGCAAGTGTGTGGTTGTGCGATTGGATCTGAGATGGTGTATGTTAGTGGTATGTCGGTTCCGTTTCCGTAGGCTTTTGATTGAGGGGAAGTTATTGATATTATAGGTCCCGATGTATCTAGCCCGATTATTCGGGTTGAACTTGATGCGAAATTTCCTGCTAGGTCGTAAGCTGTAAAATTGTAGTTGTAAAAGTTTGTTTGTAGATTTGTGAAATTAATTTGTCTTTGTGATGTTGTTGTTTGGTTGACTAAGCCTGACGGTCCGTAAACGTAAAATGTTATGTTTGCGAAGTTTGTTTCGATTAGGCTCGTATTTATGAAGAGCCATGTTTGACTTAGGTTGGATAAGTTGTTTGGCGTTGGACTTGAAAAATTTACTATTGGCGATATTGTATCTAATGTTGTTTTTCTTGTAGTTGAATAACCTAAGTTGTTCGCTTTATCTGCGACTGTTATATTGTAGAAATATTCTGTATTCGGAATATTTGTAAAGTTATATGCCCTTGTCCCGTCTGTGAAAATTTGTGAGGCGACTAGGTTTGTTAAATTGTATAAATTGAATGTTATGTTTGCGAAGTTTGTTTCTGTTAGACTCGAGTTTATGTAGATGAAATTTTGTGAAAGGTAGGAGTTGTCTGGATATGTTGGCTCGGAATAATTTACTATCGGGACTTGGTTGTCTAAGGTTATTTTCCTAGTTTCTGTTGAACTGTTTTTCCCGAAGATATTGAATACTGTTACATTGTAAAAATATGTCCCTTCTGGGAGAAATGTCCATGAAATTGTTCGCCGCGCATCTGTATAAGTTGATGGTGTTCTTTCTGGGAATCCTGTTTCATTAAAAATATAAAATGTTATGTTTGCTTCGTTTTCCTCTATTACGCTTACTTCTGCTGTTAGTGTTGTGCCTGATATTGTTGCGTTTGTTGGATATGTTTGTCCTGAGAATGTTACTATTGGATTTGTTGAACTTACTCGGACTATTCTTGTTTCGGTTGAGTTTGATTGATTGGCTAAGTCATAAACTGTTGCACGGTATGAATAATTTCC
>C687J26609_1000129_pt1 | contig 27031 bp, 26 predicted proteins | sample RifOxyA2_FD_26609 | JGI IMG/M metagenome (IMG submission 26609) | reverse complement strand
CAAAATTTCAGGTGTGATTTTAGCCATATCGGTCTCCTACCAGCTTCTTGAACTGCCTCCGCCGCCCGAAAGCCCGCCTCCGAATCCCCCAAAACCGCCCCCGCCGAAACCGCCATACCCGCCGGAACGTCCGGTGTTTAAAAGTAACAATAAAAGGAACGGATGGCGTATCACCAGGATTATAAAAAAGATAAACAGAATAATAGAAAATACGTTCCGCAATCTGCTCCGAGGGGGGATATTACCGGCGTCTTCAATAGATCCCGCCGAAAGCTCTATGCCGCTGTCTTTGGCTATAATGCCGGCAATAGCCAGCGTTCCCTGAGATATCCCTTTTGAATAATCACCCTGTCTGAAATAGGGGACCATATACTTATCCTGAATGGCGCCGGTTAAGCCGTCCGGCAAAATCCCCTCCAGACCGTACCCCACTTCAATGCGGGATTTTCTGTCTGTTACCGACACAAGCAGTAATAGGCCGCGGTTTGTACTCTTATGCCCCACTCCCCAGCGTTTAAACATTTCAGTTGCATAAGTCTCAACATCCGTCCCCTCAAGGCTGGTTACGACCGCCACCGAAACCTCGGCGTTGGCCCGGGAATCCAGATCGGATAAAAGATTGTTTAGGTTTTCAACTATCCCCGCGTCCATAACACCGGCAAAATCATTAACATAACCCTTGGGCGCGGGGTAAGAAACAGCAAGGACCGGGAGGGCTTGAAAAAACGAAACCAGCGCGGCGAGAATAAATAATCGGGCACGATAAATAAAAGAGGTCATTCCAACGTTATTCTAGCAAAAAACATCTTAGAATTAGATTCTAGTTTAATAGCCTTCCAACTTTTTGTAATATAGCGCTCAGGGTTTATTTGTGCAAATTGGGGAGCCCGGAAGCCTCAGGTGCAATTATTAAACTTGCGATAGTGCCCTTGTTTTCCACGGATTTTAATATTTATGCACCAACTGTGCTCTTCAGGCTAATGCACGGGGGCCGGCGCCAAAAACTATTTCGATATCAGATCGACCACCACTGGCAGATGGTCGGAAGCATCGGACGGGATTGTAGCCCATGAGGTTGGTTTGAAGTCGGGGGGGCACCATACAAAATCCACCCTGTACTTATTGCCTAACGTTTTATCTCCATCCCTGTGGTCCGCCCGCTTATAGCTGTCGTCAAATAATTCATTCAGTTCTGCGAACTCAGATGCCTCGGAAGTGGTGTTAAAATCCCCCACAAGAATGGACCCTTTAGACACTCCGTCGAGGCTTTTTATAAGAGCTTTAATCTGGTTTTTGCGGTCGGACTTGGATAAACCAAGATGGGTATTAATGAATGTCAGGTTGAATCCATTGTCCAATTTGATTATTGTTTTTAATGCGCCGCGTTGTTCAAGCCGGCTGGGCAGGGAGAGGTTCTGGGAGGAAACGATCGGATATCGGCTTAAAACCCCATTGCCATAACCGAAAGGCGAAACTCCCAGGGTGGTGCCGAAGGCATAATCGTAGCCTAGTTTTGACGCGATTTGCCGAATTTGATCCTGAAAGTCAGTGCGTATACTGTAACGGTCCACTTCCTGCAGTCCGATTATATCGGCGTTTGATCTGTGAATAACGTCAAAAATGCGCTCAACCGAAATTTTACCATCCAGTCCCTCGCAATGGCGGATGTTGTAAGTCATTACCTTCAGGCTGATGCCAGGTCGTATGCCATGTCCAGTTGCTCTTGCCGGAATTTGTTCGCCGGTATCCGCCGGTTTCGGCGCAATAATTTTATTTGCCTTAACAGGAACTGTCGCGCGGATATAATCGGCGTCGGTTGAATTCAAAGCAGAAGCCTCCAAGGCGGTTGTCTTGACCGGCCCGGGTAGGAGTAAAACAAACGCCGCGAACGTCATGCGCAATGGTATCTTTTTGATGATTTGTTTCATTTTGCTTTGCATGTTCGTATCCGTTCCTGATAAGTATATTCCTACAACAAAGGCGGTACGCCATATAAGGTATAAAACCGGCCAAAGCGGGCAGGTCCTGATTCTTGCATCTGTCAACCCCGCCTAACCCCGCCTAAATTCAACTATACCAAAGAAAAACAGGTCCCGGCAAATTTGCCGGGGTTTTTCGGAAGATCTTCTGATTTTTTATTCAATCTGCCGCAAAGTGGCTATAGCGGTAAAAAAATTACAGAGACCTCTTCGTCACCTCTCAAACGCGTCGGCCGCGCTTATGGATAGGTCATTGTCATGCAATGGATGGCGCCCTTGTTGGCGATAAGGAACGAGGAGTTCAGCGGCACCACTTTAAGATTGAAGGAACGGTATATTCGCAGAGCCTCTTCGTCCGACGGCTCTCCATAGACCGGCATAAAGACCACGCCGTTGATAAGAAGACTGTTGGAATAATTGCCGTAAGGCGCCTGCGGCCGGGGAAGCAGAGTTACCTTGTAGCCCATATTTTTCAGCGCCGGGATAAAAGAGGGTTCATCCACCAGAACCTCGGTGTCGGAAATTATCTTCAATCTTTCGTCTATATGCCCTATGCCTCCCAGTTCGGGAAACACTGTTGTGGTCTTGCAACCGTAATTTTTTTCAAGCACGCTTTCAAGAAAAGCCGGATTCTTGTCAACGGTGAAGCAGTTCCCATGCCGGTCGGCCATCAGATTTCCGCCCGCGATATAGGAGCCGGAATTTATCATCGGCCGGTTGAACTGCACGGCGAAATCACCGAAATCCTGATCATACGGCCACACAAAAGTCCAACCCTCCGGGCGCATAACGGCGTAAGGCAGAACGTCCCGGGCCCATAATGAATCCATGTCGTACCTGAAAGATCCGACGTTAGGCGGATCGTTGACATCAAGGTCGGGGAAATAAGAGTAATAAAGCCTAACCTGTATTCCGGGCGGCAGGTTCTCAATTATCCGTCTTTGCAATTGCAGCTTTTCCTGAGAGCCGCCCATAGACATGAAGAGGTAATTGGCATGCTCATACTCCGCGAAAGGCCGCGCCTGCACGCGGGTAGAGCACACCGCGCAAAAAACAAATAAAACGGACACTATGCTTTTTTTCATGATTCGCCCATTTATGCCGGCGCTACTTGCGGAACTGGGGCCCGCCGGGATATTCTACCAAATGTGTTCCGCACGAAGGGGGGCTTTGAAGATCAGCCGTCTCAGAATCCCCAAGATCCAGCAGCCATTAAATTATATGTTATAACTTGTAAATGACCGCGTCCTTCAAAGAACGCTTCGCGATAATGGTTCATTTTTTCGCCATCTCGGTTGTCCTCATCCCGCATGAATAATATCCGATTTATTTGCTTTGCTGATACGGGTTTTATATATTTTGTGAAAAGGCGGTGCGGAGGCCGGATATATGGGCATTAACTTTAACATTGATATCAAGCGCAAGTTCACAGTGAACGGGAAAGAATACGGGTCGTTGGACGAGGTGCCGGAGGAGCAAAGGCAGATAGTTCAGAATGCATTAAATTCGACTGAACCCGGCGCCGGTCGGCACAAGATAACCGTAAACGGAATAGGATACGATAGCCCCGAGGCTATGCCGCCGGACGCGCGCAAGGTCTATGAAGAAGCCCTCAAGAAGGCCGACGCTGTGGCACAGCGGTCCGGCATGTCCTTCTCCACGCCCCGGGCCGTAGACATAAAACCTGAAGGGTCTTTATCCAGCCGGGCTATAACGGTCCTGCTTGTCCTGGCCGGTCTGGTTATCCTTATAAAACTCATCCTCTCATCTCGGTAATTGTTTTAGCCGGTTAAATAACGAAAGGGTACATTACCATTTCGGGCTCATAACCTTCGCGTTTATAACCCCAAAGGCTTCCTAACATTATTTCGCTTATTCCTGTGCCTACCACCGCCGAAAAAGCGGCCTGCCCATACGTAAGCTGTCCGACAACCGCGTATGATGGTTGCCTGCAAAATAATAGCGGGGAGCGTTGCGGCGGCAGAAATTTCGGCGCGCTAATTCTTTCCTGGCGGCGTACTTTTAACCGTAGTACCATTGTTTCGTCTCCCCCGCCACCGGCTGGTCTTTTATGCCGAGGGCGCTTTCTGCTTGTTGTTCTATGAATAGCGCTTCATCCGGTGATCTGAATCGGGAAAGCAGTTTTACGCGCGAATCGTCGCTCATAACGGCGGAGAGATGGTAAAGCCTGTTGCCTTTTTTAGTGCGAGTTTCCTCGCAGAAAAGCTGCTTTAGGTCGCTTTTCAGGAATGCCCTATCTCCGGGCCATGGCAGTGGGCCGCTGCGTATGACTATCCCGCCAGGGCTGATGCGGACGAAAGTCCTGTTCACAAACCCGGCCGCAAGGTAGTATGTAGTAACCGCGCCTACGGATGCAAAAAGCAGAGGCGGGATCTTGATCAACCAGAGCCCGGACGGCAATCCCCTGAACATCGTAAAGCAAAAAAAACCGGCAAAACCGTCCCAGGCCAGACAGAACAAGAACAGGAACACGAGATCGAAGGAGAACCATCGGTATGAAATGACAATATCGGCACATTCACGCTTAACTGAAAAGCGTCCCGGCTTATCGGCCAAGGGTTTAAGGTCGCAAGGCGCAAGGAACGGGGATAAGCTCTTTATGCTGAATATCTGGGCGCAACCGGGACATGTGGCTATGGACGTAACGGTGTTTATCTCCGCGGCAACAACGGCTTGTCCGCAATTCGGGCAGTTATATGGCATATGCTTTACGTCTTTACGTTCTCCAGAACACTGTACCAGAACAGTTTTCTATTTGTGGACCGTTCTTTGATCAGGTTTGTGGTTTGCCCTCATTTACACGGATTCCGGATCTATTTCCCTAAATGGCCGGCAATGTAGTAGCTGCGAAAAATATTGTATATCAGCGCGACCCAGGGTATTATAGCGATGAATAGGAAGATCGTCGCCTTTTTAAGATGGCGGAATTTCAGGGTTGCGATGTGGGCGCTGTTGTAGCACATGGCCGAAAGGTCGCGAAAATATTCCTCTTCCGTTATGTCTTTCGCTTTTTGTTCGAAAGCCGAGAGCCCAGCCTTGTTTATGGCTTCGAAAAAGATTATTGAGCCCGTATCCGGATTAAAGCGCGGAAAATTAGCCATGGCGATAAAGAATAGCGTACAGAGCAGGGGGATTATAGTCAACACCGCGAGCAGTAGCGTAACGGCATAAATGGTCTCGGCGCGAGAAAGAACTGCCGCCGCCGCGCCCAGCATGGAGCTGGTAATAAACATCACCGGCGCTACTTTTGTATCGGCGGCCCTTATCCAATCCAATTGGCGGCTAAGGTTCTGTTCCAGAAGGTGTATTTTGCCGTTGATTTCCATGAATTTCTCCTCACCCCGGATGATTTTAGAATCCTTTTGAAGGGGATGGATGCTGTCGAACTTGGGCGATCCGCAAATTTCCTCGATCAGCTTATTGCCCGCCAATACGACGACCAGATCCCCGCATGTGATATGCTAAAGATTATAACATACTGCATGTTTGATTGAGGAAGGATGGCCGACTTATGATTGTCATTGCCTCAAAAAGCGCCAGCGATAAATTTACGGCAATATATCGGCGGTTAAACGGAAGTAATACTGTTTACGAGCACTGCTGGATTCGTATCGAAAAGGTTCTAACAGCATTTTGCACGGAAGAACCGAAAAAGATACAATTCAACCCATGGCGGACTCAATACAAAAAGATCCCGCGTTTTACATCACCATAACCTTTATCGCCGGGATATTTGTCCAGGCTGTGCTCCCGGCGCTGCAAACAAGAAGGAAAAAACAACTAATCCTGATACCGATGCTTCTGTGCGTGTTTACGGCGCTGTTTTTCCTCTCTCCCGACGAAACGCGGTTTGGTTCGCTTGTTCCAATTACAGTTTTCTTCGTATTGGCGCTATCAATCTGCTTCATGGAGGAAATGCTTCCCGCTATCAGTATTCACCACGCCACATCTTACACGCTCACTTTTTGGGCGGTCCTGGCGCAGATATATTTGAGGCCGGAACATGGCCACACGCCTTACCTGAACTTTTCACTGCTTGCGGTCTGCGTCATAATGTCCACCGCTACGTTACTGCTGGAATTCTCAGGAGCCATCATTGACAGTTCCCTCAAAATACCCCTTTACCTGTGGTATTTGGGGACCGCGGTATTTATGGGGTTTTATCTGTTTTCCTCGCGCAGCCTTTTCTCCTTACTTAGTCCCAAAACTGCCCCGCCGCCAGCCGCGTACATGGAAGCTTTTATAGCGGGACTGTTCCTTACATACCTTATTCTTCTTTTTTTCGCAGGCTATGCCCTTTTCATGCGGGCCGCTAAAAGGCCGGACAGGAATATTTCAAAATTGGGTGGACTGAAATTTGATGAGAAAACACCGCGCACGTCCGCAATAACAGCCGTGCTTTGTGCCCAGGCTGCGTTTCTGACGCTTAATCATTTTGCTGGTTTCATACCCCATTCTCTGGCAGTAAATATCTGCTTGGTCGGTGTTCCCGCACTGCTCCGTTTGTTGCAATTCCGAACCACGTAAAACACAACTGCCGGCGCAGGAAGCCACGTCTGAACCGGAGACAATCAGAACTTTCTTGAAGGGGGGGAAAGGTATTATTCCCTGCGGGCTGGCGAAGTGTTAAAACACCATTTTAGGACTTCTTCTTGCTTTTCATTGATTTATCCGCGAAAAATAAACCACCCAATATGATAGAGCGTGGTTCTCAGGAAAATAACTTTTCTTTTTGGTATCATTTATATATTAAACAATGGGTGGAGTAGGAAGATGTTTTTCAAAGGAAAAAGCGCGTTGTTAAACCAGGTTGTTTGCGATTCTAAATTACCATCTGTTGAAGACCCGGAGGTGACATCATGAAGGAACTGAATTGGCGGTTGCTGTTGTTGGGCGGTTTGTTATGCGCCGTGGCCGCGGCCGCGACCCCGTATGTGACGCTGAAATTAGGGCAGAGCGTGGACCTGACCATCGGCGGCATGTTTCTTGCCGCCTTTGTCCTGGGCAAGCGGATGCGGGGCCAGGAACTCGCCATCGAATTGAACATCATTCAGACCATGATAGGCCTCGTGTCCAGCATTGCCTTTATGGTCGTCATCCTTGCGGCGTTCTACTACATCCAGAATGTCTTCGGCCGCAACATCGGCTTTGATCTGAAGACCTGGCAGATGTTCCTCTGGCTGCTGGTCTCCGCCAACCTTGGCGTTTTTATGGGAATATTACCGAGGAGTTCCATCCTGAAGGACCACTCGATCCCGTGGCCGGCCAGCAAGGCCACACTGAGCGTGGCGCAGACGCTGACCGACCCCAAGGCCAGTGCCGCCACCAAGACCAAGCGCGACGTGCTGATGGTCAGCACCGGCGTGGCCGGCTTCCTGACCTTTCTGCGCGACGGGCTGGGAGTCATAAGCCCGATAGTCGGCAACCCGGCCCTGAACATAGCGCTCGGGCCCGAGTTCGCGGCCATGGGCATAGGCATGCTGGTGCCGCTCTCCGTGGGACTCTCCGGCCTTCTCGGCACCTGGCTGGTCAGCGCCTTTGGAGAGACCGTGGCCAAGTACTCCGCCCTCTCCGGAGTGGCCCAGGAGAACTTCGCCAACTGCCTGAACACCCTCAACTCCGTGGGCGGCCTGGACGGCGCGCAGAAGGCGGCTGCGATGGACTTCCTGAACGCCACCTGCGGCAAGGCCGCGGAATTCGCCGGCGCCTCCTCCCACTTCAAGTACGTGGTGCAGTGGATGATGTGGCCGGCCACGGCTATGATGATATCCGCCGCGCTGACCAGCATAATTGTCCCGATCGTTCTCCATTTTCTGCACAAGGACAAGGTCAAGTTCGAGAAGCATGAGTTCAAGTCCCTGGCCGATGAGAGTATCCCGCTCTGGTGGACTATTACTGGCATCTCCGTTACCGTGACGCTGCTGGTCTGGATGACCAGCTCCTGGTTCGACATGCCCTGGACTCAGGTGCTGCTGGCTGTAGCCATCCAGCCTATACTCATCATCGCCGGCCTGCGCGTACTGGGCATCACCGGCTCCGGGCCTGTCTCGCTGATGGCCAACGCCACGCAGTTCCTGTTCGGCCTGCTCTGGCCCGCCCAGATCAGATCCAACCTGACCGCCGCCTACGTCAGCGCCAACCCCCAGGCCACCTCGGAGAACGTTGTGCCGTCGTTCTGGGTGGCACAGCGCTTGGGCGGCAAGTTCAAGACCCTGATCCTGGCCCAGCTGATAGTGATACCGATAGGCGCGATCCTGACGCCGTTCATGTTTAACATGCTGGAGCGCACCTACGGTATAGGCCTCAACCCGGGCCAGCTCGCCGCCCCGACGGGTCTCAAGATCGCTACGCTCGCCATCGTGATGGAGAAAGGCCTGTCCTTCCTTCCTCACGGCGCGCTTCAGGCGTCCATCATCGCAATCTTTATCGGCGTATTCTTCGAGCTGCTGCTCGCGTTCAAGAAGACCAACGAGAAGGGCCACGAGGTTAGCCGCTTCTGGATGGTGCCGATCCCCGCGGCGCTGGGNTTCGCGCTGATCCTCCCGGCCTCGCTGAACATCGGTATGGCCGTAGGCAGCGTGATCTCGGCCGTCTGGAACCGGTTCTCCCCGGACGAAGGCGGGGGGTTCGCTCATTATGCCACGCCCCTGGCCTCGGGCCTGGTGGCGGGAGAGGCTATGGTCGGTTCTATCCTGCTTCCGGCGATGGCGGCGTTGATGGAACTGGTCAAGCGATAGCCGCCAGTCCGGCGCCGCGCCGCAAAGGTATCATGCGGTTAACCTTAACCGCCGCCGGTCGAACCAACAATCGTATGCTCCCCGGGGCAGATTCTAACCACCTATTAAAACTTAGGAAGGGGAATCATCTATTCCCAATTAAAAACAGCGTTTTTGGGCTCCGAAATTTATGAGTGTTCAATTGGATATTACGAACGCCTGTAATTTCAATTGCGCTTATGTACAGGTACATACGGGAGTGAAACATGGCGGAAGATACAAAATACATTGCAACAATGAATGAGTTGCTGTTGAGAGCGGTAAAAAACGTATTGTGGATCTCGCTGCGCAGGCCATCGTATGCCTACTTTGCTTTCAAGACTATTCTAACCCAACGCAAGGCGGCGCGGTTGCGGCTTTCCCTGGAAAGGTCCGGGGTTCATGTGCCGCCCTATCTTATCGCCAGTATCACCAATCGCTGCAATCTCCGGTGTAAGAGTTGTTTCGCGCAGGCGCACCACCGTCCGGCCGGAGAAGAACTTTCGGCTCAACGCTGGAGAGAAGTAATGTCCGAGGCGGAGGCGCTGGGCATTTCGGTTGTATTTGTCGCCGGAGGCGAGCCGTTGGTGCGTAAAGAGATACTGGATATCAGCCGCGATCTTAAGAACACTCTTTTCGTTATGTTTACGAACGGCCTCTTAATTGACGAAGACGCGCTTAGCCGGTTCAAGAAGCAGCCTAATACAATCCCTATGATCAGCATGGAGGGGGTAGGGCAGGATACCGACGTGCGGCGGGGCGCCGGGGTTTACGCGAGGATTCTGGAAAAAATAAATAAGCTGCGCGGCGCCCGCATCCTTTTCGGCGTTTCGATAACCGTTACACGGGACAACTATGAAACGGTAACGTCCGAACAGTTCCTGCGAACAGTGTCCGGACTGGGCGCGAAAATAATTTTTTTCATAGAGTTTATTCCAGTCGAAGAAGGAACGGGGGAGAAAACGGTCACGGATGCGCAGAGAGAGAGTCTCGGTAAACACGTTGACGCCTTAAATGCTAGGCGAGAAGCATTATTCGTCCAGTTCCCGGGCGACGAGAAAATATACGACGGCTGTCTGGCGGCGGGCCGCGGTTTTGTGCACATAGGCCCCGGCGGGGAACTGGAGCCATGCCCGTTCGCGCCTTTTTCCGATACCAATATCAAACAGCGTCCGCTCAAAGAGGCTCTGCAGTCGCTCTTCTTGAAAAAAATACGCGACAATCACTGCCGGCTCGATGAAACCGGAAGCGGTTGCGCGCTTTGGGAAAACCGCCGCTGGGTCCAGTCGCTGCTGACTGAAACGTCTTCTCCCAAAAGCGGCTACGATAATAACCTGTAGGGGCCTTGCAGTTAATCTGCGGGATCTGAAAACACTCTAATTTAGATGCTTTGATGCTTACTGGCCGAATTTGGGGAAAATCATGGAATGGTTTATTGGCCCCTTTAAACGTTTTGCGGATTTTTCAGGCAGGTCCGGGCCGGGAGAATTATGGCCGTTTGCCGCGGCCAATATTCTTATTATTTACGGTCTGGCCGCCATAGACCACTTGATCTACGGCCCCAACGGGTATTTCCTTTCCCCTATATATTTCGTCCTGGTGTGCATCCCCTTACTTTCCCTGCTGTTACGGTGTCTTCGAAACGCGGGCCGCAGCGAGTACTTCATTTTCTTGTTGATCATCGGAATACCTGGATTATTGATACTGCTGGCCCTGCTGGCCTGGCCGTCCGTGCCGGCCCCGGTAGCCCCTCCGCAACAACCCGAAAACGAAACACCTGATTTGGGCGAGTCGGTGATTAAAACCCTGACGGCGCTTTTATGTTATTCGGTTACGATATACTGGATTTTAGCGCTTGGCCGGGAATCGGCACTTTGCGGCAGCCCGGCCTGGCCGCAGATTTTGCTGTTCGCCGCGCCTTTCATTTACCTCCTGATCCGGCTTTTCATGAAATGGAAACGGCCCTGGCCGGCCGGCAGCGGGGCGATGTTCGGCCTCTATCTGGTGGCGGTGGTAATTATCGCTATTGCCTCGCCTTATTTCAGCGGCATGCAGGGGAAATCCATAGCTGGCGCCACCAGGGGGAAGCTGAAGGAAATGCGCGCGCAGTTGGCGGCAAAAACGCAGTCAAGCCTGGAAGTTCCGCCGGATATAGAGAGCGTTATCCCTTCGCCGCCGGAACTGCGGCTTCCCTATTCCGGGCATCCGCACAGCAGCGAGATTCGCGTGGCCACTTTCACGGATATACAAGATAGCGGCCGCTGGCTTTACGACGGTAGAAACATATACATAGATTGCACGCACAAGGATTTGAAAGAAGTTGCCTGGAGTTCTTACTGAAATGAACGGATCTTAATTTTTAGCGGTCAGCTAAGTTGCGCAGCGTTAAGCAATATCCCAAATTATACACGCAATATACTTTTCTCGATTTTCAGTAGAGGATGGAGCTGCCGCTTCTGGTGGTTGAAAGTTTATAGGTGAAGGCGGCGGTTTCCTTGTCAGCTTCGAAGAGTGTTAGCGCGAGACTCATTACATGGTCAGCGGTGAATGAGCGCAGAAAGGGGAAACCGGAAATGGGCGAAAAAATCAGCATGGACCTAACGGATTGGATAAAAAAATATTTTCACGAGAAGGAAGCCCCTGGCGTGCTGAAGGCGCTGGAGGAGTACGGCGCCGAGAGTTGGCACAAGGAGCCGGAGCGGGTTCGCCGCGACATCGTGATAGCTTCGCGCGGCGATACCGCCAGACTGCGAGAGCTGCTGGAACTGGCCAAGAAGGACTACCGGGACCTGCTTGTGGGTGAGCATCTGGATCCGTGGTTGCGCGGCGAGCTGATGCAGGTCCGCAAGAGCGGCCGGGCCGGTGGAAGCGGGACGCGCAAGATCGTTCTCATTGTCCTGGGCGTGCCGGCCGTGCTGTTCGGGATTATGATCTTTCTGATGTTCGTGGAAAGGGGCAAAATGATGTTCGCGCTCGCCAGCGATACGCGGGGGTACGGCGCTCTCCATAATCTGAGGCGGCATATTTGGGATTACAGCCTGGCCAATGGCCGGCTGCCGGCGGACCTGTCGGGGTTTAAAGTTCCGGAGTTGAAACTCTACAGTTTTGAAACCGGCGACAGGGGCATGCACCGGCACAGGATCTCGGGGGTGGAACTGCGGCCCGGCGCCGGGCTTGAGAATTTCAGCGTGATGTTTTCCACGTACATAAGCGGCGGGCACGCCGGCAAAGTGTCCGTGCTGGGAGATTTTAACGGCTACGACCCGGTTAAAGGTCTGATGTCCGACAAAGGGGCCAACGGTTTCAGCTGGGGGCTGGAAGTGCCTCTGCCTCCTGGGCGCTATTCTTTTAAGATAGCTGCGGACGGCCGAGAAGGCCCGTTGGAGACCATCGATGTCAACTATGCAACACAGCACCCGAACGTGAGCGCCGGAAAAATGCCGGAGCTCGCGGGTGACAGCGGTAAGTGGCTTTACGACCCGCAGACCGGCCTCCTGGTCATAGGGTGTTCCGGAAGGGAGACCAAGAGTCGGGCGCTTTGGTACACTCGTTAATGGCCGGCTCGCGGGGGTATAGGTGTAACTCGCTTTTTTGTGGGTGTTCGAACCATCAATCGTGAAGGGCTCTCTGTGCAGTCCCAGCGGACGCTGCCCCCTTATATGAAGAAGCGGTCTTTAAAATTTCTCTCCGAGTTTAACGGTAGTGGAAACTTTATTTTTTCTCTATGGAAATAAACGGCACGCCGGCGCCAACGTAGCCAGGCAGCACGCCGTTCCACTTCTCTATAGCCTTAAGCTGGGCGTCCACTTTCCTGAGCTCGATAAGGGCGGGGGTAACCTGCTCGCGCTGCATGCGCAGGGCTTCAGCCTCGCCACGCGACTTGGCTATCTGCTGTTCGGCGTCACGCTTGGCTTTCTCCACCAGCTTTCCGGCCATCTGGGCCTGTTGTTCCGCCACCTGCTTGTCTTCCACGGCCTTCAGGAACTGTTCGGTAAAGTCAAGATTTACCACGGAGATATCCGTAACAATAATTTCCTTTTTTGTAAGCCGCTCTTTTACCTCTAGATTAATTTCCTGGACAAGCGCATTGCGCTCCGAGATAACCTTTTCAGCGGAGTAGCGGGCCGCTATTGCCTTAAAAACCTCCTGAACCGCCGGGTCCACGATATTATCAACGTAATTGGGCCCCAGGTTGCGGAAAATGCTGATCGCTGTTTCTTTCTGTATCCGGTGGTTTACCACCAAGTGCGCGTTCATAGTCTGCAGGTCCTTTGAGAAGGCTTGCGTTTTAATATTGGCGCGTTGTATCTGTATTGAGAACTTGGTTATACTTTCCAGGAATGGCATCTTGAAATGCAGCCCCTCGCTGTAGGAATCCACTATGGAGCCGAGGCGGGTCTTTATGGCCACCTCACCGGGAGGGACTATAAAGAAGGATGAAAACGCAAATACGGCCGCGATGACCGCTATAGCCGGTAACAACAGCTTCCCTGTAAAGTCTTTTTCCATTTTACCTCCACCCTGTTTTTTAAACTCGTCGACAACTTCTTTGAGATTGTCAAAAAAAGAATTATCCATAGAACAATTATACATATAAATCCCAACCTCAAACGGGATAAAACAGCCTATTATGGGGCTGGAACGCTGGGTATGGTCAAATCCTGGCATTTTGCGGGGAACCTATAAAAGAGCCGCAAGATTAAGAATACCTGCGGTAACTTCAGCAGGCTTCAGCATGTGCAGATTATGGGAAGATTCAATGGTAACGAGGATTCTATTTTTCTTGCTGGAGACAACACCCTCCAGATCGTTACGTCTGTTAGCGTAAAGCCCATTGGTAGCAAAAATAAAAGCCGCGGGGACATTAACCCTGGAGTAAATATCAACTGACGGGTATATCTCCGCATCAGTGTCTGGATATCCGACCACAGCTATTTCCTCCATCGTAGGACGCCGTATCCAGGTGTTTCCAGAACGTAAGAATGATTTCCGCGTAAAATCTGAAATAAGTGCCGATGAAAGGCCGGCATTTAACCAGTCGCCGGCAGCTTTAGAGCAGACCTCAGCGATATATGCCTCTTTTTGGGTTTCGGTCGCCGTCCATCCGTAACGAAACATTTCCCAAAGCTGTTCCTTTGGCAAATGCCAGGCTTTTGCCTCCTCCGGAGTCTTCCTGCCATCAAGCACAAATCCGTCCAGTATCACTATGCCGGAGCATTCTCCACCTGAAGCCGCATAGGCGGTTACCGCATAGCCGCCTGTAGAGTGGCCTACCAGTAAAGGTTTTTTGAGTCCTAAAGCCTCGGCCACAGGGCCGATGTCCCGCCAATACTGCTCCGGCGAGACCGAATTTTCCGGAGTCTGGCCGTGGCCGCGCATGTCAAAAGCCGCAAGATGGAACTTATTCCTTAGCGACTCCGCCAGCGGGGCCCAAACCTCAAGATTATGCCCGGTGCCGTGTATAAATAGGATATCCCTGCCGACGCCGCCGTAATCGCGCGCGGCAAAAACACCGGCGGTTGTTTTGATGGTCAAGTCGCTATTTTTCGGCATAATTCAAGTCTCAATTCAATCGTTGAGTTTCAGCGAGGAGTTTCAGGGACAGTATACATAATTCAAAAATGATATATTCCCCATAGAGGCGAACTCTAATGTTCAAAAAGGGGCAGGTTTTATTATTTTAACCAGCGAAACTAAGCCCATTAAGCCAAGACCGGCGGTCTTTCGGCCGAAAAGATGCTCTACTATTCGCATCTAAAGCGGAAGGCGGTGGATTCTCCGACGGGGAAAAAATGACAGCGGTTAACCTTAACCGCCGTCAATTCGAATCATCAAATCTTGGCTCCCCGGCTTGGACGATTTCAGAACTTTCTTGAAGGGGATGGATACTATATATTCATCTTATACCAGTGGGATGGTGCCGGAGCCTCTTCCGGAGTGGCTTTCCTAACTTTAACGAATTTATACCCCTTGTGCGAGGATAGGCTGGTAGTATTCTGGTCGCCGCAGCAGTACCATATTTCTTTCGCCCCATTCTGTCTTGCAAAAGCTAACCTAGCTTTTGTTAATTCCCCTGCTATACCGCGGCCCCTGTGATCTGGATGAACGAACAATGCATCCAATATCCATTTGTCGGTTTTTAGCACTACGGAAAAACCTATAATTTTTTCATCGTGGAATGCCCCAAAATATGCGTGTTGGAATTCAGCAGTATGTGCAAGAAGATCGGTTGGCTTGGAGGTCAACTCTTCAATCCACCTCCGCAGTTTTTCCTCATTATCATTAATGTACCGTATTTCCATGATTTATCCCATCACGCCAGAGTTCAACTACTTTTTAAAATAAGTGGCAATAATTATGGCAAAAAAACAGGCCTAAGCAAAATTGTTTTGCGAAGGCCTTATAAAAACTCCCCCCAACGGAACACAGGGGGGAACAAATTGACCATTGTAAGGGAAATCAGGCTAGTTTACTGTTAACCTATGGGGACTATGGGGAATGGTCTGATTTTTAAGGAGAAGGGCACCGTTAGAGCCTATTATCCGGTATAAATTTATCGTTGCTCATCGGAAGATTCCATGGGAGAAGAATATTCCTGTACATTTTATATATGCTGTTTACATAGAAAGGTTTGTTATCCCACGAACGACTATACTTCGCACTTAATCTGCAAAACAATTGAGATTCTTTTGGCCTATGAGCATTTAATTTCGGATTTTCGTCCTTTTGGAATGCAGCTTCCCAGTTAAACCCAGCCTCCTTTAAATCTAAAGTATACTTTTCCCCTACCTTCAACTTTTTAATTATATGCAGTGGTTTTAGAGGCCAGACGTCAAGTTCGATTTTATCAAAAGCTAGAATATTGGCATGAAATGTTATCAGGTTTAGTCGAATGTCTTGCACATCATTGGGACCAATATTTTCAATATATATTTTAACCGTGCCGGTGGAAACTAGAATTCTTCCAAAGCTATCTTGCATGCCAAAATTGACATCAATAAGTGAGTCCAAATTCTTCTTGTTTGCAGTATTGGTGAGCCAAATAGTAAACAAAGCTATAAGGGCACCGCTTGATAGTGCCACAACAAAATTCACCAACAAGTCTTTTCGTCTTTCACTCCTTTCTTTTCTTTGGTCTGTTAAAATGGTTCGTATCTGAAATATTTCGCTTTCCAATCTGTTTACCTTATCAGTGTTGGTTACGGCGCGGATAATGTCACTTAAAATGTTATTCATTGCTCTCTCCCAATAATCTTACCTCAACTATACAAAACAAAAAGACCCCGGTAAAACTACCAAGGTCTTTATGAAATTTCCCCCCAAACGGAATATAGCGGTTAACAATATAGTCATCCAGAAACTTATCCGGATAAAATTAGGAAATTTAGATGTATATTTATGCAAAGTGCAATAATTTTGTTACCATACAGTATGTATCTGAAGGATATTTAAACGCTAAAGGTGTAAAGTTGCAACGGAAATTGACCCTCTAGTTGCAAGTAAATTGACCCATCTAACGACGTAAAAAAGAAGGCAACTTCTGCAACTGCTGGGTCAAAAAGGCTTGCAACTTTACATTTGCTCTGCTCGAACTACACTCTGATAGAGAAAAAGCTATACGCTACATACAAAAGACCCTTCGACATACTCGTCAAAGGGTCTCTTTTGAAAGTGTCCTCCCCCAATTAGACACGTTTCGCAACTGGCTTCTCAATAATCCCTGCGAAAAGGCAGATTTGGGGGATTTATTGCACGATGGAAGTCAAAACCCACAGTCCGCCGCGGGCTAATATATTGGGAGATGGCCATCACAATAGCGACATGTTTTCTGGGAGGATATCTGCATTAATGGACCACTGAAATCGCCGTTCGTCTTACAGCCTCTTTGTCCAACTCGTCCTGAATTGTTTTCCAATCATATTCAGTCATTATAGACTCTATTGTTTGCACCCATGCTCGATAATGCGGAATTTCGCCTTTCTTACGCAATCTGGCATTGATATTGGCTTCAAGTGTCCCGACAACAACTGCAATCTGCCCATCTTCCTTGTCTAATACTCCCCATATTGGTCCTCTCGCGCCACCGCCAGTTCTGCTAACCATTGTTATGTTTATCGTCACAAAATCATTTTTGAAGGTTAATTTACTGCTTGCATCAGTACGAAGAACTTGGCATGTGGTTCCAGGAGGTAGAGTTAATACTCCATGTTGGGTAGTTGTTTTTACTAACGGATTCTGGCTGATAATTTCAATCAAACTTGAGGTCACACTGCCCGTACTCGGATTAGGCATCTGTACCCCAACAGAACTATAGCCCTGCGCATGCGCTATTTTTGTGCTGACATACTTGCCTGACCACGAATTTCTAGTGCGTTTTGACAATTCAGTCAAGACCAAGTACTCCATGCAATCTAACGCAAGCGTTTGTGTGTCACGTAAACGCGTCAAATCAGATTTATCGCCAATCCTCATCGCTTCGATTACATTTAAAAAAATCTGACCCATTTTAACATGATAGCTAGAAAGGGCATTGTTGAGGGTTGGCCACACTGGGAGCCAGATGTCTCCTTGGCCATTAGTATTGCGCTTAGAGAAAACAACATGAAACTGATAATCCCTTGTTATTTCCTCTCCAGGGAACCATGATTGTTTAATTTCAGTATAAAATCCACTAATATACACTATGGTAATCATGACTATCGTAATCAATCCTGTCAACTTGTTGTTTTTGGTTTCGTCATGCGCCAGGAAGACTAACCATATGGAAACGACGGCGGCCACTAAACCCAAAGCAAGCGCTACTATGCTTGTAAGAGAAGCTTCCGAGGATAAAGCACCATAGATACTAAGTAGAGCTAAGACAATAAAAACAAACACACCCCAACACTCCGGACGGTTTTTCGAAGCAAAATATCCAATTATTTTATCCATGATAACCACCTAATTATATAGAACGAAAAGACCCCGACGAAATTGGTAGAGAAAGGGGTTAGGTCCGTCCCTAACATAGAAAAATTCTAGCATTTAACAAACAAGTTCTACAGCAAAACACAATATTTACAAATGAACCGCTTGCCGCCCGAGCTGTTATCGGGTGCCGACTGTAAAGTCGCAATCAAAATAATCCTTAAGTTGCAACTAAAACTGACCCGACTCCCCTATAATTTCGCGTATTTTTAGCTTGCGTATTAGCCTTTATTGATGGTCTGTTGGGGGGCAAAATGCGTTACAGCTTTACAGCCCCCCGGTTTGCATATGGGGATTTTAAGAAAATTGGAGATTACTTTTGGACAATATGATTTTTGATTTGTGCAACTATTAACGCTGTGTCATCCAGAGAGAGTTTTTTGAAATTCTTTTTAATGTAATCAATAATTCCTGTTTCGTTTAAAATCCATACCAAATCATAGCCGGGTTTTTTAGGAGTAATTGTAAACCAATTAAGAAATACAACAGCAGGTTGTACGTAAAACCCTCTTCCCGTTAACTGTTTTAACAATCTAGATAGCCATTTCGCAGAACTGGTTGCTTGAAAAATAACATCTTTTTCAACGGGAAATCCATCTCTAAAAATTCTTTTACCATCGCTTGTAATTGCGTGGTGCTCTCCATCAGTGGGTTTTGTCCAGTTCTTTGTTTCAATGCAGAAAATTCCCGTTGGACCAATAACCACATGATCTATATTGAAATTATCAGCCACAATATCGTGGATAATGTAATAACCAAGGGGAGTAAGTTCTTCTTCAAGATGCCGGCCTACTATTTTTTCGCCCTCTATTCCTTTCTCCACTGATGAATTTTCCTTTGACAATCGTCGCAATCTAATTATGTAAACACAGGTAACAATAATTGCTACAAGCGTAAGCGGTACTGGGATCATTTTTTTTAAGAAAAAATATCGCATCCACTCAAACAAAGCCAATGACCAAGCAATAAAAACGATTAGGCTTTCTTCAATTATTGTGTCAAACGTATTCCTTGCTCTATCAATTAACGACTGTGCGGGCGAATGAAGTTTCCGTAAAAAATTTTTCCTTTGTCTATCCATAAAATATCTTTCCTCTAATCACTAGATTATTCAGAAGCCCTATGCCTATTCTAAGAGCACCTATATCCTATTTTGGGTTATTCGATTACAGGATACTATCATTATTTATTATCTATTTCAAAGTGGTCAATAATTCATGTCTAACGTCCATTCCAAGCAATATCAATCATTTCTTGTTAAACTGAGACAAGCGCGGTTTAGCTCGAAGCTTACTCAGGTTGAAGTCGCCCAAAAATTGGGCAAACCACAATCTTTTGTGTCGAAATGCGAATCTGGTGAACGCAGGGTGGATTTTACCGAGTTACAAGCCTTTGCAAAGCTATATGGCAAACCATTGAGCTCTTTTTAATAGATGCCCAATGAGCTTGCCTAGTTTCTTTCAATAATAACACAAGCCTTATTTTTCGCCGACCGGGTTGTTATCCGGCGGCGGCTCTAGGTCGCCGCTGGATAGCGGAGCAAGAGGGCGGCGATCCAAAGGCGTTCTTTACCACCCAAATCTTCATTATATGCTCTGCCGCATTGAAATCCCTGAAACTATTTGATAGTATTAGACTGTAGCGTGGATGGACAAAATAACGCTAAATTAAAATTAGAACGAAAATATATATCGGCGACATAAAACGAAAAACTAAAAACATTATAATCCCGGCCCACAAAAATTAATTAAAAATATAGGTAGTATATAAACCTTATAAAACAATCAAATCGGGCCAATAAAATTTCTAACCTTCAAATAATCTAGTCGCTTCAACTTAACTTAAAAATAAAACCATAAAAGTCCACGCTTGAATCTACAAGTGGAGGTATTCTTATGGCTCGATTGCATCCGTTTAAAGCCCTTAATAGGGTTCTTTTCGCTTCGTCTGAAAGCCATAGTATAAGATCAATTGCCTAACAATTGGGGCATCGGCTATTGCCATGCTCCTCTATGTCTGCATTTGATCTAAACTGCGTATGGTCGATCGGGAGAAGCTAATAGACCTGACAATAGGCGAATGGAATGAGGATTACAATAATTCCTTATCCAAGGCTGATGCTTTAGAAATCCTATCCAATACGCAGTCCTATTTGAAAATTCTAGAGAAATGGGCAAAGGATGATGCCCAAGTAAGTATCGCCCCACCCACCGCCCCAGCCGTAGGCGGGGCGGGGGATGGGGCAGTAGGAAGGCCAGTACAAGTAATACTGGCCTTTAGTACCAAATTTGAGAATTGATTATGATTGATTGGCTTACCATAGATGTTGCAATAGAGCATCCAGAACTTATCTCTGGGGGTAAAGTTGCGTCAGTTCGTGAGGATGGCACGATTGAATGGGAAATAGACAAATTTAAGCAAGTAACGGGTTCCCATGATGCAACCGTATCGGTAAAAACTAAAAAAGTGGAAGACGGTAAAACATCTATGATCACTATCTCCGGTAATCCAGTCAAATTCTTACAAGGGCATAATTTATTTGGTTCGGATGATTTAAGAAGCTTGGCTTTTGCCTTTGTAATGGGAGTGCTTGAAAAATTAGGTATTCCATCAGAAAATACCCACGTTGAATTTATGATGAGAAACGGACTCTTTTTAATCAAGCGCATAGATTGTACGCATAATTTTAAATTAAATTCCCGTGAAGAGGTCCGATCTTGGATTCGGACTGCTACAAAGTTTGCCAGTGGAAGACATCAAAAAACTTCTGCATATTCAGAAAAAACTTTATATATCGGACAGAACTCTCGGCGGGTCAGTCTGAAAATATATTGTAAGGGTGACGAAATTATAGCGCATAAGTTGAGTGATAAAATCCCTCTATGTGTCCGTAACGTCCTCGCTTTATATGCCGATAAGATTTTGCGTTGCGAGGTTACTTTGCGCGGAAAGGAATTGAAGGAACGGAAATTAGAGTGGGGTGTGTTTTGGACTGATAAAAATCAGGTTTATAATATTGTAATGGAACGCATAATGGCAATGAAATTACCCGAAAACATCTATCTTGATAGTGTCAGGATTGAGGGTTTGAAACCTAGGCAACAAATGGCCTATGATTCATGGAAAACAGGTAAGGATTTGCGAAGTGTACTCAAAAGTAAACCTACTTTTTATAGATATAGGAGTGAGCTTTTGCCGTATGGTATCGATATTGCTTGTCCCTCGGGGAAAGAGAGAGGGGAATTCGAGGTTCCTTTAAAAGAAGTGTTTAATAAACCACCCATAGGTGTACTGGAATGGTTGCAAAACACGATTTATGCTTATGATCCTCCGGTAATACGCGGTGAATTAGATAAAAGAGATGTATAATGTTGTTTAGGATATGAGAAAATTAAAAGATTATATGAGGGTTTCCCAAGCGGCTGAATTTATCGGTGTTAATGCTGAAACATTGCGCCGATGGGATAGGGCCGGTAAACTAAAAGCCTATCGTCATCCTATATCTAAATATCGCTTATACTCTGTGAGTGACTTGCGAAAATTACTTAATAAGGTTAAATAAATGGATACCAAAAATACGAACTGTGTCATATATGTAAGAGTTTCTAGCAAAGAACAGGCTGAAGAAGGCTACTCAATTGAATCCCAACAACAATTTCTTCGGCAATACGCTTTGGAAAAGGGGCTTTCGATTGTCAAAGAATTTGTCGAGTCGGAAAGCGCAAAGGTAAAGGGACGGCCTATTTTTAATGAAATGGTTTCTTTCATCAAGCGACAAAAACAGGTCAAGACGATTCTTTGTGAGAAAACAGACAGGCTATATCGAAATTTTACTGATCATGTCGCCTTAGACATCGATCAACAAGGTTTAACGGTCATCCTGGCTAAAGAGGGCGAGACATTAAGCAAGGATTCTAAATCTCATCAGAAACTTGTTCACGGCCTCAAAGTCTTGCTTGCTAAAAATTATACAGATAACTTGAGTGAAGAATCCATTAAGGGGTTATTAGAAAAAGCGCGACAAGGGGAATATCCCCAACAGGCTCCTACGGGTTATATTAATAACACTGAAACAAAGCGCATAGAAGTTGACAGGGCTCGCGCTCCATTTGTGCGCAAGATGTTTGAATATTATAGTTCCGGAGAACATTCGCTTGAAAAAGCCAAAGAACTGCTCCGCAAAGAAGGTCTTACTTCGAGAACTGGCAAACCTTTAAGTAAAAGCCAAGTAGATTGGATGCTAAAAAATCCGATTTATTATGGCGACTTTCGCTGGCGTGGGGTATTGTATAAGGGAATCCATGAGCCGATCATCAGTAAGGAATTGTTTGATCGTGTTCAGCGGCAATTCCAAAGCCTGAATCGGCCCAAGTATCGGAAACATGATTTTGCCTATTCCGGACTTTTGACCTGCGCCAAATGCGGATGCGGAGTTACAGCGGAGATCAAGAAAGGTAAATATATCTATTACCATTGCACAGGGTTCAAAGGTAAATGTTCTAGTGCTTATATAAGTCAGGAAGACCTTGAAAAACAATTCGCCTCAATAGTCAAAAGGACTACTATTTCAGACAAACACCTCAATTGGTACAAAGAAGCTTTACTTGAAAGCCATGAGGACGAAAAAGAATATCACAATGAAGTTGTTGCAAAGCTGACTCAAGAGATCGCCCAATTACAGGATTGGACAGACAAGGCTTATCAAGATAAGCTTAGAGGGGTCATAAACGAACAATACTGGCTCAAGGTATCAACTGAATGGGCTAATAGTCAGACAATAGCTATTGAGACCCTAAAGAAGCATCAGAACGCAAACAAAAACTATCTTGAGACGGGAATCAGGATTTTAGAATGGTCAAACAAAGCTTATAGTATGTTTAAAGTTCGAAAGTCCCATGAAAAACGGGAGTTGCTGAACACGGTACTTTCGAACTGCACCTTGGATGGAAAAAGTGTAGTCCCTACATACAAAAAACCCTTTGACATACTCGTCAAAGGGTCTTCTTGTTCAAATCACCTCCGGGACTAGGATTCGAACCTAGACAAAGAGATTCAGAGTCTCTCGTGCTACCGTTACACTATCCCGGAATATTGCATTATTATATATTTTTAGTACCCGCTTAGACAAAGTTTAAAACGTGCGACCAAGAGTCGCGGCTATTTTAGTAGAATGTTATAGGTAGTGTTGAGGGAGTTTTCGCGCCGCGCATGGGCGCAGCACGCGAAAGCGTGTGTCGCGCAAATCGGTAATTAAGTTAAACGCGGGGTGCGACAGAGATAAGAAGATTTGCCTCCTTAGTATTCAGGAGATTTCCACATCAGGGGGTTCAGTGCGGCGACTGAGCCTTGGCGAAGGAAGCAAACGCGGAAGGGGGATGGAATCCCCCTCCGGGAGCACCGGACCGATAACCTTAGGAGGTCCGGCGGTAATCCGCCCCGCGCATGTGTTAAGCGCGGGGTGCGACAGAGACGGGGCATAGTGAAATGGTTCTCACGCGTGCTTTGGGAGCATGAGTTCCAGGTTCAATTCCTGGTGCCCCGATTTTGATTCTAACCTCCAAAAATCAGCTTATGTTGCGAAAAAAGACACTGTTCCTTACGGCTTTGGTGTTGTTTTTTTATTTCGCTCCCCCGTCGTACGCGGCCGAACAGTGGAAGATCCCGCGCACCAATTTTTATCTTACCGCCGAACAGCAGCGGATATTATTCCCGGCTCCGCCCGCAGAGGGGAGCAAAGAGGATCTGGCGGATCTGGCTGCCGTGCGCGAGTGGGAGACGAAACGCACGGACGAACAATGCGCCAATGCTAACGCCGAGGCCAAAGCCGACGTTGACAGTTTGTTCGGGGCGGTAAGTCCTTTTCCGAAGCCCATGCCGCCCGAGGCGGCTGCGGTCTTAAAACGTATTAAGATGGAAACCGATGGCATAGCGGCGGACATAAAAGACAGGTACAAGCGTCCCCGCCCGTTCCTGCGCGACACCAGTTTTAACCCATGTCTGGGCAAAATAGGGGGGGACTCCTACCCCAGCGGGCACGCGACAATATCCCGGATGTACGCGCTCATTTTTTCCAATCTTGTGCCTGGGCGCCGCACGGATTTCATGGCTCGCGCGGACGAGGTTGCGCTTTACCGCGTAATCGGCGGAGTGCATCATCCTTCGGATCTTGAGGCCGGCAAGCGGTTGGCTGAGATCCTTTATCCGTTGTATATGAAAAGTCCGGCTTTCAGAAAAGAATTGAAAATTCTGCGCGGCTGTCTGGTCCTCCCCAAACGTGGTGTTGTTCCTAAAGCCCTTAATTCCAAAGGTCCCGTAGGAACAAGCCCGATTAAATAGAACATTTGCGGCGCCTTTTCCGGCGGATTTGGTTACAGGTTACAGGTGGATAACATAAACCGGGTTATTCCCCTAATTTTTGGCGCACCGTGTTTTATAATGTCCGGGGATCTGTATCCAAAGTTACACAGCAAGGAGGGGTATGAATTTCTTCAAACAAATAGAATGCAACTTTAAAAAAGATTCCGAGGGAAAAACGGTTTTTTTCCCCTGGAGCTACCTGGGCAGGGGGTATAGCATAGAAAACCTGGAATGCGGTCTGCGGTCAGATCTCCGATATTTATAATATTGCGAATGAAAAAAGGTGGATTCGGCAACTCTTGGCCGAATCCGCCTTTTTCACGTGCGGCACTGTAGACTTTACCGCATAAGTGGGTCTTTTAATGTCCGAACTTATTGGCGGCGATATCCGTCCTTCCTTTCTTTCCCTTAAATATCTCCGAAAGAAGTGTTGTCGGCATGCATCCCCATGACTATGGAAAGCACGGCGGCGGCTGATTCGGCGGATATCGATACGCGCCCGTCAAACTTGGCCGCTGTGTTGAGGATCGCGCCGGTGTTTTTAAGTTCCACTCCGGGGCCGTCTATCTTCAGCGTTCCGCCCTCGGTTCCATAAGGCAGGTAGCTGACATAAAGCTTTATGCTTTCATTTCCGACTTTCCCTACCACGGCGAGTTTTAGAACCGAGCCGGCATCCTGTTTGGCGGCTTTTCTCAGTTCCAGGTTGACCCCCTTGCCTTCAAGCCGGTAATTATAGCGCATATAGGATACGCCTTCGACCGGGATGCGCGTGATTTTCATGGACATTTTCCGGGCTTCGCCTGTTCCGTCATCGGTGACGGCGGCTAGTACTTTATATCCTTCATCCGTATTTACCGCCATAATCGATTCGTCGCCCCAGCCGCTGTCCATGATGAATCCGAACTGCGGGCTGACAAGCAGATTCATCTCCAAGGTCCTAAGCGACATTCCGTTAATTGTTTGTTCCGGTGACTTAACCGTGGTAGGGAGCGGCGCTTCCGCCGCTTCCAGGGCTGAGGGCGGGACCGATAATTTTAGGGACTCGATGGCGTTTTCAGCCGCATAAGGTGTGCCTGTCAGTGCGAGTAATGCTGCCACGAATATTTTCTTCATTTAAAGTTTCTCCTCGATTTTAGGTTTTCCGGTAAACATCCCCGGGCTCTCTGCTGATAGTTTAGTGTCCATTACGCAATAATACATGGGCCGAAAGTCATATTTGCTTTATATAATGTTGCCCAGAAGCTTATAGGCCTTTCGGGTCGCCTTTAACCTCTCTGGCCGTCATGTTATTTCAAGCAGCAGCGCATGGGGTCGCGCAGCCATAGCGAAGAGGGGAAAAAGGTGTATAACCAATTTGAATCGGATCCTGCGTATGACTTTGAGGGGGCCGTCGGAGACGCTCCCTATTACAAGATGGCGGACGTGTCCGGACAGCCGAATATTTATCAGGTCGATTTTTACGACCTGCCCGGCTGGCGGGCGGCATACATTAACGGCGAATCAATAAGGTATAGTTCTCAAATAAACACTCTATAACACTTTAAGCCCGAAAAAGTCCCGGATGCTGGAAAGAAGGCTGCCCTGTTCTCTTGCGATGCGGTCCGGGACCGCTTCGTCTTTCAATACTCCGCGCGCGGCTTCCAATTCAAGACGCCGTTTGGCCAATACAAGGGAAATGGTCTCCGCCAATGCCGGCCTTCTAGCCAGGATCTCGCGGAAACTGTTGCGGTCCAGGCGATAGCAACCGACATCGCTTAAAGCGACTACCGTGGCGGAGCGGGGTTCCCCGGTCATAAGCCCCATCTCGCCTAAAAAATTGCCCCGGCCAAGCGTGGCTACAGCGCGGAATGAGGAGCCGCTCTCGGAATGCAGCCTGACCTCCGCCGAACCTTCGTCAATAATATAAAGCCAGTCCGCATTCGCGCCCTGGCGCGTAATCGTTTCGCCTTTAGCGAAAGGGGTTGATTTTAATTCGTCCGCGAGGGCTTTGAGTTCCGGATCGGTAAGTCCCTGAAAGATGTCCATTCCGCGTAACGCCCTGAGCCTGCGCTCAAACTCTTCCATTCCTCTGCGTTGCTGAAGATCCGCGGCGTTTTCCGTTATCACTACGGAGCGCAGTTGCACCGAAACTTTTATTCCGGCGCGGGCCAGGGCGTAATAGATCTTTACGCGCAATTCGGAAGCCGCAGCCGCCTCCAATACCGGGCTGGTAAGCCAGTAACCGACACTGTATCGCGCGCTCTTATCATCCAGCTCGGAAAAAAGACAGCGCGGAGGCGGGGCCGGGGCCACTCCATCGGGAAGGTCTTCGGCAAGGGCCTGATTGAGCGTATTTATAACATTGTTGGGAGGGTATTCGTATCCGGCGTGAAAAGAAATGCGCGAAAAACGTTTATAACTTGCTGAGGCTTTGCCCAGGACAGTGACCATTCCTTTCATCAGCGCGCTGTTCGGCATCACTACTATGTCGCCTTCGCCCGTTTGAATTGCCGTGTGCCTCCATCGTATTTCTTTTACCACGCCCTCATCAGTACCGACCCTAAGTCTGTCTCCGGGCGAAAAATAACTTTCCGCGTGGAGCACCATGCCCCCGATGAGATTTCCGAAAGTATCCTGAAGGGAGAACATTACCACCGCGGTTACCACCGCCGAAGTCGCCAGGATGCCGCTGAAGTCCACCCCCGCGCCGGAGAGGATCACGAACCCGGTCATGACATAGACCGCGGCAAGAACAATATCCTGCATTAGTGCGGGCAGGGTAACGCGCATCGCCGGCAGCAGCAGACCGAATACCATAACTCCCAGCGTATTGATGGCGCTCGTGGAAATAAGAAAACATGATAAAGCGAATATCGCCCGGTACTGGAGGGATTGGGGGGTGACCCCGAACCAGCGCAGCGCCGCCGCGAGGAAAAGGCCGGTTGCCGCCGATATCGCGAGCATACCGGCCGC